>JAEEGF011356712.1_pt1 | contig 12690 bp, 8 predicted proteins | sample 9134171 | NCBI WGS metagenome assembly JAEEGF01 (sample SAMN16246542, study PRJNA631951) | gut metagenome | biome: gut microbiome; feature: rumen; material: AP-attached | host: Bos | place: Iran: Karaj | collected 2018-10 | reverse complement strand
CAGGCCCTTTATCCCCCAACTCGTTCTGCAATTTGGCAGTAGTCACAGTTCCTTTACCGCGAGCCAATGCTTTCAAAAATTGCTTATCATTGTCGCTAAGGGGAGCAAGGATTGGTTTGAACACATTGTCCTCCATATCACCCATGGCAGCTTTCTCTGCCTTATCCATGACAGCATCTGTAATCACACCCCCTTCCTGGGCATATTGAATCAGATAATAACCAATTAACTGCATCAGATATGGAAAACCATGAGTCGATAATGCTGCACGATCCAGAATATCATCCGAGACCTTAATATTTATTGACCTGAATGACCTTTCGTAATAAGCCCTTATCAAATTAGTGGAGATTAGCCCCAACTCAACTTTAGTTGCACGATTCAAGAAAGTAAGTACCTTGTCATTCAAAACACTTGAGACTGCATGCGGCAAACCAGCCATTGCTATAGCTATGTTTTTCCGGTCCCCCACAAGTTCCTGATAGGAGGCAGCCACTTCGCGCATGGCTGATGATGTTTGAATTTCGTCAACAAGGATCAGAACCCCCTTACCCTTCTCAGCAAATTTATCGCACAGCAACGATAGCTTCGACCTAAAACCATACTGACGCTCTGCAGCTTCTGAGAAAGTAAGACCTAGCGAAAAGCCCAACATTCCGGCACTCACGCCTGTCACCTTGCGTTTCTCGTCGTTGAAAAACTTGGAACCATTCAATTGAAGCTGTTCAACAATGGCCTTAGGCATCCCCTCATGGGCAGTTACACGAGCCACTACATAACCAGCATTTTGTGCACGATCTCCGAGTTCTAGCAATAGCGCAGTCTTACCCATGCCACGTTGACCGAGAAATAATGTACAACGGTTGCGAGCCCCCACAGGTTCTCGCAACCCATCCATAAACTGCTCAATCATGCCATCTCGACCAATGTATTGTTCTGGTCTGTTACCAAAGGTTGGCTGAAATAAGCTGAAAATGTTTTCCTGATTACTCTTTTTCATTCGTCTTTACACCCTTTTATTCTTCTTTATTCTCTTTTATTCTTCTTTATTCTCTTTTATTCTTCTTTATTCTTTTCCGAGTGCAAAGATACAAAAACTTTCCATATTGAAGAAAAAGTCATCAAAAAAAACGCCATCAAAACCAAGGCATCTTGCCTGTAACTTCGTAAACGTAAGTCGCAAAAGCGACTGCCTCTTTCCATACGGGATACTCCCTGAAATTCCGTGCACCAGCCATCGTTAACGTTAAAGTCAAGGTCAAGGTTATAGTTATAGTCAAGGTCAGATGATAGCGTCCTTAATACATTGAACAATATACCGGACGTCATCATCTGTCACATACGGCCCGGCAGGCAGACACATGCCCACCTTGAAGATGGCCTCAGATACACCATTGACGTAAGCCACACTCTTGTCAGAAGTCTGACAGAGAATCTCCCCCTCTTGACACTTGGAACTTGGAACTTGAAACGTGTCTCCTGAAATTTGACACTTGATAGCCCCGAAAGTTGAGCGCAGAGAAAGCTCGCTTTCTTTGCCGAAATGCAGGGGCGTAGACGAAGTCAAACTTGACACCTGCACCTCTCCACCAAGATATACGGGCTGTTTATGCATAGGTTTCCAAACCGGTCTTGCTTCAACGCCAGCGGCATCCATAAACACACGCAGAGCTTCCACGTTATCGTTAGGTTGACAATCCGTAGTCACGCACTCAGCAGCATGAGTAACACCAGCAGCCCCACCCACAGCACCTTGCACAATAGTCTTGTAAGCATTCTCCTGCCCCTTAATCTTAAGATTCTCATCTATGGTTATTGTACACAACCAGTAGTTACTGTCATAAGCCCCCTCTAAATCTCCCCCCAAAGGGTGAGACTTGGGTTGGGAATGGACGTGGATTCCTGGCACATCAGCCAATAATTCCTCGTAAAGATGCTGCACATGTTTGTGATGCTCAAGATGTTCGCCAAGTACCGTCATCTGACCACGACCGATACCAGCACAGATGTTGCTCATACGGTAGTTGTAGCCAATCTTCTCATGCTGATAATAAGGATAGCTCTCACGGGCCTGTGTGGCCAGCCACATGATGGTCTGAGCCCCACCCCAACCCTCCCCAACAGGGAGGGTGTTCTGATGCGCGAGAGCATCTATCACGTCTTTAAGAAACTCTTCCGGATTGGATAACACCTCAGCATTGGTGAAACGCATCACCCTGAAACCTTCTATAGCAAGCCACTCTGTACGAGCCGCATCATCTATCTGCTGTTCCCACTCGTTATGGTACTCGCCATCAATCTCAACCACAAGCATCTTTTCCAGACACACAAAATCTACAATATAATCCCCTATGACATGCTGCCTGCGAAACTTGTACCCCGTCTGATTGTCACGAAGCAGCCCCCACGCCACAGACTCAGCCTCAGTCGGCTTCTTTCGCATCTCAGACGAATAGCCCTTCAATAATTCATAAAGTGTAGGATCAGCCGTTTTGTAGGGCTCTTCTCCTCTCCCTATTGGGGAGGGGTCGGGGGTGGGGCTACTGCATATCAAAGCACCACCTCCACTAGTGGTAATCATCTTATTACCATTGAAGGAGAGAACGCCATATCTGCCAAACGTGCCAAGCGGTCTCCCGTTGAAGCGGCTACCCAAGCCCTCGGCAGCATCCTCGATAACAGGAATCTCGTAGCGATTAGCTATCTCCATAATCTTATCAATCCGGTACGGCATACCGAACAGCGACACCGGCACAATCGCTTTGGGCTTCTTACCCGTCTTAGCTATGCGGTCCTTGATAGCCACCTCCAACAATTCCGGATCCATGTTCCAAGTATCCGGCTCACTGTCAATAAAGACAGGCGTAGCACCCAGATAAGCAATCGGGTTTGCAGACGCGCAGAACGTAAAACTCTGTGTACACACCTCATCGCCAGGGCCAACGCCGCAGGCAACCAGGGCCAGATGTATCGCCGCCGTTCCCGAGCTCAAAGCCACCACCCGCCTAGAGGCATATTCTCCCTCCCCTTGAGGGGAGGGCTGGGGTGAGGCTAAAAATTCCTCCAAATCCTTTTCAAACCCATTCACATTAGGTCCCAGCGGCACCACCCAGTTAGTATCAAAAGCTTCTTGGATATACTTTTGTTCAAGCCCCGCCTCGCTCATATGAGCCAAACAGAGATATATGCGTTTCCTTTCCGACATATTATTTATGATATAATATTATATAATCAAATTTACACCACCACTCTCACGCACCATCGATGTGATGATGGTCATAAACCGACTTGCAGTGACAAGTGCATGTTTTTATGATTCCACTACCACCCTTTCACGATGATGTCGCCCCTCCTACTTCGTAATCTCCCTAATGATATCAAACAGCTTATACATTTGTGTGTACGACTTGTACACCTCAGGATCTGTTTCATGCAGTTTATCCAGTTCACGCGATAGTTCAATAGCTCTCATCATATCGCCCTTCTCCTTAAGTTCACGGTAGATATGAGTCTTATTGAAGAATATCTCGGTTTTATCATAGTTGGGAATATGCTTCTTGAGTTCCTGAGCCACAGCATCGTAGTTGGCATACTCTTTACTTGATGGCCTTGGCATATAGTGCATTAGAAACCAGTATTCCGTACATGGACTAGACTCCACAAAGATAATCTCGGGATTATCCTTCCTCAACACACGGTAATGCTCCATCTTGTCATGGTTCCCTTCAATCACATCCATATCTATCAAGCACAAAACATAGTCATATCCTGCATTCATTCGCTCTTTTGCCAGCATCACAATATCATCAATATCCGAATGCTTCGGGATTCCGGGCACCAGACTGAACCTGTAACGCTCAGTTGTACGCATGTCATCCACATAGCGATACTCTGTCAGCCCCTCACCGATGATAGCAATGCTCTTCCGTGCTTTTTTATTCTCCTGCCTCACGTTCATAGTATTCATCCATATCTATATAAATACTATCCAGGAACGGCAGACTTACAAGTTTCTCCTGTCTGTAGGCATTGTAAATCGACAGTGTCTTATGCAGTCCAAGTGTCGATAGTCTTATCAGTTGCGTCTCGCCTCCGTCATTCTTGTCCGTGAACCAAATCACATCCCTACGGATATAGTCCTCATCCAGCAGGTTAATGTCGTGTGTAGAGACAATCAGTTGTCCGCCCCGCCTACTGTTCACCAAGAATACCTTGATAAAATAAGAGAGCAATTCATAGTGAATACTCGACTCTATCTCGTCAATAGGAAGAATGACGCCATGAACCAGCAGGTCATATAAGATAGTCGCCAACCCCATGTATCTCTTGGTTCCTCGGGACTCCAATTCTTCGTAAAGCTCTTTATCCCCATTAGTGGTATGATGCACAAAAAACATCCCGTCCGAATGCAACGTACCCTTCTTCAAGATTTCCTCTTTTGTCTTTTCAGGCATCCCCGAGGCATTCATAATCATCAGTTCCATTTCTGGAGTAATGCTAACATCCTCTTCATGAATAGTGATATCCGAGATATTAAAGTCAGATGCCTTCAAGAAGTGCCGGATGAATGTTTTTAATCTACCATCTCTGTCTCTCGCTATACGATGTTTGGTGAAGCTCATCAGGTTACTCTGTGGATACATTATAGGAACTATCCTCTGGGAAAAGAATTCATATACCAGATTCAACCTTGATTTCTCCACATTCGACTTCCCGAAAGCAGCAATAACCGTTCGGTTATTGATAGTATTGCCCTCTATCGACTCCCTGCTTTTCTTAACCAGTCCCACCTTACCGCCAAAAACAATATCAGTGACATCCTTTTCAGCATTATAAGTGCGCCTATACAACAACGTTGGCTGAGCCGATGAATAAACCTGTAGGGTTTCCTCATAAATCACCCTATTATCTAATACCAGATTGAGTTTATACTTTTCTCTGTTTAGATAAAACGTCATCTCAAACTGTGTCCGTTCCTTACCCGACACATTATCAAGCAAGAAAGGTACGACACCAATCTCATCGCCTTTGTTCAGCATATCGTTGATCATGAACTGCGAAAAGAAATCGAGCGCCTTCAAAATGTTTGTCTTACCCGAAGCATTGGAGCCATAGATACAGCATATTTTCAAAAGCGACACGCCGTCAGCCACTTCCTCGGTATATTTATCACGTAAGGTATCATCATTCGTCGGGACAAAACTCAGCGTCTGCTCATCTCGCAACGAATAGAAGTTCCTGATTTTAAATTCCGCAATCATAATTATTCAGTTACAAACGACAATGCAAATATACAATAAATTTCTCAGGTTAGTGATTTTATTTTTAATTTTTGTATATTTTTCACAGGAATCATACATAAGATATATCATTTGTGATTCCTTGACAATTCTCTGGCAACCTAATTGCCGTAATTAAAATGAATCTTTGAACTTAAATCCCTACCCGTAACCGGAACTTGAAACCTGAAACCTGGTGAGCAAAATTTGAAACCTGGGAGCCCCGAAAGTTGAGCGCAGAGAAAGCTCGCTTTCTTTGCCGAAATGACGGGGCGTAGACAAAGTCAAGCATGAAACTTGAAACCTATAACCCATCTACCTGACCGCCTGGAAAGGCCTGCAAGCCTGATGAGCAAACCAACCCTCAATAACCTATAACCAATCTACCTGACCGTCAAGGATGGCCTGCGAGCTTGACGAGCAACCCCATCTATCTGACCAACCCGATTTAATAAGTATTCTCTCAAACATTATTTCTTCTTTATTTCTCCACCCTCAAAGTAAAATTGCTTAAGTTGTTGGTCTGTCAATAATTTATCCACCATGCCATCCTCTGACTTAATTAGCAATACAGGATTACCTTTCTGGTCAATGGCAAAACTACATTCATCCGAATAGGTAGGCACCTTATACTGAATAGAATCAATTAAAACCCTTCCTAAAGGAACCATATCAATATAAACTGGTTCGGGAAAATCCCATTTTCCTTCCAGGATGAAACCATTTTCAGGGTTTGCGGGCAACCTGCCATTCAGCTGTCTTGTAATATTCTCAAAGGTTTCAACAACATTATTATCAGCATCATAAAAATGATATAAGGTAGTTGTTTGTTTCTCCCCTTCCTCTTTTATCTTGTCTTTGATACTTTCAAAGAACTTAGAATTGATAAGCGGCCAATACTGTCCTCTCTCAAATTCAAGTCCACGCGCAACAATGGTAACCAAAATGGTCTTGATACGCCCCTTCTCGTCATCTGGAGTAGATGGCCTTACGTGATATAAATCTATAGGGTTATGTTTTGGGTTAGTTTTAGTACTTTCCGCAAAAGGCTTTGCGCGATTGGTATAATCGGTAGCAGAAACAAATCTGCCTTCAGAAATATCCAAATCGGTTAGCGCACTTTCCAGTTTTTGCAGGTCAGATCGTCCGACATGCTTATTTCTGACAGTATAGTCTTTTACTTCTACCATCACCTGTCGCTCACCTTCACCCACCACATCATCAACCTGATAAACAGTACCACTATATTTTGCCCTTAACTGTTGGTCGTACTTCACCTTCTTTTGCTCTTCAAGCAATTTGAAAGCCACTCCAGATAATCGTTCAAGCGCCTGGCCTTCTTTTGTCTGGTGTTCTCCGTACAAACTATAATAAAGGTCATCAACTATAGAGTTCTTCTCCTGCTTATCCATGTTTATAACTGACACGTTTCTACTATATCTCTTTCCACTGCTCATAAAGAAGCGTTTTCTTATGAATACCTAAAATATTCGTACGACTCCTTCCTCTGGTCACTCTTTATTTCCTGTTCAAGTGTTTCAACATTTCTCTTTGCCCAATCTCTCACTAAGGGATTCTTGTGGGACATAAGTTTCAAGAAACATTCCTTCTGCCTTTCCCACAAAGGTATAATCGAACCTATCCAAGAGAATGAATTCATATTTGCACCTATTCCAGATAAAATAGCCTTGGTATCTTTAAACTTCTCAAGGTTGTCCAGAAACCAATATACAAACTCATGGAAATCGTTTTCTCCACTTTCATTATATGCGTAAATTGGTATCATGTGAGCAAGTCTTGATGGGAAATTCGTTTTTGCATGTTTCATACAGAAATCCTTTATTTTATCATGGCTACATTGGAATAGAGGACCTGCACCCTTCCCTGATGTATATCCAGAACCCAGAGGGCTCATCATCTGTAACCAGTATGTGCCACTCTCATCTGCAAGAGCTTCTAACACATCGTCTAAAATCGTTTCCTCATATTTAGGTAATAATGAGAAATAAATTGTGTCGTATGCTCCATGAATCATGGCACTACTTGACCTTTTGATTATCTTAAGATTATACTGCTTTGCAAATTCTGGCAAATCATTGTCTTCTAATAAATGCTCTGCAAGTTGATTCATTTCAAATGCAGTATTCCCTGATAACTGCTCCTCATCCACTCTCGAAAGGAATTCCTTAACCAAATCAAGCATTGGTTGAGTTTTAATGATATCGTGATATGAATATGAGCCAATATAGTCAGCAATATAATTATCAGAATTATCCCCCATTGATGAAGAAATATAAGAACAAGTATTGGCCATTTGCTCCCCATCATAAAGCGGTGCTCTACGTAAATAACTGCTTAACAAACCTCCCCACTCTAGTTCACCACTATATTCTTCTGCTAAAGAGTAAAGCACTTTCAAATCTTTTGTCTCCCTTCCTGATATAATATCAACAAATACGGTTGTGAACTTGTTGACTTTTAGGTCTTCCAAAAAAGAATCTACAGCTTTTGATAATCCTGCATGTGAGCATATAAGATTGATGAAACTACTGTTCTTTATGTTATTTCTCCTGAAAACTTCGATAGCAGTCTTAAACAATCCAGTCAACTGTTCCTCATTTAGTGTGTGGGCAAGTTGCCTGATAAAAAAGATATCGCATTGCTGATTATTATCCATCAACTTTGATATCACCTCTATGTCGTTATAAAGATTCTGATTAATGAAAGTATCCACATAAGGTGCAAAGAATGATTCTGCTTCTTTGGTTTTCTGTTCAAAATCACGATAATCGCCATAAAAACGCATGTGCGCTTCATCCAAGGTAGAGATGAAGTCCTTACTCTTTAGGCGATCAATCAACTCATGAAGTGTTCTCTTCTCTACATCTGAAAGCACATTACTATGATGAATCTCAGCAAAAATTAGTTCTTTAGCCATTTCGGGCCACTCATCCCCCCTAATCTTAGTTACTATATTTATCAAACGGTAAAGAATGTTACGGCATCCAGCAGCCCATCCTATTTGTCTCGCCTGCTTTACTATTGCATCCGCCACATCATTAACCATCTGTGGATAGGCATCCAACCATTTTTCTATGAAGTCAGTCGCCATATTCCAATAATCAATGACATCCTGACCACTAGGGCAGAATTCGGGTAAGGTTTTCTTCCCAACCTTTTCTGCTCCTCCCGTTCTATGAAAATGGCCATAGTTGAACAAATGATTCAATGCCTTAATAATAACGTCATTGAATTCTTCTCCATAACCAGCCAATTCTTCTAGCAACTGTATGCGTTCCATTGGAGTCGCCTGAGTACCTGCTAAAGCTATATGGAATAATTGATAGAAGATGCCTGTTGCATTGTTGCCCCAGCTTTCATTTTCTGCAACAGCTAATTTAGCAAGCAATTGAGCAGATGTATCGAATGACTCCTTCCTAAAACATAGTTTCTCCAATGCCCAAACATAGTTTCTTCGGATATCATCCTTAACATTGTCTTTTAGCCAACTAACATCCTTGAAGAACATGCATGAATGCAGACATTCAGACACTGCGACAGGGTTCACTGTAGCCATAGCGAGGAAGAGCCGTGAGCCCATGTCAGAACATACTACATCCTCAGAACGAAAAGACCCACCAGCCTTAGTAATTTCTTCCACCAACCTCCGTGCGCTCGGACTGTCTGGCATATCCGAGAAACGCTTTCCAAAAGCATCCACCAATAGTCTCCCAAAGGGAGCATTTACCATATCTTGTGCAACAGCTGCCATACGCTTGTCATCACATGATCTGTACCAGTCTTCAAGCATCCATACTGCGAGAACCGATGGGCGGACATTGATCCAAGAGGAGCGTCGTTCTATAATCTGTTGGTGGATACCACTACCCACAACTTGTTTGAAAAGGTTCTTCCTATTAAGATTATCTATGATTGGAGTAATGTTGTCATTATCTCTGACAAATGCGAATTGCTTGTCATCCTCATCTTCATAACTCAGAGGAGAGAATAAAGAAATTGTCTGATAAGCCTTCATCTGCGAATCTCTGCTGAGATTGGGATCTAAATGAATCATCCTTTCACAAAGAGCATTTCGACTAAGATTATTTGGATTCGCCACTCTATCCTTATTTAGGCTGTCAACCAAAAGAACGGCCATATAAGGAATTCCTTCAGCATATTTGATAATAGTGTCGCTATATGCGTCCTTTAACCTATCAGCCAGCCTTACATCAACAATAGCTTTTACAACATCCTCCAGTTCATCGTATTCAAAACTGATAAGCTTAACACCTTTAGGAATTTTAGAGGTATCATTGTTCAAACCAATCAATCGTAAATTACATTTAGACTTTTGGACTTCCAGAAGAAACTTATCATAAAGATCAGCATCGCAATCATCCAGAATCACAATGGGATTCTTGTCAACATTCTCTTCTAACAATGCAGAAAATGACGTTACAAATCTGGCTTCATCCACCTTGTCACAATAGTAAACGTCATCCCCAGGTTGAACATTCTTAAACGCTTCACACACCCATCTCGTTTTCCCCATTCCTGAGAATGCAGATATATACAAATTGTCTAATTTACCATCGATTACATTCTTTATTTGCAGAAAAACATTCTTTACACGCTTATTATCAACGTTAACGAAAGCACCTTTCCCATCAAATCTGTCTATAAACGTTGATAACTTACGGATTGGATCCATCCTTCTGTTAAAAAGAGCATCCAGGTCGTTTTTATAATCCGCATCTGCTTGAGAAAGGAACGGCTTTCGCTCCATAAGATACATTACAACAATATATGCAATGGTTACAAGGATGATAACACACACCTCAGGCCATCCCAGTGAACCTGTCGTTACTTCTAATCCGGTTTCACTACCAGAGTTATGGCTAATGTTAATTCTTAAAGTAGAAATGCCATAAGTAAGACCGCTAACTATCACTATATACATGCCAAACAATTTGACATGCCGCCAAAAATACGCCCAGTTTGCATAGTACTTCCATGCCGTCTTGGCGTATGATTTTATTTTCTCCTTATTCAATTGCATTATTTTAAGACTAATGAAATTCCAATAAAATACTCTTCTTTCAAAAGGGGTCGCTCCTGCGGTTGAAAAAAGCAACCCAATAAATGAACATTACAAAAACTATTGACATTTTCATTTCAGAATGACTGAAATGCTTTATTCGTATTGATTCTTTCGTTTATACTCCTCTGCCCACGCCATCAACTCTTTGAACTTCACAAGTCTCTTTTCCTTCAATTCCCCGGCACTCATCTTCTTTATAGTTACCTTTCGCTAATTCAGGATATCATGCTCCCAAATGAAATGCAGTGAAAGATTGCGATGGTTTGGTCTCAACAAGATCTAACCTCATTGAATTTTAACAACCACATTTCATCTTGGGGATACTACCTCCATCTTGGCCAGAATAGATAGGAACAGAACTCCCAAACAGCTTTTATCATCTTCATACCTCTGGTTTCGCACATATAAAAACTGACCCGAGCATATTCACCTCTACGGTATAATAGTTTTCAAAAACTGAAAGTTGCGGTACAAAATGCAGGAATCTAACCAAAAACCAGATATCAAATTCCGATTCACCTACATTTTATATTTTCTTAATGCATTCAATATAAAACAACACACATTCCAGACTGCTTTGACTTTACAAATCTTTTCATCACACGTCTGTATCTGCCAAACCTGTTTAATACTTTTCCATTTATTGGAAGAAAGCGAATTACTGGATATTCTATAATGGGAAAGGACCTCGTTAATCCCTCTCGCAACGGTACCTCCCCGTAACAACATTAACCATGTTGCATAATCTTGACCGCCACGTCTTAATGGCATTTGAAAATCACCCATTATATTCCTATCTATTACCACCGTCGAAGTGGCAATTATAGTATTATGGAGAAGATAATTGTAATCACAAGTTTCACTGATATTACGTTTTCTTTTGGTAATCTCCCCATCCTCGTCCATAAAATCAATGGCGGCATAACAAAATGGACAATTCTCCTTTCTCATCATGGACAGTTGCCGCTCAATTTTTTCTGGCACCCACAGGTCATCACTATCTAAGAATGCCACATATCTTCCCGTAGCCAGATTCAATGCGGTATTACGAGCCACAGCGGCACCTTGGTTTGTTTCTTGCTTATGATAAACAATATTGGGATATTTCTTTTGTAAGTCTGCAATTATGTCAGCAGAGTTATCCTTTGAGCAGTCATCTACCAATACAATCTCAATATCCCTGTAAGTCTGTGCAACCGCTGACTCTACTGTTTCGGCTATATAGCGATCGGCATTATAAACTGGAGTTATAACAGAGACACGTTCGTTATTGTACAAAGCCGCCATATTAATATATCTTTGTTAACCAGTTCTTATATTTATCAAGCTTGCCCTGTGCAGCATCCAGATACTTCAAGTGAATGGCCTTTGTCTTAGCTCCCTGCTCGCCAGTTCCAATGGCGTACCTATCCACAGTATAAATAGGTGTCACTTCCATAGCGGAACCGCAAAGAAATGCCTCGTCAGCCATATACACCTCTGTACGGTCTATGGTACGTTCAACGAACTCCATACCTAGTTCATTAACGGCTAGTTTGATTACCGTATCGCGAGTGATACTCTCTAACACACTGTCAGTCAAACGAGGGGTAATCAACTGATTTCCTATCACCATAAAGAAGCAACTACCCGGGCCTTCTGCCACTTTACCCACTTCATTCAAGAAGATGCAGGTGTCATAACCATTGCGCAATGCCTCACGCTGGCCAACGCGACTATTGATATAGTTTGCACCACACTTAATACGCGGGCTTAGATTCTCATCACTAATTCTCCTCCAAGAGGTGAAACAGCAGTTCAATCCCTTCTTGTTATACTCAGCAGCAGTACGTCCACGAGGGATAGGAGCCACAAACATCTCAACTGGGCCTTCACTCCCCCAACTGCCAAAACCATCAACAAAGAGTGTCTGACGAACACTCAGGTTCTCGTCATATTCATTTGCTTTAATGGTATCCACCAATGCTTTCTGGAAATCCTCTTTGGTGTATTTGCAGTCCAGTTGAATCAGCTTAGCAGAGCGGAGTAGTCTATCATAGTGATCGCACAGGCGAAAAGCATACAGCTGCTTCTGCTCATCATTCCAATAGCAAGGGATTCCTTCAAATACATTCAAGCCAAACTGTGATGTAGGTGAAAGCACGTTCACCATAGCATCGTTCACATTCATTATCTGCCCTTTGAACCAGATAAATCTATTAGCAACATCAGTCTTTGCCATATTATAATAATCTTTAGTTTTATTTCTTGAAACCTAAAGTCTGCGTTTAAGCCATACACAGAACCAAACTCGTTTGAGTTTTGTTA
>JAEEGF010709478.1_pt1 | contig 12690 bp, 13 predicted proteins | sample 9134171 | NCBI WGS metagenome assembly JAEEGF01 (sample SAMN16246542, study PRJNA631951) | gut metagenome | biome: gut microbiome; feature: rumen; material: AP-attached | host: Bos | place: Iran: Karaj | collected 2018-10 | reverse complement strand
CCGGACGGCATCACGGCACTGAAGAGGAGCCTCATCGCAGGCATCATCCACACCATCATCTTCTGCTGTGCAGGATCCATGCCGGCATTGGAGTTCATCGTTATCTTAGTCTGGAAATACGTCGAAATCACCATGAGCCACGGGAGAATCGCAAGGCCGGAGGGCATGATAATCGGAATGCTGATGCCGTTCCAGACAACGTCACTGCGGCTAAGGTCCGTAATCCAGAGGAACGCCGGAGCGCCACGAAGTTCAATCGCACGGCCAAAGACAAAGAAGAGTCCCATGAAAATCGGCATCTGGATGAGCATCGGGAGGCAACCGCCGGTGCAGCTTGCAAGCGGGTTGATGTTGTTCTTGCTGTAGAGTTCCATCATCGCGGCCTGCTTCTTCTGCGGGTCGGTGCGGTACTTCACGTTGATTTCGTCAAGCTGCGGCTTGAGGGCAGCCATGCCGCGAGTCGATTTGATTTGCTTCACCGTGAACGGAGTCGTAATACCGCGAACGATGAGCGTCACGAGGATAATTGCGATGCCGTAGTTCGGAATGATGCTGTAGAACAAGTTCAACAGCTTGAGGAGCATCTTGCAAATCCAGACGAACCAGACGTCCGCGCCGCACCAGCTCCAGCCGCTCACGATAATCTTTTCGTAGTCCTTGTTGAGCGATGCCACGTCGTCCCATTTGAGCGGAAGCACCATCAAGTTGTAACTGAGCGACTGCGTACCGCGGAAATCGTCAGCAATCGTAAGCTTGTACGTACCCGGATCGGCCTCGTTCCCATCGACCTTCATCGGCTTTGTCTGGAGCGTTGCAGGTACAGCCTCGTCGAACTGGACCGTCATTGCCACATACTTGCGGCGGAGTCCCGCCCAAATGACTTTGCCTTCGGTAGCGTTGTAAGAAGTCATTTCGCGCGGCATCTCGCGTTCAACAGAATAAACGTTGTTGAAGACGACTTCACTAAAGTAATAGGTGCCGCCGCCGCCAACGCCCATGATTCCCTTGGACTTCGGGATGTCTTCTGTTTCCTTGAGGCCGCCCTTCCATGCGAGTTCGTATGCAGACGGCTGGAAACCGATAAACTTGTTCTCTTGACGGACTGCCGGGCCATCTTTGGTAAAACCGTAAGTGCGGATGACCTGATTGCCGTTCACATCCTGGAAAGCAAATCGCACATTTGCACTGTCCGTTACGACAATCTTTTCGGGAGTGTTGCCAAGTTCGAACATCGCTTCGCTCAAGTCCGCGTTGTCGAGCTTGAGGTCAAATGCTCCAAGCGTCGTGTCCTGGATGAGTTCCGGGAACTTGCCAGCCGTGTCCGGGAGAGCCTTCACAATCACGCTCTTCACCTTGCCGCCCTTGTTCGTGAGCGTCATGATGAACTTGTCCGTTTCGACCGTCACCAAGCGTTCCTTGATTTCTGCCGGAACCTTCACTTCAGCAGAGCTATCATTTGCCAAGGTCGGTGAGCCCGCCGAACCGCTCTCGTCTTTCGTCAAGGTTGGTGAGCCTGTCGAACCACGTCTCTCGTCTGTACCACCGAGGACCGGAGCCGCCTTGATTTCAGGAGTCTTTTTCGGGAGCACGAGCGAATTCGAAGCATTCGCGGAGTCCGCGGCGGCCTGTTTTTCAGCAGTTGCCTTTGCCTTTGCGGCACGAGCGGCAGCCTGCGCTTCGGCGTTAGCGTTGTTGACAGCCATCCACCAAATCACGATAATCGCTATGAGGATGGAACCAATGATTGTATTCTTGTTCATTTTTTATCCTTAGGGGGCGGAACGGGATCATATCCGCCCTTGCAGAAAGGGTTGCATCTTAAGACTCTAAAAACCGCAAGATAGAAACCTTTGAACGGTCCGTGCACGCGTAACGCTTCAATTGCATAGTTTGAGCACGTCGGTTGGAATCGACAGACACCGTGAAAAAAATAAGGGTGCACCAGTTGGTATAGACGGATTGGCGCGACAAGAGCAGCCACCAAAGCTTGCTTAACCTTCTGCCACATCCGACTGCTTGTCCCATTCCATTTTGTGGAAAATCTTCTGGGCGGACTCGCGGAAACGTTCAGATGACATTTCCTTGGAATTGTCGCTCACGATAATCATCGCCCACACGGGCTTTTTGATATTCGGGACAATACCATAAAACAGTGGTCGCAATATTCTACGACACTTGTTGCGATACACGGCATTGCCGTTCTTCTTCTTGGCGAGGAAGCAGAAACGACAAAAACCGTCCGGAGCTTCAATCCATCGCATGCTAAAAGCTGGTGCGCGGAGGAACTTTCCTTGGACGGCTACTTGCCGGTAAGCGGGCTGATTGGGCAGCCGATAAGAACGCAGAGTGGCTATAAGCCAGCCCCGACTTACTTCTTATAGATTTCGTCGCTGACAGTGAGGACCTTACGGCCCTTAGCACGGCGACGGCTCAAGACAGCACGACCCCAACGGTCTTCCATACGGGCCATAAAACCGTGCTTGTTAACGCGCTTACGATTGTGAGGCTGGAATGTTCTTTTCATGATAAAAACCTTTCTATGAAAAACAAAATTTTTTTTGAGTCACAAATTTAGTAAAAAGCCGTCATTTATCAAGGGGTTACGATGATTCTGGCGTGCATTTTTCGCCCTAAACGAGACCCGAACAAAAATCATTCAATTTTAGCACACTCTATTAACACTTTATAAACAGTAATGGGAGGGGTGAGGGAAGTTTTTTGAATGTATGAACTTTAATTTGCGAGGGTATCGTCGAAAAATCGTTGTTCCTACTTTTCGTTTCCGGCATCCTTGAGTCGGTACCGCATGCTGCGACCGCCTTTGTTATTTGTTTGCAAAATTCCTTTGTCCATAAGGCTCTGGATTTCGCGGAGGGCGGTGTCGTGGCTTGCGTTGAATAATGCAGCGGCTTCTTTTGCGGTGAAAGGCTGTGCGAGGTGGCCCGCCATGATTTCGTCAACGAGTTGCTGTTCGCGCTCGCTGAAGGTGGTGCTTGCGTGGGCGTTGCGGAACTGGATGCGGCTGATTTCTGCGGCGAAAAGTTGTTCGCTATCTTTGATGGCGTTTCGTAGCATTTGCAAAAACCACAGAATCCATTCGGTGAGGTCGCCACTCGCGGCCTGTGTGCGGGCGAGAATCTTGAAGTAGTCGCTTTTGTGAATGTAGATTTGCTTGTTAAGCGCGTACTGGCAATGCGTCGTGTTCTCGGCGCGGGCGAGTTGCATGGCCGTGATGGCGCGTGCGAGTCTGCCGTTGGCGTCGGCGAAGGGGCGGATCGTGATGAACCAGAAATGTGCAATCGCGGCTTTAATCACCCCGTCTATGTTTGCACTTTCGAACCACGATAAAAAGTTTTCCATTTCGCTTTGGAGGCGTTCCGGGTTCGGGCCAGTAAAGCGCAGTGTCGTGGTGGAATCGGGGACAATCGCGTCAATTGTCGTTTGCACTTCGCTCGGCGTGTCGCGGTAGTGCTTGACTTTGTTTTGCCCCATCGCGGAATGCCAGTTGAAGATTCGTTCATCGGTGAGGGGCTGCGAAGCGTTATGGATGGCACCGAGGTAGTTTTTGATGTAGTTTTGTGAACCTTTGCTTTTGAGTTCCACTTCGGCAAGCGTTTGCGCGGAGTCCAGCGTGTAGCCGTCGATAGCGTAATTGGCGACGATGTCTTCGGCGAGGAGCTTTGCTTCGATGTCCTTGAGTCCGCAGATTAGCATGATTCCGATGAGTTTGCCTTCTTCAAGGCGTGTCTGCCCAAGTGCCTGTAGCACCTTGGGAGAATCGAAGCGGAATCGCGTCCAGTCTGGGAATTGGTGGATGTAAAGCATGTTGGTGTTCGGCTCGTTCGTCATTCACGTGAAGTCTTGTCATGCCTTGTTATCCTGAAACTACGACAGGATTCGTTTGGCATACTCTTTTCAGAGAATGATTTTGCTGGAATCGTTGTAAATATATTTCTTTTTTTTCTGACGCTTGCCTGGATGTTCGGAAATTTTAGCATCGAAGAGGGGCGTGTGGGGGTGAATGGAGAATTTCTGCACTTGAATTACATACTAAAAATGGAATTTACGCATTTTAGTATGTAATTCAAGTTTTGTTACTTTGTTTGCTTACGTACTAAATCGCAATTTTTTGCATTTAGTATGTAATTTTAACGCCCAAAAACTGCTTTTTTGTGGGGGAGTGGCTTGAAATAGGCATAAAAGTCTGTTTGCTGGCTTTGAAAGAGGCTTTTTACTTCCTTTTTTACATACTAAGACCCCGTTTTTTCTGATTTAGTATGTAACAGGTCGAAGTAGTGTGTTTGAACAAGCCGAAAAACGCGTGAAAACCGCATAATGAGAGCAATTTAGTTGATTCTTGAGCTGTCGGTCGTTGAATTTGATAAATTTTACCCATGCAGAAAATTGATACTTGGTACAAGGCTGAGGGCAACTGCCCCGATGAAGAATATGAAATTGCAAGCTACCTGCTTTTTGAGGCGGGGGTTGCGACGCTCGAAGAACTCGATCCGGTGACGGCTGGTCGCACGGAGTTCTGTTTTTATACGGGCGATAAGGCGGAGCGCGACCGCATCGTGGCGGAATTTCCGCAGTACAACTTCACGGTGACGGAGGAGCCTGCGAAGGATTGGGATAAGTGGTGGCGTGACCGCGCACAGCCGGTGGCTGTGAGCGAGCACCTTTGGGTGCGTCCACCTTGGGTGGAGTTCACGCCGGAAGATCCCGATGCGGTTGTCTTGGAACTTGAGGCAAAGACTGCATTTGGAACGGGCGAGCACGAGACAACGAGTAGCTGTGCTGCGCTCATGGAAAATATTGATTTTAATGGCAAGACTGTTCTCGATATTGGTACGGGCACGGGCATTCTCGCGATGTTTGCGCGTCGTAAAGGCGCAAGCCTTGCAGTGGGTACGGAGATTGACCCGCTTACGATTCCTTGTATTGCGGAAAACTTTGAACGCAATGGCTTCGGCGAAAGCGATTGCGTGCTCGGATTCTTGGATGCGTTCAAGGACGGAACGAAGTTCGACGTGATTCTCTGCAACATGATTCGCAGTGAACTCTGGCCGCTCCGCGACGACATTGAAGATTTGCTCGCCGAAGGCGGCGAACTCATCATCAGCGGACAGCTCGTCACTGAAAAGGATTACATCCTCAAGTGGTTCGAAGAAGCCGGCTTCAAAGTCTCCGTCGAATGCGAAAAAGGCGAGTGGTGGAGTGTTTTGGCGACAAACGCAAAAGGCGAGAGTCGTGACCAAGCGTAGCTTGGACATGACCGAGCCTCGGCGTTTTGCAATCTCACGAAGTGAGATTGCAATGGTGGAGTGTGCTTGCACACTCCTGAACGAGCCTTTTAAGGCGACAAATGCTTAATTAATTTATCATCCCAGTTTTATTCTGGGACGGCATCTCTATTTTTACAATGCTCTACTTCTATCAACTAGAATGTAATTGGATCCTTCGTTGTTCCTCTCCTCAGGATGATGTTGCTTCGTTTATTAATCTTTCAATCATCGCATGATACACTTGCGGACATTCGATTTGCATAATAGTTGTGATCTTGTTGCCAGCATCTTTAGAGGAAGCTCCACAATGGAACAATTTTTCGTTAGGACCGCCGTAATCCAAGAAAACATAGCGATCATGGAATTTATTTCTTGTGCGGTCAACGGAAATGGTCACATCTTGACGAACAGCACGAAAGTCATTTAGCGTTTGTTCCGTCAACTGTTCGGGCCCTTTTTCGTCACTATAGATTTTTATAGAAAGACGCTTAGCAACGCCTCTTAATAAATCAAGTGTTTTGACTCCGACATAATCATCTACTATGATAATAGACTTTTTCGCCATGCTGTAAATTTGTGTGTAGGCGATATCTGCTTCTAGTTTCTGCCCATTGAGAATCAGAAAATGCTTGTAAGTGGTTGGATCATCGAAAATTTCCATCACTTTACGAACATCTGAAGCTAGATTGTTAAATTCCGCCCTAGTCGGGCTGACCTGTGATACGATTTGAACGACATCTGTGTATCCAAGTAGTTGCCGATTTTCGGTGACGATATAATCCTTCATTTTCTTAAAAAGACGTATAATGGATTTACTTTGCCGAACAGCCAAATCACCTTTGAGGACGCTTATCAGCATGTATATTCCTTGCTCAGTAAAGGCATATGGCAAAAATTTTGAATACTTTCCTTGTTCTAAGGTCGATTTTTTCGACCTTAGAATTTCTCTATATTCCTCTTTTGTTACTTGAAACCGAAAATCTTCGTCAAATTTTTCAATATTGTTTTTTACTTGTTCATTGAATCGTTTTGTACTATAGCCATACAATTCCGCCAAGTCAGAATCAAGCATCACTTTGATGTCTCGAATTGTAAAAATTCGAGATTTCAGTGAGTTCTCGTCGATAATAGCGATTTCTTTGGTTACGGTTAGTTCCTTTTTTTGATCCATAAGGCTCCAGTTCTCGCTTGATTTTAGCGAATTATTTTGAGGTCACATTTGGGGATGATCTTGCAATGTTGTTGGCGAGGGTTTTCCTCGGCGTTACTTGGTGCGTTTTACGGCACTCTCGAGCAGGTCGTGTTCCTGCCAGCTATCCAACTACATCAACAAGAAGGTTGATGAGCCCCGTCGCGGATGCACGTACGGACCCAAAGGTCTATGCCGACTGTCACGAGGATTGTCGAAATTACAGAAAGGAATATAGATTTGTGGAGGAAGGGTGTCAAGAGGATGTTGCTAAAGCTCTATTCCAATCTTTTCTCGATTGGCAAATGCGATATGGCTTTCGGCATTTTGATGCAATAGTTTGTTTAGGAACGTTATATCACGAGCACAGAGAGGTTTGATGTCAAAACCGTAATCAATAGGTTTCTTGTTGCGGTCAAACGAAACGCGTGCTGGTTTGAGCATGTAGCCGTTACCAAAACCCAAAATATCGCGAATTGAATCCTTGGCGATTGTGAATTTAGGATTGTCGGCCAACAACTTATAGAACGGGCTCATGCACAAAACTGCAATGTTCTTTGACAACGGAAAAACCGTATAATCGTGGGGAGTTGTCATAAACAATGTTTGCAATGCGTATTCACTTCGATTTTTAATGGCCATTTCCTGAAGTAAAAACGCTTTTTTAAGAGCCAAACAGCCCATGAACCAAGCATTGCCCTTATCGGGAATCAGGATCTCTTTTTCACAGTCCTTAGAGCTTACGAATATCAAATACGATCCTAATATATCCTTCGCATATGCTGTCAGATTCAAGTTTGTCAGGGAATGTTCATAATTATAGAAATCGGTTATTTCTTCTTTTGATTGACATTTTAGAATCTTGTTAATGTTTTCGAAAAAATCTCCTCTAATGGCCTCTAGTTCGGTTTCGGAGAATAGTTCTATGATATTCTCGTCTTCTTTCTCATTTGCACGATAACGGAGTACAGATATCAGTAGAAACTTTTTTAAAAGAAACATCTCCGCAGCAGACAAGGTTAGTTTACCTGTAGATGCAATAATTTTCTTATGCACGGGTGCAAAATCACGCTCAATTTTATTGCATAGGTCATGTTCCAACTGCTCTGGATAATAACCGTCTTCACTGAAAATAGAGCGGGGATTTCTAGATTCAACAGTCTTTGACGTAAGATCCATATATTGAATCTTATCGCCTTCACAGAAGGCTCGAAGAATGAATTGTGGAATGAAATGGGATCGAAGCATTGAGAAATAATATAAAAAGATTAAAAAGAAAAGCCCAGTCAAATTTGGGTATGACGAATAAAGAAAACATAGGGATGACGCTCTTTCGCTAATGGATTTCCTAACCACTAGCCACTAACCACTGTTTACTTATTTTTAAACGTCGGCTTCTTAAATCCCTTGCCGTGGGAGCGGCGGCTGGCGAGGTTTATTTCGCCGCTGTTGAATCGGTTCTTGTCTTCAATATTGCGGTGTTCGCGGAACGGCGCATTCTGCTGGTTCCCGCGGCGGTCAAAGTCGCGGCGTTCGTCAAAATTGCGTCGATCTTTGCGACGGTCTTCGTAGCGATTGTCTGCGCGGCGGTTATAGTCGCTGCGGTCTCCATTGCGGTCGAATCCTCGGTCAAAATCGCGGCGGTTTCGTTCGCTGTGGAATCCGCGACGTTCCCCTTCGCGATTCTCGCTGAAACGGTCTCCGCGCATTTCTGGGCGCATTTCGCGATTATCCTCCCAGCGGTCTTCGCGACCTTCGTACCCGTCATCTCGCCAACGATTCTTGACTTTCTCTTTTTTCGGGCGCAATGCTTGTGTGCGTTCGTCGCGTTTTTGCATTTCGCGGTTGCGGAAGTCTTCGTTTTCTTCGCGTTCCTTGCTGGGGAAGTATTCCTTGCCTTCCGCCATTGCAGTACGGCTTAGCAGCAAGCGGCTGACCTTACCCATCTTGAGTCGTTCCAAAACTTCGCGTAAGTGTGGGCGGTTGGCAGGAATGTACCAGAAGAAGAACTGTTTTTGGTTTGCTTTTTCTTCCGGCGTTTTGGCGACAAAGAGCGGCTTTCCGTCCGGCGTCATTTCGGCGTAGAACATTTCGGTCGCAATGGTCATCGGCGTTGGCGTAAAGTCTTGAACTTGTTCCAACTGGAAACCTAATTGCTTCGTTTCGAGTGCAAGTTCAGCCATGTCGGCTTCGGTGCAGCCAGGGTGGCTACTGATAAAGTATGGAATCAATTGTTGCTTTTTGCCGATGCGTTTGCATTCGTCGTCAAAGAATTCCTTGAACTTGTGGAACAACGTAAAACTCGGCTTGCGCATCAATTTCAGCACGGCGTCGCTGGTGTGTTCGGGCGCCACTTTCAAGCGTCCGCTTACGTGATAGTCAATGAGTTCGCGGGCGTATTCTTCGTGGTCCTTGCGGAGCTCTTCGTCATCCGTCTCTTGCAAGAGCATGTCGTAACGCACGCCACTTCCGATGAACAAGTGTTTGACTTTCGGGTGGTTGCGCACTTCGCGGTACAGCTCCAAAATTTCTTTATGGTGCGTGTCCATGTTGTCGCAAATCTTGGGCGTGAGGCAGCTCGCACGGGCGCACTTTTGGCAACGGCTGGGGTCGCGGCCACGCATGTTGTACATGTTTGCACTAGGGCCGCCGAGGTCTGTAATCGTTCCGGCAAAGCCTTCCATATTCGTCACGATTTCGACTTCGCGAAGAATGCTTTCGCGGCTACGGCTCGCGATGAACTTACCCTGGTGTGCGTTGATGGCGCAAAAACTGCATCCGCCAAAACAGCCGCGGTGCGTGTTGATGCTGAACTTGATCATGTCGAACGCTGGCACGTTGCCGCGTTTCTTGTAGCGCGGGTGCGGTTCGCGGGCGTAGGGGTATTCAAAGCTTTCGTCCAGTTCGCCGTATTCCATCGGCGGGTATGCCGGGTTAATCACCACGGTCTGTTCGGCGACATCTTGCAGAATGCGGCGCTGAAACCACTTGTTGCATTCGATATCTACCCGGCGGCAGTTCTCGATTTGGTTCCGCTTGCTTTCCAGGCATTCTTCGTAGCTGTATAGCCGCATGTCTTCCCACTTGCTGTTCTTCGGAACGTTCCCTTTAGGCGCCAAGTAGGCTGTTTGCGGAACGGAATTCAGGCTCGAAAACGGAACGCCTTTTTTGAGCAAACGAACAATTTCTTTCAGCGGCTTTTCGCCCATGCCATACACAAGAATGTCGGCTTGCGTATCGAATAAAATACTCGGCTTGAGTCTGTTGCTCCAGTAGTCGTAATGCGTCACGCGGCGAAGACTCGATTCAAGTCCGCCAATGAGCAGCGGCACATCGGGGTAGAGCTTCTTTAAAATCTTGGCGTACGTATATGTTGCGTAATCCGGGCGGAATCCGGCCTTGTTCCCCGGCGTAAAGGCGTCGTCACTGCGGAGGCGCTTTGCTGCGGTGTAATGGTTCACCATGCTGTCCATGCCGCTCGAAATGGCAAAGAAAAGTCGCGGCTTCCCGAGCTTCTTAAAATCGCGCAAGTCGTCGCGCCAGTTCGGCTGCGGGAGTATCGCCACGCGCAAACCTTCATGTTCCAAAAGTCGCCCGACAACCGCATGACCAAAGCAGGGGTGATCGACATAGGCGTCGGCGCTGATGATGATCACGTCAACGTAATCCCAACCGAGTTCGTCCAGGTCTTCTTTGCAAATGGGTAAAAATCGCGGATCGTACATAGCGGCAACTCTAGGTATGGGTTGAGGTTTTTATGTCAAAGATAGAAAATCGGGGTTTACAAAAAGACGACCTTTATTCCACTCTCCCTTTGACGCAACGGACGGAAAGACCGTATTTTTTTTCGGCCAGTACTATTGTGACGAAATCTTCAGTTCTATCAAATGTGACTACCGCAGCGTATTTTTCGTAAGGCGATGCTGATGTCCAAAAATCGCTGACTTTGCCAATGTATTTGAATTCGTCTGGAATGGCGATTCCTGCAGCGATTACGGAAAAACCATACTCATTGGTGTTGGGTAGGGCGTCGTCCCAGCTTTGTTGAGCTTTCAATGAAGTGCCTGCACAATGGAACTTGTCTGGCTTTTCCTCATCTGATTCTATTTCGCAAGTGTGGTCTTCAATAAGTTCGTACCATTCATCGGCTTTGGGCAAATGCCAACCATCAGGGCAAGCTTTTTTGGCCGCTTCCCAATTGTAGAGCCTTCCATATTTTTGGCAGTTTTCAGGTTTGTCATCGTAGCACCAGCTTTTAGCAAGAGAGTCGTCTTCTGTTTCAAAGTTCATATTTTGAGCAGTCCAAACGTGATTGCTGATGACGAGGGTCCGGTAAACTTGATTATCTCGTTTGTCCAAAAGTTCCCCGTAAGAAACGGTTGGATTCAAATACTCCGTGGTAATGCAATCATATTGGTCGCAATCATAAAAACGAAGGTCTGCACTGGACCTTGGGCCAATGGAGCTGGAACTTGCAATTGAACTTGATGATACTACGCTAGATGAAGATTTAGGCTTTGAACTGGAATATCTCACGCGACTCGACGAGGATATTTTTTTTACGGACGAGGAACTTTTAATCTCTACTTTATTTGAGAAGTAAAAAACAGTTTTCGGCGGCCGAGAATACGAAAGGGGAAAAAATTCACTTGATGAAGTGAGGATTATAATGGATGAATTTTCGGATGAACTAGATTCTTCGTGTGCAGTGGTGACTTCATCGGAACAGCCCCCACCGATGAACATCAAAAAAATCGCCATTGCATAAATCCAAATTTTTTTCATTCTATGAAAGTATATAAAATAACGTCCTTTATGTCATCCCGGCTTAGCGCCTATCCCTAATTTGTACAAGTATAACGCACTTCGGCTCAGTCCTATATTTAAAAAGGACGAAAATCACCCCTTCATTAGTCTATTTTTAGAAATGGGTAGGAGATGGGCAACCCGCAGGCTCGGTAGCGCTAGACGCAGTGCATGACATTGGGACCCATCTCCCTCAACCCAGGACCCCGAACAAGTATGCTGGCAAAACGCAGATGCCGAATACCTTTGGACAATGGGGCGTGGGGTGATTACCCGTTAACAATATAGCAAAGGAATCTTAAAATGGAAACATGGGTCGGCATTGACATCTCCAAGGACACTTTCGACGCAGCCTGGATTATGGACGGCAAGAAGAATCATCTGAAGTTGGAAAACAGTTCCAACGGTTTCAAACGTCTTCTGAACGAAGTGCCGGCTGAGTCCCGTTTTGCGATGGAAGCTACAGGAGAATATCACCTGAACTGTGCCAGATACCTATCCAGCCGCGGAAATCCGGTTGCTGTCCTGAACCCGTTTGCCGTGAAAATGCATATGCAAAGCGACCTCAGGCGTTGCAAGAACGACAGGGCCGATGCCTATTCGATAGCGAAATTCGCAGCGGAAAAGAATACCGATTGCTGGACATGCCCGACAGACGACGAAATAAGGCTCAAGCATCTTGATGCCGTTATAGACAACTTGCAGAAACAGATCCGTCAAAGCAAGAACATACTGCATTCGCTAACCCAGGTCAGTTTACGAGACGACCAGGCCGTTTCCATCATCAAGAAAACAATATCCAGTCTGGAAGCCCTCATGGAAAAAGCCAGGAACAGGCAACTTGAAATGGTCGAGACCGGCAAGAAAGAAGAAATCGCCTTGGCATGTTCCATTCCCGGGATCGGTCTGGAAACATCGCTGAAGTTTTTCACACACGTTGGGAACATCGAAAGGTTTGGCAGTTCCAGAAGCCTGATTTCCTGGATAGGCCTGACTCCACGGAATGCACAATCAGGGACAAGCATCCATAAAAACGGAAGTATTTCGAGAATGGGCTGCACAAGGCTGCGAGGGCAATTCTATATGTGTGCAGTCGTCGCGATAAAATACAATCCTGATTGCAGGTCATTCTATACACGATTGAAGGAATCGGGCAAGCCTAGCAAAGTAGCCTTGATTGCAGTGGCGAACAAGCTGCTTCGACAACTTTATGCAGTCCTTACGAAAAAAGAGGCCTATGTACCAAATTTTTGTACAAAAGCCTCTTGACATTTAATACAGTATGTCATGCCCAAAAGCGAGCGTTTTGTCGCGGCATTTATCTTGGCTGCTTTTTATTCCGAGGGGACCGGAGCGGCCTACACGGTTTCGTTTTCGTTGCCTTCTGTTTTCTTTGCTTCGCGTTCTTCC
>JAEEGF010046811.1_pt1 | contig 12690 bp, 10 predicted proteins | sample 9134171 | NCBI WGS metagenome assembly JAEEGF01 (sample SAMN16246542, study PRJNA631951) | gut metagenome | biome: gut microbiome; feature: rumen; material: AP-attached | host: Bos | place: Iran: Karaj | collected 2018-10 | reverse complement strand
TTGCGCATTTCCTCCTCGGCCTGCTCCGGTGCAATCTTCTCCACCCGCACCGCACGGTCCAGACGATAGGCATCGTCCGCAGTGAAAAATACGCGCAGCACCTTCCGGTCCTTCAGGATCTCGCTCGCGCAGCGCCCGACAAAAATCGCCCCCGGCTGCTGCGCGGCCTCGCGGATGATCTCCACTTCGGTCCGATAGATCTGCTCCTCCAGGGTCAGATTGCTGCCCGGCGCACGGAAAAGCGTCTTGGGAGGTGCCTGCTCCTCAAGTCCCGAGATGTAGCTGTAGCTGACATCCATCCGTTTGCAGGTCTCCACTACCACTCCGTGATCGTACAGACGATATCCCAGATCTTCCGCCAGTCTCTTGGCGATGGACTGACCGCCACTGCCGTATTGCCGCTCAATCGTAATGAAATCATACATAACAGAGCCTCCTTTCGGGTGAAGGAACGATACACAGAGAGTATACCACATTTATTCTTCCCACATAAAGGTCACGGGATATTTATTTCCATCGACTTCCACATCCAGTACGGATCGGTTCGCGCTGAAGATCTTCTCCTCCATGTAGGAATACCGCGGCGGAGTCTCGCCTTTTTTCAACTGCTCGATGACCTCGAGGAGCTTCGGTCCCTGCAGCGGGTTGCACTCGACGATGCAGGAGATTTTGCCATTCTTCAGATACTCCACGGCCGCCTGATTGATCCCGTCGAAGGAGATCACCATGATCTCACCGGCCGCGAGATCGGATCCCACGGTATAGCCCGCCGCCTCGAGGGCCTCGATGGCTCCGAGCGCCTCGTTGTCATTCTCACAGTAGACCACATTGATATTGTCATAGGTTCGCAGGAGGGACTCCATCACCTCCTTGCCCTTCGTCTGGGTGAAGTCGCCGCTGATCTCCTCCAGCAGATCCCAGCCGTTGCGCTCGCAGGCTTCCCGCAGGCCTCTCGTACGCCCGATCTGGGCCGTGGCGCCGATGGTCCCCTGGATATTGACAATGTGCAGATCCTCCGCGGCGATGCCCGCTTTTTCCGTGAAACTCTGCAGCCAGGCCGCCGCCTTGCATCCCTCGAGATAGAAATTGGAACCGACCCAGGCGGTATAGAGCGTCGAATCCTCCGTATCCACCCGGCGGTCGATCAGGATCACCGGGATCCGGGCGTCCCTCGCCTCCTGCAGGACCGTATCCCACCCGACCTCCGTCACCGGTGCGAGCACGATATAATCCACCTCCTGCTGGATGAAGGTCCGGATGGCCGTGATCTGGTTGGACTGCTTCTGCTGCCCGTTCTCATAGATCAGCTCATATCCGTTCTCCTCGGTAAAAACCGACTGGATGGATTCCGTGTTGGAGCTGCGCCAGTCGGATTCCGCGCCGAGCTGGGAAAACCCCACCACCGTATAATCCGTGCCGGTCTCTGCCTCCTCCTCCGCTTTCCCGCAGCCGCCGAGCGCGGTCAGCGCAAGCAAAAGGGCACACAAAAACCCGGCAGCCGTAAAGGTCCCCCTCCTCGGGGGACGCTTCGCCTGCCGGGATCTGTTTTTTCCGTCATGAAATGCTTTTGTGAACGTCATGTAGTTCCTTTCAGCTCCGCTTCCTGCGTGCCATCACGACACTCTGAATCAGGAGGAACAGGCAGAGCATTGCCGCTATCGTGATACCGGTCCACCATGCCTGATCCAGACCCGCACTGGACACGATATTCTGGATCGTACTCAGCGACAGCACTCCGAAGAATGTGCCGATGATATTACCCAGACCACCTGTCAGCATTGTACCACCAATGATGGAGGAAGCGATAGCATTCATTTCCATTCCGCTCGCATGCGATGCGGAACCGGAACCTACATGCAGGAAATAGACATATCCGCCGATGCCTGCGAGCAGGCTGCAGATCAGATGCGAGAGGAACCGGGTGCGGCGCACGTTGATTCCCAGCATCAGAGCGCTCTGCGCATTACCGCCGACCGCGTAGAAGTGACGGCCCAGCTTCGTCCAGCGCAGCACGCAGAACATCAGGATCACGATCAGGATGGCAACGACCACGCCGATCTCCACATACGCATTCACGAAGGTTCCGTTCTTGTTCACGGAGCCCACGCCCGGAATCCGCAGTCTCGTCTCCTTCAGGGCCACGAACGCGGGATTCTCCACGTTGAAGGGCTTGGTATTCACGATCGTCGTCATACCCCTGGCAAAGAACATGCCGGCGAGGGAGACGATGAACGGCTGGATGTCCAGATAAGCCACCAGGATGCCCTGCACGATACCGAAGGCCAGACCGATGGCGATGGCGATGGCAATGGATCCGAAGATCGAGCCGCCGTGGTAGTCCAGATAGACTGCACAGCTCATACTGACCAGCGCGGCCACACCGCCGACCGAGATGTCGATCCCGCCGGTGATCATGACGATGCTCATGCCGACGGAGGCGATGATCAGCGCCGCATTTGCGTTCAGGATATTGAAGAAGGTCTGGGGCTTCAGAAATCCCTTCCCCTGGAAGAGGATCGCTCCGACGTACATCAGCACGAAAACAACGATCGTGATCAGCAGCAGCAGATTGGAGTCACTTACGTTCTTAAGTCCGCCGCGCACCGGTTTCACCGCAGGTCCGGATTTGCTTGCCAGCTTTGTGTTCGGTAAAGCCATTTAAGCCACCTCCTTTACTGCTACGGGGCGGAGCTTCTTGCCCAGCTTTGCGAGATAGTCGCGGACCGCGGGCGTGCTCAGCACGACCAGCACGATGACGACGACCGCCTTGTAAGCGGGCAGCGCGTCCGACTGAACCTTGAACTTGTACAGCGTCGTGGTCAGGAACTGAATGACATAGGCGCCCAGGATGGAAGCCCAGATGTTGAATTTACCGCCGCCCAGGCTGTTGCCGCCGAGCGCGACCGCGAGGATCGCATCCATCTCGATATCCTTGGCGATGACCGAATAGTTGATGGAGGACAGACGGCTGACCTTGATCAGTCCGCAGACCGCCACACACAGTCCCAGGATGACGAACGAGATGAACTTGATCATCTGCGGATTCAGGCCGTTCAGCCGCGAGGAGCTCGCGTTGATACCGACCGCCTGCGTATACAGGCCAAGATTGGTAAAGCGCAGCACCAGCGCAATGACCAGGACACAGGCCATCGCGATGAAGAACGGGGTGGGGATCGGAATCCCCGGTATGAATCCGCCAAAGTACGAAAGGGTCTCGTCACTTACGATCGGCAGCTCGTTATTGTTGATCCAGGCCGCGATCGAACGTCCCGCCGTAAAGAGGATCAGTGTGGCGATCATGGGCGGGATCTTGAAGTAAGCCACCAGCGCTCCGTTGAACGCACCGAACAGCATGGCCACCAGACAGGCCACCAGGAAAGCCACAATGATCGGAGCCTGCAGCTCCTCGGGTCTCGAATCCCGTCCGCACAGCACGCGCAGGATCACGCTGCCCGCGATGGCAATGCCCGCACCGACGGAGATATCCTGTCCGCCGGACGCCGCCGTCACCAGCGTCATACCGATCGCCAGGATCGCCAGCTCGGAGCCGTAATCGAGGATCGTGATCAGGTAGCCCGACAGAACCGGGTTGCCTGCACTGTTGGTGCCCAGCGTAATGCGGAAAAATCCGGGATCCGCTATCAGATTGAATACGGCCAGGATCAGCAGAGCTGCAATCGGAATGAAGATCTGCTGCCCGAATATTTTTTTCAGACCGGCCGCTTTTGTTTTATTTTTTCCCATTATGCGTTGTCTCCTCCGGCGATTGTACTCATGATCTTGCTCTGCGTCAGGTCGTCTCCGGTCAGCTCTCCGACCACCCTGCGGTCACGCATGACCACCAGACGCGAGCAGGTGCGAAGCATCTCATCGGTTTCCGAGGAAATAAACGTGACGGCCATTCCCTCCGAGGAAAGCTTCAGAACCAGCTTCTGGATATCCACCTTGGTACCGACATCGATTCCGCGGGTCGGCTCGTCCAGGATCAGATAAGCCGGATGCGTGAGCAGCCAGCGCGCCAGGATGACCTTCTGCTGATTGCCGCCCGAGAGCGAGCGGATCGGCGTGTCAGCGGACGCCGTCTTGATATCGAGCAGTTTGATGTATTCATCCGCAAACGCATTCGCCTCCGCTTTGGAGAACGGATGGAAGAAGCCCTTCAGCACCTGGTAGGCCAGGATGATATTGTCACGCACCGACAGATCGCCGACGATGCCGTCCAGCTTGCGGTCCTCCGGCAGATAGGCGATCCCCGCCTTCATGGCATCGATGGGTTTCGAAATCTTCAGCGGTTTTCCGTCCCGCTTCACCGAACCGGCGATCACGTTGTCCGCGCCGAAGATGGCACGCACGCACTCGCTTCGCCCGGAACCAAGGAGTCCAGTAAACCCGTTCACCTCGCCTTTACGAATATAAAAATCAAACGGTTTGATGCCCGCGTCGCTCTGAAGCCCCTTCGCCTCGAGCACGGGAGCGGTTCCCGCTTCGGGCGTATAGCTTCCCGCCTCGCCCTTGATGTCGGACAGATCGTCCATGTCCTTGCCGAGCATCTTGGAAACCAGCATCACGCGCGGCAGATCCGCGATCTCATATTCGCCGACCAGTCTGCCGTCGCGCAGAACCGTAATTTTGTCGCATACCTCGTAGACCTGATCCAGAAAGTGCGTGACAAAGATGATGCCCACGCCTTTTTTCTTCAGGTCGCGCATCAACCCGAAGAGCTTGGCCACCTCCTGCTCATCCAGGGAGGAAGTCGGCTCGTCGAGGATCAACACCTTGCAATCCATATCCACCGCACGCGCGATGGCTACCATCTGCTGAACCGCGATCGAACAGCTGCTCAGCTGCTGGGATGCGCGCGCCGGGATCCCCAGGGATTCCAGGATCGCATCGGCATCCTTGTACATCTTTTTCCAGTTCTGTATGTTACCTTCGCCGCGACCGATAAACATATTCTCCGCGACCGTAAGGTTCGGGCACAGTGTGATCTCCTGATACACGGTACTGATGCCCAGGCGCTGTGCATCCTGCGGGGAGTGAATGGCGATCTCTCCCTCATGCCCCTTCAGATAGATATGGCCTTCATCCTTCGAATACACACCGGTCAAAACCTTGATCAATGTGGATTTTCCGGCACCATTTTCGCCCATGAGTGCGTGGATCTCGCCCTCACACAGGGTAAAGTCAACATTCTGCAGTGCTTTCACGCCCGGAAAACTCTTATAGATTCCCCTCATTTCCAGTACTGATTGTTCGTTCACCGGCGGTCACTCCTTTTCTGATACAAATCGTACATTTCTTTTTTGCAGAACAAAGGTGCCTGGCGCCAGACGGTGCCAGACACCCCGTTTTTAATTCTATGGCAGTTTTTGATTGGTCAGGTCAAAGATCAGATGCCGTATTTCTCAACATCTTCTGCCGTGATGGTGGAAGCGTCAAAGCCCTTCTCGTCCATGATGATGGTCTTCTGGGAAAGAGTTCCGCCGCCTTCCAGCGTCTTGATGATGTCATTGATGTAGGAAGCCTGGAAAGGATTGCACTGTCCGTCATAGTTCCAGTTCTGAGCAAGCAGCTCTTCCAGAGCCCACTTGTTGCAGTCGAAGCCCATAACGATGACATCCTTGCCTACGCCGTGAGAGATGTTTGCGCTGTCAAGTGCTGCTACGGCACCCTTCGCCATATCATCATTCTCTGCATAGATAACGTTGAAGGACTCGCCGGAATCGATCACGGACTGAACGATCTGCTGTGCCTTCTCTGCATTCCACTCAGCGGTCTGCTGGGTAACGATGGACCATGCGCCGTCTGCTGCTACCTTGTCATCGAGAGCGCCGGTACGACCCTGCTGTGCAGCGGAGCCCATGACACCCTGAATGTGGATGACCTTGTACTCGCTCAGGCCCTGGGATGCAAGCCAGTCAACTGCGGTCTGGCCTTCCTTCGCCATATCGGATACGATGGAAGCCTCATAGAGGCTGGGATCCGCATCGATGGTACGGTCAAAGAGGATGACCTTGATGCCCGCGTCCTTGGCATCCTGCAGAACAGAATCCCAACCTGCGGTATCAGCTGCGGACAGAAGCAGATAGTCCACGCCGTCCTGGATGAACTTCTGAGCAGCGGTGATCTGCTCATCATTCTTCAGGCTGTATGCGAAGGATGCTTCGTAGCCGTTTGCTGCGGTGAACATTGCCTTCAGGTCCTTGTCGTTTGCGGTACGATAACCGGACTCGTTCGGATCGTTGTTAATGATACCGACCTTGATCAGTCCGCTTCCGGAAGAAGAAGATCCGGAGCCGGCAGAACCGGAGTCAGAACCGGAGCCGCATCCGACCAGTCCCAGTACCATGGTCATCGCCATGGCCAGTGCCAATAACTTTCTTTTCATTCAAATACCCTCCCGATGGAATGTAGGTTTGTGTTGCAACCCCATACTACCTTTCGGGCGGGTATCAATCCATGTAAATCCTTCCCCGTTTGTTTGAATTTTTTATTTCTTTTTCAGAAGTGTGGAAATTTTTACGATTGGCGTTGAAAATTTTACGCCTCTTCCGTCCCGGCTCCGGCCGCACCCGTCTCCTGTCCCGGAAGGCGCACGGTGACCGTCGTTCCCTCCCCGTAGACGCTGTCCACCCGGATCCCGTACTCATCGCCGAAGTTCATGCGGATGCGCTCGTTGACATTGTAGATCCCGTACACATCGTGGGTATTGCTCATATCCGGATCGGACCCGATGCTCTCCCGCACCTGCGCGAGACGCTCCGGCGACATCCCGATGCCGTTGTCCCGGACCTCGATCCGCAGACCATCCTCCCCGACGGAGCCGCTGACCCGGATCAGACCCAGGCCGCGCTTGTTCTTGATCCCGTGGTAGAGTGCATTCTCCACCAGCGGCTGGATCGTGATCTTCGGTATCATATACCGGTGCATCTCCTCCGGCACATCGATCTCGTACTGCAGGATGTCCTGGTAACGGACCTGCTGGATCTCAAGGTAGCTCCGCACATGCTGCAGCTCCTCTCCGATGGTCACGATGTCCTTGCCCTGATTCAGCGAGGTCCGGAAAAAATCCGACAGGTTCCGCACCATCTTCACTACCTGCTTCTGATTGCCGGCCTCGGCCGACCAGACGATGGCATCGAGCGTATTATAGAGAAAATGCGGGTTGATCTGCGCCTGCAGCACCTGAAATTCCGCTTTTCGAAGGCGCACCTGCTCGCTGCGCACCTCCTCGAGCAGTCCGTTCGTATTATCGATCATTATATTGAAGGAACGGCTGAGCACCGCAGTCTCGGAGCCGGTCGCCTCGTTGGCGTGGACGGTCAGATCCCCGGCGGATACCTTCTCCGTCACCTCGATCAGCTCGGTGATCGGGCGCGTGATGCTGCGCGGGATAAAATAGCTCAGCACGCCGATGATGGTGCCCACCACGACAAAGGCCCCGATATACAGCCACAAGATGGAATCGAAGAAGGTCTGGAACTCCTCCATCGCCTTCCGCAGATCCAGAACCTCATAATAGATGTACTGGAAGATGGACTCCCGGATCAGGGCCGTCACGATCTGCACGTCGTTCTCCCAGATCTCGATGTTGTCCTCATAGCGGTTTCCTTCCGCAAGATTCTCCCCGATGCGCTCCTTGTAGGTGCGCAGATTGGTCAGATATTTCTTGACGGAGTTAAGACGCCTGCGATTTTCCTCCGAGGTGGTCAGATCCTCCAGCTGCTCCACGATGCCGCTCGCCTCCTCGAGCATCGCGCCCATCTTGGAATCCTCCATCGTCTCGTTGCCGACGATCACGAGGTAGGTCTCGTAGTCAAAATCCTTCTTGAAGTCCAGACTGAACTGACTGGCGGCCGACAGCTACTGGATCATCCCCTCGTAGCGGAGATTGACGCGCCGCAGATAGAGCGAAAAGAAGACGAGAAAGAGAATCGTGGGCACGAGCAGCACCACGTAAGAAAGGCGGATCTTATCCGCCAGTGAACTCTTTGCATAGATTTCCCTGAGTTTCTTGACCATTCCTCTCCCCCGCGCAGGAACAAATACCCCGCAGCGCGCATCAGGACTGCGAGCTGCGGTACTGTGTCGGCGTCATGCCGAGCGTCTTCTTGAACAGAAACGAAAAATAGTGCGGATCCCGGTATCCGACCTCCAGGCCGATGGCGCTGCTCTTCTGATTGGTGCAGCGCAGAAGCTCCTTTGCCTTGCCGATCCGATAATCCGTCAGATACTTGATGAAGGTGCTGCCCGTCTCCTCGCTGAAGATCATACTCAGATGGTTCGGGGAGAGATTGACGCTCGAGGCCAGCGTATTCAGATTCAGCTCCTCGTCCGCATAATTCTCCTCGATGTAGCGGATGGCTTCCTCCACAACGCTGTGGTGCCGGTTGCTGGCCACGCTCTCCCGCAGTTCGATCGCCTGCCGGATGATCCGGATCAGGTATTCCCTGCTCTTCTCCATGCTCAGGATCGTGCCGGAGACGGTCTCCACCGTCCGGGTTTTGTCCCGGTCCAGCCCCAGATCATCGAGAAAATCGATGACGCAAAAATACGCGTCCATGGTGATATACTGCCGGAACACATTGCTCCCGAGGAGCTTTTCGCCCATCTCGCGGTAGAATTCCTCTACAAAATACACGGTCTCGTCCCGGTCTCCGACCTTGAGAAAATCCTGAATCTTCCGGCGGCTGAACTGCTTCGGGCTGACCCCGGATACGTCCAGATCCTCCTCCGCGTGCAGCTCCTTTCCCGACAGGCTCGCCAGATCGGAGCTGTCGATGATCCGGTTCTCCCCCGTCAGATACTGGTGTGCGAAGGCATGACTGGCCGCCTCGAAGCTGGCGGGCACTTCGCTGAGCCGGCTCACCGGCTGTCCGATTCCGCCGAAGTAATGGAGGGAGCGGTGCACCTGCAAAATCTCCACGATCCGTTTCAGATAACGCTCCTGGATCCGGCGGAGCTCTTCCTCGCTGTCCGCCTTGAACAAAAGTCCCTTGCCCTCTAAGTACCGGTCGAAGAGAAGGACCTCCGACTCATCGATCATCGTCTTGATCTCGTCCTCCGTGCGGACGACCGTATCGGAATATTCCCCCGCCGCATGGCGGTTACTGATCGTCTTGAACAGCACCACATTGTAGAAGGGTGCCGTCACATCGATCTCCAGACGGTCCGCCGCCTCCAGAAGTTCCGGAACCGAATGCGTCCCGCGGACCAGATCCCGGAAGAAATCCTTGCGATCCTGGAGCGTCTTTTCCTCCATCTCACGGCTGTAGCGCTCGAGAATGGCAGCCTCCGTGCGCTTCTTCCCGATCTTCTCCGCGAGGCGTCCGATGGCCTGCAAAAGCTCCTCGGAGCTGATCGGCTTGAGCAGATACTCCGCCACACCGATCTGGATGCTCGTCTTGGCATACTCGAATTCCTCATAGCCGGACAGGATGATGATCTCCGTCTGGGGCAGTTCCTTCTTGATCAGCCGGCTCAGCGCCAGTCCGTCCATGAAGGGCATCTTGATATCCGTGATCACGATGTCCGGTCTCGCCTTCAGGATCAGCGGATAGGCCTGTTCCCCATCCCCCGCTTCGCCGCAGAATTCGTATCCGTTTGCGCTCCAGTCCACGGAATTCTTGATTCCCTCGCGCATGACATATTCATCTTCCACCAGAAATACTCTGGGGATAAAAGGCTCGTCTCTCTCCGGTTCCATTTTATGCTCCCCCTTAAATGTCAGGCCTTATCCTGACCCTTCTTCCCCGCGCCGTACTTCGGGGCGATGAACCTTCCCCACAGAAACGCCCCGATCGGATACAGGATCGCAAACGCGACCGGAAGGATCCACAGCAGGATATCCACGCCTCCCGTCATCTTGCTAAAGAGCGAGAAGCGCCAGATGAGCGCCGCCACCGTGATCAGCGTCATCCCCAGGACGCCCAGCACGCCCCACACGCCGAAGAGCGCGTGCAGCCACGGATTCAGCGCGTGATTGCGGCGCACATCCTTCAGCAGCAGGTGGTCCCAGATCAGGACATAGCCCGCGAAGAAGACCAGGAGCCCCAGCACAAAGAAAAGCCTGTGCGGCTGATAGACATCGGAAGGCAGCCATCCGCTTCCGTCCGTTTCAACCTTCTCCGCCAGTATCGTACTGATCAGCGTAGTGCCCCCGACCAGTGCCACAACCAGCAGCATATGCACAAGCGTATAGATCTGATTCAGCACAACTTTCCTGACCATGACTTTCTCCCCCGTTTCGGATGATTCCCTGTCATTGTATTACACTCCGTCCTTCTCCGCCAGCGGGCAGGTGAGAAGGAAGGCCTTGGTATAGGTTCCGTAGGGCTGCGCGTACCCCAGCCGGAAGCCGTGAAGCTCCGCCACCTTTTTCGAGATGGACAGTCCCAGCCCGCTCCCTCCGTCGGTCGTCCTCGCGCCGTCCCCGCGCACGAAGGGCTCAAAAAGCTCCTGCACATTCCCGGTCAGCTCGGTCCCGGTGTCCGCCACATAGACCTGTGCGATCCCGGGGCGCAGGGACAGGCGCAGCAGAATCTCCGTTCCCTTCGGATTGTGCCGGATGGCATTGATGAGAAGATTGGACACCAGACGGCGCAGATGCGCGGGATCCGCGGACAGGATCACCGGCCGGTCCGGAAGATCGATCGTAAGTTCCATCCCGTTCTCTTCCACGTCCGTATACAGGCAGGCAGCCTCCTCCCGCAGAAGCTCCGTCAGATCCAGTTCCTCCCGGCGAAGCTCGAAGCCCTCGGAATTGAGTTTTGTGTATTCAAAGAGGATGCTGACGAGCTCCGCCACCTTCACCGACTTGCGGGAGATGGCCTCCAGATAGACCTTCTCCTGCTCCGCATCCACCAGCCCGCTCTGCAGCGCGTCCGCCATCGCGCGGATCGAGGTGATCGGTGTGCGCAGGTCATGCGCCATATTGGACATCATCAGATACCGGCGCTCCTCATAGGCCTGCTGCCGCTCGATCCTGCTGCGCTCGAGATAGCGCATCTGCCGGCTGATCAGTTCCGCAAAGACAAAGGCCCCCACGACCCCCGGCAGAAGGAGCAGCACGCCCATCACCACCAGAAGCAGCAGGATCCCGGTGAGAAAAATCGAGTTCAGGTTGCCGTCATTCTGCAACAGATTCCATGCACTTCCGGTCCGGAAAAAGAGGCGCTGCAGGACCGACACAAAGATCCTCCCGAGCAGGATCGGCGTAAATCCGTCCATCGCTTCTCTGGTAAGAACGGCAGAAAGGAGCGGCATGAACACATGTCGCTCCAGCAAAGCCACCAGAAGAGTCAGCACCACCACGGATACCAGCACGATCAGAAAGGCACGGATCAGATATACTCTTATCTCGCGTTCTTCATTGTTTTTCAAGACGATACCCCAGTCCCCGGATGGTTTTGATATAGGCGGAAGGATCCTCGCTCAGCTTCGCGCGAAGCTTGCTGATACAGACCATGACATTATTGTCGGAAATCATGTAATCATCCTCCCAGCCGCAGCTGTAGATCTGCTGCTTGGTGAATACCTTGCCCGGGTGCTGCATGAGCATCTCCATGATCCGGTACTCCGAGGAGGTCAGCTCGATCCGCTCCTCTCCATGATAAAGCAGACAGGCATCCGTGTCGAGTTTTAAGTCCATATATTCCAGATAATGGTGTTCCGTCGTCTGTGCGGGGGCCTCCCCCGAAGATGTGTCGGCCGTCCCGCGCAGCATCCGGATCCTGCGGATATTGGAGTGCACGCGTGCCACCGCCTCCAGGGGATTGAAAGGCTTGACGATATAATCGTCCGCACCGAGGTTGAGTCCGAGGATCTTCTCCGCGTCCTGATCCTTCGCAGAGAGGATGATCACCGGCACCGTGTCCGTCCTGCGGACCTCCTTTAAGACCTCATATCCGTCCGTCACCGGCATCATCAGATCCAGAAGGATCAGGGAGACGGGTTCCTTTTTCCAGAGCGCCAGCGCCTCTTTCCCGTCCGCCGCTTCCAGCACGCGGTAGCCTTCATTTTCCAGATAAAGCTTCAGAACCATGCGTATTTCTTTTTCGTCATCCGCGATCAGAATCGTATCCATACTCTCTCCATGCGTTTACCCGGCCCCTTCCCGGAGCCGGGTAAACTGCTTTTTGTGCAATTCGCAGCGATCAGTTCATGTACATCTCCGCACCCTGTGCCTGGCCGTAGCGGAGGCGCTCATACAGGGCAGCGTGCGTCATATCCGCATAGGGGTTGACATAGAAGATATTGAGCAGGCCAAAGGTGAAGGCGGAGAGAATCCGCCAGCCGATAAAGCTCAGATCCAGGACAAAGGCATTCCACTTCTGTCCGGTCATCAGGCGTCTGCTCTCATCGAACGCTTCCTGCGCGCTCATTCCGTCATTGTCCGCCAGCAGGTAAGGAACCATCATGTACTCATAGCTCTTGATGATCCCGGGGATGATGAAGAGCAGGCTCCAGAGGAATACGTACAGATCTCTCAGAAACATGGTCTTCACTTTCTCCAGATAGTCCCGGTCGAAGGCGTGCATCAGTTCCCCGACACGGGCCGGCTGGTGCAGGTTCTGCACATAGAAGCGGCGTACGCCGACCTCCAGCGGGTTTCTCAGGAAGATATCCACCATCGAGCCGATCACCCAGGCCAGGAAAGCGATCACCATGGCAAAGAGGATCACCGCACCG
>JAEEGF012451581.1_pt1 | contig 12695 bp, 8 predicted proteins | sample 9134171 | NCBI WGS metagenome assembly JAEEGF01 (sample SAMN16246542, study PRJNA631951) | gut metagenome | biome: gut microbiome; feature: rumen; material: AP-attached | host: Bos | place: Iran: Karaj | collected 2018-10 | reverse complement strand
GTTAAATGCGCTCAGGTGGGCAGGAACGAGATCGATGAAGAGGGAAATATATTACCCGATATCTGCTTTCCTCCCGAGACCGATAAGATCATAAACAAAAGAGATTTCTTTAAAGAACTCTTGATGCACAGAGGGGACTGCTCCTTCTGTACCAAACTTATTGCCAGGGACGTGTTCTTTGATGTAGAACCCGGAAGCAGCTCGGTGAATGAATCATCGGATTACGAATTCTTTCCCTTGGTTGTTCTCAATGAGGACTTCCACATCCTTATAAAAAAACTGGGAAAGATCGGCGATATCGTATCCCTTCCAGGATATAAGTACCATGTATTTTACCGCATCGGAAGCAATTCAAGAAAAGAGAGCAAGAACGATTTTTCAAGAGTTTTTCTTGATTCCGTAAACAATGCGGACCTTGCGGTAGATATCGTAAAAGAAGAATATCCGGAAGATGACGAACTTAATAAAATAGCTTTTAGATTTAACGTTTTCCAGAGGATCGAGTACCTGCTTCATATACCGGTTGCCATGATGGAGAAGGACAGCCCGATTTACGACGATTACAAGAAAATAGCTAAGTGGATGAAAAAGAACTGGGCCGGAGCTATGGGCAATTCTTATCTGACCATGAAAAATAAGGTTTATCATACACTGTTTGCCATTGCGCCGAGGGCGGTAAGAAAGATCCACAAGAAGATCAAGAAACTTTGATCGTACAGCTTTGCATAAACACCAACAGAAGATTTGTAAGAATTAACCGATGGATACAAGAAAGAGAGTAATGGGTCTTGCGACTTGTTACAACAGAAAAGAGAAAACTTTAAAAGCCCTTGATACTTTGATGAAGGGGAACCCCAATGTGGATTTTGATTTCATCATTGCGGATGATGACAGCAGGGACGGAACGGGCGAGGCACTGGCGGAGCTTGATAACTGCATTGTTGTTGAGGGCGACGGCAATTCTTTCTACACAGGGGGAATGAGGCTTGCCATGGGTAAAGCCCTTAAGGTGCTGGCTGAAACCGATAAAGAAAAGTATCCCGATTACATCCTGCTCTTTAATGATGATGTGGATTTCTATGAGGGAGCTATCGAAGGGATTATCGAAAGAAGTCTTGCCAAGGAAAATGAAAATGTAGTCTTTGTGGGTCCCACATGTGAGAACGACCTTGTATCCCTTTCCTACGGAGGGATTACGAGAAAATCAAACTTTGCTCCCAAGTTTTGGATCGTTAAGGCTGACGATAAAGAAGGCAGACGGGTCAATACCTTTAATGCAAACTGCGTTCTTATCCCGACACAGCTTTTTGTAAAGACCGGAATAATGGACAAGGTTTACAACCATTCCCTCGGAGATTTTGATTACGGATATATGCTTGGCAGAAAAGGAGCCGAGATATATGTTTCGGAAAGCTATGTAGGAGTTTGCCCCAACAATTCCGAAGAGGGAACCTGGACCGATCCGAAGCTTAAAAGAAGCGTGAGATTCAAGAAAAAAGAAAGCATCAAGGGAGTACCCTTTGGCGAGTTCTTCCACTATTTATTCAAGAACTATAACCTTTTAACGGCTATCATCTTTAGCCTGACACCCTATGCAAAGATTTTGTTGGGGAAGTAGGAGAAGCAGGTAAAAAGGAAAATGAACAAAAGAGACAAGGCAATAAAAATAGCATTCTATGTGCTCACATGTGTGTACGGAATTCTCTGCTTGTACCTGTTTTATAATCAGTCGATCAGAGAGCCATATTCCGGGTCCAACTATTTTGAGTCGGACCTTCCCTACCATATCAGCATGGTGGTGGATGACGGATGGTACTATAGCCTTACCGCGTTCATTTATCTTGCTCTTTACAAGATCATGGGTGGCGGAACATTCCTTATAGCCCTTTTCCTTGCAGTAGTTGCAGGCTTAACTGTTATCGCAACTGAAAGGCTTCTCCATGAAGTAACCAAAGGTGATGACGGTATTAACTGCGCCGGAGCTTTAGCCCTTAACTTTGTAATGCCCTTCTTTATCAAGTGGGCAGGAATGTACAGATATGTCAGCTACCAGTCGCCTAACGTATGGCATAATTCAACATATATCGTTATGCGACTTTTTGCGGTGATCTTTTTGATCTATTATGTTAGATACGAGAGAAGCTACGGCGAAAAGGGACTAAAGGCCGGGCAGTGGTTTGTTTTAACGGTTCTTCTTGCACTTACAACTTTTGTAAAGCCCAGCTTTTTAACCGTATTTGCACCTGCACTTTTGCTTAAACTAATCTGGGATCTTTTTAAGAACAGAGTAAAGTTCATAAGGGTATTTCTTATGGGCCTTACTGTAATTCCTTCTCTTGGAATAATCCTCTGGCAGAACAGTGTCCTTTTTGCAGACTCGGAAAACAGCGGTTACAAGATCTCATTTATGGAGACCTTTGGACTTCATGCGGACCATCCAAAGGTTACTGTGATCCTTTCGCTGGTGTTCCCGATCCTTGTTTTCCTTTGCATTTTGATGCAGCTTATTATTTCCAAAGCAGGGGATAATAATAAAGAGGGAGTAAAAGAATACTCCCCCTTCATGGACAGAAATTATATTTTTTCGATTATAATGACCGCTATCGGTTTTGCTGAAGCTGCGATCCTTGTGGAGACAGGAAGCAGATCAAGGGATGGTAACTTCCTTTGGGGCTACAGCGTAGCAATGTTTTTCCTCTATCTCATGAGCTTTAAGAGATGGTATGGATTCATAAGGGAGAAGAAGTGGATCTCCTTTGGGATCTGCGGCGCAGCCTTTGCTTACCAGATAGTCTGCGGAGCCATTTTCTTTACAAGACTGATGAACGGTGAGACATATTTTATGTTTTATTGATAGCCTGTAATGGATAAAAACAGCAGTATTAACGGAGTTCGTAAATAAACTTGATCAATGCTTTTCCGATAGCCAGTCTTCCGTTTTCGTTGTAGTGAATGCCGTCATTTAAAAGGAAACGACTTGCGTTTTTATCGGAGAAACCGCATTCATTGCTAAAGTCAAACAGGTTAGCATCAATATCCTGTGCAAACTTTGAAGCGGCATCCCGGTAATCCGAAAGGATTGGACCGTTTTCCAAAACCTGTATATTGCCGCCTTCATAGGCTGTTATATATCCCGGAGCGATAACAATAAACTCGCTTTCGGGATATTCTTTTTTTATTCTCTCATAAGCTGTTCTCAAAGCTCCGGTGTACGTTGCAGTATTATGAGGGTCTTCGGGATCGCTTACCGGACATCCCCGGAAATAATCATTCAATCCAAATTCAAAAACAAAAACATATCTTTCCCCGACATCGGAAACCTCTGCAATCTCCATCATAAGTCCGGTGAAGTCATCAAGTTCTCCACCGAAAAAGCCCAGCCCCGCCTCGGAATCCTCAGCTGCGCTCATTCCGCCTATGGCCTTACAGATAACATCGGCTCCCGACTTGTTTTCCACGATCTTTTGGATGGAAGTATTGTCGTGGTACATATCGAAAATGCTGTCGCCAAAAATCACGATGTTGAAGCCGGAAAGATCCGGGTAATCTTTGGAAGATTCGATATATGAATCAACAGTTTGCTTAAACGAAGCGCTTCTTCCGATGACGCCGTTCGCATCGGTGCGATAGTTCTTATCGATGAAGATATTGCAGAAAACAAGATTGCTTTCCGCTTCACCGATATTGGCGTCTGAGCCTTCCTCAAAAATGAACTCATTATCATAGAGCCAGGGCTGATCCGTGGGATAATCAAAGCAGACATTCGAAAAGCCGGAAAGACCTTCAACTATGGTTTTGCAGTTGACCGGATAATCTTCAAATTCAGCGTCTTCCACGTACTTGGAAATATTGTAGTAGGGGAAGATAAAGTCATATTCAATATCGGGATATGCTTCAATTACTCTTGTAAAGTAATTGGCTGTAAAAGCCTTTAATTTTTTGGGGCCACCCGCGATCTTTGAAAGCATCTGAGGATCGACGCATATGTAAAGCTTTCTGTTGACCTCGGTTACATCGGTTTTCGAAAGGACCTCAGATATGTCTTTTATGTATGACAGGTCGTTTTTGGTGGTTGCATTTTCGCTAAAAATATAGGTGTTTCGCCCTGCAAAATGTTCAAAGTCCTCGACAGTATAGGATGAAGCCTCAAACTGGGAAAGAAAGACCGAATCGCAGCTTTTGCCGGTAAATTCTTTAAAGCAGGCAGCAAAGGCCTTTTCATGAGCTCTTTTATCTCTTCCGGAGGGGCTAAAAGCAGTGATCAGCACGAGGATCACGAAGAAAAGAATAGTGAATAAAGTTATGGGTAATTGTTGTTTTTTAGATGTATTTTTTTCCATAGGCCAATTATAGCTTACCGGACCGGAAATATTCAAGTTTTCTTAAGGATTTATGGGCTCTAAAGAGTGGAAGAAAAGCAAAAAATATGGTAAAATTATTTAGTCTGTGGGCGTATGCCCGGAGGCAGGAGGGAGAGCCTTTAGATGCTTTTTAATTCGATTCCTTTTTTGATATTTTTCCCCGTGGTCGTGGGACTGTATCTGGTATTACCGAAGAAGGCACGTTATATTTGGCTTTTGGTTGCAAGCTATTATTTTTACATGAGCTGGAACCCTAAGTATGTGGTGCTTATCCTGATAACAACAGTGGTAACGTACCTGATGGGAATCCTTATAGGGAAAGATAAGAATACAGGTCGCAGGAAACTGTACATGATCCTGGGACTTATCCTAAATTTCGGATTGCTGATCTTCTTTAAGTACTTTGATTTTATCATTGGAAATATTAATGTGATCCTTAAGGCGGCAAATGTTTCGATCATTGAGAATCCTTTTGATTTTATTCTTCCCGTGGGAATATCCTTCTACACCTTCCAGGCCATCGGTTATTGCATTGATGTTTACAGAGGGGAGACGGAGCCCGAGAAGAACTTTATCAAATACGCCCTGTTCGTAAGCTTTTTCCCGCAGCTGGTTGCCGGACCTATCGAGAGAAGTAAAAACCTTCTTGCCCAGATTAATGAGATCGGAAAAAGACGTCTATACACCAGGGAAGGCATTGTGTCCGGATTCGGAATGATGCTCTGGGGCCTTTTCATGAAGATGGTCATTGCAGACAGGGTTTCAATAATAGTTGATGCTCTGTTTAACAAGACATTCATGATCGGAACCTTCGACGGAATGGTGGGAGCGGCAGCTTTTTCACTCCAGATCTATGCCGACTTTGCAGGATATTCAGCTATTGCCATTGGTGCTGCAAGGATCATGGGCTTTGAACTCATGGAGAACTTCAATACGCCTTACTTCGCTACAAGTATTGCGGATTTCTGGCACAGATGGCATATATCTTTAAGTACCTGGTTTAGGGATTATGTTTATATTCCTCTCGGTGGAAACAGAAAGGGAAAGGCGAGAAAGTATCTCAATATAATGATCACTTTCCTTTTGAGCGGACTCTGGCACGGAGCATCCTGGTCCTTTGTTGTATGGGGCGCGCTTCACGGTTTTTACCAGATCATCGGAGACCTTATAAAGCCTTTAAAAGAAAAGGCAGACAAAGTCCTGGGATTCAGAAAGACAACCGTCGGTTATCGTATAGGACAGATCCTCATCACGGATGTACTGGTAGCCTTTGCTTGGATCTTTTTCAGAGCCGGCGACATGAAGACCGCTGTTACATATATTGGCGGAATATTTACCAGGTTTAATCCCTGGGTGCTCTTTGACAAGTCATTTTACGAACTGGGATTGGACTTTACCGAAACCCATATCCTGATGTTTGCCATCATAATGCTTTTGGCTGTATCAATCGTCAGATACAAGAAAAAGACGGATATCGGTAATTTCTTACTTAATCAGGACCTCCTTTTCAGATGGGTGGTATTTATAGTCTTGATAGTAATGATAATAACCTTTGGTGAATACGGAACAGAGTTTGATTCCGCTAAATTCATTTACTTTGATTTTTAGGACGGTCCCAAGATGAAAAACGATAACTTGAAAAAGAAGATAAAAGATATAGTCGCCATTGTGGCATTTATCGCCATAGCCTTTCTCACTATCATCCTTCTTTACAGAGCCTTAAAGTGGAAGGATACAAATGGCGAATACCTTTCCTCCGTGGAGCAGTTGAAAAACACGGATGACAATCTGGTGGATGTGGTATTTGTGGGCAGCAGTCATGTTTATTGCGGTATCCAGCCGGCATATTTCTGGCAGGATAAGGGCTGGTCTGTATTTGACATGTCGGTGTCCGGACAGGACAGGAATTCTTCCTACTACCACTTAAAGAACTTGTTAAAGACTCAGTCGCCGCAGGTCGTTGTGGTTGATTTATACGGCTTGACCTTTGATAAACATGAAGTTGTGGCAAATGAATACAGGAACTATTTGTCCCTTCCGACTTCACCACTTTCGGTTAAACATGTAATGTCGTATTTTGACAAGGAAGACAGGACGGACTATTTTGTCCGCTTCCCCATTGTTCATACGAGATATCGTGAACTTGCCAAGTATGATTTTATAAACTATGCTCCCAACAAGTTCGGAAGAGGGGAATATCCAACTTGGGAAGTGGGATTTGCATATCCTTCGGCTGCTGCTGATGGTCCGCTTAATCCCGCAGAACTTGACGAGGATCAGATCAAGTGGTTGGATGACATGATCGCTCTTTCCGAGGAAGAAGACTTTCAGCTGGTTTTCATGGTGATGCCTTTTGCGAGCGAAGAAAGATCTCAGGGCATAATTGATGCCGCTTGTGAGTATGCTTCCGAGAGAGGTATCGACACCATCGATTTTAACCGTAGAAGGGAAGAATTGGGATTTAATTATGATATCGACTTCTGCGATCAAAACCATCTGAATGCTAAGGGAGCAGTGAAAGTCGCTCATTTCTTTGAAGAGTATTTGGAGGACAGATTTGTCCTTGAGGATCACAAAAGGAATTCTGACTATCATCAGTGGGACGAAGATACAGCGTGGTTCAAGGCTACGAGAGCCGAAGCAGCTATGGCTGAATCCGGAAACCTTACAGAAGTGGTTTCAATTCTGGCTGCCAACAATGATCTTGTGGGAGTAATAAGCCTTGACGGTGACAGCGAAAACTATCAGGGACTGTTTGAACCCTTATCACTTCTTGGAATTGAGTATACTGAATTCTGCGAGGGTGGCAAATGGGTATATGAAAATGGTGTCTTGGAAAGGGTATGTGACAATAACGGCGATGCTGATACCTTTTATAAAAAGCTTGGCACCTATGATGTATTAAACATTGGTTACGACAGCGCACAAGGCAAAGTAACGGTAAATGTAAACGATACTGAGTATAAAAATGCCGGCCCCGGCGTTATGATCATAGTTTACGACAAGATCACGGATGATACATCCGTGGTGAAATGGTTTTAAAGGGAAATAAGACAGGAAGAGGATTATTTTATGGACAAAATAGCAGTTATCATTCCCTGCTATAACGAGGAAAAAACGATAGCAAAGGTTATTGCGGACACAAAGGAAGCATTGCCTGAAGCAACTATTTACGTTTACAACAACAATTCCAGCGACAGGACCGAGGAGATCGCCCGTGAAGCCGGAGTAGTTGTGAGAAACGAATATAAACAGGGTAAAGGAAACGTTATCAGGAGAATGTTCCGCGAGATAGACGCTGAGTGTTACCTCATGATCGACGGAGACGATACATATCCATTGGATAATGCAAGAGAGATGGTTGACCTTGTCCTTTACCACAATGCGGATATGGTAGTTGGTGACAGACTTTCATCAACCTACTTTACAGAGAACAAGAGACCTTTCCACAATTTCGGAAACAGCCTTATGAGATGGAGTATTAATACTTTGTTTAAGTCCGATATCAGAGATATCATGACCGGATACAGAGCTCTCTCTTTTGAGTTTGTTAAGACCTTCCCTGTTTTTTCCAAGGGCTTCGAGATTGAAACAGAGATGACCATCCATGCGGTTCATTACAACATGCAGGTTGAAAATGTCATCACCACATACAGGGACAGACCTGCGGGCAGCGAATCAAAACTTAATACCATTCCCGATGGGATCAAGGTTATTAAGAAGATGCTCTCCCTTTATAAGAACTACAAGCCTTTTCAGTTCTTTGGTTTTTTTGCACTTGTCCTTGCACTGATTGCTGTTGGGCTTATGGTGCCTATTATAATCGAGTATTTTAAGACCGGACTTGTTCCCAGATTCCCCACCCTTATTGCCAGCGGGTTTATCGGAATCGCAGGAGTGCAGTCCTTCTTTACGGGATTTATGCTTAGCGTAATTAATTCAAAGGACGTTAAGGATTTTGAATACAGATTCACAAGAGTGTGTGATCGTAAGAAAAGTATCATGATGAAAGAGAAGGAAAACTAAGATGAAGATCAGTTTTGTTATTCCTTGCTATCGTTCGGAACTGACACTCCCCGGAGTTGTCAGTGAGATAGAAGAGACCATGAAGGAACTCAGTAAATATGAGTACGAGCTTGTGCTTGTAAATGACTGCTCACCGGATGGGACTGCCGGAACTATTAAGAAACTCTGCGAGGAAAAGCCCTATGTACACGGCCTTTCATTTGCAAAGAACTTTGGTCAGCATGCCGCATTGATGGCGGGCCTCAGAAAGGCTGAGGGTGATGTGGTGGTTTGTCTTGACGACGACGGTCAGACCCCTGCAAACGAAGTTGGAAAGCTCCTTGAAAAGATCGAGGAAGGATTTGATGCGGTTTATGCAAAGTATGAGCATAAGCAGCACTCAGGCTTCAGAAACTTCGGAAGCAAGGTAAACGAGATCATGACAAGAGTTATGCTTGGAAAACCCAAGGAACTCTATATTTCAAGCTATTTTGCAGTTAAGAGATTCATTGTTGATGACATGATCAGATATGAGCATTCATATCCTTACGTTATCGGACTTGTGCTCCGTGCAACAAAGAATATAACCAATGTCAATGTTAACCACAGGGAACGCGAGATTGGAAGAAGCGGATATACTCTCAGCAAGCTCCTTGGACTTTGGTTCAACGGATTTACCGCATTTTCCATCAAACCTTTAAGAATTGCTACTATCATTGGAGTTACTTCCGCAATTTTAGGATTCTTATACGGAATTTATACCATTATCAAGAAGTTTGTGATCCCGGATGTACAGGTTGGATTTTCAGCTCTTATGAGCGCAATTGTATTCTTCTGCGGAATGATCCTTTTGATGCTGGGACTTATCGGAGAGTATGTAGGACGAATTTACATCAGCATGAACAACGCGCCTCAGTACATTATCAAGGATAAGTGGAACTGAGAAAATAGGATTTAGGATGAAAAAGAAGACCATAGGGATAATTACGGTTGCAGCTGTCGTATTAATATGCGCAGTTGTTACCGGAATCGTATTCTTGAATAAAAATAATAATACAGATCCGAGTGCAATAACCGAAGGTTACGGAGAAAAGAAGGCTGATATTATCATAGGCGACACGTATATTTCCGACTACCTTATTTTTAATGCATCCGGAAAACAGGGAGAGGAAAGTGCAAGTCTTCTCAAGGACTATGTTGCGAAGGTTACTGCAACAGAGCTTCCTATCGCGAAAAGAGATAATTCATCTGACCATTCTATTAAGCTGGAGATCGTAAAAGCAGATCAGGATTCATATAACGAGATCAGCATAAAAGAAGGGAACATCACTCTTCGAGGAAGAAGTGAAGAGGAATTAAAAGAAACAGTTAAGATATTTGCAAACACCTATCTCGGTTATGCTTTTGCAGGGGAAGACAGAGAGTTTTTTACAGAAGAAAAAGATAATTCGGAAGGAACAAATGCCATCTATCTTCCAAGTGATGTATATGAGCCTGAGGGAGAAGCATGGATAGCTCAGAGGGAGCCTATCATCTGCCTTTGGAAGACTACCACTGCGAGAGGTGCTTATTATAACCCTAATACGAATCCCAACAGCGAGCTTATGGACTATACCGATGCTCAGCTTTATACCTATGTCAGGATGATGAAACGCCTTGGATATAATGGTATTCAGGTAACGGAAATGTGTTCTGCCTGGGCGGGGTCCGGAAGTTATGAATATGTTCATGAGAGGCTGCGCTTTATGGCAGATGCAGCCCACTCCATGGGAATGAAGTTTACTCTCTGGGTTTGGGGAGCTGAGTTTAATGGATATGGTTGGGGCGATAAAACCGTTGATTATTATGACCATTGGAAATATGCAAACGCTTCCGAGAATCCCAAAGCTCTTGCAACTTTTGAGAAATACTACGACATTTATGCGGAATTGGCAGATTGCTCCGACAGAGTCATCATGCACTTTGACGATCCCGGAAACCTTATTAACAATGAGGATGTTGCCTTTTTCTCAAAGATGTTTAAAGAAAAATGTCTCGAGAAAAACCCCAATATAGATTTCGGTGTAAGTTGCTACAAGAACAACAGAGATCCTCTGATGCTGAATGAGATCATTGGTGAGGGTACCACATATTACTCCGGCGCTTCGCAAAAGCTGGAAAGAGATGATGAATGGACCGGCTTCAGACAACGATGCTCTGATCTTGGATATGAATATGGCGTTTGGTCCTGGAACCTTACGGAAATGGAGATCGATCAGCTGGCGGAGATGAATGTTAATTCAGCCCTCATTGCCAATGTATATAGAAATTCCTTAGCCGACGATCCATATGGAAAGCCTTCATATTGGAGCGAGATGGATTCATATCATGTGCTCAACGTCTTCTCACATTATGTGGCAGCAGGACTGTTACAGGATCCCTTAAGGGATGAAAACGAACTCTTAAAAGAATCCGCCGAGGCTGTGGTTGGCGCAGAGTATGCCGACAGGATGCTGGAAGTTCTGAAACTTATCGAGAAAGCAAGGACCGGAGACTCAATGAAAGTTTTCAGAAGCGGATATGATGAATATCTGCTCCTTTCAGATGAATACCCCGCAGATGAAATACTTAGTGATTCCGAAAAGGCTCTTGAATACATTGATGAGATGATAGAAGCGGACATTAAGTGCAATACCATACCCTTGCCCGTTTCTGTTACAGAGGTTCTCAAAATGATGAGACCTCATATACTTCAGATAAATAAGTTTGCCGAGTTCAGACATGATCTTGCAGAACTTGAGCAAAGTGCCGACGGTTACTCAAAAGAAGAATTGCAGACAAGAATAAATGAGATGTATGAGCCGGTTCCGGAGTATGACGTTATCACCGGACTTTGGGGACAACCTGAAGCAAGAGCTCAGTTCATGCTTCTTTCCGATTTCTGCAAAGAGTACGACCTTGAGATCCCGAGAGATGAAGAATTCACTCAGCTTCGAAAGGACAGAGTATTATCCGAATATATCGCTTTCCAGAAGGAATCCTATGATCCCGTTTACAGGGAAAAGAATACAGGTTTCCAGCTGGGAGTTGCATTTGGAGAAGAGGAAACCGCTTATATCACACAGCTTCTTATAGACGAAGGACTTCTTAGTGAAAACGAAGAGGGACTTGTGTATTTAACTGACTGGGAAAAGTATTAGTTATGTCATTTGTACACCTTCACACCCACACGGAGTATTCGCTCCTTGATGGCTCTAACAAAATAAAAGAATATGTTGCCAGGGTGAAAGAACTGGGGATGACCGCAGCGGCCATTACGGACCATGGTGTTATGTACGGCGTTATCGATTTTTACCGTGCATGCCGTGATGCGGGAATCAATCCTGTTCTCGGATGCGAGGTGTATGTTGCTCCGGGTTCAAGATTTGACAAGGAGCCGGGCCACGGTGATGACAGATACCACCACCTTATCCTGCTGGCTGAGAACAATCGGGGTTACGCAAACCTTTGCAAGATCGTCAGCCGCGGATTCACCGAAGGTTATTACTACAGGCCTCGAGTTGATAAAGAAGTTTTACGAGAATACCACGAAGGCCTTATCTGCTTATCAGCCTGCCTTGCGGGTGAGATCCCGAGACTGATCGTAGCGGGAAAGAGAGAAGAAGCAAGAGCGGCGGCGAGAGAATATCTTGATATCTTCGGAGAAGGCAATTATTTCTTCGAGATGCAGGATCACGGCATCGCAGAACAGCAGACCGTAAACATGGAACTTATGACTATGAGCAGGGAGATGAACATCCCTCTTGTCTGCACCAACGACTGCCACTATACCTATGCAGGGGATGCGGATGCCCATGACATCCTTCTTTGCCTCCAGACAGGTAAAAAGCTTTCCGACGATGACAGAATGCGTTACGTCGGAGGCCAGTACTATGTTAAATCAGAAGACGAGATGCGCCTTCTCTTCCAGTATGCAAACGATGCGGTTGACAGGACTCAGGAAATCGCCGACAGATGTCATGTGGAGATCGAGTTTGGCGTAACAAAGCTTCCTCAGTTCGATGTACCCGACGGTTATGATGCCTGGACGTACCTTAACTACCTTTGTACAAAGGGACTTCACGAGAGATACGGCGAGGACGAGAATGCTCCTGCGGGAGATACGGGTATGACCCTCCGTGAGCGCCTTGACTATGAGCTTGGCGTCATCAAGAAGATGGGATACGTTGAGTACTTCCTAATTGTTTGGGACTTCATCAACTATGCAAAGGAACATGATATCCCCGTTGGCCCCGGAAGAGGTTCCGCAGCGGGATCCATAGTTTCCTATGCCCTTAAGATAACCAATAT
>JAEEGF012197773.1_pt1 | contig 12695 bp, 8 predicted proteins | sample 9134171 | NCBI WGS metagenome assembly JAEEGF01 (sample SAMN16246542, study PRJNA631951) | gut metagenome | biome: gut microbiome; feature: rumen; material: AP-attached | host: Bos | place: Iran: Karaj | collected 2018-10 | reverse complement strand
CAACGGCAAATATCTACGCTCATGTGATGGAACAGGCCGACCAACGGAACGCGGAAGTTCTGGCAGATGTTTTTCTCAAAAAAGCATGATTTTTGAGAGAGAGTTGAATTAAAGTTGAATTTTACGGCTTTTTTCGGCTCGGACTTTAATTCGTGAAAGAAAAAAAGAAAACCCTGTAACCATTGAGATTGCAGGGTTTTCTTTATGGTTGCGGGGGAAGGATTCGAACCAACGACCTCCGGGTTATGAGAGCGTCTCGATTCCTTTCATGATTTATGATAATCTCCCGCAAACCATTGTAATTCAAAGACTTTTTTGGATCGCTTCTGTTATCATTTCGTGTAATTTGTGGCCATTTTTCACATCTTTGGCCCCCTCAAGGCCCCCTCCGTTTGCAAACAATTCAAACTAAAACGCCTTGCGAGTATTATTCTGAGTTTGAATCACAGGCACACTCTATCAAAACGATGCCGCTTTGCTCAATAGTGCTGCCAATAGTCATCATAATCATTTTCGTCTGAACCTCCGAGTATAATCAGAGAGAGTTCAGTCTGAAATCTGAATTGAATTCGGATTATCACAGTGGTACGATGTCATGGTCGAATAGTGCCGATACGAAAAGCCGCCTCACGAAAAACCGAGGCGGTTTTCGTCATTCACAGGCAGGTCAAATAGCGCGTCCCAGAGGCAGTTTTCGCGTCCCACGGCGTTCTTGCGGATCGACTGCCGAAAAATCCTTGATTATCAAGGCTTTGAGCTCGTTTTTTGCCTCGTTTTTCGCGAAGTCGTTGCTTTAATCTTCTATAGAGTATAGAGACTGGGGGTAAGTATAGAGACTGGGAGAAGGCTGGGCGATGCAGCTTCCGCTCTTCTGCTCCGTTCGGCCTGGACCGATTCGACATCTCCGGCATCTGCCCGTTGCGCTAATCAACAGCAGATGAAGTTGGTGGTCTGCTTTTTTCGGAAGCCTCGTTTCGTCGTTTTCCACGAAAATTTTCCCTGCCCTTAATACGCAAATGCCGCGCAGAGCTTGGAACCAGCGCTGGCCGACTGCAAAAAGCTTGGCGTTTCATGACGGGAGGCGAAGGGCTGGCAATGTCACGAATTATCCCTCTGTTTTGCAGATTTAGGTATTATTGCATCTGTATTTCGCAGACTGTACACTATAGGCGTGAACTGATCGAGCAACCCCAGCGCATACATTTCAGCCGCTTTTCATCGCTTGGAGGGGCGAAAAAGCATGGCTCAATCAGACACCCCGGTTATTCCACAAGCCCGTACTTGACCTTGATGCGATCGAGCTTCTCCAGCATCGGCTCCGCCGCAAACCACAGGAAGATGAAGGTGGCTGCGGCGTGAACGGCGTCTACGGGGAAGCCGGTCACATAGCTCGTGACGATCTGTCCCCGGTTTATCTCATGCGCCCAGATCAGGACCGAAGCCGGATTCATGATGCCGCCGTAGACGATGATGGCGGACAGAGCGCCGAAGATGCACAGTGACACACGGCCGCGGCGAAGGATGCCCTTTCGGAAGAGCACGCCGGCAAGAAAGCCGATGATGCCCATCGCGAACATCTGCCACGGCGTCCAGGGTCCCTGCGAGAAGAGGATATTGGAAACCAGCATCGTGACCGCGCCGACAAGGAAGCCGGTCTCTCCGCCGAAGGCTACGCCGGAGATGATGACAAGCGCCAGCACGGGCTTGAAGCTCGGCAGCATGAAGAAAGCGGCGCGTCCGGCCACGCCGATGGCGCAGAGCACGGCGATGATCACCAGTTCTCTCGGCTGCGGCTTGCGCCCCTCGAAGATGAGAAAGAACGGGAGCATGCACTCCAGCATCACGAGGAGCGTGATGAAATAATACTTGTTTCCGGCAAGGTAGAACTCGCCGATGAACAGCGTCACGGGAATGCAGAACAGAATGAGCACCGTGGCAAGGATCGTCCGGCGGGAGAGTCTGCGCTTCTCCAAAGGCGTCTGGACAAGATAGTCCGGACGGACGGAGCGGCGGGAGACGGAGAAGGCGAAGACCAGCAGGCATGCGATCATGATGCCGTAACGAATGAGCTGATCTCCGGCCAGATGCGTGAGGCCGCCCTCCTGCACCAGCGCAGAAAGATCTGCAACGCCCATTGCCTGAATGAACAGCGCGATCGCGCCCGCGCCGGAAAGAACGGCCAGCAGGATGCGCCACCAGGGGAGCTTGCCCGTTTTGTTGTTGTCCTCCGCAGGCGGAGGCGGGAGCTCTCCGAAATCATCAGGCAGTTCCGGCGTGGGCGGTAAAACACCTCCGCAGGCTGTGATGACGTCCTCGGCGGTGACGGCTTCGGGCAGCAGTGAGCGTGCCATACGATTGGCGGCTGTTGTGTAGAAGCTGTTGCCGGAGAAGAACGTTCTCGGCGTGCCCTCCGTGACGATATTGCCGTCAAAGAACAGGGCGCAGCGGCGTGCGTATCTGGCGCAGAACTCCACGTCGTGGCTGACCATAACGACGGTAACGCCGCGATTCAGGAGCGTCTGCAGGATCTCGGCAAAGACCTGCTTGAACTCGGCGTCGAGGCCCTTGGTGGGCTCGTCCATGAGAAGAATATCCGGGTCCAGAAGCAGCACCTTTGCCAGCGCGGCGCGCTGCTGTTCGCCGCCGGAGAGGTCGTAGGGATGGCGGTCCAGCAGCGTCTCAAGACGGCAGAGAGCCGTGACGCGGGCAGCCTTCTCTTCCCTTTGCGGGTCTTTCTTCGGAAGCAGCTCCAGCAGGTCTTCGCGGACAGTCTTCTTCACGAAAAGCGTCTGCGGGTTCTGCGGGAGGACGCCGACCGTGCCGTTGACCGTCACAGTGCCGCGGTAGGGCTTCAGGAGGCCGGCAAGGAGCTTCAGTGAGGTCGTTTTACCCGTGCCGTTGCCGCCGAGGAGGGCGAGGAACTCTCCCTTGAATACCGTCAGAGACAGGCCCTTTACAACGTCCGGAAGGTCTTTTTCGTACTTGAACCAGATGGCGTCCGTGCTGATAACAGGGTCGGCGGACGGTGTGAAAGTGTGTTCAGGAGACAGCTCGGAGAGTGGATTCTGGTTTACATAATCTTGTAGCCAGGAGCGGCCTTCGCTGACGGTGATCGGACAGGCGGCGCTGTTTTCCACAGCGGCCCAGACGCGCATGGGGGTGGGCATGGCGAGGAACATGGCGTGGCCGCGGTCCTTGAGAGAAAGCCCGACCTCCTGCGGCGTACCCTCGGCGATGATCGCGCCCTCGTCCATGACGACGACGCGGGAGGCAAGCGGAAAAGCCTCTTCCAGCCGGTGCTCCGTCAAGAGGATCGTCGTGCCGAGCTCGCGGTTGATCTTCCCTACCGTTGCAAGGAACTCCCCTGCCGCGATGGGGTCGAGCTGACTGGTCGGCTCGTCGAGGATCAGCAGCTCCGGCTGCATGACCATGATGGAAGCGAGGTTGAGAAGCTGCTTCTGCCCGCCGGAGAGTTCGGTCACGTTCTTGTAGTACCACTCCTGGATGCCGAAGAAGGACGCCATTTCCGCGACGCGGCGGCGTACAGTAGGCGTATCACAGCCGAGGGACTCAAGACCGAAGGCCAGCTCATGCCAGACCTTGTCCGTGACGACCTGATTCTCCGGGTTCTGCTGCACGAAGCCGACGCGCGTGGCCTGCGCGCGCTGATCCATCTCGTCGAGGGGCGAACCGTCAAACAGGATACTGCCGCTGCGCTGCCCGTGCGGGGCCAAAACGGTCTTGAACTGGCGCAGGAGCGTCGTTTTGCCGCAGCCGGAGGGCCCGCAGAGCACGACGAAGTCGCCCCGGCGCAGGGAAAGCGAGACGCCGCGCAGCGCGGGCGTCTCCTGCTCCGGGTAGAAAAACGTCAAATCTTCGGTTGTCAGCAGGAAATCATGCACTTATTCCCCGTATCCCTTCCGAATGGTCGTCATCTGCCGCTTGACAGAAGCGAGCAGCGTGCGGCTCTTTCTGGCAGACAGCTCGTGGGTCAGATATTTCGGCTGCACGGCGTCGAGGATCTTTACGCAGTCCGGGTCCGTCCACGGCAGATGCCGGTCGATGCTCTGGATGTGCGGATAGCTGTAAGCGAAGTCATGGAAATACTCGCCGTTGAAGCCATCCGGGGCTTTGCCGGTGTGGGCGCGGACATAGGCCCCGCTGACGCTCTGGTGAAAATGAATCCCGTAAACACGCTTCGCCAGTTCTCCGTGCTTCTCGATGTTTTCGAGCACCCAGTCGATGCCCTCCGCCTGATTGCGGATGGCGGTGTTGGCGTTCATCAGGTGGCCCGTGTCGAGCATGACGCCGACGCGGGGATACTCAATGCGGGAGAGCAGATATTCCGTCTCCTCCGGCTCCGTGAACGTGAAGCCCGGCCACCACTGGTTTTCCACGAGGAAGTCAAAGGTTGGCTCCACCTTCCAGAGCAAATGGTTGATGAACTCGATCGCGCCGTCAAGCACCTCGCGGTTCGTGTGGAGCCAGCGGTAGGTGTAACCCTCCTCCAGCGAAACGTCCGAGACGTGGAAGACCATGTACGGCGTGTTCAATTTCTGTCCGTAGGCCAGATCGTCCTGAAACTGTTTCAGGAGGTCTTCGGGCTTCGTGCCGCGGTAGATCTTGTCCACCTTCTCCCACGAGCCGAATTTGCGCAGCAGCTTTTCTTCATCCTGCCGCCAGAAGTCCAGCCAGTCCGGGTAAAAGACCATATGATAGCCGGACGCCAGCTTTTCGGGGAAATCCGTCGCGAGATCGTCCGGATCCACGATGGCCTCGACGCCGTCCAGCCCGAGGGCGAGCACCTTTTCGCGCAGGCTTTCCCAGCCTCCGTAGGGCTGGATGCAGTATTGTGAGATCGGGAAATTGACGCTTTGGATCATAGCTCTCCTTTCCGGATCTTCGCCCAGTTCCAGTCGGCATACAGATCCATTGCAAGCGGGGTAAAGCAGAGGGCAAAATAGACGAGATGGAAGAAGACGACGATGGGGTCGAAGGCGGCAAACCGGACGCTGGGGTACCAGCGCCAGTAGAAGCCTTTGGCGATCCACGCGGCGAGGATCGTGACGCCGCAGAAGCCCAGCCAGAGCAGGGCGAGGCGGTCGCGGTCGTCGAAGCGGTAGATGCTGTAGGCCGTGCGGCCCGGCAGGCCGTAGCCGCGAGAGCGCATGCTGTCGGCCGTCTCGATGGCGTTCTCCAGCGACCAGGTGATCAGGATGGAGAGGATCGTCACGCCGTTGCGGATGCGCCGGAGCACCGTGCCGTCGCTGACGGAGCGCCCGACGCAGCGCTGGGACTCGCTGACCGCGTGGATCTGCGCGCGGAATTTCGGCACGAAGCGGAGCGTCATGCTCAGCACGAGGGAGAGCGCCGGAATGACGCGCCCGAAGAGGTAGACGAACTTGTCCGAGGTCATCACGGCGTTGTAGCAGGCAAACCACAGGACGACGGCGGCGAGCATCAGGGCCGCGCCGACGCCGAAGAGGATGCTCTCGAGCGTGAGGGGGTTGCCGGAGGGCAGATAGCTCAGGATCGTGACGCCCTCGTGGGAGAAGGCGGGGTTCAGGATCGCGGCGAACAGCATCATCTGGAGCATGTACAGGAGCGAGAAGCGGGCGGCGCGGCGGCCGTTGAGGTAGAGGTCATAGCAAAGCGCGCCCGCCAGCGATACGAGGCGCGCGAGGGGGTGGTCGAAGCACATGGTGAAGAGCAGGACGAGGCCGAAGTACAGGAAGTTGACCGTGGGGTGGCAGGAGGAGAAGGCGTCGCGGGATACCATGGCTTGACCTCCTTTCGGGGGGAATGAGATCCTTCGCTGCGCTCAGGATGACAGGGGAAAATGCTTAGGATGACGGAACCGGGAGAGGCTGCGAAACTACCCCTCATCAGTCGCTGCGGCGACAGCTTCCCCCCCCCGGGGGGAAGCCGAGGGGGCGTCAGCCGGAGACGGCGTAGTAGCCGCCGACGTCGACGCCGAGGTTGCAGGTGTAGACCCACTCGACCACGTCGCCGGGCTGGAGGGCATAGCGTGAGCAGCCGTAATTGGGGAACCAGCCGTTGACGCTGTACATCCAGCCAGAGAGCTGGCCGCAGTCGAACTCATACAGGTTGTGGATGCCCTCGATGTATGCGGTGTTGTAGAGCGGCGTGTTGACGAACTCCATGTGGATGCCCTGCAGCTTGCAGGTGCGCTGGAGGACGTTGAAGACACTCTCGCCCTCGTAGAAGGTCACTTCCAAAGGGCGCAGGATCCAGCCGTCCTCGGGCACGAGTTCGGTCTTTTCGGGATCGAGCCAGTCCATGTTGTCGAGGATGGTGGCGCAGGAGATGGAGAGCGTGCAGGTGTGCGCGACGTCGCTGATCTCCGCGTTTTCGGGCTCCACGGGAGCCGGGTGATCCCCGTCGTCCGGCGCATTGGACGCGTTGCCGGCGAGGGCCGCGGCCGCGGCGAGCTTTTCCTCGGCGGTCATTACGCCGTCCGCGCCGCCGGGGCGGGCGTCCAGCACGGAGTCGGGGGCGGGCGTTTCGGCGCGCTTCACCGTCCAGCCCTGCAGGCCGGGCGCGCCGCCGCCGTACCAGAACAGGAAGGCCGCGAGCGCGAGGAGCAGGACGGGGACGATGATACGCCATTTGTTTTGTTTCCACCACATAGGATTTGCCTCATGATGTGCAAATTTGATTCGATCTCTCAGTCACGGCTTCGCCGTGCCAGCTCCCTTTCGCAAAGGGAGCCAAGGGGCGTTACAGCAGATTTGCTTTGGCGAGCATGTTGTAGAGCATCTGGGCGATCTCGCAGCGTTTGATGTAGTTCGTCGGGTTGATATAGAGATCGCTGCTGTCCAGAATGCCCTTGTCGTAGCAGAAGGCCAGCGAGGAACGCGCCCAGTCCGCGGTCTTGGTGTAGTCCCCGAACTGCGCGAGCACGTCGCGGATCGCGGCTGTGTCGTAGTTCGTGTCCATCCCGCAGAGCTTCGCCGCCCGGGCCACCATCGTCGCGGCCTGCTGGCGCGAGATCGTGCCGGTCGGGTTGAAGCGGCCCTCCGCCACGCCGTCCACGATGCCGTAGGTGTAGGCGGTGCCGATATAGCCCGCGTACCACGCGTTGGCGGGCACGTCGCCAAACGCATTGTTCGCTTTCGGCGTCAGGCCGAGCGCGCGGACCGTGATCGCGGCGAACTGCGCGCGGTTCATGTTGTTGTTCGGGACGAAGGTCGTATCCGTCATGCCGTCGATTATACCACGCGCGGCGAGGGCTTCAATGGCCGCCTGATTCGCGTGGTTTTTGACGTCCGTGAAGGTCTTCCCCGCCGCCGTGATCGGCACGGCCCTGACGTCCGGGTTTTTCCCCGGCAGGCCGGTTCCCTGCGCCGTGCCGCCGCCGGACGTGATCTTGATCGAGATCGCGTCGCCCATGCGATAGAGCGAGTTCTTGCCCGCGCGCTGGCGCTGCGCCGCGACGAGGGCATAGAAGCCCTGTTCGGCGGTCATGCGGTTGTCGCCTGAGCCGTCCGCGGTGTGCTGGAAGCCGCCGCTCGGCTGACGGTAGGTCAGGAGCGCGTCGAGCATCGAGACGCCGTTTTTGACGAAGCGCGGGTCGTCCTGCGAGACGCCAAGCTCGGCCAGCGCGACGATCATCTGCACGATGCTCTCGGCGTTCGGCTTGCCGCCGTAGGAGAAGCTGCCGTCGTCGGCCTGCTGTTTGCTCATGCAGTCGAGGGCCTCCTGCGTGGCCTTCGCCACGGCGCTCTGGCTCTGGTACTTCGCGAGCGCCTGCAGCGCCATGCCCGTGATGTCCGCGGAGGACGTATCGTTGGCATAGGCCGCGCTCGTGCCGCCGAAGAGGCTCCAGCCGCCATCCGGAAGCTGGCAGGCAAGGATGCGGTCGATGTACTTCTGCCGGATGCCTGTGGTCGGCTCGGGGTAGTCGCGGCTGTCGAGGGCGATGAGCGCCCAGATCGGGCCGTTGAGGCCCTGCCAGATGGTCTTGTCGTAGTCGCCGAGGGGCTTTGTGAGGTCGTAGCCGCCGACGTTCCGGGCGTCGACGCCGATGGAGGACAAGGCGACGATGACGCGGGAGTATTCGGTGTATTTCTTTTCGTGAAGCACGCCCTTGCAGTCCTTGACGTACTGCTCGAGGCGGGCGTAATAGTCCTGATAGTATTTTTCGGGCACGGAGTAGCCGCTGCGGGCGAGGCCGAGGACGGCCCATTCGCCGCCGGTGTAGCCCACCTCCGGCGCGGGGGTGGTCTGGTAGATATAGGCCGCCGTGCCGCTGACGGCGCTCGAGAGCGCGGCGCCGTCCACCGCGAGGGCGGCGGGCGTCGCGGCGAGGAGCAGGAGCAGGGCGAGGGCCAGGGACAGGATGCGTTTTTTCATGGGAATCCCTCCATGGGACAGTATAATATTTCCGGGCGGAAAGGGCAAGGGCGGGGGGATAATGGAGAATTGAAAATGGAAAATCAGGAACGGGGGTACGGCGTTTGCTGGCCGCCGAGGGCGGCGGCCCCTACGAGGATTTCTTTTTCATCCGTTCGGCGTAGATCTCCGCCTTACGGCGTTTCTTGGCGGCGCGCTCGGCGCGGAAAAGCGCGAGCTGGCGCTTGTATTCGGCGCAGTATTCGGGGGTATTCGTGGCGGCGTTGCTGCCGCGTTCGCGGAGGGCGCTGCGGGTGCGGCGGCGCACCTGACGCTCGAACCAATCCGAGCCGTTGAAGCCGCCGCGTGAATTGTCCTGCGCCATTGTACCGCCTCCTTCGTGTGGATCTGCGGGCGCTTCGTGAAACGCCCCTACAAGGGGACACCAGCCAAAAGCGTATAAAAAGCCGCGGGGGCGATGCTTGACAATCCGCTCCCGCGTGCTATAATGAAGATACAAAAGGGCGCTGCACATGGCGGTTAGCCCTTTACGGTAACAAGAAAATGTTGACCGCTCGGGGGCCACCGGGCGGTCAACAAGCTTTTATAAGCTCAATAGGCTTTTTCGGCCAGCACGAGCATCAAAACGATGCTGAGTACTGTGATCAGCAGGGCTTTCACCCATGCCTTACGGCCCATAAGCCCCACCCCCTTTCACAAGGGAGTGGCTAACCGCCTTTGTATGTACAGCGCACCTTTCGCCGGGATAAGCCCGGTGGCCTCTTTCGAGGTTGGCTTCATTCTACACAATGCGCTGCGGTTTGTCATTTTTAGCCCGGAATGCCGGGGCTGGAACGAATTTCCAAGGGCATATAAATCCCGTCGAGGGGCGCGCCGAAAGGCACGCCCCTCTTTGAATGGGGTATGATTGAAGCGGGGGTTGCGGGCCGCCGAAGGCGGCGGCCCGTACGATTGCATTCGATCCCCCCTGCGCGGCTTTGCCGCGCTTCCCCCCTTTCGCAAAAGGGGGCAATGGGGACGGAGGATGCGAGGGTACGGATTCCCACGCCAGTGTGCGCACTGGCTCAGAATGACACCTCATCCGGCGCTGCGCGCCACCTTCCCCTCAAGGGGAAGGCTTTGGCGGGCGAACACAGGAAAGCCCCTACGACCGCTGATCCCTGCCCCCTGTTCTCTCATTTTCAATTTTCCATTTTTCATTGAAAGGAAGTCTGCCCCATGTTCGTACAGGAGTTTGAGAAGTCCTCGAAGCTGGACAACGTCGCCTACGACGTGCGCGGGCCCGCCCTCGACGCGGCCAACGAGATGAAGCGCGCGGGCGTGGAGATCCTGACGCTCAACATCGGCAACCCCGCCGCCTTCGGCTTCCGCGCCCCCGCCTCGCTCACCGAGGCCGTGCGCGCGCGGCTGGGCGAGAGCGACGGCTACAGCGACTCCAAGGGGCTCCTCGAGGCGCGCGAGGCCGTCGTCGGCTGGTGCGAGAATAAGGGCATCACGGGCGTGACGCCCGACGACGTGTACACGGGCAACGGCGTCTCCGAGCTCATCAACATGGCGATGCAGGGCCTGCTCTCCGACGGCGACGAGATCCTCATCCCCGCGCCGGACTACCCGCTCTGGACGGCCACGGCCACCCTCGCCGGCGGCCACGTCGTGCACTACATCTGCGACGAGCAGAGCGGCTGGCTGCCCGACCTGCGCGACATGGAGCGCAAGATCTCCTCGCGCACCAAGGCCATCGTGCTCATCAACCCGAACAACCCCACCGGCGCGGTGTACCCGCGGGAGCTGCTCGAGGGCGTGGCGGAGCTGGCGCGCGAATACGGCCTCATCCTCTTCTCCGACGAGATCTACGACAAGCTCGTGATGGACGGCCTGCAGCACGTCGCGCTGGCCTCCCTCGCCCCGGACGTGTTCTGCGTGACCTTCGGCGGGCTGTCGAAATCGCACCGCGCGGCGGGCTGGCGCGTGGGCTGGATGGCCCTCTCCGGGCCGAAGCGCCACGTGCGCGGCTACATCGAGGGGCTGAACATGCTCTCGTCCATGCGCCTGTGCGCGAACGTCCCGGCGCAGCACGCCATCGCCCCCGCCCTCGCCATGGAGGACGAGGACGCCGACCTCCTCCCCGGCGGGCGCATCTACGAGCGGCGCGAGCTCATCACGAACGCGCTGCGGGAGATCCCCGGCGTCAGCTGCGTGAAGCCGCAGGCGGCGTTTTACATCTTCCCGAAGCTGGACGTGAGGCGCTTCCATATCACCGACGACGAGCGCTTCGTGCTCGATTTCCTCCGGGAGAAGCACGTTCTGCTCGTGCGCGGGCTGGGCTTCCACTGGGAGGAGCCGGACCACTTCCGCATCGTCTATCTGCCGGAGCCGGACGTCCTCTCCCGCGCCGCGAAAGCGCTCGGGGAGTTTTTGGAGACGTATCAGCAGAACTGAAAAAAGAAAACGCCGCCTGAAGGCGGCGTTTTCTTTTTTCAGTCATTACCGGTCCCATTTGTCGATGAGCTTCTGGATCTCGGCGCCGAATTTCTTCAGGTCGCGGTTGGCGCCGCCGCGGTTGTGGCGGATGACCTCAAGCAGCTTCTGCCCCAGCTCGACGAGCGCGGTGAAGGCCGGGCTGTCCTTGAAGCCGCCCGCGGCGGGCTGCTTCGGCTTCTCCGGCTCGACGCCCTCGCGGGTGACGCGCCCGAGCAGCAGGTCGTATTCCTCGCAGTACTTCGGCGCGTGGGCACTGAAGCCCTCCCGCTCCAGCTCCTGCGCGAAGCCGGGGGCGACCTCCGCGTCGCCGTGGACGACGAAAACGTGCGCCGGGCGCGGGGAGAAATGCCCGATCCAGTCGAGCAGATGGCTGCGGTCGGCGTGGGAGCTCATGCCCGGCAGGCGCACGATCTCCGCGCGCACGGCCACGTCCTCGCCGAAGAGCTTGACCTCCGTGGCGCCGTCGAGGATGCGCCGCCCGAGGCTGCCCTGCGCCTGATAGCCGACGAACACGATGCTGCTGTTCGGCCGCCAGAGGTTGTATTTCAGGTGGTGGCGGATGCGCCCCGCGTCGCACATGCCGCTCGCCGAGAGGATGACCTTCGGCTCCGGGTCGAAGTTCAGCGCCTTGGAGTCGTCCGTTGTGGTGACCAGCTCCAGCCCCTCGAACTCGAACATCTTCACGCCGCCGATGCGCAGCTCCTCCGCGTCCGGATCGACGTAGCCGGCGAGGTCGCCCGCGTAGATGCGCGTGGCCTCCCGCGCCAGCGGGCTGTCCACGCAGACGCGGAAATGCGGGTTATACGTGACGAGCCCGCGTTCCTTGATCTCGCGGATGATATAGAGCAGCTCCTGCGTGCGCCCGACGGCGAAGCTCGGGATGACGACGTTCCCGCCGCGCCGGATGGTGCGCTCGATGACCTCGGCCAGCGCCGTCACGCGGTCGTAGCGCTCGCTCTCGTCGTGCTCGCGGTCGCCGTAGGTGCTCTCCATGACGACGAAGTCCGCCTCGGTGAGGAAGGACGGGTCGCGGATGACCGGCTGGTCGACGTTGCCGATGTCGCCGGAGAAGACGAGCTTTTTCGTCTCGCCCTCCTCCGCCGCCCAGACCTCGGCGTAGGCCGAGCCGAGCAGATGTCCCGCGTCCGCAAAGCGCGCGCGGATGCCCTCGGCGGGCGAGAACTCCTGCCCGTATTCCACGCAGACGAGCCTCTCCAGCGCCGCCTCCGCGTCGCGCAGGCTGTACAGCGGCTCGACCGGCGACCGCCCCGCGCGCTGTCCCTTGCGGTTGACGTACTCCGCGTCGCTCTCCTGGATGTGCGCCGCGTCGCGCAGCATGATGCCCAGCAGCTCGCCCGTCAGGCGCGTGCAGAAGATCTTGCCGCCGAAGCCGTTTTTCACCAGCAGCGGCAGACGGCCGGAGTGGTCGACGTGCGCGTGGGTCAGGACGACGGCGTCCACGCCCCCCGCCGCGAAGGGCAGGGCGTTTTCCTCGAGCTCGTCGCGGCCCTGCTGCAGGCCGCAGTCCACGAGAATGCGCTTTCCGTTGATTTCAACGCAGTGGCAGGAACCCGTCACCGCACGGTCAGCGCCGTAAAAGCGGAGTTTCATCCGGTTGCCTCCTTCTCTTTTTTGCACAAATGCAGGCGTTCCGTCTGCCGCAGATGCGCTTTTTTGTATTTTATCACAACCTCGCGGAAGGTGCAAGAAAAACAACGCGAGGGTTCCGGCCGGCCGCTCCCCCGCCGCATAATTTCCCGTTTGTTCATAGAATTGCATTTGCATCCTGCCGCCGCGTGTGTTATACTGTATCGGTCTTATTTTGCGCATCTGCAGAC
>JAEEGF010907438.1_pt1 | contig 12695 bp, 11 predicted proteins | sample 9134171 | NCBI WGS metagenome assembly JAEEGF01 (sample SAMN16246542, study PRJNA631951) | gut metagenome | biome: gut microbiome; feature: rumen; material: AP-attached | host: Bos | place: Iran: Karaj | collected 2018-10 | reverse complement strand
TCCGTGTCATGGTCAAGCAGAAGACCGGACGCGCCATGCAGGAGAAGGACGTCCAGTACACAGACAAGAACGGCAAGGTGCGCACCCGGAATGGAGCCAGTCCGATCCGTGAATGCGTCGTCGTCATTGAAAAAGACACCAAGCTCAAAGACCTACTCCGCTTCACCAAAGAGGTGGAAAAGAAGTGGGGCATCAAGGCTCTCCAGATCCACCTTCACAGGGACGAGGGCCACTACGAGCATCCCGCCGAAGAGAATACCTGGGTGCCGAACTACCACGCCCACATCATCTGGGACTGGATGGACCACTCGACAGGGAAATCCATCAAGCTCAATGCCGCCGATATGTCCGAGATGCAGGACATGGTGGCTGAGGCATTGGACATGGAGCGCGGCCAGAAGAAGTCCGAGACCGGGCTGGAGCATCTGGAGCGTAACGACTTCATCCTCCAGAAGCAGGAGAAGGAGAAGAAGCGGCTGGAGGAAGAGAAACGCAAGGCCCAGAGTGAGAAGGATAAGGCCGAGAAGAAAGCCCAGGAGGCCAAGGAAGAGGCGAAAAAGGCGCAGGAGGAAAAGAACGAGGCCGAGCAGAAAACGAAAGACGCCAAAACGGCACTCGCCAACGCCGAATCGAAGATCACCGAGAAGCAGAGCGAGATCGACAGACTGAAAAATAGAATCGACATCGAACAGGTAGTGCTTGAAGGGCTACAGTCGGAAGTCGAAGAGAAGCGCAGGGAGAAGGACTCGATTAACACCAGCGACGAGTGGATGAACCCGGCCCTTCGCGCCGTTTCAGGCTACCTGTTTAATACGGACAAGGTAATCAAATTCGCCGTAGAGACCATACAGGACTATGCTTATTCCGGAACCGGAGGACGCGGAGGCAATCACGGAGATTGCTTTTATGATAATGAAGCCTTCGTGATCAAGAAATTGATGACGGGTTTGGCTGCAATTGCGAAAACCACTTTTCAAGTAATCGGTAACTGGCTTGTCTATGTGGCCAGCAAAATAGCAAAGTTCAATGATTGGGAACTCCGCCGTGCTGAAAGAGGGGTCAAAAGTATCGCCGATGGTGACTACGACTGGCGAATCGACAGATTTGAACGTCGCCAGGGCGGGGGGATATCGAGATAACGGCTCATGGGGAGTCCGGATCCGAGCTTCGTAAAATAATACTGTTTGATTCATAAATGGAATACACGAAAAAAACGATAACTTTGTAAAACTAAAAGAGGGCTGAATGAATGAGCTGACGATACACGACATAGAGACAATCATCCGCCGCGACGAAAGCCGCGTCCTGGAGGTCAAGAAGACGACAGGAGAGTTGAATGCCGGAATGCAGTCCGGTTGCGCCTTCCTTAATACCGATGGCGGCTGGCTCTTTTTCGGCATACATCCCACTACCTTGAAGATTCTCGGGCAGGATGTAGTTGACAAGACCAGGCAGGAAGTGGCGCATGAAATGACCAAGTTTTCTCCGGCCATTGACCTTTACGCCCAATACATTGATGTGCCTGAGCGTCCAGGACAAAAGGTAATCGCCATCTGGTTCCCGGCTCCGGCTCCTTTCACCGCGCCATACACCTACGATGGCCGTCCCTACTACAAGGTGGAGAACACGACAAAGCCGATGCCCCGCGAAATGTTCGACGAGCGCATCCGACTCAGTGATCCTAAGAAATTCAGCTGGGAAATGGCACCCTGTCCCGGCGCCACCATCAGGGATATTGATTCTAAAACGCTGAAAACGGCAATTGATGAAGGAATCTCCAAAGGAAGGATTCCTGCCGATGCTGCAACTGCCAAAACGACGGTTGACCGCCTTCGCCCGTTCAAGGTGTTGATGCAGGGCGACCTTATCACTAATGGCGCCATTGCCCTGTTTGGGAAAGACCCGTCCCGTTTCTTCGATCACTGCAAAGTCCGCCTGGCACGGTTTGAGGGTACTATTATGGACAAGTTCCGGGATCAGACCGTCGTGGAAGCCAACCTGTTCCAGCAGCTTCAAGCCATTGAAGATTTCTGCCGCAAACACATGTTCATGTCGGGGAATCAGGATGATTTCGACAGCAAGAACGAACTGACAGTTCCCGTCAAGGTGATACGGGAAGCAAGCCTGAATCTGCTGACTCATCGCACCTGGTGGTCCGAGGCAAGGACTCCCAGTGTGGCTATTTTTGACGATCGCATTGAGTTTATGAATCCGGGGGCTTTCCCAATGGGCACTTCTCCGGAAGAGTTCCGACTTCATCCGCATTCTGAACCCATCAACGAGAAGATAGCCGGAGCTCTTTTCAAAGGAGGTAAGGCTGAAGGTTGGGGGCGTGGCATCCTAAACATATTTACTTATTGCAAGGAAGCCGGGCTTCCGGAACCTGAGTACGCCTTTATGACGAACTTCGTGAGCCTGACCATCCGCTTCAAAAACCCGCTTGCCCCGTATTTAACAGAGCAGGATAGTAGCTCATCGAATGAGCGATTAAATGAGCGATTAAATGAGCGATTAACCCCGTCTTTGCAGGAAACTCTGGCAGTTATCAAGGCGAATCCTGGCATTCAGAGGAAAGATATCGTAGCCAAGACCGGAAAAAGTGATGCTACAATTGGGCGTCATTTACTTACCTTAGCAGAGAAAGACATTATTGAGCATCGAGGTTCTAAGAGGACCGGTGGATACTACGCAAAATAAGTAGTTCCTCTCATGAGTCATTCCTGCCCTTTATGGCTAAACTTATGTGGTTCGGTTAATTAATATGGAGTTACCAACGATCCGTATCTATTTGAACGTGCCAATATAGATGTCGACATTCCGGTCATCTTCAGATTCTTCTCTATGGGTATAGTAGAACTGATTGTTGCCCAAAGGACGAATTCTGATGATCCCGCAATGCGTCATATTGTCCCGGAGCCCTTGTTTCATATTTGATCCGGAGCCTATCCTTAAATCGTATAGATAGAAATAATCCTCTTTCTTATACACATAGTCGGCAAACACATAATTGCCGACAACACAGATATGTCCCAGTTGGATTTGTTTTATCCCCGAAGGACCAGGTCCCGCCTCGTTACCGAAGTCCAGTTTCATGGCAGGAAGTAATTCTTTCCCTTGATATTTGTAGAGGGTATCGCGAGCGAATGCCTCCGTATAGAGGCAGGGATAAGATACATAAACCTGATTATCAACAACAGAAATAAAATCCTTGATGCTCGTGCCGGAAATAATGCCATAATCCTTGAAAATGGTCCAGATCTTTACACTGTCTGTTTGATTCTCTTTTAGGGAATAGGTGAATAATTGTGCTTGATTCCTGTATTTATTCCCTATCTTTACCGGAGCTGTTGAAGGAATACCATACAAGGTATTGTTACTGAACTGGAGCCCTTCTGGACGCGGTAGATGATTAATGCTGCCCTTATAACTCCCGTCAAGCCCAAATTTAAGGACTCCGTTTCTCAGGGTTGATATATAGATGATTCCCTCCGCGCCGTCAAAAGTGATGTCGATAAAATTCACGTTGAAAAGACTATGGTCCGTCCATTGGTCTCCGATCCGGCGTACAAACTTTCCATCGTCATTAAAAAGAAGGACATTGTCAACTGGAGCCTTAACGAGAAAACCGTCATTACATAGGACCAGTTTGTCTACACGACCGAAGGCACTTTCTTCACTGAACTCCGGAGTTACCTTTCGGACATCGGATGCGATATCCGATAACTTGAGCCGACGGTTCTCCTTTACGTTTACCGGCAAAGAACGCAATCCTCCACTATCTGCTGGCGCTTGGGGGAAACTCATAGACATCCCCAGAACGGCGACAATGATTAACAAGACTTTCATAGGAGATCTTATTTCTTTTTGCCGGACTTGTTCTTGAAGACCCGTGACCCGTCTTTCTTGGTCTTAACCAGGACGACTCCATTCTCCCAACCGACATATTTTTTGATATCGATATCATCCCGGCTGCCATCCTTTATGATGGTGATGCTCATGATACCATTGGGGTCCAATTGCTCAAAGACGGATTTTGGAACTTGATTGCCGTCTATGACATAGGCATAATCAGCCATCGGATCCGTGCTGATGGTATGGGTCCTTATGATCTCATTGTTGGATGAAGTGACCGTAATCTGGTAGCTGATTATCTTTCTGCCTGCAATTTGTGAACCGTCAAAATGCTCAACGATTTTATTGTCAATGACATAACGATTCAACGTATCGGCTGCAGATAACGGGGAAGCCTTCAGAATGCTGCTGTTGGCAACCAGAGCGACAAGAATGGACAAAATGATGAAAGAATGTTTCATGGTAGCGTCATTAGCGGTTTGAGTCAGCAAGGAGAGATGTGGCTCCTTCGTCGTTGTAAGTTAAAATATATGAACAAGTGCTCCCATCAGAGAGGCGGGCGGTCAGGACAGCATAGGACCCTTTGGGAACAGCTTCGATGGATTCGATACCACCGATATCAAGTTGCATCATCTGTTGGATACCTTCGGCAATCTGAGTTGGCGTTAATGTCTTTCCAGAGGTCTGACGGGTAGGGACGAGCCAGAATAGAAGGGCGACAGAAGCAGCGAGGGCGCAACCAAAAAGGGATGCCCGGCGTAAGATTCTTCTACGCCGATTTCTCTCGCCTGCCGCCAGGATCTGGTCGAATTCCGCTTCAATGTTGTCTAGATCGAGGAGCATAGCCTCTGCCCATTCATCTTCATCGACCGGATGGTTTGCATACCATTCCCGAAGCGTCTTCTCTTCCTTCGGTGAAGTCTCGGCTTCAAGATAGCGCTCAATCAGCGCTTTGCGTGCTTCTTTATCCATAGTCATTTCATCTTTTTCAGTTGTTCCAACATCTTCCTGCGCGCCATGGAGATGGCTGCTTTAATGCTCGCTTTCGGACGCCCCGTGGCCGTTGCTATTTCATCAAGAGAGAGCCCCTTTTCGTTACGCAGGACCAATAGTAGTCGCTGACTTTCGGTCAAATCTCTTTGTACGATGCTTCGGATTGTCTCGATATCCATTCTTTCCGTACCCGAAGAAGCCGAATAACTGCTGGTAATTGGTTGATCGCCGATTGGCTCATACCGTATGTGCTGCCTTCGGTATCTTTCAACACATTGCGTCTTTGTGATCTTGACCGCCAGTGCCTCCGGATCTTTGATTGGATAGCCTTTCTCTGACAATTGCCATAGTGTCATTAGTGCATCTTGAGCAATATCTTCCGCGTCGCCTTCCAGCCCGGACGCCTTGTTGAAGCGACTAGCCAAAGCAATCAGTTTGCCCCGGATTCTGATAGAAAGAGATGCGAATTCCTGCTTTGTCATAACAGTCTTATATTGTAAAGGTAGCAAGAACCAGAAAAAAGTTAAAAAAAACTTTTTGTCCGACCACTTGTCTCAATCAACCTGTAATCATCCGAATTTCCCGTAAGAAAGTAATACGATAATCTGATTAACTTTTCAACTATTCTTGCTACCTTTAATTAAGGAACAATTGTCTATTTAATGCAAATTATTATGAACAGGCGGAAAACCATTCTTATCATTCTCTTAGTAGTGTCTCGCGTTTGTCCCGGGTTCGCTCAGGATAGCGGAGCGCTCCTCCAGTGCGAGCCCCTATACGAGTGTTTCTATAGGTATGACATTCATGATGAAGTACAGGAGACTTATTCGACGGTCCTACAAATAGGTAAAGATTTCTCCAGGTTTTATGATTACTCTGCATATGCAGTTGATTCTTTGTCACATGTTGCTGGAGCTTCAGTTGAAGAAAGAAACAGATTGGAAGAGATGCGCAGGACATCCATGTTTTATTTTGATTCCGAGATTTGGCAGAATCAGCCTTCTGATGCAATGACCGTTGTGATGGAGGTCTCGCCGAATCTCATGGGTTATACGGAAGAGCTTGGCTCAATGAATTGGAATCTGGAAGACGGAAATGAGACCATTTGCGGATACGTTTGTAACAAAGCAACCACTTCCTATGGAGGACGGAATTGGGTCGTGTGGTATGCACCGGAGATTCCTTCAACGGCCGGCCCTTGGAAATTCAACGGTCTCCCCGGTCTCATCCTGGCGGCAAAGGACAGCGAATCCATACACGAATTCGAGGCAATCGCGTTCCGTAAAGGGACGACGCCGGTGGTGAAAACAGAAAACGCCACAGTTTTCCAATCCACCAGGGATAAAGTCCTCAAGTCAAAACTATCGACAGAGAAAGACATAAAAGACGGCAAGTGGCCAGGGGTTGAGGAGGTGAAGTATATCGGTGTCTATAAAACACTTGACGGCAACAATATCGTTTATATCAATGGAGTGGCAAGGCGTCCCAGGCCCAACGGATATCAGCCGTTGGAATTGGAGTGATTATTCAACACGGTGCTAAATTCGTATAGCACGACCGCCATTTTATAACCAGTTTTGTCGTTTTTTCTATATCAGCATAAATTTACGATTTACTTTTCTGGCATTTCTACTACTTATACTGTGTAAGCATACCCAAAGAGATGGATTTCGAGAACAATATTAAGAACCTAGCTCCTAAACTGGAGAGAATCGTGACTGGATTCATCTCGGCTACCAACTCCAAGGCAGAGGTCGAGGATATTGTTCAAGAGTCATTGATAGCATTATGGGAGTTGAATAGCAAAGGCTACGAGATACGAAACGTAGAAGCGCTTGCGATAAGAATAACCAAGAATATTTGCGTAGCTCATTATAGAAAACAACGAATAGCAACGGTTGATATTGATGACCATGTGCTTGCCGGAGAGTTGGGAACCGCTGATTCTGTGGAAGAATCAGATAACGAGGTTATTGTTACGGATCTTCTCGCTCATTTGACCCCGACAGAGAGAGCCCTTATCCAGATGCGTAATAGCGAAGGACTATCTCTTGATGAGATTGCGGAAGTTACTGGTAAGCCGAAAACAAGCATAAAAACAACCTTATCAAACGCTCGGCGCAAATTACTTGCTAGAATGAGAGAACTTAAATAATGCGGCGATGGAGTATAATCAGTTAACAGACAGCGTAAAGCGTAAGGCCCTAATCAAGCATTTTCTTGCCGGAGAGACAAATCTTGCCGAAGAGAGGCTGTTGATTCAATGGTTTAAGCAGAATGCTCCAGAAGAAGACGAAAAACAGGTGGCAAGCCTCATAGGTGCCTTATCTCTGCCAACAGTCAGTCTGGAAAGGGCTCTTTCTGATGACGATGTTCATATGTTTGACGAGCTTGTCAAGAAGAATTATGGCCACAGAAGATTGATTTGGAAAGTATTGGCAGTTGCAACATCTGCAGCAGCTATCGTGGTCGCACTTGTCCTGTGGCCGAGAGACAAAGATAATAGGGATTATTTACGACCATCTTCGGAGGAGATAATCGAGAGCATCGTGGCGCTCTATGATATCAGTCTGAATGAGATATCATGTATGACGGCAGAACCAATAGGACAGGATGTTATTTTAACGGTTCAGTTGACAGACAACAATGAATTCTCGTTTATTGTCTCCAAGAATCAGGTGGACGGTTCGATAAGATTATTGGCAAGTAATAGATAAGGCTATGTTGATTTCGTTATTATCAACTGCTTTGGCAGTTATGCTTGAGACAGCGGTGGTAGTTCCACCGACTGACACGTTAGATATCTATATGATTGATGGAAAGATAGTTGAAAATTTCGATGGCTCTCAAATTAGTAGGAAAATGATTCAGTCCTACAGGATAGAGAGAGTCCCGGGATTGGCTCAAAGAATGCATGTGATCTATACTGACAGGACTGATAAGACCTATTTCTTCCCTTATCCTTCTGAAGCTGGAGCTATGACTATTATTAATGGAAAAGCTATTGGACTTAATGGACAAGGGCCGTCTTCAATTGATTTGTCAGAGTACTTTGATTATCTTCCAGAAGGGAGTATCATCATGGGGGATAAAAAGGGAGATGTTAAGTTTGACAAATCTGATGTGGTTGTTAAAACAGGACCCAACAGAGGAACCATTTATGACTTTGGGAACGCTGTTTATGTCCTAAATGGGAAGAAGATATCCAAGAAAGAGTTTGACAAGATTGATTTGGCCAAAATAATCTCAGTCAACATCATAAAGGACCCCAAGGAGATTCAGAAGTATGATGTTGGGAATATTAAAACCGTTATCTCCATAACAACCAAATAGTAATAACTCATAAAGAAGTATGCTCTGCTTAGATGCATGCTAGGGAGTATTGTATTCAGATCATCGTATGAGAAGTTTTGTCGCATTATTATCGTGGCTGTTATTGGCAAATGTGATTTCAGCCCAAACTATCATAACCGGCTTTGTCAAGGATGAGAGCGGCGTGGCTGTTTCAAGTGCCATAGTCACGGTAAAAGATGCCGAGAAGACCGTCGCTTACGGCATTACGAAAACCGACGGCAGTTTCAAGTTGACATTCAATTGCGACAAGAAAGAGTTGTTGATCTCAGTTACGATGATGTCGTACGCCAAAGAGGAGAGGACGATCAAGAATGGCACGCAAAACATTGATTTCGTTTTAAAGGAAGATACAACGCAACTGAAGGAGGCAGTTATCAGTGCCCCTGTGGTGACAAGGATAGGAGATACTCTCCGGTTCAATCTTCCCGCCCTGGTAAGCCAAGGGGATCAGTCGCTGGAGGATGCGTTGAAAAAAGTTCCGGGAATCACCGTAGCGGAGAATGGTGAAATCCGTTATCTGGGTAGGGCTATCAGCAATTTCTATGTGGAAGGACTGGAAACTTTGGGCGGGAGCTACACATTGACTACCAGGAACCTGTCCGCGGAACATGTTGCCAGTGTTGAAGTCTTGAATAACCATCATGCAATCAAGATGGAGAAAGACAAAATCTCCGACCAAGTAGCACTCAATGTCAAGCTGAAAAAGAGTGCCTTGTCCAAGCCGGTAGGTAATGCGGCAGTGACAGGTGGTTATCGTTCAGACGAGGCGCTTTACACAATTGGTGGGTTTGGTATGTTGTATGGCGAAAAAGGTCAGGCGATGGTCACGGCGATAACGGGGAATCAAGACGAATCGTCGACGTCAACTTCAACCACATCTCCTCTCCCTCAATTAGCAGTCAATGCCGTTGGAGAAATCAGCAGCAACACTCCCTCTTTGAGCGCTTCCCGTTACCTCTTTATGGAAGGCGGGCTTGTGTCGGCGAATCCAACGATCAAGATTTCCGCAGAAAAGACGCTTAGCATCAATGCGACGTATGCCTTGCAAAAACGGCGCAACAAGTCCTCGGTTCGCAGCGAGTATTTCCTGGGCGATGATGACTACTTAATCCTCACTCAGGCATATGATGCGGCATCCCGCGCCCATAAGCCGGGATTGGGAATAAACTACACGCTGAATTCCGATAAAAAATACATCCGCAACTCCTTCGACTTTTCAGGGAGTTTTGCGGACAGATCCCTGCCTGTCGACGAAAACGGCATCCCCATCTCCCAGGATCAAAAACTCAACAGTTACTACATCGGCGATGAATTCAGGTACTCTTTTAAGACTGGTAAGCTGGAGTGGACCGCTGAAACACATCTCAAATTCGCAAAGACCCCGACACTGAAACTGGACATTACCAGTGAACAAGGCTCGTACAATGGCTCGCAAAGTGCTTCGAGCCAGGCCACCAAGTTTCTCCAGACATTCAATACATCCTATCGATTCGGCCAATCGACGGTCAGTTTGCCCATAACGTTTAATGTCGATTACAATACATTGGAGAGTGACTTGCAACGAGGGGAACTCTCTTCCTACAACAGGTTGAAAGGAAGCTCAGGAGAACTGAGAGTGTATCCTGGTTACACTTATACAACGCAGGATAAGCGGTTCAAGATGTCCGTATCTCTTGCATTACGCGGTGTCCTTTTGAAAGGAGCCAATGAATCCGGAGACAACTCACCGCTGGATTTCAGGAAGTTCTATGCGGATCCCAATTTGAACATGACATATACAGTGTCGCCCGAAAATGATTTGATGCTCATTGCTTCCTGCAGCCATAACTATGGGAACATAACTTCATTACTGACCAACCCGGTGATGCACGATTACCGTAGGGTGTCTTCCCAGCCGGGAACGCTCAGCCAGAGCCGCATTATCTCATCCACTTTTTCATGGCGCTACAACAATCCCATCTCACTGTGGTTCGGATCGTGGTCGTTGGGGTATAACGATATGCTCAACAACCTCATGTCGTCATTATACTATACTGGAGACAGTTCAACGTCCTCCTTCGTGAACAGTGACAATCATTCGCAGACTGTATCATCCAATGCGGAACTCTCAAAAAGAGTCTCTTCAATCAAAGGAAAATTCACTGTCAGGGGTGGCTGGAACTGGAGCAAGAGCGGAATGATTCAACAAGATCTGGTCATAACCTATTTCGGGACTGGATTCAATGCAGGAGCTGATATCAATCTGCAACCGGTCGATTGGATGGAATCCAGCCTTTCGGCCAACTGGCGCATGACAAGCTCCCGATATGCCTCCGTCAATAACGCCTACCGGAATTTCACCGGAAGGGCTACGATTACCTTCTATCCAACAAAGACTTTCACCATAAGGCTAAACGGGGACTACTCCCATTTGCAACTCTCTGACGGAAGCTATAAAGACCTAACCCTTTTCGATGCATACCTCTCGTATAAGATAGGGGCTTACACCCTTAGCTTGACAGCCAACAACATCCTGGATCAAAAGCACTATACCTATACAGTTGTCAGCGGCCTTGACACTCATAGTTACGACTATACCCTTCGCCCGAGGGAAATCTATCTTTCCTTATCCTTTACGTTTTAGGTACAGCATAGCTGATAAGGGTTTCTGGACATAGCGAAGTTGTTCAACAAACTGGTATTTTAGGACCCCAGAAAACAAAGTTTGTTTGTCTAAACAGGCATTATTTTCTTTAATGTATTGATAATCAATATATAATAACATCTTTAACGAAGAAGAGTATTAAGAGTATTTTTTGCTCTTAAAATACTGATTAACAGCGAGATAAGTAATGATTATTTACTTGTCTCGCTGTCTTTTTTACATCAAAATCTGTTGTGGAAATCGCTAAATTAAGCCCCCAAAAAGTGTAAAAACATAATAACCTTGTCTATTTTCTATCATACTGATTCTTCCTCGTGAATATTGATAGTGGCGTGGATTCTGTTCTACACCTGACTTGAAGAAAACTATAATGCAGCGATAAAAAAGTAGACAGAAAAAGCAAAGGGAATAATAATACCTGCAGCAATCACATATAGTGCCGAATTACCACGGAAATGGAGGAGTCCCAATCTGGGAACAACCACGTCGATATTATTTGCTTCTTCTTTGAAGCTACTTAACACCTCTTTTCCGATTGGAAGTATGAAGCCCGTTTTCTTCCCCAGTATCCACCCTGATAGAATCATTATCAAAGCATAGGCAATCCAAATCCATAGGCTGGACACAAAAATGAATAACACGGGGAGTCCAACTAAGAAGAAAACCCACCAGCCTACGTAATTCCCCTCGGTTTCTTCAGCACCACCGCAAAATAAAGCGGCGATAAACCACCCAAAGAATAACTCGAAGAAAAACAGACTTGAGCGAAGACTGGATAGACCTTGAAACTCGCTGGATAATTTCCACTGCTTCGGTCCAACTTCGACCCACTTAACCAGAAGTGGCGTATGGAACGTAGTGCTGACAACGTAATTCAATCCGAAGTAGAAGACAAACAGGCAGATAAAAATCCATACCAGTCTATTGTCATAATATCTGTCAGGAGAATACTTTCTGTTTCTGCTAGTCATAATTACCTCTTTGATATACAAAGGTACAACTTTTCTTCCTATGGTAAAGGATATAATTGGAAACCGAGAATTGTGTCATATCAGACTCTAGCTAAATGGTTGAGTTGGACGATAACTACCCCATATGCCGCCATTTAACCTTGTCTATTTTTGAATAGTCAATTTATAATCTATTGATAATCAATACCAAAATCTTTTAAAATCCTGTTTAACGAGGAAGAGTATTAAGAGGGAATCTTACTCTTAACATACTGGTTTACAGCGGAACCATCGGTCAGTTGATTTCATCCTTGACGTCTGTCCGCTTAAAAATGAGGGTGACCTGAGGTCTCGAGACCCGGTCACCCTCGTTTTTCGGCTATCCGAAGCCCTTACTGCAGCCGCAGGATGGTCTGGATAAGTTCTCCGCGGAGTTCTTCCGGCAGCGAGTCGCCGCCTTTTGACAGAATGTCCTGACAGCCTGCGATGATTTCCGCCTTGCGGTAGGAGCATGTGAACCAGCCGAGGGCTTCGGCCATAATGACGCGAAGTTCGGTGTCCTCTTCGGAATCGGCAATGACCGAGAGGAACTTCGGTATGCCGGCGTGGTGGTTGTTGTTGCGCACCAGCCGCATACTGGACTTGCGGTCCTCCCACGAGATGCTCTTGTCCGTAATCTTATCAAGCATCCCGGCGTTGGATTTGGCCTGCCCCATGATCATCTTGGAGACCTGAGCGGAGACCGCGTCTGCGTCAAGACACGTCAGCGTCGGCCGTATCTCTTCCAGGGCGCTTTCAAATCCACTGGCATCCATCATCCTCATCGAGGTGGTGATATCATAAGCGACACGGGCGTCTTCCGGATGCTCAAGTAAAGTGCGAAGCAGGGGAGTAGCCAGCGA
>JAEEGF011359053.1_pt1 | contig 12697 bp, 10 predicted proteins | sample 9134171 | NCBI WGS metagenome assembly JAEEGF01 (sample SAMN16246542, study PRJNA631951) | gut metagenome | biome: gut microbiome; feature: rumen; material: AP-attached | host: Bos | place: Iran: Karaj | collected 2018-10 | reverse complement strand
CCGCCGATGAGTGTGTGCTGGTGCCTGCATCTGCGCAGGATATTGAGTTTATCCCGGACGCGGGAGGCCTCAAGGTCCTCCTGAGCCACGTTTGACAGTATGAAGAAACACAACAAGAAAAAGGAAGCGCGTCGCGAGGAGAGAGTCCACAGGAGCGGCCGTCGCCAGTATCCCCAGTTCGAGGGCAAGGTGCAGATGACCCGCGAGGGCTTCATCTATGTGATTATAGAAGGCCAGGACGACGACGTCTATGTGAAGGCCGGCAAGACCAGGCATGCTCTCAACGGCGACTGGGTGCGGGTGGCGGTGACCAAGTCCGCCGGCCGCGGAATGCGCCGCGAGGGGGAAGTGGTGGAGATACTCCGTCCCAGCAAGGCTCCTTTCGTGGGCTATATGCACTTCATGGGCGCCCAGGCCTGGGTGCTGATGCAGAGCAAGTTCATGCCCTACGACATCCAGGTGGACGCTGAACTGGCCCGCAGCATGGGTGCGCAGGCCGGCATGAAGGTGGCGGTGGTCGTGGACCACTGGCTGAGGGGTGAACCCAGCCCCTGGGGTCATCTGGTCGATGTGCTCGGCACCCCAGGCGACAACGACACCGAGATGCACGCCATCCTCGCGGAGTTCAACCTCCCGTACCGGTTTGAAAAGGAGGTTGAGAATGCCGCAGACAAGATTTCGGAGGAAATCACGGCAGCCGACCTCAAGGGCCGCAAGGATTTCAAGGACACCCTGACCTTCACCATCGACCCGGCGGATGCCAAGGACTTCGACGACGCCCTGTCGTTCCGCCGCCTCGAGAACGGCAACTATGAGATCGGCGTGCATATCGCAGACGTGTCCTACTATGTGAAGCCCGGCTCCGCCGTGGACAAGGAGGCCAGGGAAAGGGGTACGTCCGTCTATCTTGTGGACCGTACCGTCCCGATGTTGCCTGAAAAGCTTTGCAACAAGCTCTGCTCCCTGCGACCTGATGAGGATAAACTCACTTTTTCCGCCGTTTTCGAAATCGGTCCCAAGGGCGCGGTGAAGTCCCGCTGGATAGGCCGGACCATCATTCGTTCCGACAGCCGCATGGACTACGACCAGGCCCAGGCCGTGATCGATAATCCGCCGGAAAAGGATAAGCGCACCCCCCTGCAGGACGCCCTGCTGACCCTGAACGGCCTTGCGCATATTTTCCGCGAGACCAGGTTCAAGGCGGGTGCAATCAATTTCGACCGTCCGGAGATGAAGGTGGAGGTGGATGGGCAGGGCAAGCCGGTGCGCGTGTTCCAGAAGATCGCCCGTGAGTCCAACAACCTCATAGAGGAGTTCATGCTGCTTGCCAACCGCACAGTGGCCGAATACGTGGGCACCGGGGGCAAGATGAACGGAGTGCCGATGAAGAGCGCCAAGACCTTCGTGTACCGTATCCACGGGGAACCGAACTACGAAAAGCTGGAGAGCCTGAGGGGCTTCGCCTCCAATTTCGGCTACAAGATGGAGGAAGCCACCAGCGGCAAGAGCGCCGCTTCATCGCTGCGCGAACTGCTCTCCTCCTCCAAGGGTAAGCCGGAGTACGAGGCGTTCCAGAACATAGCCCTCCGCTCCATGGCGAAGGCGGTCTACAGCACCGACAACATCGGTCACTACGGCCTTGCGTTCAACTTCTACACGCATTTTACTTCCCCGATCCGCCGCTATCCCGACCTGATGGTGCACCGGCTGCTCTCGGCCTACCTCGCAGGTGGCTCTTCGGCCGACAAGGCCCGCTTCGAGAAGGAGTGTGTCCATGCTTCGGAGCGTGAACTTGTGGCTGCCGACGCAGAGCGTACCAGCGTGAAATACAAGCTGGTGGAGTTTATGCAGGACAAGATCGGGCAGGAGTTCGAAGGCGCCGTGTCCGGCATGACGGAGTGGGGAATGTATGTGGAAATAGACGATACCCACATCGAGGGAATGGTGCCGCTGCGCGAGATCCGTTCCGATTTCTATGAATTCGACGAGGCCCGCTACAGGCTGGTGGGCCGCCGCACCCGCAGGCAGTACCGCCTTGGCGACAGGGTGCGGATCAAGGTGAAAAATGCCAACCTCGAGCAGCGGTTGCTCGACTATGAACTCATTGAAAATGAAGAGGATACTACCCCTGCTCCTGCTCCTGCCGCTCCTGCTCGGGGCCGTGGACGCAAGCGCCCAGAGCCGCGAAGAAAGGCTCGCTGATTATGTTGGTTACCTGGCTTCCGAAGAGTTGCAGGGCCGTGGCGCTGCCACCGAAGGAGCCATCAAAGCCCGCAACTTCATCGCGGCCCGCTACCGTGAGTGCGGCCTGAAGCCTTTCCGGGACGGGGACTTTTTCGTGCCTTTCCAGACCAAAGGTACGGACTACTGCAATGTGGTGGGCTACATCGAGGGTGGGGCGCTGAAGGATGAGTATATCGTGCTAGGAGCGCACTACGACCATCTGGGAGTCAAGAATGGCCGGATTTATCCCGGCGCCGACGACAATGCTTCCGGCAGCGCGGCCCTGATTGAAATCGCGCGGGAACTTGTGGCCCAGAAGGATCAGCTGCAGCGCAGCGTGATCATCGCCGCTTTCGATGCCGAGGAGCTCGGTCTTTTTGGAAGCACCTCCCTGGCCGGCTTCCTGGACGAGCTCGTGGGGATCAAGAATGTGAAACTGATGGTCAGCGTGGATATGGTGGGCCGCTATGCGGGCCACGGCAGCCTGGTGCTTGAAGGCGTTGCGACCATACGCGACGGCAAGGTGATGGCTTCCGAGACCGCAAAGCGCCATTCCATCAAGATACGGCCGAAGAATTTCGAAACTTCCGTGCTCACTGCCACCGACACCGACGCTTTCGCCCGCATGGGTGTGCCCACGCTTGCCGTATCCACAGGCCTGCATCCCCAGTATCACAAGCCCACTGATACCCCGGACCTTATTGATTACGACGGACTTGACAAGGTGTCCGGCTACCTTGCCGACTTTGCCGCCCAGGCCGCTGCCGACCCGGAGTGGAAGGCTAGCGGGAGGCTTGCCAGGAAGCACGATCCCAGGCAGCCGGCAGTGGAATTCGGTGTGCTTGCCGGGCTGGCGGCTTCGTCGCTAAGTTTCACCAAGGCTGATTTCACGACCAAAGCCCGCACGGACTACTCGGCGGGCCTTGTGTCCCGCTTGAATCTCGGCAGCTTCGGCCTCCAGCTGGAAGCCTTGTATGAGTGCGCCAATTCCCGTTTCCCGTCAATCGACACGCCTCTCGGCGTAGCCCAGAATTACATGCAGCAGGGAGTCACCGTACCGGCTTACGTGCTGGTGCGGTCTTCCGCCAGTCGCGACGCCCTGTTCTTCGGTCTCGGCGGCTACTACAGCTACGTTTTCTCCCATTCCCTGGATAAATCGGATCCGGGCTGGACGGTCAATCCCCACCAGGGCGGCATTGCAGCCGTAATCGGGGTCAAGGCCGCCGGCCTGCTGGTGCAGTGGTCTTTCCGCAGGCAACTTGGGTCGCTGTTTGCACCCGATGCTCCCGAAGTCCATCTCGGCACGGCCAGCTATATTACCGTCGGCTGGTTCTTCTGATCCGGCCGACGCCGAGGATGATAATCTGCATGTCTTTCCTATCATTATAGCTATCGGAATTCGGATGGTGAGTGTGACATTTTCATGTTGTCAGGAATGAGTTTTGGCAGAATATACTTATATTTCGGCAATGAAGTTGGAATTCACAAAGATGGAGGGCCTGGGCAACGACTATATTTATGTCGATGCCAGCCGTTATCAAATACAGGATCCGGCAGCGCTTTCGGTGCGGCTGAGTGACAGGCATTTCGGGATTGGCGGAGACGGTCTGGTGCTGATAGGGGCCTCGGCGAAGGCGGATTTCTCGATGCGTATGTTCAATGCCGACGGCTCCGAAGGGGCTATGTGCGGCAACGCTGCCCGCTGCATAGGCAAGTACGTGTGGGACAAGGGATTGACGTCCAAGCGCTCGCTTTCCCTTGCCACCAGGTCCGGCATCAAGCACCTCAGTCTGCACCTTGGAGAAGACGGCCTGGTGGACAGCGTCACCGTGGGTATGGGCTCATTCAGGATAGTGGAGCTTCAGCGTGAGTTGCAGGCGGGTGGTGCGGCATTCGCTGGCACTGTCGTAGATGTGGGTAATCCGCATTTCGTGGTGTTCTGCGATGGTGCTGGGGCAATCAATCCAGCTATAGCCGGCCCGGAGATTGAAAAGAGTTTCCCCGGCGGCATCAACGTTGAGTTCGCTTCAGTCGAGGAGCCGGGGCGCATCCGTATGCGCGTCTGGGAGCGGGGAAGCGGCGTCACGCTTGCCTGTGGCACCGGCGCCTGCGCCACCGCAGCCGCTGCTGTGAGCCATGGCCTCTGCAGCGGTCCCATAAGTATAGTGATGGATGGCGGCACCCTTTCAGTCACCTGCAACAACGGTTCCATTCTCATGAACGGCCCCGCCCGCACCGTCTTCGAAGGCATCGTGGAGATTTAGGCCTCCGGCCTACCGGAACTTCTTGTCCTCCTCGAGCATGCCGAGGTAGGAATTGTAGCGCTCGGGGCTGATCAGGCCCGAGTCGACGGCGGCCTTGACGGCACAGCCGGGCTCGTGGGTGTGGGTGCAGGGAATGAAGCGGCAGTCGTCGGCAACTCTCAGCATTTCAGGGAAATACTTCGAGATCTCTTCCTTCTCCAGGTCCACCAGGCCAAAGCCTCGAAGGCCGGGTGTATCCACGATGAAGCCGCCTCCCGACAGGGGATACATCTCATAGAGCGAAGTGGTGTGCTTGCCCTGCAGGTGGGCGGTGCTGATACGGCCTATCTTGGGATCCAGCGATGGATCGAGGGCCTTGATGATCGAACTTTTCCCGACTCCGGACTCGCCGCTCACGAGACTCGTGCCGCAGGAGCATATTTCGCGCAGGCGGTCTATCCCTTCGCCCTTAAGTGCCGAACACTCAACCACTTCGTAACCTGCTCCGCGATAGATTTCGCAGAACCTTTCCACCTCTTCCTCCGCGATTTCCCGGCACAGGTCAAGCTTGTTCAGCACGATGACGGCCTTCACGCCATAGACTTCGCAGGTCACGAGCAGGCGGTCGAGGAACGGGAGCTTTATTTCCGGGAAATACAGCGTGACCACCAGCAGCGCGCGGTCGAGGTTGGCCGCGATGACGTGGGACTGGCGGGACAGGTTGGTGCTGCGGCGTATGACGTAATTGCTGCGGGGAAGCACGTCCTTGATGACTGCCGGGTGCAGTTCGTCCGCCACGGGGCCGTCCAGGACGTACTCCACTCTGTCGCCGACGGCCACGGGATTGGTGGCTCCGGAGCGCTCCAGGCGCACTTTTCCCCGCAGGACGGCAGGAAAAGGAGCCCACCTGGGCAGCTCGCTCAGCAGGAAATGGCTTCCTGCGTTCTTGACCACCACGGCTTCCATCAGCGGGCGCGTCCTATGAGTTTGTCGGCGAAGTCCTTGAGCACGGAGGTGTCCGGGCCCAGGCCTGCAACGGCCTCGAGGGCCTTTTCCGAATAGCGTTCTATCACGGTGCGGGCATCTTCCGGCACGCCGAGACTGTCGTAGAGGGCCTTTATCGAAGCGATTTTTGCCTTCTCCTCTTCGGGGGAGGCACACTGGCGCTTGAACGCCGCCAGAAATGCCTTCGGGTCGGAGGTCTTTTCGAGGGTGCGCACGGTGAGCCAGCTTTTCTTTTCGTTGAGGATGTCGCCGCCTATGGGCTTGCCGAACACTTTCTCGTCGCCATAGGCATCCAGCAGGTCGTCGGCCACCTGGAACGCCATTCCGAGCTCGTAGCCGTAGCGGTACAGGGCCTCGCATTCGGCCTCGGGAGCTCCGGCCACAATAGCGCCCATCTTTGCCGAGCAGGCGATCAGGACGGCGGTCTTGAGCCCTATCATCCTTTCGTAAGCGGCCATGGGCACGGAGTCCAGCGACTCGAAATCCATGTCGTACTGCTGCCCTTCGCACACTTCGGATGCCGTTCGGGTGAAGAGCCCCAAAGCCCTGTCCAGGCAGGCTGCAGGCACTTTCGCTATATGTTTGTATGCCTCTATGAGCATCTCGTCGCCGCTCAGGATAGCGGTCGTCTCGTCCCACTTTTTCCACACCGTCGGGACGCCCCGGCGCAGCGGGGAACGGTCCATGATGTCGTCGTGGATGAGCGAAAAGGTGTGGAAGAGTTCTATTGCGGCCGCCGCTTCGAGGATATCGGGCCCCGGCTCCTTGCCGTACAGGCCATAGACCTTGAGGCAGAGCGTCGGGCGGATTCGCTTGCCGCCGATGCCCATCATATATCGCAGGGGATCGTAGAGGCCGGCAGGTTCGGCAGGAAATTTGATTACATCTTCAATCATACCCACAAATATAATAATTATATTTGCAGAATGAAACTCGTATTCGCAACAGGCAACAAGGGTAAATTGAGGGAGGCCCGGGAAATCCTGGCCGACCTGGCCGAGGTCGTGGCTCCCTCTGAACTGGGAATCTTCGACGACGTGGCCGAGACCGGCAGCACTCTGAAGGAGAATTCCATACTTAAGGCCCGTGGCTACAGGGCGCTCTGCGGCATGGATTGCTTTGCCGACGACACCGGCCTCGAGGTCGATGCCCTGGGAGGCGCTCCGGGCGTGCACGCCGCCCGCTATGCCCAGGACATAGCCCGCCGCGACGGCCTGCCCCTTCCGCCCGACCACGATTTCAGTGCCAATATCGACACCCTGCTCAGCGAGCTTTCCAAGTGCCCCGGAGCGCCCCGTACGGCGCGTTTCCGCAGCGTGGTGACCCTCCTTCTGGACGGGGAGGAGCACTTTTTCGAAGGTACGCTCGAAGGCCGTATAGCCCAGGCCCGCAGCGGTTCAGGCGGCTTCGGCTACGACCCCGTGTTCATCGCCGACGAGTATCCCGACCGCAGCGTCGCGGAGCTCCCGGAAGAAGTCAAAAACGCCATCTCGCACCGTGGCAAGGCCCTCCGCGCCATGGCTCAATGGATAAAGGAGAATTTATGCGTAAATCAATAATCTGCATTCTGCTGCTCGCGGTCTCTCTTCAGGCCGGGGCCCAGTCGAAGAGCTTCAAGCTCGGCAAGTGGACGGAAATCCACAGCGCCATCGTCAAGGAACTCAACCGCGCCTACGTGGACTCCCTGCCCGTGGACCGCATAGAGCGCGCCGGCATCGACGCGATGCTTTCCAATCTCGACCCCTACACCGTCTATGTGCCTGAGGAAGAGAACGAAGACCTCCGTATGATGATCAACAAGAGCTACGGAGGCATAGGCGCCGTCATCTACAAGCCCGACCCGCAGGGCAACGTCATAATCAACGAGCCCTACAAGGATTCGCCCGCCTGGGGAGCCGGCCTGCGCGCAGGCGACGAGATCATGACCATCGACGGCGTGAGCGTCAAGGGCTTCACCAGCGCCGAGTGCAGCGAAAAGATGCGCGGCACCCCCGGCACAAAGGTGGTGTTCAAGGTGAAAAAGGTCCATACCGGTGAAATCAAAGACATCAAGATCACCCGCCGCACCATCCACCTGCCCGATATCCAGTATGCCGGAATGGTGGCTCCGCACACCGGCTACATCCTCCAGAGCGGCTTCACCGAAGGCGTGGGCGAGCAGATGCGCAAGGCAGTGGAGCAGATGCGCAAGGGCGGGCAGCTCGACACCCTGGTGCTGGACCTGCGCGGCAACGGCGGCGGCCTGCTCTCCGAGGCCGTGGACATCGTGTCCATCTTCGTGCCCAAGGGCTCCGTGGTGGTGACCGCAAAGGGCCGTGAAGCCGGCAGTTCCTACACCAACCGCACCACAAAAGCCCCGCTGGACACGAATCTTCCTTTGATAGTGCTGGTCGATTCCGGCTCGGCTTCAGCCTCCGAAATCGTGTCCGGAGCCCTCCAGGATCTCGACAGGGCAATCATCATAGGCACCCGCACCTTCGGCAAGGGCCTGGTGCAGAGCATACGTCCGCTGCCCTATGGCGGCCAGCTCAAGATGACCTCCGCCAAATACTACACCCCCAGCGGCCGTTGCGTGCAGGCAATCGATTATTCCCATCGCAATGAAGACGGCAGCGTGGGCCACATCCCCGATTCCCTGACCCACGAGTTCAAGACGGCGATGGGACGCACGGTGCGCGACGGCGGCGGCATCACCCCCGACATCGATGTCAAGCCCCGCGACTACAGCCGCCTGACCTATTCCCTGGTGCTCAACGGGGTCGTGGAACAGTATGCGCTCGAATATGTACGGAAGCACACTTCCATTCCTCCCACCGACGAATTCTTCCTTTCCGATGCCGACTACGACGACTTCATCGAATTTGCCAAAGGCAAGGAATTCGACTACCGCTCCAGCGCCAAGACCTACTTCGACCTCGTGCGGAAGGAACTCTCGCGCGACGGTCTCGAAGAGGCCATGTCCAAGGAACTTGACGCCCTCGGAAAGGCGCTTGACATGGAAAAGGAGGAGTTTCTCCGCATCAAGAAAGACGAGATCGTGCCCTTCATAGAAGAGGAGATAGTGGTGCGCTACTACTTCCAGCCCGACGGAGTGAAGCTCCGCCTCCGCTACGACACCCAGCTCCATGAAGCCCTCCGCAAGGCAAAAGACTTTAGATTCGAGTAATGGACAGAATCGAAATAATGGCGCCGGCGGGCAATTTCGAGTGCCTGCACGCTGCTCTCCAGGGCGGGGCCGATTCGGTGTATTTTGGCGTCGGGCGCCTCAACATGCGCTCCCACAGCGCCAATAATTTCGCCCCCGAAGACCTCGAAGAAGTAGTGCGCCTCTGCCACGAGGCCTCGGCGAAGGCCTACCTGACCCTGAACATCATCCTCTATCAGGAGGACCTGCAACCGGCCCGCGAGGCACTCGATGCCGCGAAGGCGGCAGGCGTGGATGCCGTCATCGCGTCCGACATCGCCGCCGTGGAGTATGCCAGGAGCATAGGCCTGGAGGTTCACGCCTCCACACAGCTCAACATTTCGAACATCGAGTCGCTGCGCTTCTGGTCGCGCTGGGCCGACGTGGTGGTGCTTGCCCGTGAACTCAATCTGGACCAGGTGCGCGACATATCCGAAGCCGTGGAGCGCGAAGGCATCTGCGGCCCCTCCGGGGAGCCGGTGCGCATAGAAATGTTCGCCCACGGCGCCCTCTGCATGGCCGTCAGCGGCAAGTGTTACCTGAGCCTGCACGCCTACGGCGAGTCCGCCAACCGGGGCGCCTGCATGCAGGTCTGCCGCAGGGGCTACGAAGTGCGCGACCTCGAGACCGGCTACACGCTGGACATCGACAACAAGTACATAATGTCCCCCAAGGACCTCTGCACCATAGAGTTCCTGCCGCGGATAATCGAAAGCGGAGTCCGGGTGCTTAAGATTGAGGGAAGGGCCCGGAGCGCGGACTACGTGCTGCGCTGCACTTCCTGCTACCGCAAGGCGGCCGACGCCGTGCTGGACGGCAGCTTCACCCCGGAACTCGCTGCATCGCTGAAGGCGAGCCTTGCGGAAGTGTTCAACCGGGGCTTCTGGGACGGCTACTACCAGGGCGCACGGCTCGGGGAGTGGAGCGCGATTTATGGCTCCCAGGCCACCAGGCGCAAGGTTTACTGCGGGAAGATAAGCAATTGGTTCGACCGTATAGGCGTGGCGGAAATCACCGTCGAAGCCACCGATCTCCGGCTCGGGGACGAACTGGTCATCATCGGTCCCACCAGCGGCGTCACCCAGACTGTCGTGGGCGACATGCGCGTGAATATGGAGCCCTGCGAGCTTGCCCCCAAGGGAGTCCGCTGCTCGGTCGCCATCCCCGCCGGCCCCTCCGGCGAGCACGTCCGCCGGGGAGACAAGGTCTATCTCTGGGTAGAAAACTGAGGCCGGAGATTCTTCGCTGCGCTCAATCAAAGCTGTGATTATTCATGCAAAACCGATTAAATACCGCAAAACACTGTGTATTGCTGCTCTTTATCCTTTTAGGTTTATCACTATGCTCCGTACCGATATCTATTTCCGAGTATAGTGATGCCGTTAAAGGATCTGAGTTGGCGACATTTTCAGATTATTCCGCGTTTATGCGTTCGGATGTTTATCATGTAAACTATTATGGTAAACATTATAGCACAGTCATTCGTGATAATTGCGACAGCAGTACAATTAGAAAAGTATTATTGTCACAGCCACAGATAGATTCAATATATAAACAGACCGACAGATGGCCTCAAGACGATATTTTATTTGATACAATTCCTAGGAATACTAATGAGTGGCATGCTGTTTCACGAATATGCCATGCATATAGATCATTCCATCTGCAGTATCCAAGCATGGTCTTACATCAAATCTGTGTCGCACCATCTGGTGATATATACATTAATTGCTCCAATCGAGGAGAAGAGAACAATGCCCGTAAAGTAATAATTACAAATTGTTTATCATCCGCAATAGAGTATTTTGCCGAGGAATTGCCAATTGATAATGGTCTGTCTAATCTCGACAATTATTGTAAAGTAAAAGATGGAGTATATCTTTATACTCCTAATATTGAATAGTGATTATTCGCTACGCTCAGAATGACACTGGGCCTTGCCCGTCGCAGGTTCTCATGTCAAGCGGTGCAAGTCCCCCTATCAAGCGGCGCAGGTCTGTTTTTTTGTGGAGGACCGGCGCCGCTGAAAGGCTGTAGATTGTCGATTTACGGCGCAGGTCCCCAGTACTTTTTCGGACCTGCGCCAGAAAGCCGGGGGACCTGCACCAGAACGCTGGGGGACCTGCGCCAGGGACAGGAGATTCTTCGCTGCGCTCAGAATGACAGCATCGAGCGTTCATAATGACAGCGGGGGAACGCTCAGAATGACAACGGCCTAGTAGTTTTCGTGGTGCATCGACATATAGTCGCGGAAGAGCCGGAGGCATTCTTCCCGGTCGATTTCGGTCATATAACCTTCCAGTTTGTCGCGGCCGCCGAAGATTTTGTCGAATTTGTCGTCGCGGAAGCCGATCAGGCCGTTGTCGGCGATGTTGCAGCCATAGTATATCTTGCTGATATTAGCCCACATGCAGGCGCATAGGCACATGTGGCATGGCTCGCCGGTGGTGTAGAGCTCGCAGCCGCTGAGGTCGAAGGTGCCCAGGCGGCGTCCGGCGTCGCGTATTGCCGCCACTTCGCCATGGCAGGTGGCGTCGTTGTCGCGCAGCACGCAGTTGTGGCCGCGTCCCACTATTTCTCCGTCTTTGACTATTACGGTGCCGAAGGGGCCCCCGTGTCCTTGCTCGATGCCTTCGCGCGCTTCGCGGATGGCAAGTTCCATAAACTTGTTCATATCGGTGCAAATATAACTATTTTGCGGTAAATGCCACGCTTCTGCTGGCGCCGCCCTCGTCCATGACCACGAGCACGTGCTCTCCGGGCTCGGGCCTTATCAGCAGGTCGTGGTCGCCGGTGGTCTTGCCCAGGTACTGGTCGTCCAGGTGCCAGTAGAGCACTGCGTGGGGGTCCCTGTGGGCGGCGCGCACCACGACTCCCTGTTCGCGTCCGGTCAGGTCTACCGTGGTCACGACCGTGACGCCGGGGTGGGGATACAGGATTTCAATGGGATTCCGTGTGTCGGAGGCGGCGTCGAAGTCGGGGTGCTTCGGAGGCAAAGGCCTATAGTCCAGGTGGTTCTTCATGTAGTACCACTCCATCGCCGGGGGCAGCACGAACCAGACTTTTTCGACCATCTTCTCCACGGGGTAGCAGCTGCTGTTGACCATATAGCGCTCATCTGCGTCGAGGTGGACCACCCTGTGGAAGCGGCACTCGTCGGGGCGCTGCTCTATGTCGGGCACCCACACCGTGTCGCGCTCCGGACACACTCCGGAGGCGGGCAGACCGCTGCGTGCGCACACTTCCAGCGGCACCAGGTCGTCCAGCGGCTTGCTGAACCACCGGGAGGCGGGAAGGGCAGAGAACACGTTGAACATCACCGGGGAAGCGTAGCTGACGCCGGTCATCTGCGCCCGGCCTTCGCCGTCGCTGTTGCCCACCCACACGCCTACCACGTAGTCGCGGTTCACGCCCACGCTCCAGGCGTCGCGGTTGCCCCAGCTGGTGCCGGTCTTCCAGGCTATCCTGCCCGAAGAGCTGTAGCCCATCCAGGAAGCCTCCTCTTCGGGGCGGCCCGCCTTGGAAAGGGCTTCGAACGTGAGCCAGCAGGCTCCGCGCCCGAGGGGTATCTTTTTGGTGCCCACCGCGTCGTCGGTCAGGGACGCCGCCATTTCGCGGTAGGCCCCGACCAGGGTCTCGAGGGTGATTTCGGCTCCGCCCAGGATGAGCGACAGGCCGTAGTGGTCGGCATCCTTGTCGATGGACGTGAATCCCATATCGCGCAGCAGCTCAAGGAATTGGGGGGCGCCGTACTGCTCCAGCATACGCACCGAGGGCACGTTGAGGGAGCGTTGTATGACCTCGTCTGCCGGCACGGCTCCGTCGAAGGTGCGGAGGTAGTTGTGCGGCGAGAAGTTGTCGTGGTGGTAGGGGGTGTCCTTGATGAGCGAGGAGGGGAGTATGCGGCCGCTCTGGAGCATTGCGGCATAGAGCAGCGGCTTGAGGGTGCTGCCGCTGGAGCGCCGGGCGGGAATCATGTCCACGTCGGCTCCGCGAAGGCCGGGGGCAAGGCCCCTGGTGTTGCCGTAATAGGCGAGGATTT
>JAEEGF012171296.1_pt1 | contig 12699 bp, 14 predicted proteins | sample 9134171 | NCBI WGS metagenome assembly JAEEGF01 (sample SAMN16246542, study PRJNA631951) | gut metagenome | biome: gut microbiome; feature: rumen; material: AP-attached | host: Bos | place: Iran: Karaj | collected 2018-10 | reverse complement strand
TGCTGACGCTTACGGAATGCCGTCTATTTTTAATTCTGTTGCTCTCTTAGGGTAATTTGTAGGGTAAAAATTAAAGCCCCGAAAATGGGGCTTTAAATCGCTGTTAGAGGTATACGCCGGAAGCAAACTGATTTTTGATCGCTTCTTTCTCTTCTGCCGTTGCTGCAATGCCGTTGACGTTGATCACGCCAACTGTAAAGCCGGTGCAGCTTGCAACGGTAGTATTCCTGCAAGTTGCGTGTCCGATCGTGTTCGCATATCTTGCTTGATTATATCCTTCATAAAGCATCGGGCGCGTAATTCTGAGCTTGCAGCGCATATCATATGATTGAGCGAGTGCCGGGCTTGCACTTGATACTTGCTTCAATGGGAGCTGCATATGCTCAAAGTTGTATTCGATCTGCGCGTTCTGCTGTGCTGCACTGATACTGCTTCCGATTATTCCGGTAGCTGCTCCGGCAACTCCCAGGAGGGCGGCTGTAGCTCCGCCGGTGAATATAGCTGCTGCCATTGCTACAGCTCCGCCGATCAAGGACACTCCGAGCGCATTCATGCGCCGGTTATCCGCTTGCGCATTTGCAAAGATCTGACTATCAAGCGTCGCGCTCTGCACTCCGGTTACTGGAAGATCAATAGCACAATTGCCTTGCAATGTATCAATAGTAATTCCACGACTCATGATATAAGCTGTGCAAGCTCCTGAAGTAAAATCTATTATCAGCCTAATATTAATACCGTACTGGTAAAGATACGTACAAGGTATTTCGCAAGTGCCGCAAAAGGGAACTGTAAGCTCTGCCTTTGTATACGGTTCGTAATCAAGGAAGCAATCTCCGTTTACTGGAAATAATCCATTTCCTTGAGCGTTTGAAAAGCTGAAATCTAAGTAATCTGTAGAATATAGCAGCGGCGCGCCAAGGACATTTGAAGTGTATGCTCCAAGCTTGATATTATATTGCTTTGCTCCTGCCGGTATGAGTGATAAAGGGAATTTTTTCAGATTGATAATACAATCTATAGGGTTATTTGTAAGAAATACGCGCTGACAGTAAGCTTGTACGGACTCGCCTTCAGGCACTTGATTGAGTGCCGAAAACAGTTCGCGTGACAAATTGGAAACATCATTAGAATTGATTACCCATTTTTTATTAAAGCTATTGCTGTAAAATTGCCCATAAAAGCGCGTATCGTTGACGTAGTTTGTCGGATCGATCTCTTTTTTATAATCATAATCGGAGTCGCGGATTGAAGTCCATTCGTTTTGGATCGCGTCAGCTGTTTCACTGCCTTTCAGATATTCACCGTGTGTAATTCCGTTTTCGTCAAGTATGCCGATATACATATTGACGTCTGTAAACTCACCGCGTTGAGCGACATTAGAGCTATCAGTAAAGTAGATACCATACTGAGCGGCACCTTTAAGGCATAAATCCTTAAACTCATTAGCATTTGTAACGTGGATATAAGAAGTTAAATATCTATTATCACGTTCAATCTCAAAAAGTTCACTATCGCCATATATAAACCATTTTTCATCATTATACATAGAAGATACGTAGGTACCATATATTGGTAAATAATTAAAAGAATTTTGACCTTTATAACTTGCGTATCTATATAACTCATCATCATCTACTGGATAGCTATCAAGAGTTGATACACCTATACCGCCACTGTAAGATGTGGACGGATATAATCTACCCCTAACGGAATTAACATCACCACCATAAAGTCGCAAAAATACCTCAGAAATATAAGGGTGTGTATTGACATCATTTGACAAATAATCGTTTAATGTCGTTGTAAAGTTACTCGATTTATTACTATCAAAACAATGAACATAAATACAACCTACAAGATTTTTAATATTAAAATCGGTAATTGGTATTAACTGTCTATTCAGATTATTACTATCAGTGACAACATCTTTCCAATCGGAATTTCTATCGGAAATTCTGTTTGGGTCTCCATAAATCAAATAACGTGAAGTTGTCGTATATAAGCACCAATTTGTTACAGTTCTTTCAATTGAGCTTTCAAAAACCGCATTATTACCACTACTTGCTAAAATCTGTACATTTGATAAAGGACACTCTTTACCAATGCCACTAAAAGCTATTGATTTGTCAATTGGTGTTTCAGGACTTAATTTTCCTAAAGTAACACCATTTAATAAACTGTTTTGATTTTCTCCAAAATCAGCCATTTTCAGAAAATTATATGTTGGATTTCCGTCCCATGTTTCAGGTGCGCCGTATATACTCTCATTGACTTTCATTTGTTTCTATTCCCCCTATCACTGTAATTATATAGCACTCTGTTCCGTATGGTGTCAACCCCGGATTTTCTGAGACTGTCTGCTGCACTGTCTGTTCGTTCGGAAGGATCGGAAGTTTTCCGTCCTGGATCTTCGTCGGAGCTGCTTCCTGTTCGCTTCTTAAAACTGTCAGCTCGCACTCGCTCAGATCAAAGCTTGACAATACATCAACGCTGCACGTTACAATCATTCTGCCGCCTGTATCAAGCGTGATCCTCGCGAAGTATTGACGATTAAGGAAGGAAGCTTTGACATAGTTGCAAGTGAGATAAGCCGGATTATTATTGATAATAAATACCGGCTTGATAACATCAAGAGTGCTTTTCGGATCTATCAGAACACCGCCCGACGGCGATTTCCATTCAACAGATTTATTGACTTTATTATTATTATCGTTAGTTGTTCCTATTTCGATATAAAAAGACATTTGATCACCTCACATATAAGGGAATAGCCGCCCGAAAAGGCGGCTATATAAGGGGATTGTGGGATATGAGTTATTCTTTAGCTTTAGAAGCTTTAGAAGCGTTGGAAGTGTTAGCTGCTGCCTGAACTGTGACCTCGCATTTAGCGTCATACTTCACGCCGTCAACTGTGATCGAAGCTGTGACTACACAAGTTCCTGCACTTACCGGTGTAATAACACCGTTTGCAACTGTAGCAACAGCTTCATTGCTGCTTGTCCATGTTACGGTTGATCCTGCCGGTGTGACTGTTGCTGTGACTGTTGCTGTAGTGCTCGGTAATGTTGCTGTTGCTGTATCGTCGGATAGTGTGATAGTAGGTATTGAGCCGTTACCGAGTACATAGACAATAGCATTTTCTGCAAGGTCGTTGAAGTAACTTGTATCAACCTTGTAGAAGTTATTCCAGTATTCGCCGTTTGCATTGTATGCTGTTGTAACACGGCGATTGTCATTAAGCACGCCGAGAGCGTCACGGTCAAAAAGGAAACCGATAATATAATTGCGGTTGACCGTCTTAGTATTGTCTGAAGCAAGTTTTACGTCAATTCGTGAAGTCATTGCGAGCTGATAGCTGTCGCCCTGAGCCTGCCAGAATGGAACAGTTTCATATTCTCCGAGTGATACCAGGTTATCATGATATGTGTCTGACTGAAGATATACTTTCATTCCTGACGCGAAATCAGCGTGCAGCACAAAATGTGCGAACTCACGCGGAGTAAATGTGACATTATCTGCTTCAGTATTAAAGTTCACGCTCGGAGCGCGGAAGCGTTCAACGTCTCGATCTGTCCTGAAAGCAAGGTATCTGTAAAATTCAGGACTTGAAACGGCTGCTTCTGCTGTAATAGGTGCCTGCTGTGTTGCGTTGAATTCTGCGAGAACGTCAACGACTCCATTTCCTGCGCTGATCTTCTCAGCCATGAAATTATTGATTGTTCTCATGATAAGGCTATCAAGATAGATCGTCATTGAAGTCTGAATTCTGTTCTCGATCATTGACATAAATCTATTCATAGCCTGTGCGCTTGTGAAGGACTCCTTCAGCTGCTCTTCTGTGAATGAGCAATCGATCTGCCAAGCAACTTTTGAATTATAAAACTTCTGCGTAACATCGGGGGGATTGAATTCAAACTGATTTACTGTCTGACCTTTTTGTAAGCTCCAGGAAGGATTTGCTTTAGCGTCAAAGATCTTCGCGCGCGTTTTGCTCATGATCGAGCCGTATTCCCAAGCGTCACGGCGTACACTCGGAGCATAGCCTTCATATGTTCGATCAACAAAGACTTCTCTTCCTATTCTGTTGATCATAGCCTTTACATAGTTGTCACGCCAGTTATTTTCAAAGATAGTAGTTCCGACTGAGACGATATTTGAAAGATCTTCCTCAATGATTGGAACTGCATTGATCTGAACACCTTCTTCATTATATATTGGTACGATCTGACCGGTCATTTCGTCCATTATATCGTTTAAAGTGCTGTATATCTGTTTAACTTCCATAATATCCACCTTTCCAATTAGATCCAGACCTGCAGAAAGACTTGATCTGCAATGTCATTGATGATTATATCCATTATATCGTACATTTCAGCGGCTTTCAAACCGTCTGAAATGACTTCGGAAGCAGGGCGGCTTCCGTCGCGTCCGTGTATGATCTTTGTGTATTCGTTCTTGTCAGTTCCGGTCGTGGTCACTGTTGACTGTGCTTCAGTGTTAGTCGTTGTTGTGTCCGGCTGACCGCTGAAGCTTTCAACGATCGTATTATTGCCGGCTTCTGATGTGATATCCTGACTTTCCGCTTTATAGCCTGAAGAGTCGTAGGGGCTGACGTTGTGCGATTGAGTTGTTGTCACTCCGGGCGTGCTTGTTGTTGTTCTTGACTGCTTACGTTCTGAGGTCGCCGTTCCTTCTGCGTTGGAAGTGCTGCTGCTTTCAAGGTCGGGCGTTCTTGTATGCTCGTAGTCCTCGACTTTGTACACATCATCAAAAGGATAAAATTTATCATTGAAAAGCTCGATCATTTCTTCATACTTAGCTTTATTAGCGATAAGATTAGATATAAAGATCTCATTTATCGCTTCAACTGTATAGTTTGTGATAGATCCTTCAAAGAGCTGTAATGACCTCTGAAGCGCGTCCTCAGCTGTAGCTTGCAGATCTCCGAGCAATACAGCATAAGGAATGAAGGGATTACTCGTCAGCTCCTTCTCGATTATCTTCGCCCACGTCCTGAAGTTCGTCCTGTTCATCGGAATTAACGACATCATGATCACCCCCTACGACGATAGTATTATTATTGCCGGATATTTCAAGAGTAACGCTTTGATCTATGCCCGGAGCTGCTTCCTCTTCAGGAGTTGCTTCCTCTTCAGGAGCTGCTTCCTCGGTCTGATCCTCAGCTGCTTCCTCTTCGGTAGCTGCTTCCTCGGTCTGATCCTCAGCTGCTTCCTCGGTCCGATCCTCAGCTGCTTCCTCGGTCTGATCCTCAGCTGCTTCCTCGGTCTGATCCTCAGCTGCTTCCTCTTCGGGAGCTGCTTCCAATTGCAGAGCCGCTTCACGTTCCTTTCGCTGCTCTTCGATAATCGGATTTATTCGCGCTTGTATATTTGTTCCATACATTGCATTAACACGATCAAGACCTTCGCGGATTGATACAAGTATATCGTCAATATTCAAAAAAGCAAGATCAATATTGTCGTTTATCTCGGCTGTTATCAGCCTTTCACGCTTCATTTGATCGTGTGTACATATACCAATCTGTTCATAGAAGTGAGATATTATATACTGCTGCACTTCTATGAGTTCTATCAAGTTGTTGTTTGAAGTGTTCTGAAGTATCGGTATTCCCTGAAGCTTATCAATCAAGCTGCTTTTTACGACAATTGTCGGATCTCCTTCATACATCGAGTTTATTACAGCCTTAATTGAATTAACTGTGTTCTGAGTGTCGCCGCTTACAAGATTTACAAGTCTTGTGTTTTTTTGAGCGATATTAATTGAAATATCGTTATCTGCAAGCATAACAGCAGTGCGCTCGATTAAGGAATATAAGCCGCCGTTGATCTCAGAAGTATTATATTTATCGGCTTCAGATAAATAAACGACTTCGCAATCTTCGCCCGGTGTAAGATTGTATGATTTTTTCAATCTCGGATTAGTGACGATTACTTTTCGGGGGATATAATATACATTAGGCGTGTCAGCTCGCGAGCAATTCAGAGACAGAAGTTCTTTTTTCTCTTCTCCGATCTGCTGACCTTCAAGGAAGCAAATCTTTCCTTGTGTATATAGTATGAGCTTCAAGAAGGTTTCTTCTATCGTTTCCGGCACGTTGTCAAAGAGTATGACGCGATAAAGCAGCCTGAGAATGAATTGAAAATAGAAGCGGTAAAGCTTTGTAAAATATAGCCTTTTCGGAGTTTTAAAGATAAAGTCAAGGCTGCTGTTACTCTGTTCTCGTCTCATACTTTCAAGCCCCCTTTCGTCGCGTATTTGAGCCAGTTTGCCACATTTTCGCCGGTGTCGTTATCGGAAAAATATGTCTTGTGCTGCTTGAATAATTCGAGAATTACTTGCTGCGCCCTGGTCGGTGCGCGTGCAAGCTCCATTTGGTGCAGCGGCGAAGTCGAGTCAATTTCCTGACCGTATATAATATATTGATCTCGCTTTTCGGGATCAAGCTCCGTTGTTTTAGGACTAAAACATAATATCGGATCATCGTTATATAGATAAAGCAGACCGCGAATTATATTATCGTCGAATTCTATAAAGAATTCAAGTTCGGGATTGAAACGACCCATTTTCTTTGGTATCATTCTATAAATATCAAATTCCCATGATCCATTCTTTATCATTTCAGCTTGTGGATTATCGAAACAATAATACTGTTCTGCGATCTCAGACGCGCCGGCGTCGTTGTCCAGAGTATATTCACAAGCTATTTTTGTTTGAGCTTTTCCAAGCAAATATTGGTCAATTGTTCCTTGCTGCTGCTTTTTGACGTTCTTCAAGCCCATATGTTTGAAGTATACGCAGTGCTTGTTGACCGTATTTGCGACCATAAATATTTTGACTCCTGGTCTTTTTCTGATAATTGTTTCAAGCAGATTTTGAAAGAGAACAACTTCATTTGCAAGGTAGAATTGTCTTGTTATGAATTCATCGAAGAATACATACTTTACACGACCTCGATCAGCTCCTTTTGTCGTCTCATTGGTACTGATCGCATAAGTACGGCAGAACGGCTGCGGATCTTTCGCAAGTAATGCGTTAGTATTAGGATCGCGCTTCTGAAGATAAAAGCCGTGAAACTGATACTTTACAAAGTTGTATTTTCCTTCCGACATTTCTTCGATATATTTCAAATGATGCGGATCAGAGAAAAGCGTTTCAAGATTTCCTTGTTTGATCATCTCGTCAAGCCTTCGGATATATGCCGAAGGAAGCTTTTCCTCAAAATAGGCTTTAAGGATCAAGTGACAGATAGCGAAAGTCTTTCCGTTTCCTCTTTCTCCGTATATCAAATTATATGTAGCGTCGAGCGCGAGAATGTCCGCCGGATCATACCAACGCCGTTCACTCGTTATTGTTTCCGTTATTTCTGATCCCATTCTCGCACCCCCCAGAACGATTAAAAAAGGTGAGCAATAACAATTACTCACCTTTATTATACTTATAAATATACAAAAAGTCAAGAATTATGCACGATTTTGTGTATATTTTTTAGAGTTTATTCATTTTTACTTTCTTCTTCCTTTGTAGCTTCATAAAAATCCTTTGTTATCATGTGAGTGACTTCAATTGCTTTGAGCATATCGGAAGCAGATTTTTTTAAAATTGGATTTTGCAAAATAGATTGAATACTTTCAAGCGCATCATGGCATGAAGCAAAGTATTCTTCTTTATTGATATCATTTTCTCTGCGAGTTCCTTCTGATTTATCATCATCGAAGATATTATCTAAGCAATCTCCGCCGACTTTGTTCGCCCAATGAAACATATAATCATAGCGTTCACCGGTTACAGCTTCATAAAGTAAGTTGTGCAAGCTTGCTATAACATCAATGAGATCTACTTCTTCAATCGGTTCGCCGTCGTATTTGTCAGTTAAAGATTTATGAAGCGGTATTCCCGGAGTTTCTAAAAACATAATATCGGAATTTCTGAAAACATTCCATTTTAAAAAATATGTGATTTCATCGAGCTTTTCTTTTGAGATCATTTATAAATCACCCACCCTTCAATTTTTTTCTGTTTTATGTCCCTTATGATTTTATCCCACCGTGATATATCATATGTTCTGCCAAGTAATAGGTTTAAATACGCCATTAATTCTAATTCATAGCGTCCCGGATACATATTGCACAGCGTAACTTTGATTTCATATCCGGTTTGAAATTCATCATTCCATAGATCAAATACAATTTCCTTAAACAAAGTGCCATTGCGTGTTAAAGGGCATCTTTTTAAAGTGTATTTCATTATTTATCCCCCATTCCCTTTTTAATTAAAGCTAAAGCAAGCAGCTTAGCACACTCATAACATAGTATTTTCTTTTCAAGAATGTTTTCGTTTTCATCTCTAAGTGAAAGCGTTGCAATTTCATCAGTTGTGAAACATTTCCCACAATTAAAGCAAATCATTATACATCACCCCTTTCCTTTTTCTCCTTTCTTTGACCTTTTCCGGCGTTGCTGTTTTAATACGGCTTAAAGTTGCTGCCGTAGCAGCAAGCACCGTGTCAGCGTCGGAAGTCGTTGGAAGTATGACCTGATCTTCACCGACGAAGGAAGAAAACGGATCGCAAAGCGTGAACTTCATATTCTGTGTGATCTGATAGCTTGTCACTTCTTCGCGGATCTTGTGACCTTCTCGGTCAGTGTATGCAATCTTTCGATTGCCGGAACAATTGCGAGTGATCTTTCTCGGTGCATAGTCAGCAGGGATCGTCAAGCCAAGTCGGAAGTGATCGATCTGTTTCAGCGGATCGCTTGAATACTTCATGAAGTAGCTGCATTCTTTGCTCATACCGCCGCAGACTGTTTCGAAAACGTCTCCGTTTTCTGTCTCTCTGACTGTTGCGTACTGCTTTACAGCCGTGATCCTATAGTATTTATACTTCTTGACTTCCAATGTTCCAAGATCCTTCAAAGCTTCCGGCTCTATGCCGATGATCGCGCAGCGTTTACGGATCATGCTATTGATTTTTTCATTGAAATCTGATATAATATCTTTAGCGTTTCCACGAAAATTGATACAATCCGTATCACCCGATATTGTCTTGACTCTGTGATCTCTGAGTTTGTCCCTGAGATCGCAGAGTTTTTTTCTGACAAGAGCAGTAGTTACAACGCCCCATTGATACACTACAGGTCTGTATTCCTGATCCTTGCATAGATACTCAGATGATACAAGCTTCAGATCTTTTTTCTTCTGGTCAAAGCAATACTTTGTAACAACCGGGGATTGTGTGAAAATACCATATAATCGAGCAATAGCCGATTTTACATCGTTGTAAAGCTCTTCTTGTAAGGGATCAAGCAAGCCGATTGCTTCAAGCTTATGCTTCTTTTCTTTTCCGATCATCTTATTTTTATATAGTTCTGCTACAGTTTTTATGATAAAATCCGGCAGATAGCCTTTTTTTGCACCGAGAACAGACAAGATTTTGCATTCTTCAAAATCATAGTATCTGTTGAATAACTCAAAGTCGATATCGGTCAAGCACATTCTTATTATCTTTGACTCATGAAGCTTCAGCTCTTGAGCGCGCTTTACAGCTTCTTTGCGCTCCATAGGACTATGTTTGTCTATGTAATAATGCTTCAGAGCAGCCGGCAGAATTGGCAGACCGCCTTTCTTCAGCTTAACTTCTGTAGCTTCAAACTGTATTAATAATGCTTTTTTGCTATAGTATATTTTATCGAAAAGTTCGTGATAATCTTCCGGCGTGTCAAGTACCTTGTATCGCGATATTGGATATTTAGACAGAATAAATTCTGCACAGTATGCCGAAACGATATCAGCTGAATATACATCTTTCAGAAGTTCGTTAAGTACGCCTTTTTCATAGAAAACAGTACCGCCAAAAAAAGCCTTTCGGAGCTGAGGAAGCAATACATTTCTTCCGAAATCTGACGATAAAGGATTATATGCGTGTATCTTCCAGAAAAGCTGCTTGTCCGGATCAGAGCGACGAAGGTTAGCAGATAGTAAATTCTCTATTCTTCGTGTCTTAGTTATTTTTATATCCTTAGTCTGACCTTGATACAAAAGATCAAGATCTCTTCTGATAGCATTTGTCATTTCGAGAACACGGCGCGAGCTGTATTCGATCTCCTGATCTGTAAGTGTGACGCGATCAGATACGCGATCATCGTCCGGCTGTATATGATATTCTTTCGCGTTAATATCGTTTGCAAAGATCAGCTTGTCGATATCCTTCTCGGTGTATGCCTGGAAGTCTCTGAATTCGATCCCCTTCGAGCTGAATATAAGTATATCTGAAGGAGACTTTGCGAGCATTTCTTCATCTATGTATAGATGTTTCTTCACATATGTAAAGAATTGAGTAAGATCATTAAGATATACAATAAGCTTGTGGTCGTAGTCGTAGCCGTTATCGTGTAAGATCTCAAAGAATTCAATCAAATCATTCCATGATCTTCCGTAAATAATCTCGCCGGTCATATCAAAACAAAAAGTCCATAAATACGGCAGATCATAATTGTATTGAACGTCAAGAGCTGCTATGTAAACGGAATATGCAAGATCCATTCTGTCAAGCAATGACAGAGTATATTCTTTGTAATGTGTCATATTTTTCCCCCTTTAGTCGTTGTAGCTGTCTCGGTATTCTTCATCAACCTGAGACATTTCAAAGATGATAGCGTCGAGTGCTTCGCGATCATTCCCCCAGTAAGCTTCATACATCATATCGATATATTCAAGGAGCTTGTCCGGATCTGTTCCGGATTGCATAGCTTCATATATAGCGGTCTGCACTTCATGATACTTAAAGAATTCTTCTTCTCGCGCAAGATGTAAGAAATCAAAGATGATTGGAAGAATATCCTCATATTGATTGACTTGCTCTTCAGCTATACCGAAGGTAGCAGCAAGCGCAGCCTTTGACATTGGTCTTTTCTTGCGCTCCGCGATTTCAACGTATTTCTTTTCTTCAGTTCGAAGCACCTTCAAAAGATTTTCAAGTTCAGAAGTAGAGAATTTCTTCAGATTGGAAATTGAAATATTATAGCCGCCGGTTTTCGTTGTGCCGAAATAATCCGTATGGCTCATTAACTTTTGAAGCACAGGATCAGACTTGTAAACGCCTTCCCGAAGGGCGTTCCTATAGCGTTGATTAAGCTCCTTCAAGCGGTCATGAACTTGTGATACAAAGATATTGTGCTCAGTAGCTTCTCGCTGCTGTCGTCTTTTCCTTTTGCCGACGTTGGTCGTCGGCGCTTCCAACGTCGGAACGAAAGAGAAGCCGCCGGCAGTTTTTCTTTTTCCGGAAAGAACTTTTCCGATATTAGACGGATCTATGTGAAGTGCGCGTGCTGCTTCAGCTGCACTTGAATAAATCTTAACTTTGCCTGAAGCGTCAATCGCCTTTACTGAGAGATTTTTCGCCATTATCTCGCCCCCTATTCAAGAATAATGTTTTGATATTTGGTTAAATCAGCAGTTATGATATTTTCTTCTTTGTCAATGTAGTAAAGCAGCTCCGTTGCATATCTTGTATTTTTCTTAGCTCCGTTGTAGCTAATATTGAAGCCGCATAGATCAAGATAATCCTTCAGCTTCTCAGCCGGCAGCCTGATAATTATTGAGTCGCGTCCCGGATCCAGGATCTCGCGCAGCTCTTCAGGTGTCGGAAAGTGATCCCACAGCTTGCAGCTCTTGAATATATTGATAGCATTCATCATGATATCACCCCCTTTCGTAGAGTCTCGGCGCGTTCTCGCAGTCAAGCACGATGTTATATGCAGAGTAAAGCAGCCCTGATCTCACACTATGCACTGCTTCAGGATCTGCGTTCGTGATTTTTGCAAAAACATAACCGCCGGCAGATTTCCGATCACCGTTCAAGCATTTATGAATTGATGTGCGATCAATATTCAGATCTCTTGCAGCGTCGGTCACACTTCGATATATCGTGTTATTATTAGCGCAATATAAACGCATACGATCACCCCCTACAAGAATTATAGCATATCAGTGTCATAATGTCAACAGTTTTTTTGATTTTTGCCGATATTGCAATAAATTAAATGATAATTATTTCTCTAAAGTGTTGACATTTTGCCACAAATGCAGTATAATATAATCAAGGAAAAAACTAAGACCGCCGCAAGGCAAGGAGGAAATTATGAACGAATTAAAAAAAATCATCGAGAGCATAGAAAGCACGCTCGAAAGAAATCAAGATCAATCATATGCTTATCAGTCCGGAGCATACGAACAGGCATTGAGAAACATCAAGCAAGATCTTGAATTCTACATCAAGCACAATGAACCTGAAGCAGAGCTTGAAAGAGATCATGATCCTTTCGGAGTCCTGGAAGCTCTGAACGCGATAAAAATCAGATAGTTCTAACAGCGATTTAAAGCCCCATTTTCGGGGCTTTAATTTTTACCCTACAAATTACCCTAAGAGAGCAACAGAATTAAAAATAGACGGCATTCCGTAAGCGTCAGCAGCATATACACTCCGCTCCACACACTCAACATTGAAAGTGATTGAAAGTGCAAGCACTTCCAACACTTACAACATTGAGAGTGTTCCGTCTCCGTGCTCTTAACTTATCTTATCACATAATAAGTTAATTTTATTATTTTGTCACTTGATTATTATAAAAGTTCACCTGAACCTGGGAAACCCTACCCTGAACGGTTACCCCTGGATATCCC
>JAEEGF012070344.1_pt1 | contig 12701 bp, 13 predicted proteins | sample 9134171 | NCBI WGS metagenome assembly JAEEGF01 (sample SAMN16246542, study PRJNA631951) | gut metagenome | biome: gut microbiome; feature: rumen; material: AP-attached | host: Bos | place: Iran: Karaj | collected 2018-10 | reverse complement strand
ACCGAAGATGAAAACGAAAAAACAAGCAAAAGACCCCATATCACAATGTGGGTAATCATCTCTAAACAGCCATTCTATAGTTTAGTATTCATTGACCATAAAAGGCATCATTATTAATTATTCACCCTTAACGAAAAAGAGAACACAGAATCAGGTGCGATTTCCTTTAAATAGTGGTCGGCCTCAAATAATTCATACTTGTTTAGCGATTCATCATACCTGGCCACAATCAATCCATCTTGAGTTATTAACCAGTAAATATCTCTATCATCAATTATGTTTTCAATAGTAAACACATATAAAGGATGCATTTCTTTAATTAGACTTATAAGGGCTTTCGTTTTAAGAGTGTATTTTGGATTATATGCTGAGAAATCGCCTTTTCTCACTTTAAAGCTATCCCGATAATAATTTGAATCTCCTTTTTGTGAAAAATAAATAGTTTCAGATTGTAGTCCAAATGCAACTGGATAAATAATCTTAAGTCTTTTACGAGACAAATATGATAATAAGCACTCTCGTTTTTCATCAATGCTTAATTTGTCGAGACTAGTTCTTGTTGTTAGATTCTCAATCTTGCCAATATAAAAGAGAGTATCCGTGGGCCTTAAACATTTGTCTTTCTTGAACTGTCTAGAATAATTAGCAACAAACCTATCATGCGACTCATAAAAATTGATACTTGCACAAAATGAGATCATCAGTACTATTAGATATAAGTGTCTCATATTTAAAAACTTTGCCGCCTTAACATAAAAAGGGCATTCTGCGCGTTATGGCTGTCGAGGCGGCAATCAAAAAATTCGTTTTGCCCAAAACCGCTACCGCCTTGACATAAAATACCCGTTGTACGACTTCTGGCTGTCGAGGCGGTTGCCCACGACGGAACGCCAGAGGCCATAAGCAAAAGAAGCGATATGACAAAACAAGTAATCATTCAACAGCTACACGCTAAAAATGTCGCAACTTAATTAATAATACCTTTATTGTACGGTATTGAACAGTACAAAGATACGAATAATTATCAACCAGACAAGAAAAAGCATGTTACCAATCTCATGCTTATAATTCTTATATTCAATTGGTTTCCGGCCTTGACACCGACGATGCCAAGAGTTTATTCCGATGACCGCATGAAACGGGCGGTTCTTTCCTGGACAAGGCGGATGTATGAGCGGCGAAGTTTTTCCGGGAGGAAGGATTTAGCGACAAGCCGCCGGCATCAATCAGAAGTTGAAGCGTAGGCCGACTCCATTTTGGGAAACCTGGGGTGTAACTGTAACCTGATGGTCTCCGGAAAGACTGATATCCTTTGCCAAAGCATTCACTTTCCCATAGGCTGAAACAGTTTTGGCAATACCAAAACCAGCCCAGGCAATTCCGCCCAAAATAAAAGGGAAACCGCCGGGAGAGACACAACCAGTTTCTTTGCCAACTTCAAATGCCTTAACTTGCAGCCACGTAAACACCCCGGCCAGTGCAAATCCCCCTCCCATATTCAGTAGTCCAGCTCGGAAGTCTTTTTGAGCTTTAAGATACTCTTGATATCGGGTTTCAGCGTTGCCTATCCTTGATATAACAAAGTCTTTGACTTCCTGGTCTGACATCTTCCTTCCGTCTTGATAAATATGTGTTCCACGTGCCTTATATGACACGTCTACAGAGTCTTTTATCTGCGCATTGGCAATGAATGGTAAAACCAATAATGCCATAATAGCAATTAAACGTCTCATATCCATTATCTAGTCTTTCTGGTGCGTATTGAAATGCCAGCACCGACATTAATACTGTAACCTGTATATCCGGCAATATCGTCCCTGGACACATAAATCCGGCCTTTTAACAAACAGTCCTCCAATCTTCTGTTCTGAAGAGTCCACGTCTCTCGCAGGCAATAATCAACATCTATCCCCGCCATATAATTGTAGGTCGAAAAGTTTTTAAGGTCCAATGTCGGCAAAAAAGACATATTCACTACACCGGCCCCAGCAAATGGCCATATCTGGATGCGATTATTCTTGAAAACAGAATACTTCAGTAGGCCGAAATAATGGATATCTTCACACCTGGATCCTTTTGGGTAAAACTGACCCTTAAAATAAAAATCCTCGTTACTTGTAAGCCAGTCGCCGGTCTGCTGCGCCGAAAGATTGAACGCAACACACATCCGGCCCGTCACTAACGACAATTCTATCCCCAAATAAGGGTATATTGATGGAAGCAACTGGGTAATATTACCCGCCCGCAGTGTACCTTGTTCATAAAAAGCCACCTCAACGGCAACACCCATTTTTTCCGGGATGTTGATATCCTGATATGGCATTCCCAATGCCTTGATCTCTTCCGATACTCTTTTCGACAAAAAATCAACGGCTAATGAGTCTTCCCCATTCTGTGTCACCTCACACAAGACATCAATTGCCAGTGTAAGGCTATCCTTGTATTCATTAATGGTATTTCCCAATTTACCGGCACGGTTAACGGCATTTTCTGCCTTACGGCTATAGAGCTCCGACATATCGAACTTCAACTGTTCGAACTTTAGCTTCTCGGGATTTCTAGAGTCTTCCGCTATCCATGAATCGGAGGGAATGAAGAGATTCTTAATGTCATAATACTTTATACGGCAATACTCCTTCTGGGGAACAGAAAACTTGCTGGTTTCAATCTTCCATTGTATCGCCAAATTGGATTCTTTTTCCAAGATGGCCTGGGATGTAGCAAAGTCATTCAAACGCAGAGCCCGCCATTCCCAATCAAAAGAGTAGGATGTATTCTGTGCATAAACCGGCATTGACACTACCATCAGTGTCAATGCTACCAGCAACAATAGTTTATGCCGAACAATCTTCATTCGTATAAAGAGTCGTTTTATACACAATCCGGAATTTCCGGAATCTTGCATGAAGCTAGTCGCGGGACTGGCCGCCGGCAAGGTCCAGGATCTCGGAGGTGATCTTCTGCTGGCGACCCTTGTTATACTGGAGGGTGAGTTCTGCCAGTAGGTCTTCGCCGTTGTCCGTGGCGGTTTGCATGGCCACGGTGCGGGCGGCGTGCTCCGCCGCGGCGCTGTCAAGGATGGCCGCAAAGAGCTTGAGCTTGATGGTCTTGGGGTAAAGGGCCTCAAGGAGTTCCTTGCGGGAGGGTTCAAGTATGACGTCCTGAGATTCCCGGTCGGAGCCGGGAATGACGGAAGAAGACAAGCCCGAGAATGACGATGCGGTTTCTTCTGCTTTGTTAGCGTCAAACAACTCTTCTACAACCGGGACTTGCTTGCCGGTGGAGACGAAGTGATTGTACACAAGAAGGACGCTGGCAATCTTGCCTTCAGCATACTCCTCCATCAGTTTTTCCGCCAGGTCTGATGCAGGGCCGTATGAAGGGTGGTCAGAAAGCGCCGTGTAATCCTCCGGTGAAGGATAGCCGGCCTTTCGCATAGCATCCGCCATCTTTTTGCCTATGGAATACACCCTTGTGACCTTCCTGTCACACAGCACGCCTTTGGCCTTGGCAATTGCATTCGCGTTGAACCCGCCGCAAAGGGACGAGTTGGACGCCATAGCTATGACCACAGTGTCTCCGTCCCTAAAAATAGCCTTTTCCGCGGATGGAGCCGCCTCCGGAACCTTTTCGTCCGCAAAAACGGGCGTTTTCAGGGACGAGCCGCCTATGGCGGTGTCCAGAATTTCCTGGAGCTTGGCCTGGTAGGGGCGCATGGACTCTATGGCGGTCTGGGCCTTGCGCAGTTTGGCCGACGACACCAGCTTCATCGCCGATGTTATCTTGAGCGTGTTCTGAACGGAGGCTATACGGCCTTTTATTTCCTTTAACGTTGGCATTTACTTCATAGATAAAATAACCGATTCGGCTGTATCTACAAGTATCTTTTCAATCTCCGGGGTGAGCTTGCCCTGGCCAAGGGGGGCAAGGACATCGTCCTTGTGCATAGAGCGGAGGCGGTCCAGGAAAACGTCCTGGAAGGCACGGACGGAGCCCACGGGGATGTCTTTCATGAGGGCCTTGGTGCCGCAGTAGAGGATGGCCACCTGCTCTCCCATGGGCATGGGGCTGTACTGAGGCTGGATGAGCAGCTGGTTGTTCTTGCGGCCTTTGTCCAGGGCCATTTCCGTAACCTTGTCCACATCGGAGGAGAACTTGGAGAAGGCCTCCAGTTCCGCCCACTGGGCCTGGTCTATCTTGAGGGTTCCCGCCACTTTCTTCATGGACTTCACCTGGGCGCTGCCGCCCACGCGGGACACGGAAATCCCAACGTTGATGGCCGGACGCACTCCCTGGTTGAACAGCGCCTGCTCCAGGTAAATCTGGCCGTCCGTAATGGAAATGACGTTGGTTGGGATATAGGCCGATACGTCTCCAGCCTGGGTCTCGATGATGGGCAGAGCGGTAAGGGAGCCGCCGCCCTTGACCTTGCCCTTAAGGGCTTCCGGAAGGTCGTTCATCCGGGCGGCCACCTCCTGCTGGTCGATGATCCTCGCGGCCCTTTCCAGAAGACGGCTGTGGAGGTAGAAAATATCGCCAGGATATGCCTCGCGGCCGGAAGGGCGCTTAAGGATCAGGGACACCTCGCGGTAAGCTACGGCCTGCTTTGAAAGGTCATCGTACACCACAAGGGCATGGCGGCCGGTGTCGCGGAAATACTCGCCTATTGCCGCTCCGGCAAAGGGCGCATAGTACTGCAGGGCGGCAGGGTCTGCGGCCGTGGCGGCAACAACCACGGTATAGTCCATTGCGCCGTGCTCGCGGAGGGTGTTCACTATGGAGGCCACGGTGCTGCCCTTCTGGCCCACGGCCACGTAGATGCAGCACACGGGCCTTCCGGCAAGGAACTCGGACCTCTGGTTGATGATGGTATCTATTGCGATGGCAGTCTTTCCGGTCTGGCGGTCGCCGATTATGAGCTCGCGCTGGCCGCGGCCGATGGGAATCATGGCGTCAATGGCCTTGAGGCCGGTCTGGAGCGGCTCGCTCACCGGCTGGCGGAAGATGACGCCCGGAGCCTTGCGCTCCAGGGGCATGTCTATCTTCTCACCCTTTATGTCTCCAAGGCCGTCCAGGGGATTGCCCAGAGGGTCTATTACTCGCCCAAGGAGGCTGTCGTTCACTCCCACGGAGGCAATGCGCCCGGTACGACGGACCACCATACCTTCCTTGATATGGTCTGTGGGGCCCATGAGCACGGCGCCCACGTTGTCCACTTCCAGGTTCATGACCACGGCCATGACGCCGCCACCGCAGTCCAGGAGTTCCCCGGCCTCGGCCTTGTCCAGGCCGTAGATGCGCACTACGCCGTCGCTCACCTGGAGCACTTTTCCAACTTCCTCGAACTGGAGGTCGCTTTTCATCTCCCTGAGCTGACCAAGGAGGACGTCACTGACCTCTGAGGGTTTCAAACTAGTTGCCATCAGATTATTCTTCTGTTTCGTTCAATAAACTGCTCCCGGAAAATATCCAGCTGACGCTTTACGCTGGCGTCCAGGAGATAATCGTCAATGTCGAAAATGAATCCGCCAATGACTGAGGGGTCGATGATAACATCTATCACGACATCGTCCCCGGTTTTTTCCTTCACCAGTTTACGAAGGTTTACAAGGAGGCTTTCCGGGGCCTCCCTCACCACCGTAAGGCGGGCGCGGCGAATGCCGTCCGCCCTGTCGTGCATTTCCGTGAAGGCGTGGAGGATTTCCGCCAGAAAGTCCATGCGGCCGTTCCTCTCAAGAAGAGACGCGAACCTTTCCATCTGCAGGGACATCTTGCCGCCAAGGGCACTCGCAAGGAGGCCCTTCTTCCTGTCAAAGGAGAGGACGTCTCTGGACGCGATGTACTTGCGCAGGTCCGGCATTTCTTTCATGGCCTTTGTGAGCCGGCGGGCTTCATCGGCCTGGACAGAGCCGCCCCCTGTCTCCCTCACATACCTTTCAAAGGCACGTGCATAACGCGTTATGATGATGCCCCGGTTCACGAAAGACTGTCTGTTTTCCTGGAGACTTCTTCTACCATGGAGTCAAGGAAATCGGCCCTCTTGTCGTCGTCCGAGAGTTCCTTGCGGAGAATCTTCTCTGCAATCTGGATGCCCAGGACGGCCACTTCGCGGCGGACGTCGGCAAGGGCTGCGGCCTTTTCCGCGGCAATTTCCGTACGGGCCTTGGAGAGGATCTTGTCGGCCTCTTCCTGGGCCTGGACCTTGGCGTCGGCCACAATCTTGTTCTTGGCGTCGGTTGCTTCGCGTAGGATTGCCGATTGCTCCTTCCGGGCCTCTTCCAGCATACGGGCGTGGTCTGCGGTCCACTCCTGCATCTTCACCTCCAGGTCGCGGGCATCGTCAAGGGACTTCTGAATCCGCTTGTTCCTGCTTTCCAGGCTGGACGTAATGATGGGGAAACCGAATTTCCACAGCAGCAGAAAGACGATTCCGAATATTACGACCATCCAGAAAAGGAGGCCTGCGTCCGGTGTAACCAGATTCATGTTTACTTAATGACCAGGGTGAGGAAGCAAACGATGATGGCGAACAGGGCTGCGCCCTCGATCATACCTGCGGCGATGATCATGGCCGTACGCATGTTGCCTGCGCTTTCCGGCTGACGGGCAATTGCCTCCATGGTGGCTTTACCAATCTTGCCGATACCAAAAGCGGCTGCGATTGCTGCAACAGCAGCTGCCAGTGCGGCACCAACCTTACCAAGTGCAGCACCTGCTGCAGCCTGAAGAATCATAGTTGAAAGTAACATAGTATTTGAAGTTTAATGTGATCTTGCCAATCCTATATAAATTGAACTGAGGGTTGTAAACACATACGCCTGGATGAATGCCACAAGGCATTCCAGGGCATCCAGGAAGATGCCGAACAGGACGCTCACGGCGGTCATGCCGCCGCACATGAGCGGACCGTACTTGGCCATAATGAAGATGACGCACACCATGCACAGGATCATGATATGGCCCGCCAGCATGTTGGCAAAAAGACGCACCGTGAGGGACACGGGCTTCATGATGGCGCTGAACACCTCTATCACGGCCAATATGGGCCTCAGGAACACCGGGGAATCCGGATTCCAGAGCATTTCCTTATAGTAATGCTTAGACCCTGTAAGATTTACCGTGAAGAAGGTGAAAAGGGCCAGCACCAGCGTAATGGCAATGTTGCCGGTAAGGTTTGCACCGCCCGGGAAGAACGGGATAATGCCCATGAAGTTGTTGAGCAGTATCCACAGGAACGCCATGCAAAGGTACGGGCTGTACTTGCGGTAATCCTTTTCTCCGATATTCTCAAGGGCCATCTCGTCCACCATCTTTATCAGGGACTCCATGGCGTTTGCAAGGCCGGTGGGGGCTTCCTTGAGGGAATCATGCCTGCGGTACCAGCGGGCGGTCATGAGCACCACGACAAGCAGCAGAAGGCTGCTCATCATGAGGGACAGCACGTTCTTGGTGATGGAAATGTCAAAGGGACGCTTCCCCGTATCGGCATTCACCAGCTTGCCGTTCTCATTGAACGCATACCCGTTCTCCGCCGCGTGATGGGCGGTAAACACATGTATGCCGTTATCTATAACAATGCACGGCAGCGGAATGGCTATGGGCTTTCCCTTCCACTCCGTAATGTGCCACTCATACTCGTCCCCAATATGCTCGAAGATAATCTCCGACACATTCACATCTTCTTCCGGAGGGGATACACTCTCCGGAGCATTTGCCCGTACAGGGTCGCGAAGCGACGCAGAGGAGAGGATGTCCCCTCCGGGAACCTGTAGCAGGAGGAACGATATGAGGAGAGTCAGGATCATACCTCTGCACAGACGGTTACGACGTTGTTTTTGACTTCTGCAAAGCCTTCCTTGATATCTACAAAGAGCTCCTTGCCGGCAGAGACATAGCGCACCCTGCCCTTGTCCAGGGAGGTGACAATGGGGGCGTGGTCCTTGAGTACGGTGAACGGCCCGGCGCTGCCGGGGAGGCTCACAAGCTCTGCCTGCGCCTCAAGCACCGTCCCTTCCGGGCTTATTATATGAAGTGCTATGCTCATTTGGCAGCTGCAAGTATGGCCTCTCCCTTGGCAATGGCATCCTCTATGGTGCCAACGTTCAGGAAAGCCTGTTCCGGGAGGTAATCCACCTCTCCGTCAAGTATCATATTGAAGCCCTTGATGGTGTCCTCTATGCTCACCATAACGCCCTTGACGCCGGTGAAGGCCTCTGCCACAAAGAATGGCTGCGAGAGGAAACGCTGCACGCGGCGGGCGCGGTTCACGGTGGTCTTGTCTTCGTCGGAGAGCTCGTCCATGCCAAGGATGGCAATGATGTCCTGGAGCTCCTGGTTGCGCTGGAGGATCTGCTTTACCCTCTGGGCGGTGTTGTAATGGGCCTCGCCCACGATGTTGGGGTCCAGTATCCTGGAGGTGGACTCCAGCGGGTCTACGGCCGGGTAGATGCCCAGAGCCGTGATTTTACGGCTCAGGACGGTGGTGGCGTCCAGGTGGGAGAAGGTGGTGGCGGGAGCGGGGTCCGTAAGGTCATCGGCAGGGACGTAAACGGCCTGGACCGATGTGATGGAGCCGTTCTTGGTAGAGGTGATGCGCTCCTGCATCTTGCCCATTTCCGTTGCCAGGGTGGGCTGGTAACCTACCGCCGACGGCATTCGTCCCAACAATGCCGATACCTCAGAGCCTGCCTGGGTGAAACGGAAGATGTTGTCGATGAAAAGGAGGATGTCCTTGGGGCCGGCGCCGGAGCTGCTGTCACGGAAGCTTTCCGCCAGGGTGAGACCGCTCAGGGCTACGCTGGCACGGGCTCCCGGGGGTTCGTTCATCTGGCCGAACACCATGGACACCTGGCTCTTTGCAAGTTCTTCCTTGTCTACCAGGGAGAGGTCCCACTTGCCCTCTTCCATGGCCTTGTTGAAGGCGTCTCCGTAACGGATTACGTTGGATTCTATCATTTCGCGCAGAAGGTCGTTGCCCTCACGGGTACGCTCTCCAACGCCTGCAAACACCGAAAAGCCGTTGTGGGCCTTTGCAATGTTGTTTATGAGCTCTTTGATAAGGACGGTCTTGCCCACGCCCGCACCTCCGAAGAGGCCTATCTTACCGCCCTTGAGGTATGGCTCCAGAAGGTCTATGACCTTGATGCCGGTGAAGAGGATTTCCTGGCTGGTAGTGAGGTCCTCGAACTTGGGGGGATCCCTGTGGATGGGAAGGGCGCCTTCACGGCCCAGCTCTTCCATGCCGTCTATTGTATCTCCGGTGACGTTCATCACGCGGCCGCGGATCTGGGCGCCGACGGGCATTGTGATGGGCTGCTCCGTGTTCTCCACCTCCAGGCCGCGCCTGAGGCCGTCCGTGGAGTCCATGGCAACGGTGCGCACGGTGTCTTCACCAATGTGCTGCTGGACCTCCAGGATGAGCAGTTTGCCGTCAGGACGGACCACCTTGAGGGCGTCTGAGATTCTGGGGAGCTGGTTTTCGGCGTCACGGGCCGATATGTCGAAATGCACATCTACAACAGGACCTACCACCTGCGCGATGCGCCCTTTTACTGTGGGCATAGGCTTTAGCTTTGTGTAAGTACAAATATAACAATAAAACTGAAATTTCATCCACGGATTTGGCGTTTTTGGTGGACAAGTTGGTATTTTGGCAGGTTTGTCCACGGAAATGCGGGGTTTTGGTGGACAAGTGCCGATTTTCCGGGGTTTGTCCACGGATTTGGCGTTTTTGGTGGACGGATGACGGAATTTTTCGTAATTTTGTAATGCTATGACGGCACTCATTACAGGTGGAGGGTCCGGGATAGGACTGGAGTATGCACGGCAGCTTGCCGCGCTGGGGTACAACCTGGCGCTGGTTAGTAACCGTGAAGAGGAGCTGAAGGCTGCTGCCGCCGAACTCTGCAGCACCTATAATGTTGCTGTAGCTACGCTCAATGCAAATCTTGCAGAGCACAACGCAGCCAAAACAGTCTATGACTGGTGTGACGGCAATGGCCTTGAGCCGGAAATACTCATAAACAACGCCGGGATGTTCTTCATGGAGTATCTGGGCCAGGGCAATCTGGACAAAGCCTCTGCCATGCTGGCCCTCCATATAGAGACCGCCACACAGCTGTGCGTGCTGTTTGGCTCCAGGATGAAGGCGGCCGGGCATGGACATATCCTTAACATGAGCTCCATGACAGCCTGGCTTCCCGCTCCAGGAATTGCCGTGTATTCCGCCTCCAAGGCATATTTGGTGAGCTTTGGCAAGGGCCTTTCTTATGAACTAAAGCCCTATGGCGTTTCTGTAACCACGGTTTGTCCTGCAGCCATAGATACCGGGCTGTATCCGCTTGGGGACAGGATGCGCAGGACTCTCAGGCGTCTTGGCATCATAAAGAGTCCGGAGTGGCTGGTGAAACGTGCACTCAACGGCATGTTCCGCGGGCGGCGCATAATGCGGCCGGGGCCGCTGAACAGGCTTGTTCCGGCTCTGGTCTCATGCCTCCCGGCGCGTCTTATAGACCGCCTTGGGCTCAAATGGATTGCAGGAGCTACTCTGTAAGGTACTTGAAGAAGGTGTCTATTTCCTTCTTTTCTTTCAGTTTCACAATGTAGACCATGTCTCCAAGTGCGTCTGCAAGGGCGGCCGGCATGCGGCGGCACATGCACATGACGCTGCCGTACTGTGCCAGGACATCGTCGTGGGAGTGCTTGTATGCCTTGGCGTCGCGTCTGCCTACATAGGCGCAGTAGAACTGCTCTCCCATGCCCTTTCGGCGTTCCCCGAAGGCCACCATGTCGGCCCAGATCTGGAATACGTCCGTGGAGTGGGCGAAGTTCATCATGTCCGGGGTAAAGCCTCCCGGCGGGCGCATGTTCACCTCAAGACCAACATAATCGCCCTTCTTGCCAAGGCCCTCGCGGTCGCGGTCAAGCTTGAAGAACTCCAGATGGACAAATCGGCTGGTAATGCCAAAGGCCTTCACCGTCCTGCGGCCTATTTCCGCCAGCTTAGCGGGGACGGTCTTATTTATCCAGTAGCATGACTCCAGGTTGCCGTGGACTATGTCCATAACGGGCGTGGGGAACATGCTGTTGTTCTCGAAGATGGGTTCGCCTTTGTCGTTGAAAATGGCGTCATAGCTTACCAGGTGGCCGGTAATGAACTCCTCCAGCACAAAGAGGGCGTAGTTGGGATGGTCCTTGAACCAGGCGTCAAGCTCGGCGTCGTTATGCAGCTTATAAGTGCCGTTTGCGCCAACGCCGTTATCCGGCTTGGCTATGACGGGATAGCCCGTCTTCTTAACGAAGGCCTTGACTTTGGCCGGGCCTTCCGCACATTTAATCTGGCGTGCGGTGGGGATGCCTCCAAGAGCGTAGTACTTTTTCATCTCGCTCTTGTTCTTTATGGAGGCTATGCGGTCTGTCTTTAGGCCGGTTGTAACGTTGAAGTCCGTGCGCAGGCGGGCGTCCTGCTCCAGCCAGTACTCGTTGTTGGACTCTATCCAGTCTATCTTGCCGTATTTGTGGGCAAACCAGGCCACGGCGCGGTAAACCTCGCCGTAGTCCTCAAGGTTCTGCACCTGATAATAGTCCGTAAGGCTGCTGCGGAGTTCCTGTGAGAGGTTGTCCCAGGGGGTGTCCGCTATGCCAAGGACATTTACTCCGTTGGCCTTTGCACCGGCACAGAAGTGCCAGTAGGTGTCCGGGAAATGGGGAGAAATGAATACTAAGTTCATAAAGCTGTATGTTTTGTTTTCTTCAGATACTTTCCTCATGGTGCCGCCCGTGATTTCCCAGGCTTCGCCATAAAGTGTTGAGCGGCCGTCCTTTACCATGACGTAACCGCCGTCCGGGAAGGTGTAGAAGCGGTGCATATGGCTGTCCTTGAAGACTATATCCTCAAACAGCCTCTTCCCGTCCAGCACCATGTCCTTTACCTGATGGTAATGCGGCACAAGGTTAATGTCCGTGAGTCCAAGGCCGCGGAGCCACCTGTTGTATGACGGGTCCACAGCCTCGCCGGGGAGCTCCGGGTGGGAATACACTACATCCGCGCAGTTCATGCTTCCGGCACTGCAGCCCATCACAACACCATCATAGCCTTCCAGCAGGCCTTTGAGTCCAATCTCATGGATAAACTTGTTCTGTGTGGGAACATGCCCCCCGCAAAGGACCACCCAGTCCGCTTTCTTCACCAGTTCAGGAGCCCTTCCGGCATTACGCCTGTCCAGCATTACAATCTCACGCGGCTCTATCCCGGAATTGACGATGCACGTTGTCATGCCCTCCAGGACGGAATCCGTGAAAGCCTGGTTGTCAGGGGCCGCACTTACCAGAAGCACTCTTGGATGAGGGGGCAACTCTGCCATTACCCGGGCAAGGAATCCGTTGTCCGCAGTGAAGTGGCTTTGCCCGTACCTTGTGGGGCTTCCGGTAAGAAATAGCGTCATAGCTTCACAAAAATACAAAAAAATTCCGGGTCAAGCCCGGAATTTCAATTTACTTCACCGTAATCTGTTTCACAGATTCCGGCTTGTCTATCTTCTGGAGTTTGGGAATGTGGACGTTGAGGATGCCGTTTTCCATCTTGGCTTCGATAGCGTCGGCGTTCACATCGTCCGGCAGGATGAGGCTCTGCTGGAATTTCTCGTAGGAGAATTCGCGGCGGAGGTAGCGTCCGTGCTTCTTGCCTTCCTTGTTCTCCTGCT
>JAEEGF010777194.1_pt1 | contig 12701 bp, 12 predicted proteins | sample 9134171 | NCBI WGS metagenome assembly JAEEGF01 (sample SAMN16246542, study PRJNA631951) | gut metagenome | biome: gut microbiome; feature: rumen; material: AP-attached | host: Bos | place: Iran: Karaj | collected 2018-10 | reverse complement strand
ATTTCAGTTTACACACTTCCGCAAGTACTTGGATGAGTATCAGGCGGCACGCGTGCAGACGGACCCTGAATTTACTAGGGCTGGAGTGTGTGCGTTGCTCGGACTCCCCAAGACCCGCAGTTACTATAACGATATCGTGAAAGGGAAAAAGCTCACGGCGCGCATGATTCCTAAGTTCGTGGAAGTCCTTGGACTCAACAAGAAAGAGGCCAAGTATTTTGAGACGATGGTGAACTTTGACCAGGCGAAAACGACGACGGAACGCAATGCTTTTTTTGACGAACTCATCAAGCAACATCCGGATCCACACCATATCTTGAATGAAGACGCGTACGAGTATTACAACCACTGGTACAATAGCGTGTTGTTTACGGCGTTGGATGTGATGGATATTTCGGATGACCTTGAGCCGATTCAAAAACGGATTTTCCCGAAGGTCTCCGTGGGAACGTTGAAGCGTTCCTTGGAATTGCTTGCACGCATTGGCTTTGTGCGCAAGAACGAAGACGGCTTCTGGAAAAGCTGCCGCGAGCCAGTGAGTAGCGGAGCCTACAGCAATAACGATCTTGTTCGTCAGTACCAGTTGCAGTGTTTTGAACTTTCGAAGCAGGCATTGCTCGCGAATGACGATAACCCGTCGGACATGGGGACGTTCACGTTCAGCGTTTCGGATGACGCCTATAAAGAGATTGCCTTGGAAATTCAGAACTTGAAAGCCAAGGTGCGTAAGATTATTACGCAAGATAAAAAAGAAGCGACTGGGGTGCACCAGTTGAATATTCACTTGTTTACAAATTTGAAAAAATAAATCGAGGAGGAATGGCTATGGTTATCAATAAAATTACAAAGTTGGGCGTTGCCGTGGCAGTGCTTGGTCTCGGAATCCTTGTTGCTTGCAGTGATGATAATGTGGCGTCTTCGTTTAGCGAAACGAATTCGGGGAAGCCTATTGCCGAATGGGCCGCGTCTTATATCCCTGGACAGATAAAAGAGGATTCGCCTATTGGACTTTGTAAATCGCAAGCCGAGAGCGCGGTTGAAAAGGACGAAGTTGTTGTGGATACAGGTGAAGTAAAGATTGTTGGTGAGTCGAAATGCATATCTGTACTCGGATTTACTATGAAAACGAGAGTTCAGGTTGTGGATGGCAAGGGAAATCCTGTAGAGGGGGCTAGAGTCTCTAGAGATTATTGTTCCGATGGGGATACCAGTTGTCAATATATTGCTGGTAAGGATGGCTATGCTTATATGGGTGATCAAATCTACCTTACAGTAGGAGGGGATAAATCCGATTATTCAATAACGTATGAATCTTTCTCGATCCGAGTGTTTTCTCCGGATTCCAGTTTAGGGCTTTATGGCAGAGTTGATTTTTCGGAAGCGACTATTGTGGAGGTTGATGGTGATACTCTTGTGGAATTGAAAAAAATAGTTGTAGAACCCTTGTATACGGTCAAGGTGTATTTGGATTCCCTTCACTCGGAAAGTGACTCAGTGACTCTAAAGAGAGAGGATCTATGTGATGATACGTGGACCAAGAAAATGTGGCAAGTTCTTGGTGGAGCTTATATTGATGTGTACCGGACTGATGTTGGAAGGAATTCGTTATATACCTATCCGAGTTATTGGATAGATGAAGAAAGTTGTAAAAATGGGTATGTAATTCTATATGGTTTGCCTGAAGGAACTTACAAAATTTTAATAGGGGGGAAGGATTATGAACTCCCTCCACTGGAAGTAAAACCGTAAATCGGACTTAATACCTTGAAGAAGGAAAAGTTTTAGCTACTCAAGCTTAAAAATAACTGAGGAAAAATGATTATGATTACAAGTAAAATTACAAAGTTAGGCCTTGCTGTGGCTGTGCTTGGTCTCGGAATCCTTGCCGCTTGCAGTGATGATAATGTGGCGTCTTCTTTTAGCGAAACGCAGACGGGAAAGCCTGTTGAACAACTGGGACCTCTTGCCGAATTGGATACATCGTTGGTTCGCAAGTATGTCAACGAAGGTGATTTGGGCTGTGGTTCGCTGGCCAAGAGTGCTGCCGAAGAGGATAGCGTTGCTGATACGAGCGATACCTTTGTTATTGTTCGGAGAATGTGTGGTTCCCATAAGGATATTTATCTGTATATAAATGCGAGAGCCCAAGTGGTTGATGTTGAAGGAAACCCGGTAGCGGGAGCGACTGTTTATGAAGAACATTGTTCTTTTGAAGATAAGAGTTGTCAGCATGTTACTGACAGTGAAGGCTATTTTTACTTGGACAGCGTAAACTTTCTTACGTATTTGGAAAACTTGGCAAAAAATAATCCGAAGTATAGTTATATCCCCGAGTTCCAATCTATCCAATTGCGGGCGCTTTCTGCGGACTCAAGCCTTGGTGCCAACGTCTTTTTAAGTTTTGCTAGCGCCCATGTTGTCGGAATTGAAGGAAAACTGTATGCCGAATTAAAACAAATCGTCTTAGAGCCTGTATATACCGCTAAAGTGTATTTGGATTCCCTTTTTGCAACAGTTGATGAAAGTACTCCAGAAAGCGACAAACCCTATATTGAGGAATGGAATGAAAAAATGAAGAAAAATATCGGGGAAGATGGTGAGGGTATTTGTGTTGCCATGGAAGATGGCTTGTCCTCATCGTATTATTATAATGAAAAAGAAGGTGGTTTTCCTTCGCTTTTCTATCCCTGCCAAAAGGTGACCGAAGAAGACTATAAGAATGGGTTTGTGGTATTGTTTGGCCTGCCTGAAGGAACTTATCAAATTGCTATCGGTGGAATTTGGGAAAAGTATCTCCCTAGTGTGGAGGTGAAAAAGCCCTAGACAGCGTTTAATACTGTGAGGAGGAAAAGTTTCAGTGGCTGGTGACGGTCACTGAAATTTTCATTTTTTGTAATACTTGTTTTTTTAAGCTGTTTTTGATGGGGTATGGCGAAAATAGATACCCTTTTAATCTTGCGATTGGCCCGCAATTTTTCTAAATTGCCCCGCGGAATTTCAAAACAGGACATTGAGAATGAACTACAATCCTCTCGCTCAATCTTTGAACGCCGAACTTTCCGCTAACGGTTGCAGCGTTCTTGATATGCTCTCTGAACAGGGCAAGGCAATCTTCTTCCCGCGTAAGGGTATTCTCGGCCAAGGTGCCGAAGCCAAGGGCTCCGACATCAATGCGACAATCGGTACAGCTCTCGAAGATGACGGCTCTCCGCTCGTTCTGGATTGCGTTCTCAAGTCCCTGAACCTCCCGAAACAGTCTTTCCTCTATGCACCGAGCTTCGGTAATCCGGACCTCCGCAAGGAATGGAAGGCTCAGGTTATCAAGAAGAACCCGACGCTTGCCTCCAAGAACTTCAGCAACCCGGTGGTGACCTGCGCTTTGACGCACGCCATCAGCTGCGCTGGCTACCTTTTCCTCGATGCCGGCGACGAAGTGATTATCCCGGACCTCTACTGGGACAACTACGAACTCGTGTTCGAAAATGCCCGTGGCGCAAAGATCAAGACGTTCAACACCTTCAAGAACGGTGGTTTTGATACGGAAGCCTTGAAGGCAGCCCTTGCCGAAAGCAAGTCTAGCAAGAAAGTCGTTCTCCTCAACTTCCCGAACAACCCGACGGGCTACACCGCTACCGAAACAGAAGCTGTCGAAATCGCCAAGATTCTTACGGAATGCGCCGCTGCCGGCAACAAGGTCGTGGCTCTCCTCGACGATGCTTACTTTGGACTTGTCTATGAAGAAGGCGTGACGAAGGAATCCCTTTTTGTGAAGCTCGTGGATGCTCACGAAAACCTCCTCGCCGTGAAGCTCGACGGCCCGACCAAGGAAGACTACGTTTGGGGCTTCCGCGTGGGCTTTATGAGCTTTGGCTTCAAGGGCGCTACCGAAGCCCAGCTCAAGGCTCTCGAAGACAAGGCTGCCGGTACGGTCCGTGGAAACATCTCTAACGGCCCGTCCATTAGTCAGAAGATTTTGCTCGCCGCTTACCAGAGCGACGAATACGCCCAGCAGAAGGCCGAAAAGTACGCCACCTTGAAGAAGCGTTACGACATCATCAAGGAAGTCTTGGCTGCTCACCCGGAATACAAGGAAGCTTTTGACCCGATGCCGTGCAATAGCGGTTACTTTATGTGCATCAAGCCGAAGGGCGTCGATGCCGAAGAACTCCGCCAGAAGCTCATCAAGGATTACAGCACGGGCACGATCATGCTCTCGGGCCTTATCCGCATTGCATTCAGCGCTGTTCCGACTGAAAAGCTCGGCAAGCTCTTTGAAAATATCTATAATTGTGTTAAAGAGATGAGAGACTAGAGACGAGAGACTAGAGAAAAATAGTCGCAACTTCGTTGCCTGTATAAACAGCGCGAAGCGCCATTTTAAATCTCTCGTCTTTCGTCTGAAGGGCAACGCCCGTTCTTTCGTCTAATCACCCCTTGGAGATTCCATGTCCAATAACGCGACCTTAAATTACAACGGAAAAAGCTACGAACTCCCCGTCGTTGATGGCACTGAAGGCGAGCACGGTCTCGATATCAGCGCACTGCGCAAGAGTTCTGGCCTTGTCACGCTGGATTACGGTTACTTGAACACCGGTAGCACGAAAAGTTCAATCACGTTCGTCGATGGCGAACATGGTGTGCTGCGCTATCGAGGATACTCCATTGAAGACTTGGCAGAAAAGGCGACCTTCCCGGAAACCGCATGGCTCTTGATTTACGGTGAACTCCCGAATCAGGAACAGTTGAGCCATTTCCGCACGCTCTTGACCGAAAACGCCTTGTTGCACGAGAACCTCTTGCACTTCTTCCGCGAAATGCCGCCGGGAGCCCACCCGATGGGTATTCTCTCGTCCGTGGTGAACGCTGTCGGTCTTTTCACGCCGCGTTTCTATGACGATGAAAACATCGCAAGTGCATTCGAACTCACGACCGCTGGCCTCATTTCGAAGATTCGCACGATTGCCGCATTTGCTTACAAGGCAAGTATCGGTGAACCGTTTGTCTATCCGGAAGCGGAACGCAGCTACTGCAGCAACTTCTTGAACATGATGTTCAGCAGTAAGGCTCGCCCGTACCACCCGGATCCGATCATGGAAAAGGCGCTCAACACGCTTTTGATTGTCCATGCAGACCACGAACAGAACTGCTCCACTTCGACCGTTCGTATGGTGGGCAGCTCTCAGGCGAACCTTTACGCTAGCATTTGTGCTGGTATTTGTGCCTTGTGGGGTCCGCTCCACGGTGGTGCGAACCAGGCCGTGCTCGAAACGCTCCTCCGCATTCAGCAGAGCGGCATGACGATTGAACAGGTGATGGCGAAGGCGAAGGACAAGAACGATCCGTTCCGTCTCTCCGGTTTTGGTCACCGCGTCTATAAGAGCTATGACCCGCGCGCGAAAGTCTTGAAGAAGCTCATGTACCAGGTCTTCGAACGCGAACATGTGCACGACCCGCTTTTGGATGTGGCTATCAAGCTCGAAGAAGCCGCCCTCAAGGACGAATACTTTATCGAACGTAAGCTGTACCCGAATGTCGATTTCTACTCCGGCATTCTCTACCGCGCCATGGGCATCCCGACGAACATGCTTACCGTGATGTTCGCGATTGGACGCTTGCCGGGCTGGATTGCCCATTGGAAGGAAATGCACGACGATCCGCAGAGCAAGATTAACCGTCCGCGCCAGATTTACATCGGCAAGAACGAACGCCCGTGGATTGATAGGGACAAACGATAATGCTATTTGTCATCCCGGCCTGTCATCCTGGAGCCGCAGGCGATAGGATCCATTATTTCTTGGATTTACTTTTGTGCCGGGATCGCCTTTTTAAAAATCTCTCGGAAATGCTCCGGGAGATTTTTTTTATGCTAAAAAGCTAAGTTTTTGTTGTATTCGTTGATGGCATCGTCTAGGTACATCCATTGCCATATTAGACTATAGACAAATGAATTTAAAGGTAAAGTGATAGCTCCTCCCAATGTAAAATAGAATCCAACTTTATAGCCGACATTTCCCATGATTAGACCACCGACAATTGACGTAAGCGAGGTGATGAGAAGTGTTGTCTCTATACGATGATGCAATTTTGCTGTACTATAGAACTTGTTAGGCATATTCCTTTCTTTTATATCTTTTTCTAATATTTTGAGAATTTCCCCACTTCCCATGGAATAATGCTCTTTTTTTAAATTGTTTATTCCCATACAATATCTCATCACATAAGGAGGGCCTTCTCCCCAACTGTATATTATTTTTGATGAATCAACATATATTTTTTTCTCGTACTTTGTTTTACGATGCTGTCATTTGGAATTTGTTCTGTTTCATTTTTATCTAATTCTTTATCGTTTTCGTGAAAATCTGATAAAGCTTTGTCTGTGAATGTTTCGTTGAATTTGCTATTAATATTGGAAGAGACAGAATTAAAGTTATGCCTATTACTACGGTGTTTGGGCATCAGTTGTGCGAAAAGTAAGCATGGAAATAGAATGAGAACAATAAGGGCTTTCATTGGATAAAGTATAGGAAAATGAGGTCTTACATCGGCAAGAATGAACGCCCGTGGATTGATAGGGACAAACGATAATTTGATATTGCCGCAGCTAAGGTCGCTGGACTTGTTCTTTAAATGTCCAGCTCTAGCAGCTGTAGATAGTTTCGCTTGGCGTAGAGAACTCGATGGATCTGAACCATGTTGCCCCGGACAACATAGAACATTAAGTATTTGTCTATAGGAATGACTCTGTAGCCAACAAGTTTCAGCAGCGAGTCCTGATGGACTTTGTAGATAAACGGGTGCGTCTTTAGGATTCTCACCTGTTCAAGAAATTTTTCGAAAATGGAATTTGAAGATGTCTTCAGAACATTCGCAAAATAGGACTTGATTTCGGTCAGGTCTTTCTGTGCTGAAGGTGTGACGACGACGTCGTACTTTTTAGCCATTCATCAGGTCCTTCAAGAATTTTTCCGCATCGGCGCATTCTGCACCGCGTTCTACTTCAGAGATTGCTTCGGCAAGTTTTGAATACAGTTCCAACTGCGCCATCTGTTTTTCGTAACATTCGATAGACATCACGACCATGTCTCCCACGCCGTTTTTGGTGAGGTACATGGGCTCGTCGTATTTGTGGACGGTCTCGGCAACACTTGTGAAGTTGTTTCGTAAATCAGAAATCGGTCGAATGGTCGGCATAGCGGACTCCTTTATTACGATAATATAATATCATAATTATGATAAGTCAAGCACAAAAGAAAACTTGAAGTGTTCAGAGTTGTGATTGTGTATGTCCTCGTAGCGCCTCGGCAGATTTTGTATCGTGCCCGACGGGGAATTTTGTCTGCTATAGAGATGCAGACTCCAACTGCGCCAAATACGGCCTCTTTACATTTGGGCCGCATATTGACCACTGACCACTAATCACTGACCACTAACCACTAACTATCTAAATCACTTTTGGATGGCCGCTCCGCATGGACAACAGGGAATCGACCATTTCGTTCCAATGTTCCAAGACAACTTTGCCGATGGCGGGGTCGTACATCACGCCCAGATTCTTCTCGATTTCATTACGGCAGTATTCGAGCGACATGGCGTCACGATAAACTCGCTTGCTGGTCATGGCATCGATAGAGTCCGCGATGGCGATGACTCGGGCACCTATTGGAATGTCTTCGCCTTTGAGGCCTTCCGGGTAGCCGCGACCGTCGTAACGCTCGTGATGATGCAATACAATCTGCACCATTTCGTGCGTGTAGTTGGACTGCATTAGTATTTTTGCGCCGATGACCGGATGCTGCTTGATGATTTCGAATTCTTCGTCGGTGAGTTTTCCCGGTTTTGTAAGCACGTTGTCTTGAATTCCGATTTTGCCGATATCGTGCAAGTGCGCCGCATGTGTAATCAACGAAATTGAACTTTCCGAAAGGCCCAAGAAACGGGCAATCAGTTCTGAATACGCTTTTACGCGGTCGGAATGGTGAGCCGTATAGGAATCTTTTGCTTCTTCGACTGAAATCAGGCAAGAAATCAAATCCTTGAGATTTTGGTTCTCGTTGCTTTCGACCGATTTATGATAACGTACCTTGTCGCGGTACATGTTCAAGTCGGCTTCCATTTTCCAGTCGCTAATGGACTTGCGAATTCCTATATCGCTACACAAGTGGCTTTCGCCCACGGCAATCGACAAGTGATACAAAGCTGTCTTGTTGTATTCCTCAATATTCTTTTTCAATTGTCTATGCAACTTGAACAGCGAATCGAGCGTGGCTCGTGTGATAACGACAAATTCATCGCCTCCGATTCTAAAGCAGTGTCCGTTGGTTTCGTAGGCGCTTTTGATGACGTTTGCTGCGGCGATGATTAAAGCGTCGCCAGCTTGGTGCCCAAAGGTGTCGTTTGCGTATTTAAGGCCGTTCACGTCCATCAAAATCATGGTCCAGGAGTTCGACGTTTCGGAATCTTCCTGACTGATTGTTTTTAGAAGAGCGTCAAAGGCAAGCCTGTTTTCGAGGCCCGTCAAGCTATCTGTTGTGGCGACATCTTGCAAGTGCTCGTTCATTACGCGCAACTTGCTGTTAATCTGTTCCAGTTCAAAAGATGTTTCGCGGATGAACGTTGCCATGCGGGCGGCTAGCGGCAAACGGGTGTTCTTTTCTTTTGTTGCAATTTCGTTTTTTGCGTATTCTCGTTTTTTTGCAGGGCCTTCGCGCATCGAAGCGATGACGAGCGTAATGTTGTGCTGGTTCAAGTGCTTTTTTTCGCGTAAGAATTCGCCATGCGAGAAAAATCCCGTACTAGAAGCAAGTCCTTTGAACGGTGTGATTTCGTATGTCGGTTCGTGTTGCGACCAGAACGCCTTTCTTGCGGCACAAGAGAATATGTGCAAAACTTCGGGGGCGAACTGTTCGGCGCTTTCGCTTTCTGCCTTGATTTTTTCGATAATCAATTGCGGCTCGCCATACGACAAACGGACAATGGAACCTTCGTCTATGTCCGAAGACATGGTGAGCGACCCGTCCGGATTGCTTGCTCCTGCGGCACGCACGATAGAAATCCCGTTGTGTTCGTAGAGCATCGGAAATTCAAGTGCGTTGTAGAAGAAATTGTTGTCGTTCTTGATGTTCAGGTACTTGTTGTAAACTTCGTAAGCGGGGATACTGCTCAATTCGTAGAGGACGTTGCCTGCGGAACGGGTGACATGGAAATTGCGACCGATGGGTTTCCAGCCGCTAATCTTGCGAGATTCCACATAAAAATCCGGACCGCCGTAGAACACCACTAGAAGGCCTGTCGTGGTGTGGCCGCCCACCGATGAAAATACGCAGGAATTCGGGCTTGTAATGTCGGGGGAGCAGACGATGCCTCCAAAAATCTGGATGCTCGGAGCCAGATCGTCGAGTCCTTCGCAAAGAAGCGTCGTCGAAAACGGCGAAATGCAGTGATAAATTTCGACCGCTTTCACCCAAGAGTTCTGGTTGGCTTCTTTTACGATTTCTTTGGCTATGTCGCAGATGGATTTATTAGAAAAGTCGTACTGATGAATCTGGAATTTAGTTGTTGGCTTTTCGAATATGATGGCGGACACAGAAATCTCGCTAGCTTTTTCGCAATCAACGATGTTTCCGCTCGTGGAGTTGCCAAACCACGGTGTGTTGGGGAAAACGCGTTCCAGGACATCCCAAACAGGTTTCAGTTTTTCCTGCTCCAGCTCTTCTGAATGGATCTGGAAGCATACAGTTGGCGAACCGTTTTCTTTGCACCAATTGCTAAAATCGACAAGTTCTTTTTCAAATGCAACCGCATCGTTAAACGCAAAAATCCTGTTTTTCATTTTGGGTTCCCCTTCTTGGAACGCCTAAGCGTAATTCGACTTTAATAATATATCATTATCTGGACGGAATGTGATTAGGGAAATATTGAAATTTGCGGATTTTGGGGCTGAAAAGGGGGATTGTTTTTAATTCAGATTACAAGGCTTGAATTTCTTCGATAGTAAAACCGGTTCGCCTGGATATGATTTCCACGGGAACTCCATCTTCACGAAGTCCCTTGGCCATGGCCTTTTTTTCCGCTAAAGCTTTAGCATTTGCTTCGGCAATTCCTTCGACTCTTCCTTCTGCTCTGCCTTCTTCCTTGCTTTCATGAAGGTCAAATTCGTAAGTCATATACTTGTTCCTTATGAGAGTGTCGGCTTTGTAAAAGGACACTTGGTCGTTGATGGTTTCTGTTTCGCGTGAATCAGCATGCTTGGTCGCAAAGTATTTCATGTATGCTTTAACGACCGGATCTGTAAATTCTTCGTACTTCTTAAATATATAAAAAAGCTTAAAAGTAAGGTCGTTTAAAGTGATGCTGGAATCCTCGCGAGCCCTGTTCTCGAAATGATAAACGGGGAATCCTCGCCCAAAGATGTCCATAGGACACAAGAATATGATGTATTGTTCCTTGAGGCTGGTGTAGTATCCACCTTTAGAAAGAGCCACTCCATCGCCCACACTTTGGTAATATCTAGCTCGCTGTGGAAGTTCCTTTGTATCGACCATCTGCATCTCTAAGTCAAAGGAGCGGATTGTTTCACCGTCTTCATTCGTTTCACGTGCGTAAACATCGTAACGGACTCCTTTGTGCTCTGCGTCGTAGCTCAAAACTGCTTCAGGAATTGGGGTCTCCAAATGGTCAATTTTGATGTCTAGCAAGTGCTCGATGAATGGCTTTGCTATGTGCTTGTTGCTGAAAACGAGTCCGAACATAATCGGGTCGGTGATGTCAAGTTCGTCAAAAGACTTTATGTTCATTTATTTGCTCCTTCAATTGTTTCGTGAGCCGTAATATATACGATCGAATTTTAGAAAATGCTTTTTATGCAAATTTTGCAATCAACCGTTTTCAAAAATGGCGATTTTGCAAGCTATGGTTGACACAGAGGAGATGTCTCTTGCTTTTGATTTTGCAGGAAATTATTTTTGAAATTGATATTCTTTGTTGAGGTTTTATGCAAGATACTTTGAAACTTTTAACGCTTATTGCGCAAAGTGAAGCTGAAATAGCAAAAGGAAAAGTTATTCGTCAAAAAGACCTGTTTGATGCTTTGGAACGAGAACTCAATGCCCTCTAAAAAATTTATGGTAGAATGGTCTGAATCAGCATCCAATGATTTAAGGTCTATTGTTTTTCATATTGCAAAGGAAAGCAAAAAGAATGCTAAAGATGCTTTTGCTAGATTAAAGAAAGATTGTCTTGTTCTAGAAAGTTTTCCTGATTTAGGGAAGCTTCCTGATGAATTGGATAAATTGCAAATCGGAGGGTTCCGTGAACTTGTATTTTTTCCGTGGCGATTTTTCTATCGCAAGGAGATTAATAAGGTTGTTGTGGTTGCCGTTGTTGATTCTCGGTGAGATTTAGAAGATGCTGTTTGGAATCGTATGATGTATCCGTTTATGTAAGTTTTTGCGTAATTGGGGAGGGCGTTGCGGGGTGGGGTATCCAATTTTTTTTTGAAGCGTCATCTTTTGACATTTGAATAATCTATATTATTTTGTGAAAACGTTAACGTCGCCTTTTTTGCTTGTAGGCGGATGGAGAATTTATGAAGGATGTAGAAAGTAAAATAGTGACAATCCGTAATGAACGTGTAATTCTGGATTGCGATGTGGCCGCTCTGTATGGCGTGCCAACTAAAGAAATCAACCAGGCTGTTCGAAATAACCCCGAGAAGTTTCCTGCCGGTTACATAATTCAGACCACGAATGAAGAAAAGAAAGAGGTGGTAAAAAATTTTGACCACCTCGAAAAACTCAAATTCAGCCCAGTCAATCCGACTGCGTTTACAGAACGTGGTCTTTATATGCTTGCTACCATATTGAAGGGAAAAACGGCAACGCAAACTACGATAAATATCATTGATACATTTGTTGAAATAAGGGCTTTGTCGCGAATGGTTGCGAACATTCCCAATGTCGCTGACGATACGGAAAGAAAGTCCTTGCTGAAACGAAGTGGTGAGATTATATCTAATGTTCTTACGAGCGATTTGGAACAATCGGAATCTGAAACTGAAATTGAACTGAATTTTGCTATGCTTAAGATAAAGCATAAGGTTAAAAAAGAACGGAAAAAGTAGAGAGAGCCAATATTTCTTTATTTTTTCACGATAAATTGAGCCAAAAACGCGTTTATAATTGTATTTTTCACGTGGTACCGAATGATACCTTTAAAAATGCACAATTGCAAAAAAGGTTAATACTATGCAAGTTGATTTGAATACTGTCGATTGGAAGACGCTCCCCTTCGGTTATTACGATACCGATTACAATGTTCGCTGCTACTACCGCAATGGTCAGTGGGGCAAGATCGAACTTTCTTCTTCCAAGGACATTAGCATCCACATGGCCGCTACTTGCTTGCATTACGGCCAGGAAGGTTTTGAAGGCCTCAAGGCTTACACGGGCAAGGACGGCAAGGTCCGTATTTTCCGCGTTGACGAAAACGCAAAGCGCATGCAGAACACGGCTAACCGCGTACTCATGGCTGTGCCGCCTATTGAACTGTTCCGCGAAATGGTCCACACTGTGGTAAAGGCCAACGCCCGCTTTGTGCCGCCGTATGGCTACGGTGCAACGCTTTACATCCGTCCGCTCCTCATCGGTATGAGCCCGGAAGTCGGTGTGAAGCCCTCCGACGAATACCTGCTCATGATGTTCGTG
>JAEEGF011776959.1_pt1 | contig 12702 bp, 11 predicted proteins | sample 9134171 | NCBI WGS metagenome assembly JAEEGF01 (sample SAMN16246542, study PRJNA631951) | gut metagenome | biome: gut microbiome; feature: rumen; material: AP-attached | host: Bos | place: Iran: Karaj | collected 2018-10 | reverse complement strand
ACCTGCTCAATAGGCACCTCTGTCTCCACTCCATCCACAAAAATTACTGCTGTCTTTGGCGCAAGCTTCATCAAATCCTTTAGGGCATCTGTGGTGCGTCCCTTAGATATAGCCTCCAAAAGTTTTCCTACAGTTATAAGTGTAAGAATCATGGCTGCAGATTCGAAATAGAACTCATGCATATAGTTCATTACAGCAGTTGAATCTCCATTCAACTGAGCTGTAGTCATTGCAAACAGCGCATAAAGGCTATATAGGAATGAAGCTGCCGAGCCCATAGCAACAAGGGTGTCCATGTTTGGCGCACCATGTATTACGCTTTTAAATCCGCTTATAAAAAAGCGTTGGTTAATGACCATTATAGCCGCAGAAAGCACCAGCTGATAAATGCCCATTGCAATATGGTTGCCATCTAAAAATGGTGGCAGTGGCCAGTCCCACATCATATGTCCCATACTTACATACATCAGTGGCAGTAGCAAAATTACTGATGCAATCAGTCTGTTTCTAATCTTTGGTGTCTCGGTATCAGTAAGTGCATCATCATAATTTGGTACTGCTGTGGCAGACGAAGCATCATCCTTTAGGCTAGCTCCATAACCAGCATCTGTTATAGCTTTTATTATTGCAGCACTGTCTGCGCTGCCCTCTACACCCATAGAGTTGGTCAGAAGGCTAACTGCACAGCTTTCCACTCCAGGAACCTCTGATACAGCCTTTTCAACCCTAGCCTGACAGGCTGCACAGGTCATACCTGTAACTTTATACTGTTCCATAAAATTACCTCATTAATTTTTGCATCGCCGCTACAAGCTCATCAATAACCTCGTCATTGCCTTCCTTAATGTTGTCAGCAACGCAGGTCTTCATATGGTTAGCCATGAGAACCTTATTGAAGCTATTAAGGGCTGATGTGATAGCTGAAACCTGCATTAAAATATCGATGCAATAGGCATCATTATCTAACATATTTTCAACACCACGAACCTGTCCCTCGATACGTTTTAGGCGATTCATTAAATCTTTCTTTTCTTTTTCAGCGCGATCCTTGTGCTTGCCAGTGCAGCACTCACAAACTTCCACGTCTTTTTCCTTATTTAAATCACTCATTTAGTACTCCTATCATATACCCCTTAGGGGTATCTCATTTGCCACCATAATATACCCCCTCAGGGTATATGTCAAGACATAAAAAAAGATGCAGCCATTTTAGACTGCATCTTGAAAAATATCTTAGTTTTGTCCGTAATATGCATTTGCGCCGTGCTTTCTATTGAAGTGCTTGTCACGAATGCAATCTGGAGCTGGCTTAACCTGTGGGTTAACCTGCTCTGTGAAGAGGGCCATCTTTGCCACCTCTTCAAGGACTACTGCGTTGTATACTGCCTGGTCTGCATCCTTGCCCCAAGTGAATGGACCGTGGTTCTTGCAGATAACACCTGGCACATACTTTGTATTAATTCCTCTTTCTTCAAAGGTCTCTACGATGACCTTTCCGGTGTTGACCTCGTAGGCTTCGTCGATTTCCTCTGGAGTGAGGTTTCTGGTGCATGGAATGGTGCCACAGAAGTAATCAGCATGTGTAGTACCATAGAGAGGGATATCCCTTCCTGCCTGAGCCCAAGCTACAGCGTAAGTAGAATGTGTGTGAACCACGCCGCCGATGTTCTCATACTTTTTGTAGAGCTCACAGTGTGTAGCTGTGTCAGAGCTTGGTCTGTATTTTCCTTCCACAACCTCACCATCAAGATTTACAAGTACCATATCCTCTGGCTTCAAATCTTCGTATTCTACTCCAGATGGCTTGATAGCAAATATCCCAGATTCTCTATCGATTCCTGAAACATTGCCCCATGTATAAGTTACAAGACCTCTCTTTGGAAGCTCCATATTGGCCTCGTAAACCTGCTTTTTAAGTTCTTCTAACATTCGATTCTCCTATCTCCAGCTTTCTACAGCGGCAGCCTCTGCCTTCAGTGCCTTCTTGTACTCTGCAATCCACTCATCGTAGCCCTTTACCATTTCTGGGTCTGGCTCAAGTGTAGTAGATTCCTGACCTGCAAATACCTTTTCATCAAGGTACTGCTGAAGCTTCATTGACTTGTCACCGCGGATGCAGTAGTTAGCAAGAACTGCCATACCCCAGGCTCCACCTTCACCAGCTGTAGCCATAACAGTGATAGGCGCATTAAGTGCTGCTGCAAGTACAGACTGACCAACGCCCTTTGTCTTAAAGAATCCACCGTGACCTGTGATAGATTTGATAGTAACCTTTTCTTGCTTGAGAAGGATGTCATTACCAATCTTAAGCACTCCAAGGGCTCCGTAAAGGTTTGAGCGCATAAAGTTTGCAAGAGAAAACTTAGCATCTGGCTGACGAACAACCATTGGACGACCTTCGTTTACACCAACTACAGGCTCGCCGCCGAAATAGTTAAATGAAACTACGCCGCCACAGTTTGCATCCTCTGTAAGAGCCTTGCGATAAAGTGTTCCGTAAATGTCGTTCATAGAAACATCGATACCAAAGGCATCTGCAAACTCCTTGAAAATGCCAATCCAAGAATTAAGATCTGATGTACAGTTGTTGCAGTGAACCATTGCAACTGCCTCTCCTGTAGGGGTTGTAACCATATCGATTTCCTCGTATGGCTTTGAGAGAGGCTTGTCCATAACAACCATAGAAAATACTGATGTACCAGCTGATACATTTCCTGTTCCAACTGAAACAGCATTTGTAGCAACCATACCTGTACCTGCATCGCCTTCTGGTGGAGCAAGTGGGCAGCCTGGCTCTAATTCTCCTGTAGGATCAAGGAGCTTTGCGCCTTCTGCTGTAAGAGTGCCTGCATCATCACCAGCTACTAAAACTTCTGGAAGCAGGTCCTCTACCTTTGTTGTGATGCCGTGAGCATTTGCAAGCTTATTAAACTTTTCAAGCATAGCCTTGTCATACTGGCAAGTAGCAGAATCGATTGGGAACATTCCTGATGCTTCGCCAACGCCTGCCACCTTACGACCTGTCATCTTGTAGTGAACATACACTGCAAGTGTCATGAAATAAGCTACATTTTTAACATGTGGCTCTTTATTCAAGATGCACTGATAGTAGTGAGAAATGCTCCAGCGCTGAGGCATGTTAAAGTTAAGCTCCTTAGAAAGCTCTGCTGCAGCCTCGCCTGTGATAGTGTTTCTCCAGGTTCTAAATGGAACCAAAAGATTATCATCCTTATCAAAAGCCAGATAGCCGTGCATCATAGCAGAAAAGCCGATGGCACCAATCTTTGTAAGCTTTACATCATACTTTTCATTAACATCCTTTTTTAGCTTTGCATAACAGTCCTGAACACCTTCCCATACCTCCTCAAGTGGGTAGGTCCAGATACCGTTATCCAGGTGATTTTCCCATTCATGGTCACCCTGAGCCAAAACCTTGTTATCCCCATCAACAAGGACTGCTTTGATTCTGGTAGAACCAAATTCGATACCGAGGGCTGTGCGTCCCTCCGCGATAATCTCGTTAATGTTCATACATTATTACCCCCATTTTTTAATTACTTTCCAAATACGGCAATGTAATCCTTCTGGAACTTTTCGATACCTGCAGTTGTAAGTGGATGATTAATCATCTGCTCGATAACACCATATGGAACTGTTGCAATGTGAGCACCTGCAAGTGCGCAATCTGTAACGTGGATTGGGTTACGGATTGATGCAGCGATAATTTCTGTCTCGTATCCATAGATGTCAAAGATTTCTGCGATATCACGGATCAAGTCGATACCTGGCATATTGATATCATCAAGACGTCCTAAGAATGGTGATACATATGTAGCACCTGCGTTTGCAGCAAGGATAGCCTGATTTGCTGAGAAGATAAGTGTAACGTTTGTCTTGATGCCCTCAGCTGAGAGAACCTTTACAGCCTTAAGTCCTTCTGCAGTCATAGGAATCTTTACAACCATGTTTGGATGCATAGCAGCGATTTCACGGCCTTCCTTAATCATGCCTTCTGCATCAACAGTTGTAGCCTTTACCTCGCCTGAAATAGGGCCATCTACGATAGAAGCTATTTCCTTAAGAATTTCTTCCTGGCTGCGACCACCCTCTTTTGCAATAAGAGAAGGGTTTGTGGTAACGCCACAGATAACTCCTAAATCATTAGCTTTCTTAATGTCTTCAATTTTTCCAGTATCAACGAATAACTTCATTTCTTTTCTCCTTCTTTCCTTCACCGTCAGAGCACAAAACTCCGACAAATTTTTAACTATTATAAAAATAATTTTAAACTTCGCCACAAATTAGCACAATCAATAAAATTACACTTTTGTGTCACATTATTTACTTTAAAGATTATTTTCTATAAACTACACTGCCAAGAGCCAGGTCACGCTTAAAGTCGCGAATCTTTGTATCCTTGTCAATGTAAACAGCCTCAATGCCCATAGCTGCAGCCCAATCACCCATTTGCTCTGCTGTAAGGTCATATGTAAATGCTGTGTGGTGAGCACCACCTGCAAGGAGCCATGCCTCTGTACCTGTGTAGAAGTCTGGCTGTGGTATCCAGAAGTTGATAGCTGTAGGAAGCTTTGGAAGTGGCTTTTCTACTTTCTTGCAATCAACATCCTGAATGATGAGACGGAATCTGTCGCCCAAGTCGATAAGCGATGTAGCAATACCCTTGCCTTCCTTTGACTGGAATACAAGTCTTGCTGGATCTTCTCTATCACCCATAGAAAGAGGCTGAACCTTAATCTGTGGCTTCTCAGCTGCAATAGTTGGGCAAATTTCAAGCATATGAGCCTGGATAATTCCTTCCTTGCCCTTTACAAGGTTGTAAGTGTAATCCTCAAGCATTGAAGTACCTTTTGCATCCTTCATGCCTGTAGTCATAATCTTCATAAGGCGAACCATGGCTGCAACCTTCCAGTCACCCTCTGCACCAAAACCGTAGCCTTTTTCCATAAGGCGCTGAATAGCAAGACCAGGAAGCTGCTGTAATGCTCCTAAATCACCAAAGTGAGTTACGATTGCCTGATAGTTTTTCTCCTCAAGGAATCTCTCGAAGCCAAGCTCTATCTGAGCCTGAACAGCTACATGCTTTTTGAATTCCTCTGGGTCACGTCCCTCAAGGCAGATATCATATTTGCTATAGTACTCATCTACCAATGCATTTGTATCTGATGCAGAAACTGCTGCAACTGCCTCAGCAATTTCGTTTACTGGGTATGCATCGATTTCCCAACCAAACTTAAGCTGAGCCTCTACCTTGTCGCCCTCTGTAACAGCAACGTTCCTCATATTGTCAGCAACTCTCATTACACGAATGTGGCTAGACTCTACAATACCTACTGCTGTGCGCATCCAAGAAGCAAGCTTGTCCTGAACCTCTGCATCTGCCCAGTATCCAACGATAACCTTTCTTTCGATGCCCATACGAGTAAGGATGTGAGCGTACTCTCTGTCACCGTGAGCAGCCTGATTTTCATTCATGAAATCCATATCCATTGTCTCGTAAGGGATTTCACGATTGTACTGTGTGTGAAGATGGCAAAGTGGCTTTCTGTACTCCTGGTGTCCTAAAATCCAAGATTTTGCAGGTGAGAATGTGTGCATCCAAGTGATAACACCTGCGCAGGTTGGGTCGTTATTTGCCTCGTTAAATGTACGTCTGATTACCTCGTTCGTAATCATTGTTGGTTTCCAAACCACTTCAAAAGGAAGACGTCCTGACTTGTTTAAGGTCTCAACAATCTCCTTTGAATGTGCTGCAACGTGAGCCAGGCACTCATCCCCATAGAGGTCCTGTGAACCGGTGCAAAACCAAAACTTGTAGTTAAGCTGTGTTTTCATATTGTTATCCTCCTCCAAAAAATACACATGTCTATATAAATAAAATACAACTTGTACCAAATTTGATACAAGTTGTATTTACCGAGAGTTATTCGCTTATTTTTAAAGGTTTGTAAAATATATACAAGTTACAATTACTATGTACAAGTTTATGCTTCCACCATTGGTCTTTGTTCTGCGCCCCAATATAAGCTTTTGAATTCAGTTGGTGTGCATCCCTTTTGCAGCTTAAACATTCTTATAAAAGAAGATATGGACATAAATCCACAGTTCAGTGCTACATCTGTCACTGAATTTCCCGGCTCTATTAAAAGCTCAACAGCCTTTTCAATTCGTTTTTGGTTAACATACTTATAAAAGCTGGTTCCTGTAAACTGCTTAAATAGACGTTCAAAGTAAAACTTGCTAAAGCCGCTCATATCCGCGATGTCATCCAGCTTTAGATCCTCTGCACAATGGGCACTTATATAATCGCAGATTTCCATAAATTTTGTTGCATACTCTTCCCGTGGCGCCAAGCTATAATCCGCTGTTTCCGTTGTTCTTGCGTTTAAATTCTTTCCTATAAGAACAAACATCTCTAAGACCTTGCTATAGATGTTTACCTCAGAATAAGAGTTGCCCCTTAGATATTCCGTTCTAATCTCCACTAAAAGATTTACCAATTTATTATGAATATCAGGATACTCTTCCGGAGTGATAACTGTGTATGGAGACATGGCAGAAATCAAAATCTCAACCTCTCTCATAAAACGTAAATACGTAGTGTTTGGCTGGAAAATAATACGCCTTCCAGTTTCAGGTGCCACAATAGCATGAACGCATCCTGGGCACACAACGCAAATATCCTTCTCTCTAAGATGTACTTCTGAGTTGGCAAACTTCATTTTGTAACCATTTTCAACCGGCATAACTATTTCAATAGCTGGGTGCCAATGCATTGGATAATCTTCATATTGAATATTATCGTATAGCTTTAAGGTAGTACTCTTTTTATAGTTTACCGTCTCGAATATACCATTCAATGTTTCAATCATAATAAAAACCCCTTTTTACCTTCTGCAACATTTACGATATAACTTATTATCAATAATTGCTCTTATTGTCAAAAAAATCAAGTCAATTTTTGACTATATTATGGTGAAATATGAAGTATTTGTGAAATTTTACCTAATTTTACTTCTTTAAAATATATATTCTCAACAAATAGCCATGTATGTCCCCTCAACTGATAGCAAGAATTAATAAGCAAGAAACAACAATTCAAAAGATTGCTATCTATTCCTATGCTACATTTAACTTAACAACAAACATGATGGATTGGGGAATTCATCAAATACACATGTCAAAAAGGAGAAAGGTAATGAAAAAAAAGTTTTTAGCAACATTATTATCAACACTCATGGCCGCTTCCCTCTTTGTAGGATGCGGAAGCTCAGGTAGTGCTGGCGGAGATTCAGCTTCTTCTGGCGCATCAGCTGATAGTGTTCAGGAAATCACATGGATGTTCTGGGATGACTTAAATGCTACAGAAGATCTTATCTCTAAGGGCTACAAAGATGTAGTAGACAGATTCAACGCTGACTACGAAGGAAAGTATCACTGTAACGTAGTTACAACAAACCTTGAAGAGTATTACTCAAAACTCAACGCTCTTGTTGCTGCAGGCGAGACACCTGATGTATTCATCGTCAGCCCAGGACCACAGCTTACTGATTATGTAGCTCCTGGCGTTGCTGCTCCACTTGATGAGTATCTTGCACAGGATGGTTGGAAAGACACATTCACAAGTGACGCTGTATTTTCACAGCAGACATACGATGGAAAGATTTACGCAGTACCTCTTAACACAGCTGCTGCTTGCTGCTTCTACAACACAGAGATGTTTGCAGACGCTGGCGTAGAAGTTCCAAAGACCTGGGACGACATGATGACAGCTTGCGAGAAGCTTTCTGCTAAGGGTTACACACCTGTAACAATCTCAGCTGGTACAGCATGGTGCCTCTCAATGGTAGCTGGTTACCTTTGCGAAGCTGAAGGCGTTGACCTTGCTAAGCTTGCTGATGGTTCTGCTTCATGGCAGGATGGAAAGCTTGAGAGCGCTTGCGACAAGCTCCTTGCTCTTTCTAAGTACTTCCAGCCTACAGCTGCTGGTGACACAAACGATGTTGCAACAGCAAACTTCTACAATGGCGAAGCTGCTATCCTTATCCAGGGTTCATGGGCAATTGGTCAGATTAACGGTGAAAACCCAGACTTCGAGTCTAAGTGTGGTGTATTCCAGTTCCCAGGCGTAGACAGAGTTATTGCTAAGTCTGATTCACTTTGCATGAGCTCTACAACAAAGAGCCCAGAGGCTTGCGCAGCTCTTATGAAATACTTCACAGACGATACAGCTCAGAAGTACACAGCTGAAGTTGGTGGAAAGATTCCTGTAACAAAGGTTGAATACGATGCTTCAAAGGCTCCTGCACAGCTTGCATACGTTATGGATGTATTCTCAGGCGCTAAAGGAACATTCGGATTCTACAACGAGTCAATGCCTACAACAGAAACTGGTTCACACTTCGATGACACAATGGTTGCTGTATTCTTAGGTTCAATGACACCTGCAGATGCTGCTGCTGATATGGAAGAATATTACAACGCAAACTGCAGATAACATTCTTTTTCTTCAACCCTTATTGTAAATGGGGAGTGCGTAAAGTACTCCCCAATCTTTTTATAAACCTATTGTAAAAGGAATAATTGTTATGGATAAACTACTTAGAAATAAAAAAGCCATCATCATATTTATGGCACCAGCTTTTATATTATTTACTTTCGTACTATTCATTCCAATTTGCCAGTCAGTGTATTACAGCTTTTGCGATTACAACGCTATCACTGCCGCAAAATGGATTGGTCTTGAAAACTACAAAAATCTTCTAGGAGACAAAATCCTAAGAACTGCATTGAAGAATTCAGTATTCTTCTTGCTCTACTCTTGTATAACTCAGCTTATTATGGGTATGTTTTTAGCTGCCCTTCTTACAAATATAGATAAAGGAAGAAACCTGTTTAAGAACATCATTTACCTGCCATGCGTTCTTTCATCTGCTGCTTTAGGTCTTTTGTGGATGTTCATCTTTAGCCCAAAGCTTGGTATCAACCAGCTGTTAGCTAAGTTTGGAATCCAAGGACCTCTGTGGCTCATGGATATCAAGGGCTTCATCATCCTTCCAATGTGGGTAATCGCTTTCGTAGCCCTTTGGCAATACGTTGGCCAGTCTATGATGCTTTACATGGCCCAGATTTCTGGTATCAGCAAATCACTTTACGAGGCCAGCTACATTGATGGTTGCAGCAAGGCAAAGAGTTTTAGATATATCACTCTCCCTCTTATAAGACCTATGGTTGCAACTGCAATGTCGCTAAATGCTATTGGTTCTTTAAAATTCTTTGACATGATTTTCAACATGACAGAAGGTGGTCCAAACCACACCACAGAAGTACTTGCAACTCACCTTTATACACAGGGCTTTAAGTACTTCAAATATGGTTACGCCAGCGCAATCGGCGTGCTTCTCTTAGTTCTTTGCTTGCTTGTTACATTGTTCATCAACAAGGTTGTAAAGACAGAAAATTACGAAATGTAAAATTCGTGGAAAGGAATAAAGAAATGAAAAAACTATCAGTAGCTAAAGTTTTAATTTATATATTCTTAGTTTTAATGGCCATTATCTATCTTGCTCCAATGCTTTGGGTATTTAATGTTTCCTTTAAAACAAATGCAGAAATTTTTACTGCACCATTCGCTCTTCCAAAGGCTCCAACAATGGAAAACTTCGCATTTGCCTGGACAGCAGGCCGCCTTGGAATTGCAACACTTAACTCATTCATCGTCTGCGTCATCACACTTATACTCAGTATGGTGATAGGTTCTATGGCAGCCTTTGGTATTGCTAGAATGCGTTGGAGAGGCTCAAAGCTTGCTCTTACATACTTCCTTATAGGTATGATGATTCCAGTACACTGCGTTTTGATTCCACTGTTTACACGTTTTGCAAAAGTACACCTTACAAACAGCCTTAGCGGTCTGGTATTACCTTATCTTACCTTTGCTCTTCCAATCACAATCTTTATCATGGTTGGATTTTTCGAGGGTATGCCTAACGAACTGATCGAAAGCGCCTGCATCGACGGTGCTACAATCTTCCAGATTTTCTTTAAGGTATGCTTACCACTTGGAAAAACAGGACTTTTTGTAACAGGTCTTATGACATTTGTTGGTAACTGGAACGAGCTTCTTCTTGCAATGGTATTTATCTCAGATGATTTCAAGAAGACCCTTCCTGTTTCTCTTTCAAAATTCGTAGGTCCATATAACACTAACTACTCACAGATGTTTGCAGCCATCATTATTGCAATCGTTCCAACAATCATTGTTTACTGCATGTTCTCTAACCAGATTGTAGATGGTCTTACTGCAGGCGCTGTTAAGGGCTAAAGGAGACATCATGAAAAAGCAAAACACACCAATTGTTACTGACATTTTTACAGCAGATCCTTCTGCCCACGTTTTCAACGATAGAATTTACATCTACCCATCCCACGACATTCCTCACGACGGCGAGGATAATGACAACGGTGATGAATACCAAATGCGGGATTATCACGTCTTTTCAATGGATGATAAGAGCGATGAGGTTATTGACCACGGAGAAGTTTTCAACGAAACTGAAGTTCCTTGGGTATCAACACAGCTGTGGGCACCAGATGCAGTTTACAAAAATGGTAAGTACTACTTAGTATTTCCAGCTAGAGATAAAGAAGGAAACTTTAGAATAGGAATTGCTGATGGCAAAAACCCCGAAGGGCCATTCGTACCAAGAGATAATTACATAAAAGGCAGTTTCAGCATCGACCCTTGTTCCTTCAAGGATGAGGACGAAAAGGTTTACATCTATTTCGGAGGACTTTGGGGCGGCCAATTAGAGAAATACCGCACTGGCACATTTGATCCAAATGGTACAGAACCACCTAAGGACGAACATGCTGTATGGCCAAAGGTAGCCCTCATGAAAGAGGACATGTCAGAATTTGCAGAAACTCCACGAGATGTGGTCATCTTGGATGAAAAGGGAAATGAACTTTTAGCTGGTGACGAGGAACGAAGATATTTTGAGGATCCTTGGATGAGCAAGATAAATGGAAAATACTACTTCTCTTACTCAACAGGTACAACTCATAAAATCGTATATGCGATAAGTGATAATCCATATGGACCATTTACTTATCAAGGTGTCATCCTTGAACCAGTCATCGGATGGACCACTCACCACTCATTAGTTGAATACCACGGAAAATGGTATCTCTTCTATCACGACTGTGAGTTATCTGGTGGCATCAATCACCGCCGAACCGTTAAATACTGTGAGCTAGAGATTAATCCTGACGGTTCAATCAAGACAATTATTCCGGAATACAAATAAAGGGAGTCAATATAAAAGGCCAAGCATTCGCTTGGCCTTAACTTTTATAATTCTCTAGATTTATCAATACATACTCTTTCAGCTTCGATGACTGCATTTCTAAAGCCTAGTGCTTCAAGAGTGGCTACTGCTTCGATGGTGGTGCCGCCTGGGCTGCAAACTGCATCTTTAAGCACGCCAGGGTGCTCGCCTGTTTCTAGAACCATTTTAGCTGAGCCAAGCACTGCTTGTGCCGCAAATTTGTATGCCTGAGCTCTAGGCATGCCCTCTGCCACTGCTCCATCAGCAAGAGCCTCGATGAACATGTATACATAAGCTGGTGATGAACCGCTGATACCAACTACAGCATCCTGGAGTCTCTCAGGCACGATTTCAGCCTTTCCAAAGGATTCGAAAAGCTTTAATACATCTGCAGCTTCCTCATCGCTAACAAGCTCGTTAGGGCTAAGAGCGCTCATGCCTTCTCCTACTAGAGCTGGAGTGTTTGGCATTACTCTAATAAGCTTAAGCTTCTTACCAAATAGCTCTGAAAGTCTCTCAAGGGACTGACCAGCCACAATACTGACAACCAGCTTGTCTGTGAAATCCATGTCCTTGATACCCTCTAGCGCATGCGCAAGAAACTGTGGCTTAATAGCTAAAAAGATAACATCTGCAAACTCTACAACATCTCTATTGTTAGTGCTGGTAGCTACACCAAGCTGCTCGCTAACTCGATCGAGAGCAGCCTGGAAAATATCACTAGCCATAACATCCTCTGGGGGAACGATTCCAGAAGAAATGATGCCGCCCATCATAGCGCTTCCCATGTTACCAGTACCAATAAAACCTATCTTCATTTATGTACTCCTTCCTAAGTTTAGTCCAACATTTTTTCTCAGTTTACCATTTTTAGCATAAGTTTTCAAAAAAGAAAAAGACCTACTCCAAATATCGGGTAGGTCTTCAACTAACTTACATCTCTACTTCTATATGAACAATACTGCAAGCTGGAATCGTAAATACGATATCATTATTATCAATCTTAATACAATTGAATTCCTTTATGGTAACTGCCTCAGCGTTGTCAAAATCGTTATAAGCATCCATAGGACCATGGATTATTTCAGCCTTAACATTCTTAGGCGTAGTATCTATCATGATTCCGTTAATATCATAGTCAACATTTAAAGCTGTGTTTGCGATTGTTATGTGTAGCTTGCCATCTTTTCCAATAGATACGGATTCAGAAAGGTTTGGAATTTGATTTTCTTCTTCCACTCCAACTTCAGAAGTCTCTACATAGCTTTCTACAAGGTCTGCATCCTGATGATGACTAAACATTTTAAACACCTGATAAGTAGGAGTCTTCACCATCTTGTCACCCTCAGTAAGT
>JAEEGF010822408.1_pt1 | contig 12702 bp, 9 predicted proteins | sample 9134171 | NCBI WGS metagenome assembly JAEEGF01 (sample SAMN16246542, study PRJNA631951) | gut metagenome | biome: gut microbiome; feature: rumen; material: AP-attached | host: Bos | place: Iran: Karaj | collected 2018-10 | reverse complement strand
ACGTTAACATATTTTTTTAACCAGTTTAATGAAATCCGCATATTAAAACTCCTTCAAGAAATTAAGGTTGCCCGATTCGAGATATCGAATGTCATTTAGGCCGTAACGTAACATAACTAAGCGATCAATCCCGCCGCCCCAGGCAAAACCGTGGTAGACGGTCGGGTCGATGCCAGCCATTTTGAGCACGTTTGGATGAATCATGCCACAGCCGAGCATTTCGAGGTAGTCGCCTTTTTTGCCACCTAGGGACTTTGGCTTTTCAATTAAGAATTCGAGCGACGGTTCCGTGAACGGGAAATATCCTGGTTGAGTGCGGATGTTTAGTTTTTGCTCGTAATACTTTTCGAAAAACTCTCTCAAAATGCCAAGCATGTTGCCCATCGTACAATCACGTGACACGTACACACCTTCGCATTGATAAAAAGTATGCTCGTGCGTAGCGTCGACGTCTTCGTTTCGGTAAACACGGCCTGGCACCACCACTGCAATTTCGCCACCATTGTTTAACTTGTCACGATAGGCTTTTAAGACCCGGTGTTGCATGGTCGAAGTGTGAGCTGGTGGTATTAAACCCTCTTCCGTGCGGAAAGTATCATAACCATCACGGGCTGGATGTTCCTTAGCAAAATTCAAGGAATCAAACATATGGAATTCGTCGTCGAGTTGTCGTGACTCTACCACGTCAAAACCCATCAATTGATAAATGGAAATCACGCGGTTAAATTCAGCCATCAAAGGATGTTTTGAACCATCGAAGACGGAGTAGACGTCAGGGATTTTTTCGTTTGGTGCACAAGGCGCAGTAATGTCGAGTGCTTCGATCTCAGTGTCGAGTGCCGCTTCTTCGGCTTGGCGCATGCGCTCTAGAATCTCAGATTTTCTGGCGTTGAGCTCTCGCCCAAACTCGCTTCGCTTTTCCACAGGCACATCTTTAATTTTCGCGTATTCCGCGTTTAGTTTTTTGAGTTCTAATTTTAGTATTTCCAGCTCTTGCATATAATATATATTATACCACAATCATGCGCGTGTCTTTTAGACTAATGCGACACGATTTCTGACGTCAGCAAAGGAAATTTCGTTGAGAAGGATGACGTGGATAGTTTCTGCTACTTGATTTTCGTTGTCAAAGGTTAAATCATGTTTTTCTTCTACGGCTGGTGCACCGAAGGCGTAGCGGGTGGAGGCATCGTATTCGGCTAAGAATTGATAGTATTCCATCAAGGCTAGCGTGTCCGAAACTTTTTCTTTACTCATGCCAGAGAATCTTGCTAGTTGGCCTTCAAACGAATCATCTACTGGGTTTTCTTCATAATACTTGTTTAGATATGCTGTCGTTGGTCCTACATAGCCTGGATTAATGTTTTCTACTAGTCGTATATTTTCGGCGTAACGTTGGTACCATTTTAATTCATCCCAATATTCATTATCTTCGCTAGCTACACAAGCTCTACCATTTGACCAGGCCATATTTGCTTCGTCCTTGAGACCTTCTCGTATATCTTTAATGTTTTTTAAAGCCGGTATATAACCAATTATTTTGTGGACCTTTTTGCCTTTGGTGACTATGTGTTCAGCTATGCTCGCATCTTTAATGCCATATTGAGAGGTCCTCTGTCCACAATAAGTAATATACTTACCTAAATTGCTGTCTTCTTTAATAGTTCCATCACTATTAAAATTGCTACTTGATACACCAATCCATTTATTGTTAGAGGCCAGTATAGTATCTTCACTATTCATTCTATGGACAATATCATTTACTGCGACTGGTGATTCCCTGATGGTGCTTGTGTCCGTAATAATATATGGGTTACAGAAAGCATCGCCTTGTGCCTTAACAGCACTTAATAACCCACAGGAGCCATCAGAAGTTAGCTCATTTTGTGTGCTAACTGCACTTGCAGAAGGCAACAACGCTACTAGCGAATTACTAAGCATATTAGTAGCTCCGGCCATTGATTGCATTACCCCGCCGCTTGAATAGGCTATTGGTATTAATGAATAATATATACTACCTAAAAATGTGTACTTAGAAGTTAAATCAAATGGGTTTCTCTTAGACCTCTGATATCTAGCCTCTTCCGCAATGACAGCGTTTTGCTCATTCATATACATTATCACCTTTGCTTGACTACCTGGGCCCTCTCCACCACTAGTTGCATTACCGCCAAGATATTTACTAGCTCCAGAAATCAAAGCATTACCAAGGTCCTCCCCAAACCATTCTGTTGCCGCATCTCTGATTAACATGTTTGTCAAATTCTTAGCAATTATTGGTATCGCTATGTAAAGAGCAATTTGGACCGCTGCCTTAATAGCTACTTTAACTGCTTCTTTTGCAGTTAGTTGTACAGCCTTAATACCCTGGCCGATAAACGGGATAAAGCTTACAACTGTTGCTGCCAAATCCACCGCCGCTAAAGCAGCCTTTACATACCCACAGTATTCAAACATGTGTGCCATGTCTTTAGCATTTTTAAACAGCTTGGTTGAACCAGCCATAATTGACTCGATATTAACATTCTTTATACTTTGATCATTTGAATCTATGCTATTATTACTAAACAGCCATGACATACCAGCCGCAGCCATGCCCGACTTATTGCTGATAACTTTATTGTTATCGTCTCTAGTTTCTCCAGACGTGGTTAGGTTATTGCTATATTCATGAACTGGGCTACCGTCACCACTTCCAGATTTTACTTTATCAACTGATTCTAGAAATCCGGTGATTAGGTTTAAAAATTGTAGGTTTTGATAAGCTGACACTACGGTATATATGGAAACTGCAGCTTCAAGCAATGCACATGTGTATTCGCCAGCAGCACTAGCCGCCTTCACAGCTTTGCTATTTAATACTTTACTGACTTTAGATAGCGTAGGGTTGGCTGTTGGAATTGAAGTGTTCGATGTGTCCACAGTTTCGCCTCCACCATTCTGTCTGATTATCTCCATTTGTTCCGGCGTAGCATCTTCAATTTTTACATCGTCTATTTCGCCGACTTTAGTATCTACTACATCGCCTTTATCATTTTTTATTTCAGTAAACTCCTTCGCACCAAACCCAGCATCAGACGCTGAGGAGGCTGCGCTAGCGGCCCCTTTCTTAAACTCTTTAGTTAGATCAGTAATACTGTTCGTCACCCATCTCGCCCACCTATTTCGGTTAATACTTAGTTTCGTTTCTGTGATAGTGCTCATAATGTTATCAAACCATCCACTCGCTCCTCCTCGCCAGGTTTTGCTTGCCGCTGTATAGGCATTTTTAAACTCTGGGTCTGACAAGGCTTCTTTAGCGGAAATTGGTGAACCAATATTGCTTATTTTGAATTTTTCTTGTGCGGCGGCTTTGATTGCTCCTTCCAAACCTTCCCGACCGATATAATCACTTCCTACTACTGGTATATATTTATCGCCTTTTTTATACAAAAGGGCCATTATCCTAGTTATCTCACCGCCACCTATATTATCTAAAACTAAAATGCCGTATTTGTTAAATTGTGAAACCTGATACCGTGAGAAAGCAAATAGATTCTCTGTGTCGCCTGATTGTAAATTTTTAAGCCTAACACCTTGATTCAACTGAGTGTTTAGCCACGCGTCGCTCGCCATGGTCGTAGAAATACCGATGGAGTTGAATTTTTCAATAATCATCTCCTCGATTGCCATTGGCATTAATGACTGGGAGCCCATCATCATACCACCGCCACCTAGAACCAGGCTCATAATCAGTGCCATCGGGCCTTTGCGCTTGAAAAACCCTTTACCTTTGCCCTTAGTTTCTTTCTTATTATCGCCATCCTTGCCACCGCCAGTATAAAGACCACCGGCACTAGATTCTTCGGTGCCAGCGGAATAATTCGAAGTGTCGCCTTCGTTTGCGGCGTTGCTAGCATTTTCTTCGGCACGACGCAAATTTTCGGATGCCACACCCGATGGATTATCAGAAAATTCGCCTATATACCTAACCATATATAATATATTATATCACGCTAATGCTTTTTAAAACTATTTTAGTTATTTTTAAACGACATCCCGACGGCTACTAACAGAATCAGCACAAAAGCCACTAATAGAATCCACACCCAACTATATTTACTGGTCTTTTTCAAATCCTTCACGTAGTCGGTCTCTTCTGCCAAATCGACATCTTCTTCCACTTTTGAAGCCCTGGACATTTTTTCACGTAAATCTGCATCAATTCTGCGCGTGAGTTCGTTTTCCAGGCTGTTATCTTTATTTACAATTACACCCATATTATCCTTTTGCTTAACTTTTTTATTATATCACACCAAAGTATGATATAATAAAGTAAATATCATTTAAGGAGGAAAGATGGCAACGAAAAAGCCAAAAGCGTCGGCTAAGCCTGCGAAGGCCAAGACGACCAAACCTGCAGCTGTCAAAGCTGTCAAAACTACTGCCAAGACTGCCGTAAAACCAGCATCCGAGGCTCCTAAAACCAAAACGGTGGAAGAAACAAAAGAAACTAAAAAAGGTTCTTGCCTTAAAGGATTTTTCGCTAAGAAGTATGAAGAAAAAGAAGGCATCTTGACCGTCTTTAAGAGACCAAAATTCTACGGAGCTTTGCTCGGTGAAATTTTTGGCACGGCTTTCATGGTACTTCTTCTATTCTCACTTTTCATGACTGGCGTAGTCTACTCACAAGGTGCAGCTAGCATCGTGACCTGTGCAATCGCTGTCATTGCTATATACGTAGCAGTGCACGCGCTTTCCGGTGCTTGCCTTAACCCAATCGTGACCGTCGGCATGATGGCTTCTCGCCGTATGTCCGTCATTCGTGGCGTGATGTACATCATCGCGGAAGTGGTTGGTGCATGGCTAGCCTGGCTCATCTTCAACTCGTTCCATATGGCTGGTGGCGAATCTTCTTACGAAGTGCCAACCTTAGCTGCTATTGGCGAGGGCCAGTTCTGGGTATACGCAATGATTGAACTTCTAGGTGCTGTCATCATTGCCTTCTTCTATGCCCGCGCGCTTAGATACAAACGTAGTGCTTTCACCTTTGCTGCTGTCGTAGCTGGTGGTTTCGCACTTGCCTTTGTTGCTGGATTCATCTTGTCAGTCTTTGCTGGCATTTCCAACAACTTCATCTTGAACCCAGCTGCCGCTCTCATGTTCAAAATTTTCCCAGAATCTGGTGATAACTTTGGCGTGATTCTCGGTGGCATTTGCCAAGCTTTGTCGGTTTACGCTTTGCTCCCAATGGTCGGTGGCGTGGTAGGTTTCTACCTCTCTGACTTCATGGGCAAGTTGTCCGAAGAAGAATAGATGCGGCAATAAAATAACCCCTCTTGCAGGGGTTATTTTTTAGCTCTTCGGGAAGAGTGGAACTTCTGGTGGAGCAATTGGCTCTTTTTCAAAGACAGTCTTAATCTTCTCAGTGGCTGTCGGCAAAAACGGTTCAAGCATTTGATTAACTGAGAAAAGTTCTATAATTAATGCCCTCATGCAGGTACCTAGTTTTTCCGTTTCACCATTTTTGGCGAGCATCCATGGTTTCTCTTCGTCGATCTTGCGATTAATTCCCTGCACCTTTTCCCACGCAAAGTCAAAGGCTTTATTAAATTCAAAGTTGTCCATCAACTCGCAATACTCTGCCGGTAAGTTAGGATTAATTTCGCCTAGAGTAATATTATTCTTCTGCGCTAAAGTAGCAAGACGTTGCACTAAGTTGCCTAAATCGTTGGCCAGCTCATTATTATAGGCATCTTCAAATTTGTCCCACGTAAAATCTGAATCAGCGAAAGTATCAATATGCCTCAAGAAGAAATAATGGAAGGCGTCCAGGCCGTGGCGATTCAAAACTTCCATTGGTTCTACCACGTTGCCGATTGATTTGCTCATTTTTTGGCCGTCCGCAAGCACCATGCCATGCGAAACTAGAACTTGTGGCAATGGTAGGTTTAACCCCAAAAGAATTGCTGGCCAAATAATGGCGTGGAATCTCAGAATATCTTTGCCTACGAACTGCGCTTTTGCAGGCCACCATTCTGAAATATCTTCGTCTGGATAGCCTAGGACTGTAATATAGTTCGCTAACGCATCAATCCAGACATACATCACTTGCGAATCATCATCCGGCACCGGCACGCCCCAAGCCAGTTGTGAACGTGGACGAGAAATTGATACGTCTGGCGAATCTTCGAGAAGCTTCAAAATTTCTTTTTTTCGAAAGTCTGGTAGAATTAACATTTCGCCAGAATTAATCGCCTCAAAAATCCGTTCTTTAAAATCCGAGATTCTAAAATAATAGTTTTCTTCTTCTAGTTTTTCATATGGTTTTTGATGATCCGGGCAAACTCCGTGGTTTTCCTGGCATTCTTTTTCCGTAACAAATCTTTCACAGCCAGTGCAGTACCAACCTTCGTATTTAGCTAAATAAATATGCTCCTTTAGTCTTCGCCAGATTTCTTGGCAACGCCTTTCGTGCTCTGCGTCAGTTGTCCGAATAAAATCTGTGTAGGAAACATTTAACTCGCTAATAAATTGTTTGAACTTTTCGGCATTTTCCGTTACGTAAGTTTCAGTTGGGACGCCAAGCTCTTTAGCTTTCAAATAGATTTTATTACCGTGTTCATCGGTACCGGCTTGAAACTTTACTTCACTACCAATCATTCTTTGATATCTAGCGTAAGTATCCGCCAGACAATAGTCCATAGCGTGGCCAATGTGCGGTGCGCCGTTTACATAAGGAATAGCTGTAGTGATATAAATTTTTTCCATAAAAATATTTTACAATACTCTTGTATCAAAATCAAGTTAACCCCCTAAAACGTGTCTAAAACTATTTCATCAAAGTCATGATGAGGTAACCGGCCAACCCTACAACCACGAGACCTGCAATCACGGCTAGAAGAATCAAAGTGTTTTTGCTGACTTTTTTCTTGGCTGGCTTATCGGCTGGTGCTTGGTTATTAGCCACTGCTGGATCATTGAAGGCTACACTTGGTGTGCGGCCCGGATCGGCTGGCGCAGCATCAGCTGGCATTGAAATAGCACTACCAATTGAACCAGGTACTGGACCGGCGGCCTTAATTGGGGCGTTTAATTCTGCTTCTACTGGATCTGGTGCTTTTGGACCAGTTGGCACAGTAATCGGATCGGTCGCACCGACTAAGCCACCACCGACTGGGTTAAATAGTGGGTTGACTGGCGGAACTGGAGCGGCTCCTGTGGCTGGTGTTTCGAAAATTTGAGTAACTGGTGTGACAGGTGCGGTTGGCGCAGCTGGTTCAGCGACTGGGGCAGCTGGTGCTACTGGAGCTTCAGGAGTGGCCGGAGCTACTGGTGGCACTGGAGCTGCTGGAGCAGCTGGTGCTACCGGTGCAGCTGGCTCTACCGGTGGTACAGGCGGTACTGGTGGTACCGGACTTGGATTTGGCATAGGGTTATTATTTGGATCCATTTTATTTTCCTTATTTTAGATTCACGTGTATTTAATGTTAGTATACCACTTATACTAATTTTTTCAAGCGATTTTTGATTTAGCGGCCTCCGCCGCCACCTCCGCCGCCGCCTCCGCCGGAGAAACCGCCACCGCCTCCGCCGGAGAAACCAGACGAGAAACCGCCACCACCAGAAATGCTTCCACTGCCAGAAGAATAGCTGACCGATTGGTTGATATATCTATTAGTCAAGTTAGATATCGTCATCACGTCCGTCATAGTCAAATTGTTTTGTCTCAAAACTGAATCCTCGGCTTCTGCTACTTGATAATACTTTTCCATTTCTCTCAGCCAACTTTTTTCTAGCCCAAATACTGCGGCATATGGTAACAGTTTTTCATATAAATGTACCACGCCACTCGCTGAAGTGTCGGCACCTTCCACACTTTGAAGCATTTTAATTCGGTCGGCTTCGGCCATTTTGATGTACATTTTAAGGCCATCCATATAGCGTGACATTTCAAGACCTTTTATGGTTCTTGCGGCATACTGTTTAGTGTTGCTCGAAAGCATTGAAGCAATAAAGGCCGCTAAGCCGGTAATGATAGTAATGATTAGCGGGAAGGAGTCTTTGAGTACGAGTATCCCCGCTGTTGTTACGCCTTCGACTTCTTCCGTAAACACCATTGCAAAAATAAAACTAAAGAAGCCTATCGAGATCGCGCTAACAATTGCTGAGCCAACACCGCCGCCATTGTTGCTGCCGTACGTAGAATACTTGCTGGTAGCCAAATTCTTTTCTTTGATGTTTTTGGAAATCCAAGTGTAGTAGCTACGGCCAATTCTTTCGAGTGTGGAAGTGGCTTTGTGTTTTTTAACTTCAATTTCCATGCCATTAGATAATTCGTCGCCTGCATGTAAAATTTTTAATAGAATCTGTCCAGCTTTACTAATTTCATCAAGTTTTTCAACTTTAATAATCCATTGTTTTTTGTCTTCTGGGCTTCTAATAATGGTGATTTGTTTTTTAACAATCATTTCAAGTAGCACGCCGATTTTAGAATCTTTTTTATCATTTGCAATATAAACTGCTGTCATTTCCGCCACATTGAATTCGCTATGCGGTTGATATTCTGGCTTGATGAAATAGTCTTTGTAGAATTTGCGTTTTTCGCTTTCTTTTTTATACTTTTTGTATGGTAGCATCAAAAGAAGTCCTGATAGAATTGCTACGATGACGACAACTACGCATAAGAAATAGTTTTTCTTCGGGGCTGGCACTACGAAGCTTCCTGGCTTCAATTGAATATCAAAAGTTAGGTTTTCGTAGCGATCCAAATCTTTGGCGCTAAACTGCCAACCATCTTCAAGTTCTTGAATAAAGCACCTGTCTTTTCCACTTTCACCATAAGAGCCTACATAGCACCACTTTTCGCCGTCGGCCATATCCTTCACGCCATCAACTAAATGCACTCTCGCGGTTACTTTATTAAATTTTTGGAACCAACCATTACCATTGGTATCCCAGTATAATTCTTGATATTTGACAAAATCAGTGACGACTCTTTCAAATTCATATTCAAAAGTATAGACTTGGCGGCCGGTAACATATTCTTCCGTGCCGGTACAAACTCCGAAGTTGTCAGCATTTTTTTCGATGCTGTAAATTGGCTCAGTGACACCGTTTCGTTTTACCACAATGTTGGCGCGGGTTAATTCTGGCAAAGTTACGTTCACGCCGCCTTGATTAGTAAACGGGATTTTACGACACATGCCTTTGTTTTGGTTGTAGTCCGGAAATACGGCCGTGAAATTCTCCACTACTTTCAAATGCGAAATGCCTTCTTCGTCGATTGATAAATAATAATCCGCCGTAAAATCGTCAAAATAAAAATTCTCGGTACTGGCCGCCAAAACATTTGCTGTGTTAAGAAGCAGTGTACTGAAAATAAGACTAATACTTAATTTGAGAAATCGCATCTTTTAATACATTAATTGATTTTTGTAATGCTACACCCTCTTTTTCGGAGATTTTGAGATCTAATCTTCTGACGATGCCCTCGCGACCAACTACTGATGGCCAACCAAAGCACGTGTCGGAGAAAGTATCATACGACGATACGGACAAAACGCGATTTTCGTCGTTTAATATACAATTTAATATTTGTGCGACGCAGGTGGCAATGCCATAATGCGTGGCGCCTTTTTTGTCGATAATGTCGTAGGCTTCGTTACGGACAAATTCGGAAATGCCTTTTAAGGTTTCTTTTGGCAGCATGGTTGAGATTTTTTGTCCGCCCATGTCGGCAGTGGAGTATAAAGTGATTTCGGAATCGCCGTGTTCACCAACTTGGTAAGCATGCACTGATTTTGGATTGACGTTGAGATAGGAAGCTAGGCGCTTGCGAAGCCTGGCCGAATCGAGCACTGTACCAGAACCAATTACTTTTTCGTATGGCAGTCCTGAAAACTTCCAAGTATAATAAGTCATCACGTCCATCGGGTTAGTGACGACTAAGAAAATACCGTTGAAACCGCTGGCCATGATTTGCTCTACCATGCCCTTTAAGATATTCACGTTTTTCTTCAAAAGCTCCATGCGGGTTTCGCCAGGTTTTTGAGCAGCACCGGCGGTAATAACTACTACATCACAATCTTTGGCGTCTTTATAGGTGCCATTTTTGATTTTGACATAACTTGGTGCCACGGCCAAAGCGTCATTTAGATCCATCGCTTCGCCTTCGGCGTCTTTGGCAATAATGTCAGTCAGAATAATTTCATTCACAGCAGTACGTTGATTCAAAAGCGCAAATGCAATGCTCGCACCAACATTTCCCGTACCCACAATCATGATTTTATTATTATCCATAATGCTATTATAGCACAAGCTTAATAATCTGTGTCAAAAAGTGATTCAAAATATAGTTTTAATTCTTCCCCGATAAATTCGTCTTTTTCGTAAAACTTGTTTAATTCTTCTAAGAATTTTGCGGCTTGACGTTCTAAACGTGATTTTCTAAAATCCTCCCATTTTTTGGTTTCCTGTTCGGATAAACTTTTTGGATAATTGCGGCCTTTGTAATGTAATAATAATTCTGATAATCTTTCATCGTCGAATTCGGGATGGAAATCAGCGAGTTTTTGTTCGTCGGCATTTCGGACGTTGGCGACTTTGTATCGATCGCGGTCGTTTAAGAACCCGTCGTAGATGGCCATTTCTGGTTCTGGAGCTTTCGGATACTCCGGGCGGTTTTCGTATTGGCTGCGCATGGCCTCGGCAAATTCGGGATGGTCTAGTAGGGTTTTTAGATTTTGCTCGATTTGCTCACGGGTTAAACTAATCTTTTCCCAACCGTCGTTATCATCTAGCACACTCAATGGCGCTACGGCCGGACATTTGTTGAAGCATAGCTCCTTAACTACAGGAAAATCACAGGACCCGTCCAAAGGATACCTAAGGTCATAGACTAGTACGTTACCGTTCCGGCCGCTGGTGAGCGGAAAGGCCACGGTGGTTTTATTGAATTCGCTTGAATATCTTCCGGATGCATAGACGAATGGTTGTTTGTTGTCTAAATTTACTAGCTTTTTTACTGCATTCTTTTCACGCATTTTGAATAGGAAGTCAAACAGTTTTGGTTGCTTTTCTTTCAACATTTTGGCGACGGCGATGGTAGCATAAACATCCGACAAAGCATCGTGAGCGTGTTCGTGTGAGAGCCCGTTTAGTTTGGTTAGAAGCTCCAAACGGTTAGTCGGTTTGCTATCTTCTGTAACTGGCCAATTGATTCCCTCTGGCCGAAGCGCTCTTGTGAGGCGCACTACATCAAGCATATCCCAACGCGAACGACCATCCTTCCATTGCCATTCGTATGGATCGTAAAAATTTCGCCACAAAGTTGCGCGCATAAATTCGTCATCAAAACGCACAGTATTATATCCTAGTGCGATAGTGTTTGGTGTAAAAATTTCATCTGTGACGTATTTACAAAACTCCGCTTCACTCATCCCATCACGCAAGGTGTCTTGCGGAGTAATTTTGGTGACCATGATGGCTGCCGGACTTGGCAAGGCATCGTTGGTCATTTTGACAAGAATATTTACTGGGTCGCCAATTGGTTCCAAATCCAGCGTGGTTCGCTGCCCCGCAAACTGCATAATCCTATCCTCGCGTGGTTCCAACCCCGAAGTCTCTAAATCATAGAAGAAAAATGTCTTATCCATACCACCACCATATCACGCCCTAGTGAAAACCTCAAGCTTTAGCGGGCTATGCAACGCACCGAGTAGCCACCGCCGCGTCCGCCGAGGTACTGCGGGTACAAGTCGCCATTCCGATTAAAGGACAGCCCGTACGCGTAGTCGCTACCGCCCACTACTGAAGACCAATAGTACCCGTAGCCACCAACGCCGAACGAGTTACCGTACCAGTACCCGCTATAAGCAAAGTAGACCGGCGAGTTTTGAATATTACCAGAAGTACCAGAGGTGAGGCTAAGTTGGTTAACTAAGTAATAGAATGAACCGGAGCCATTGAGAGTAGTCCCGCGCTTTGACAACATCCAGCCTGCTGGACAAATAGACTGATTCACGTCAGTATTGCCCGCTGCGTAACTAGAAGAGTCTGCCATGGCTACTGCGGCAGTCCAGTTGTAATAGTTGCCGATATGGTAGTGTTTGTCATTACCGCAGGCTACTGTGCTGTTGGCAATTGTGCCATTATTGTCATTTCTGATAGTTCCATTCCAGCATAAATCTCCTGGGTCGTAAGATTCTGGTGTGGTGTAATTTGAAACGTTCCAGGTTGTAGTACCTGTGGCATAGGTACTAGTAAGTGTATCACCCCAGTTACTTGGGACATCAGTATTGGTTGAGTTGTAGTTATAGGTGGAGTCTATGTCATGATCTAGGTTTTGCGTCATCCAAACATTTCCATCCGCAAGTTTAGCGATGCAATAGGTTTTTTCGTCACGTTTATCCATCAATGAATAACTCTGCCCCTCGACCATTGAATCTAGTACTGATGTTTTGTCTGCAGCGCTTAAGGTAGCAAAGTCCTGCATATAATCTAGGTCGTTGATGGTCACAGGTACTACATTACTTACTACAGTAAATATAATCACATTCTTGTAGTCGCCAGAAGCCTGAGTATCAGAGGCTTTAGCAGCAATAGTAAAGGATGTATTACTAGTACCAGTATAGCCAGTAGCAGCAGTACCAGAAGCATTAGTAGTGGCATTAATGCTAGTATCAGTAGTATAAACTAATGCAGAATAAGTAGAACTACTAG
>JAEEGF010513610.1_pt1 | contig 12702 bp, 8 predicted proteins | sample 9134171 | NCBI WGS metagenome assembly JAEEGF01 (sample SAMN16246542, study PRJNA631951) | gut metagenome | biome: gut microbiome; feature: rumen; material: AP-attached | host: Bos | place: Iran: Karaj | collected 2018-10 | reverse complement strand
GCCCAGCCCTTCAGCGTGATGGCTTCGACATCGCCGATGATAGGCTTGACGAGTTTTTCCGCGACGTCGATCCACCAGTTGCGGTAGAGCGGGTTGATCTTGTCCGGATTAAGCGTCAGCAGATTGGACGCGACCGGCGTGGAAATGGGCAGGCCGTTGAGATAGGCGTCTACTTCTTCCGGATTGGCGGGATCGAAGGCGTTGGCCTTGCCGACGGGGCCGAGGGCCTGCGGGACGAGACGGTCGTCGAACGCGAGCATGGAGCAGAGTTTGAAGAAGTCTTCGACCTTGGCGGCGTTCTGTGCGGAAAGGGCCGCGAGGGCGGGCGTGTCCGCTCCGAACGTCATGATGTCTGTCTTCGCTTCGCCGGCGGGAATGGCGCCCTGTTTTCTCCATTCGAGATAGTCTTTCGCGGCGGCGAGGAAGTCTGCAATGTCTTTGTCTGAAGCGCCTTGCGTACCGTCGAGATCCGGGCTGCCGCCCATGGAGGCGACGGTGTCCAGAACGAGATTCTTCAGCTTTTCGTTTTTGCCGGCGGCTGCGACGGAGATGATGCCGTCGCCGTTGAGGGCGAGTTTCGCGACGTTCGCGCAGAACGTGCGGATCTCCTCAAGGGAGATATGCTCCTTGTCTTCGGCCTTCAGTTCGCCGAGAATGTATTTGGCGGAATCGACGAGCGCCTTGCCCGTGGGGTTGGCGGTGTCGATGTCCGCGAGAGGCAGCTTGCCGTCGAAGTCCTTTGTGATTTTGTCGTGGTCCGGCAGTTGTGCGAGGAGCCAGCTGATGGCGTCTTTCAACGCATTGGAAGTGATTCGTCCGGAAGCGGTTGGATCAAGTGCCTTGATCAGGACGGGATCCGTTTTGAGGGCGATCGTTGGGGCGGAAGTCGCACCCCAGATGGCTTCGTCCAACGTAAGGATGCCTTCGAGATCCTTTCCGTTTTCAATGACCATCTGGTAGGTTTTGCCGACATTTGTAAATTTCATGGTGGTCTCCGTTTGGTGGTTGAGTTCAAAATCTATTTACAAATAATATATACCGATTGGAGGCGTTGTCATCTAAGCGTGGCGACAGTTTCGTATTTTGGCACGGTCGCGACCCAGCCGAATTTCTGCTTGACGAGACGTGCGAACGCATGGGCGGCGCGAACTTCGCCATGGGTTACGAAAACGTGGCGCGGTTTCGTGGTAATGGTTTCGAGCCATTCGCAGAGCTCATCCTTATCCGCATGGGCGGAGAAGCCGCTGATTTTGGCGATTTTCGCCTTGACGGGAATTTCTTCGCCGAGAATTCGGACGTGCTTATGGCCGTCCAAAATATCTCGGCCAAGCGTGTTTTCCGCTTGGTAACCAACGAACAGGACAGTGTTTGCGCGGTCGGAGATATGATGGACAAGATGGTGTTTGATACGGCCGCCTGTGCACATGCCCGCTCCCGCGATGATGATGGCGGAACCTTTGATGTGGTTGATCGTCTTGGAATCGCTCTTCGTGCGGACCATCGTCAGGCCGGGCAGGCGGATCTTGCGGGAGAGCTCGACAGTGTCTTGGTCGAAAAGATACGGATGGCGTTTGAAGACGTCCGATACTTTGACGGCCATGGGGCTGTCGATGAACGTGCGCAGATGCGGGATTTTGTTTTCGTGGACGAGCTGTGCGAGGAAGTAGATAAGCTCCTGCGTACGTTCGATGGCGAACGACGGGATGATGAGATTGCCGCGGCGGGCGACTGTGTCGTTGATGACGTCAGCTAGTTCATTCGGGATATCGACGGCCGGGCCATGGAGGCGGTCGCCGTAAGTCGATTCAATGACGATATAGTCGGCTTCTCCGATAGGCGACGGATCTTCCAGAATCGGCATGTTCTTCCGTCCAACGTCGCCGGAGAAGACGAGCGTGCGTGTCTGATCTTTCTGCGTGATGGTGAAGCGGACGAACGCGGCACCGAGAATATGGCCGACGCAGACGAATTCCATCGTCAGGCCTTCGCCTAGCGTCAGTTTGTCATTGAAATTGCATGGTTTGAAGAGTGGCATGACGGCGTTGGCGTCGTCTAATGTGTAGAGCGGAACTTCCGGATGCGGGCCTTGACGGCCTTCATTTTCATGGCGCTTCCGTTTGAAATCGGCATCTTCTTCGTTGATTTTGGCGCAGTCTTGCAGAACGATTTGGGCGATATCCGCCGTGGCACGCGTCCCGTAGATCGGGCCGTTGAAGCCCTGCGTGACGAGACGCGGGAGGAGGCCGCAATGATCCAGATGGGCGTGCGTCAAAACGACGGCGTCCAACTCCGCAGGCGGAAATTTGAAATCTGCCCAGTTGCGTTCCTTCAGATCGTGTTCCTGATAGAGGCCGCAGTCGATGAGAATGTTTTTTCCGTTGGCCTGCAGGAGGTACTGCGAGCCGGTCACGTTCTGCGCGGCACCGTAGAAGCTGAGATGGAATTGCATGGAACCCTCCTATTTTAAGGAATTTATGGATGGGGGACGCCGAGGAAGCCTTCATGGAAGAAGACAGGCTCGTAGCCGTGCTCCGTAACGTAGCGTGCGGCCGTGTCCATCCGTTTGGCGTGGTCTGGTATATAATTTTTGTAGAATGGCCAGAAATACTGTTCGTGGGTGAGAAAGTCGATGATCTCCGCCGTGTCCGGACTCTCCATGTCCTTCTGTATCATGGGGATAATCTTTTCAATCGGCGTGCAGTTGATGACGCCCGTAAGGCGGGAGAAGACGATTCCGGACGGCCAGTGCATGAGCAGACGTGTGTTTTCCAATTTGCCGCATGTGTTTTCATCTAGTCCGAAAGCGACCATGTAACGGTTGCGCGATTTGGTGAAATAACCGGAGAAGGCGCGGACGCCGCGTTTGTAGAGGGCGGGGAGGACGTCAGACTGGATTTCGCCCCAATGGATGATGGTGGGCATGGCCCATGTGTCATCGCCTGCAAAACGGACGATTTGCTCGTTGACGAGATCCAAATCATGGATGACCGTCGTGGCGGAGGCGTGTTCGTAGGGGCGGTCTGGAAATTCGTTATAGGCGTGCCACGTGAGCTTTAGCCAATTCGAATTGTCGAGAAACTGCTGTTTCCAGCAGTCTGGAAGCATTGTAAGGTTGAAGTCCTTTTCAGGCGTTTCGAAGAAGCAGTTGATGGAGAATTTGGATCCATATTCGTCATGAAGGCGTTTCAGAATGGCGAGATAGTAGTTTTCAAAGAGATCCTTCGGCTTCTTTTGACACAAGTCACGGAGGAAGAAGGAGTTGTCGTCAATGGCGAAACGGTAGCGTTTGCGGGAGAATTTGTCCCATACGACGCGGATACGATGGGAGGCTTCGCCGTCTGGACCGATGGCCGACGCCGTGATGTCATTTTGGAATGCGGTCAACGTGACAGTTGCGGAAAAGGCGGCTCCTGCGCGTTTTGCGGCGACGCCGTTGACGGAGACGGCCATGCCGACTGGGGCCGTGCCCGATACGTTGATTTTCAGGCCTTCTTCGGTCTGGATGCCTGTTCTGGCGTTGAGGACGGCGCCGTTGAATGGTTCAAGAATTTGCAGCATGATGGCTCCCGTGAGAGAAATCGTATGAAAATCGTCTGAGATTTAGTGCGAAAACAAAAGAATGGTTTACTTTATATAAATAAAATGAAAAAGCAAGCATAATCGCCTGTCGTTTTTACACGATGGGTGGAAAAGGAAACTCTCACAAGGAATTGGAGGCAGAAACGAATGGATGCTGTGCGTGTAGCAGTTGTCGGTGTGAGCGGTCGCGGCCGTGGGCTTTTGGGATTGCTGTTGGGAATGCCGGACGTGGAAGTCGTCGGCGTTTCAGATCTTTATGAAGACCGTCTGGCCCGTGCGAAGCAGGATGTCATCGAAAAGCGCGGCAACACGCCGATGGCGAGCACGGATTTCCGCAGACTTCTGGAAATGAAGGAGTTGGATGCCGTCATCACGCCGTCGTCGTGGACATCCCATGCAGACGTTTGCATCGCGTCCATGGACGCTGGCAAATATGCCGCGACGGAAGTCGGCGGCGCGACGTCCGTCGAACAGTGCTGGGAGTTGGTCCGCACAAGCGAACGGACGAAAAAGCCGTGCATGCTGTTGGAAAACTGCTGCTACGGCCGCGAAGAGCTGACGATTTTCAACATGGTGAAACAGGGCCTCTTCGGCGAACTCGTCCATGCGGAAGGCGGTTATCAGCATGACCTTCGCGACGAAATCTGCAACGGCCGCGAAAACCGCCACTATCGTCTCGCGAACTATTCGAACCGCAACGGCGAAGTCTATCCGACACATGAGCTCGGCCCAATCGCGAAATGCCTCAACATCAACCGCGGCAACCGCATGCTGACGTTGACGGCCACGGCCTCCAAGGCCCGCGGCCTCCATGAATGGGTCAAGAATCATCGCGGAGAGGAATACGATTTGTTCAACCGCCAGTTCACGATGGGCGACGTCGTGACGACCGTCATCAAATGCGCCCATGGCGAAACCATTACGCTGACGCATGATACGTCGCTTCCGCGCCCCTACAGCCGCGGTAACCGCATCGAAGGCACGAAGGGCATCTGGATGGAAGACAAATATGCCGTCTATTTGGAAGGCGTCAGCCCGAAGGCGGATGTGTGGGACAGCCTCAACAACTACTATGAAAAATACGAACATCCGCTCTGGAAGTGGTACCGCACGGAAGGCGTGAAGGGCGGTCACGGCGGCATGGACTATCTCGTCCTGCGCGCATACGTGGAAGCCGTCAAGGCCGGAACGCAGACGCCGATCGATGTTTATGACACGGCCGCGTGGATGGCGGTGACCTGCCTGAGCGAAGATTCCGTCGCCATGGGCAGCATGCCTGTCGCGATTCCGGACTTCACGAACGGCAAGTGGTTCCAGCGGGAACCGGCCGTTCTCGGCAAATACTGCCTCACGGAAGTCTGTGATTGCTGAAGGATGTAGCGACGGCGTCCCCGCCGTCGTTACTGCTGAAACGTTCGATCCCGCAGGAGCGGGACCCTCCCAATGATTAATGATTCATGACAAAAATGGACAAAAGCGGCTTCCCGTATTATATTAAGGAATAGAGAATCGAAGATATTATCGGCAACGAGAAAAGCCAAATCAACCCCAAGCCAATCGGAGAAAAATCGATGAACAAGAAGACTGTGAAAGACATTTGCGTGAAAGGCAAGAAAGTTGTGATGCGCGTTGACTTCAACGTCCCGCTGAACGACCAGCAGGTCATCACGGACGATACCCGCGTCCAGGCCGCTCTGCCGACGATCAAATACATCCTCGAACAGGGCGCTGCTCTGATTCTGATGAGCCATCTTGGCCGTCCCAGCGGCAAGGGCTATGAAAAGGAATTCAGCCTGAAGCCCGTCGCCGACTATCTGGCGAAGCAGCTTGGCAAAGAAGTCAAATTCGCGGCTGACTGCATGGCTGCTGACGCGGAAGCGGCGGCTCTGAAGCCCGGCGAAGTTCTGATGCTGGAAAACACCCGCTTCTACAAGGCCGAAGAAGGCAAGGCGAAGCAGGCTGATGGCATGAGCGATGAAGAATACGCCGCCAAGAAGGCCGAAATGAAGAAGAAGAAGGCCGCCATGGCCGAGAAGCTCGCTAGCTACGGCGATGTCTATGTCAACGACGCGTTCGGCACGGCCCATCGTGACCATGCTTCCACGGCGTCCATCTGCAAATATATGAAAGCCAAAGGCGGCCCGTGCGTCGCTGGCTTCCTGATGCAGAAAGAATTGGATTATCTGGGCAAGGCGGTTGAAGAACCGCAGCGTCCGTTCGTCGCCATCATCGGCGGCGCGAAGGTTTCCGGCAAACTGGAAGTCCTGCAGAACCTGATGAAGAAGGTCAACACGATCCTGATCGGCGGCGGTATGGCCTACACGTTCCTGAAGGCTCAGGGCCACAACATCGGCAAGTCCCTCTGCGAAGACGAACTGCTCGACACCGCGAAAGCCACGCTGGAAGCCGCGAAAGCCGCTGGCGTGAAGTTCCTCCTCCCGCTCGACAACGTCGCGGCCGACAAGTTCGCGGACGACGCCAACACGCAGGTTGTCGGTGACGACATCCCCGCCGACTGGATGGCTCTCGATATCGGCCCGAAGACGGTTGCCGCCTACGCCGCTGAAATCGCGCAGGCCAAGACGGTCGTCTGGAACGGCCCGATGGGTTGCTTCGAAATGGCCAAATTCGCGGCTGGCACGATGGGCGTCTGCAAGGCTGTTGCGGACAGCGCGGCTGTCAGCATCATCGGTGGTGGTGACTCCGTCAGCGCCGTGAACAAGAGCGGTCTCGCCAGCAAGATGTCCCACATCTCCACCGGCGGTGGCGCGAGCCTCGAGTTCCTCGAAGGCAAAGTTCTGCCCGGTTGCGACGCTCTGGATGATAAATAAGCCGTCGGCTTATTTATCGCTTATGGCTTATGGCCTATGGCTTATGGCTGTAGGTTTATATGTCGCTTAAGGCTTATGGCCTATGGCTTATGGCTGTAGGCCTTAGGCTTGGGACCATCCATTCATTATAAATTTATAAGGAAAAGAACCATGGCTAGAAAATACATGATCGCCGGCAACTGGAAGATGAACAACACGGCCGCCGAAGGCGTTGCGTTGATCAAAGACATGAAGGCCCAGTGCGACGGCAAGTGCTGCTGCTGCGAAAACGCTCCCGAAGTCGTTGTCTGCCCGCCGTTCACGACGTTGAGCGCCGTGATCGCCGAAGCGAAAGGCACGCCGCTGAAAGTCGGTGCGCAGAACATCCATTGGGAAGAGAAAGGCGCCTACACGGGCGAAATCAGCGGCGCCATGCTGAACGAGACGGGCGTGACGCACGTCATCATCGGCCACAGCGAACGCCGTCAGTATTTCGGCGAGACGGACGAAACCGTCAACAAGCGCGTCAAAGCCGCTTTGAAGCATGGTTTGGTCTGCATCGTCTGCATCGGCGAGACGCTTGCCGAGCGTGAATCCGACCAGACGAAGGCCGTGATCGAGCGTCAGGTCCGTGGCGCTTTGGCCGATTTGACGGCTGAAGACATGAAGAACATCGTTCTGGCCTACGAGCCCGTCTGGGCCATCGGCACCGGCAAAGTCGCAACGGATGAGCAGGCTCAGGAAGTCCACGCGTTTGTTCGTGGCCTGCTGAAGTCCATGTTCTCCTGCCCGTGCGTTGCGGAAAACACCCGCATCCTGTACGGCGGCAGCATGAAGCCCGGCAACGCGGCCGGTCTGCTTGCCCAGCCCGACATCGACGGCGGTCTGATCGGCGGCGCTGCCCTGAAGGCGGCTGATTTCCTCGCCATCGTCAAGAGCGTGAAGTAATCTTCCAACACACTTGAATAGAAGCGCGACCAGAGTTTTTGTTTTCTCTGGTTGCGCTTTTTTGTTGGCAAGATAAGTTTGAATCTTTGCAAGATTGTGGCCAGCGGGTAAATTCACTCTATGGCCCAATCGAATTGATTCAAAAAATTAAAAAGGAGCATCTGGATGAAGGCAATGAATTCGTCATGGTTGTCAGTGTGTGCATGTCTATGCGCATGCGCGATGGGAGCGAATGCAGCGGAATATCCGTCGTGGTTGGCGGATTTTGTTGAACCGAAGGACAGCCGTTACGCCATGCAGCCAATCATACACGATTGGCCGAAAGACATCGACGGCATGGTCGAAGCGTTGAAGGCCTACGGCTGCCGCGGTGCCGTCCTTAACTGCCCGTTCGCCAACGGCTTCACGACGAATCCAGAGAATATCGCCACGCTGTCGAAAATCATGGACGCCATGGATGCGGCAGGGCTGAAATACTGGATCTACGACGAGCCCGGATATCCGAGCGGCATGGCCGGCGGTTTAACGCTGAAAGACCATCCGGAATTCGAGGCGAAGGGCTTCTACATGCGGCGGCATCCGACGTATGACGAGCCGAAAACCGTCCATTTCCGTCTGGATGACCAGTCGGACAAGATTGTCTGGGCTGCGAAATATCCGTTCGCGACGCCTGAAATCCATGAGACGTTCATCAACTATGAGGCGATGATGCCCGTGCCGTTCACAAAGGATGCCTGCGATTGCGAATTGAAACCGCATGAAATTCTGTTCGTCTTCTGCTCTAAACGCGCATACGAAGGCTCCCATTGCACGCATAATGTCTGCTCTTTCAGACATTATCTTAACGTCATGGATCCGAAGGCCGTACGTCGTTTTCTTGATATCGCCTACGAGCCGATAAAAGCGGGCATTCCAGACGCTTTCAAGCGGGCGGAAGCCGTCTTCACGGACGAACCGAGCCTGCAGACCGCCTATGCGCGTTCGTACGAAATGTGGCCGTACGCATTGGCTCCGTGGGTGGACGGCTTGTTTGAAAAATATGAAGAGATGTACAGCGAATCGCTGACGAAATATCTGCCGTTGCTTTTCGAAGGCCATCGCGAATCCTATCCTGTTCGCGCAAAGTTCTATCGCCTTGTGGGCAAGCTGATTTCGGAAGCGTGGAGCAGCCAAATCGAAGCGTGGTGCAAGGAGAATGGCGGCGTCTTTTCCGGCCATTATCTGCTGGAGGAGAACATCACCTCCCATGTCCGTTGCTACGGCGACTACATCTCCGTCCTCCGCAAAACTGGCTATCCGGGCATCGATGCGTTGATTTGCTATCCGGAGGATTTCGACTACAACACAGTAAAATTCCCGCAGATGGCGGCACGCAAGATGGGAGCCAACGGTCTCATGGTCGAAATCTGCCCGTTCGCCAATCGCGACCGCTTCAAGCAGGCTCCGTTGGACAACATGACATCGGTTATGGGCATCCTCTTCTTGGGTGGCGTGCGCGTCACGAATTCGTATTTCCAGCCGAATTTCAGCGAATGGCAGAATGGCCGCATCAATCGCGGCGGTTACACGGGGCAGGAGGATACGAAGTGGTTCAACCGCTACATCGGCCGCATGGGCATGATGTTGGACGGTCTCCAAAACAATTGCCATACCTTTATATATTATGCGATTGAGGAAGTGCAGGCCAAGGCTCGCCCCGAATACACATCGACAGGCATTGCGGATTGCAATCTTGACGGCGACACACGGCATCTTTCCAGAGCCGTCTATGAGGCGGGATATGATTTCCATTTCGCTGATGCGGAAGACATTACGGCGGCGGCTGAAGCCGCGTCGCCGATAATTTCAGGCCTAGCCGTACGGACAGTAATCGTTCCAGCGGCGGATCTTGTGGACACGAAAGCTATGAAGGCTTTGGCCGCCTTGAAGGCAAAAGGCGTGGAAGTGCTTTTCATGAACCGCCTGCCGCGCTTCAACACGGTTGCGGGTGTCAATCAGGCGGAATTGAATGCGCCATTCCAACCTGTTGCGCTTCAAGATATTCTGAAGACGCTTGCCGCCCATACGGACGAATTCGCCATCAGTTGTACGACGGCGACCGTTCTTCGTGGCGGCTATGTGACGAAGGACGGAAAGGAATTGCAACTGCTGGTCAATAAGTCGCGTTCGGACGGCGTTGTGACATGCCGCCATCCGTCGAAATCGTGGGCGTGGTTGTGCAGTCCGTCCGACGGCTCCGTGACGCGCGTTGAATTGGACAAGCCAGTGACGGTTCCCGCCATGCGCGCTGTCTTCCTGCTGTTTGAATAATCCATGTTTTCATATGGAAAAAGTGATTTTCCCATCAAAAACTGGAACCATTGCCATGTTTTCATGTCTTAAACTCCATGAATGAAGATCAAGAACTAATCGAGCGTTTCAAGAACGGCGACGAATTCGCGTTCGACCAGCTCGTCCGGAAATACACGAGCCGCGCATACGGCATCGCATACGGTATTCTGGGCAGCCGTGAGGATGCGCAGGAGGTTGCGCAGGATGCGTTTATCCGCATCCATCGCGCCTTGCCGAAGTTCCGTGGCGATTCGGAGTTCACGACTTGGATGTACCGCATCGTGACAAATCTGGCGAAAAACAAATATCGTTGGAACAAATGCCGCGGTAGCAAGGTCACATCAAGCTTGAACGCCCCGATCGAAGGGACGGAAGGCGACGACGCGTTGTTCTTCGAGGCGCCCGATGAACGGATGTCTCCGGACAAATCGTTGCAGTTCAGTGAATTGGAACGCCGCACACAGGAGGAGATGGCGAAACTGCCGGAAGCCTACCGGGAGGCGTTGATCTTGAGGAATGTAAAAGAAATGAGTTATGAGGAGATCGCCTCGCTGCTTGGATGCAAGCTGGGGACGATCAAATCCAGAATCAACCGTGCACGGGAAGAGTTACGGAGCAAACTGGGGTTATGAGCATGACAGAACAAAAATCAGATTGTCCGTCGCGTGAATTGTTGAGCGAATTGGTGGATTTGGAAAACGCCGGCGTGGAGCTGGACGGCCATTGGCGCGCCGTTTCGGTCCATGTCTCGCGTTGCGCGGAATGCGGGAGGATCGTGGCCGGCTACCGAGAGGTGGACCGCCTGGTCGTCCGTCTGTCCGAACCGCCGCCGATTTTGTCCGAACGGATCATCGCGGCCTGCCATACGCCGGGCCGCCGTGAGTCGATCCGTCCGTTCCCGTGGTGGCGTCGTGCGGAGATATGGCCGCGCGTCGCGACAGCGGCCGCGGCTTCGGCCGCCATCCTGCTGGCCGGCGGCATCTTGATGACGCGTCTGGCCGACGGCGGCTACACGCCTTCAGGCAATGTCGCCAGTGTGTCGCCTACGCCTGTGCAGATTATGACGGAGAACGACATCGCGCCGGAAGCGTCGTCCATGATAATTGCGCTGAACGAATCGGAACCGTCCATTCATGAAGAACCGCTGGCGGTTCGCCATGGCGAAGAACTGAAGCTGAACGGCGGTGTTTCGACGCAGGATCTGCGCGCGGTCAGCCGCAACGGCGGCCGCTACAATGGAAACAGCCGCGCCGTGAGAACGTATCAGTTGCAGGACAATATCCGCCATGTCTGGAATATCGACAATTTCGATTTGAGTCTGGCGGAACTGCATCGGCTGGATGCGTCCGGCAAATACCAGATGGAATTGGACGAAAGCGATCCGAACAGCGTCCGCGCGTTGTTCCTCGGCATCTCTGACAAAGAGTTGCAGGAATTGGTGGATCGTTTCAGCGGCATGAAATGGGCGCTCGTCTCGCCGTTTTTACCGCAGCCCAACGAATCGAAACAAGTTGAATTTACAGGAAAGAAGGTAAATTATCTGTTGGTCGGTGTGCGGAAAGAATAGTTTCAACCTCTGACAGGCAGATGAACGGTGCCTTTTGACGATGACAACCAATTGAATGACGAATTGCCGTTGTTCGGCGAAGGGTCGAACAACGGCGACGACGACGTGTCGGTCGCCCTGCATCATATTCGCGGGGCGATCAAACGTGTCGTGTATGAACGGCCGGACGGGCAGTATTCCGTTTTCCGGCTGACGGATTCCCATGGCAACGAACAGACGATCGTCGGCGCCATGCCCGGCCTGATGGAAGGGCAGGAAATCGAGGCGGAAGGCCGTTGGGAGCGCCATCAGGAGCATGGCAACCAATTTCATGTGACAAGCTACCAGGCGGTGCTGCCAAGTTCGGAAGCCGGAATCCGCAAGTATCTGGCAAGCGGTGTCTTGCCGGGCATCGGCGAAGTCTATGCGGATCGGATTGTCGATAAATTCGGGCTGGACACGCTGAATATTCTGGACAATTTTACGGAACGTCTGAAGGAAGTGCCCGGCATTGGCGCGAAGCGCATCGCGGAGATTCGCGACGCATGGCATTCGCAGAGCGAAGAGCGCGGCACGCGCGTGTTTCTGCAAGGCCTTGGGCTGACGCCCGCCTTCTGCAATCGTGTCATTCGGACGTATGGCATCGGCTCGGCGGCGGAAATCGTGAGGCGAAATCCGTATCGGCTTGCGGAAGATGTTGACGGAATTGGTTTTCTGACGGCGGATCGGATCGCCGCGAAGATGGACATCAAGCCGGACGATCCGTTGCGGTTGTGCGCGGGCATCGTCCATGCGTTGGAGGAGGCGTCGCAGGACGGCCATGTCTGTCTGCCGAAAGGACGGTTGATTGAAGCCTCCGCGGAGGTTCTGAACGTGTCGCAGGATCGTGTGGAGCAGGGACTGTCCATCGCGCTGTCGGAGAATAAAGTCATCCAGGAGGCGGCGCTTTTTGGTGAAAAGGCGGAGCCGCGCTTCTATCTGCGTTGGCTGTATGCGGCGGAGACGGATTTGGCGCGGATGGTGAATGTCATTCTGCGGAATGGACGCGGCATCGGCCGGCCGTTGCCGTATGAGCGTCTGGGGGAAGGATTTGCGCGATTGAACCGTCAGCAACGTCAAGCCGTCGAATGGGCCTTCGCGTATGGTTTCAGCATCATCACAGGCGGCCCGGGCGTCGGAAAAACGACGGTCATCGGGCAGATCGTGGCCTGTGCGAAACTGCTGGGCCGCCGCATGGCTTTGGCGGCGCCGACAGGGCGCGCCGCCAAACGGCTTGGCGAGGCGACTGGTCAGGAGGCGCAGACGATCCATCGGCTGCTGAAATGGGACGTCCAAAGCCGCAAGTTCTTCCACGACATGGAGAACCCGCTGCCGTGCGATTTGCTGGTCGTCGATGAAGTGTCGATGCTGGACACGCCGTTGGCGGACAATCTGTTCAAGGCGGTGCGGCCTGGAACGAGCGTCGTGTTGGTCGGTGACAAAGACCAG
>JAEEGF012408640.1_pt1 | contig 12705 bp, 5 predicted proteins | sample 9134171 | NCBI WGS metagenome assembly JAEEGF01 (sample SAMN16246542, study PRJNA631951) | gut metagenome | biome: gut microbiome; feature: rumen; material: AP-attached | host: Bos | place: Iran: Karaj | collected 2018-10 | reverse complement strand
ATGCGAATGAAGTCGACACCCAGCTCCTTGTAATACTTGAAGAAGCCATCGATAAACTCCTCGCAGCCAGGGTTCTCTGCCACGGCCCAGTTGAATATCTCCTTGGCGTTGGGATTCATCACCGTCGTACTGCCATTATAGAGCAGCTGGCCAAAAGTGACATCAGTGCCTTCGACCTTTGTGTCAAGAGAGCCATGAATCCACAGAGGATTATCATAGACGCCCAGACGCAGTCCGCGGGCTTTGCATTTTGCCACCAGGTCTTTCAGCGCCACTGAACCGTAATGGGTCATATACCCGGAGGCATCGTTGGCCTGCATGGAGATGAATCCGTCGGTGCACACCATGTCGTAGCCATAGGGTTTCAGGTTGGTGGCCACCCAGTCGATGACCTCGTCCCACTGAGCCTCGGTGAAGTCCATGTCATTGCCGCTCACACCGGCTCGCTCCAGTTCGTAGGCATACTCATAGATACTCCAGTAGAGCGGGGCCTTCTGACCCTCGTGGATGCCTTCCACCACGGGAAGCTCCGGCAATTCATACTTGGGCGGATAGCGCATTTCTATGTCATTGCTACAGGCGCTGAGCAGGGTGGCTATCAGGCCAATGGATAATAATAATATCTTTTTCATACGATTGTTGTTTCAGGTTTCTATGGTTAGGATAGTTTCTCGGCTTTCAGGGTCCACGACTTCAGGTCGAAGGTCAGGCGATAGCGGCCTTCCTCCTCGACACGCCATTTATCGTCTGGGCTGGCAGTGAAGACAAAATCAGGACTCTCGACACCATTCTTGTCAATCTTACAGTTGGCGAAGGCAGGACGGATGAACGACACGTCCCAGCTGCCTGTCTGCAGGCATGCTTTCAGCTCGCCCTTGCTGAGGTTGCCCTCATAGACAAAGACATGCTCCGACTGCTTGGTGAGTTGTGTGGGGGCATCGATGCTCCAGCCATTGGGTGTGGCATCGCCCACGATGTAGACGTTCTCTGCCTGAAGAGCCTCCTTGCCGCTGAGCGGTTCGGCCTTGATGGTCCAGTGCTCCAGGTCGAAGGTCAGGCGATACTGTCCGGCCTCTGTCACCTGCCATTTGTCGTCAGGTCCGGTGGTAAACACGAAATCAGGGCTCTCAACACCACTCAGGCTGATCTTACAGCCACCTGTGGCCGGGCGGATGAACGCCACATCCCAACTGCCAGTCTGCAGGCATGCCTTCAGCTCGCCAGGCACCAGTTCGCCCTCGAATGTAAAGATGTATTTCGACTTTTTCTCCAGCTGCGTGGGAGCGTCGATGCTCCATCCCGTGGGAGTGGCATCGCCCACCATATAGACAGCCTCGGCCTCAAGGGGTTGCTTCTCTGTCGACGGTATCTCGCCCAGGTACTCGGCCTTGACGGTCCAGTGCTCCAGGTCGAAGGTCAGGCGATACTGTCCGGCCTCTGTCACCTGCCATTTGTCGTCGGGTGCGGTGGTGAATACGAAGTCGGCATTCTCGACGCCATCCTTGCCTATCTTGCATCCGCCGAAGGTAGGACGGACGAACGGAACGCCCCAGTCGCCCGCGGCGAGGCAGGCTTTCATCTCGCCTTCGACGAGGTTGCCCTCAAATTGGAAGATGTATTGCGACACTTTCGTGAGCTGGGTAGGAGCATCGATGTTCCAGCCATTGGGAGTGGCATCGCCCACGATGAAGAGCGTCTCGGCCGAGATCGGTTCGATGACCGGCGCATCGAGTTCGCCCAGATACTCAGTAGACATTGTCCACTGGCGCAGATTGAATGTCAGACGGTATTTCCCGGCGTCGGCAATGCGCCATTTGTCGTCGGGATCGCCGGCATGCATGGCAAATTTGGCATTGCTGATGTCAGTCTTCGTGATCTCTGTACCATTGACGACGGGTCGGATGAAGGGAGCGTCCCAACTGCCTGTTGTGAGGCAAAGCTTCATCTCTCCTGCATAGAGAGGACCTTCCCAGGAGAAAATCAGAGCATCGTCGGCCGTCGCTGTCAGTGCTGTGGGGTTGCCGATGTCCCAACCGTTGGGCGTGGCATCTCCCACCATGAAGAGGGTGCTGGTCTTGATGGGCAGTTCGCCCTCTATGATGTTGAGTTCTTTCTCTCCATCACATCCAGTCAATGCTGCTGCCATTACAAAACTGGCAAGTACAGTGAAAAGATTTCTCAGTTTCATACTATTTTTTGCTTTTCTGTTTTCAGTAATTAGTTATTATAGCCCGGATTCTGCACCAAGGCAGGATTAGCATTGAGAATGGGTCGCATGATAGGGAATATCTTCGTATGGTCGTCGGCATCGGGAGTCTTGTCCCACCATGAGCCACTGTTGAACTTTCCGAAACGAATGAGGTCCACACGGCGACGGCTCTCGGCGAAGAACTCGCGCCCCCACTCATCGAGCATCTCCTGCATATCGAGGTTGGCACTGCCCTCAGGCGCATAAAGCACAGCAGACAGGTTGCCTTCAGGATAGTTGCGGCGGCGCACCATGTTGAGCAGCCGTCCGGCCTCGGCCTTCTTGCCAGCGCGCAGCTTGCACTCGGCCAATGAGTAGATCACTTCCGGCAGACGAATCTCCGTATAGTCGCTTTCCATCTGGTGGGCGTCATCGTCGGTGTAGAAAGGATACTTGGCAAAATGCCAACCCGAGTTGTGGTCACCATCGCGCAGCGTGCTGCTGGTGGCGGTCAGCCAGCGGTCGGGAGACAACGACTGGAACTTGCCCACGGCATCGCGGATATAGAGGTCGTAGGGCACCTCAGGAGCCTGAACGCGCTTCGTGGCTCCACTCTCGTCCTTATACTCAAGATAGCCATACAGGAACATTCCCTCGCGACGGCTGTTACCCAGATTGCGGTAAAGCTTCATGCGCTCATCACCCTCATATTTGCGGAACCGCTCGACGGGCATTCCCAGCTCGTAGCTGTAGCGTTCGCCATTTGGGGCAAAACTAGGCGATGCGGCATACTTGGTGTTGTGGTCGCCAGCCTTGCACTTCGAGTCGCCCAGATAGTAGCGGGCGCGGGCAGGAGTCGTCCACCAGAAGGTGTCGCCCTGATAGTGCCAGTAACTATAGCCTGGGGCACCGGGGAAACCGAAGATCACCTCGTCGCACTCGTCGTTGTTCCAGTCGAAGGCAGCATCCCAACGCGAGGCCACCTGGTATTGGCCGTATCGCCCGTCGATAAGGTCCTGAGCCACTTGCTCGCAGTCGTTGTAGCGATTCTGCCCGATATAGACCTCTGCATTCAGATAGAGGCGTACGAGCAAGGCTGCGGCACCGGCTTTCGTCCATTGTCCCTGCAAGGGGGCATTGCTTCCGAGCTCTTTCTTTTCGGTGAGAAGAGGAATGCATTCTTTCAGTTCGCTCTCAATGAACTCAAAGATGGTCAGCGGGGGCACCTGGGTCTCGGTATTCTTCGACACGTCACCATAGCTGACAGCCAGGGGTACATTGCGGAACTCATCGAGCAGGCGCAGGTAAAACCATGAGCGCAGCACCCGGCATTGAGCCCTCAGATTGTCGAACTCTGCTTCGGTAAAGCCAAAGTCACGGGCAGAGAGTGTCTGCAGGTCCTCAATCACGTAATTGCACTGCATGATGCCCTGGAAACATCCGTTCCATTCGGTCTGGGCGTCACCGCCATCCTCCACATTCCAGTCATGGTAATGCAGGCGACGCCACTTGCCGCCGTCGTCCCACCAGCCGTCACGAGTAGGCGTGATGAGCTGGTCGGCCGTGAGTTCGTTGAGCACATGACGGCTCTGGATGCTCCAGAAGGCATGTTCGAAAGGACGGAAGGTGGCCCTTATCACATCGTTCTTTGTGTTGTAATAGTTCTGGGTGCCCACCTGGTCGTAGAGGGTCTCATCCAGGTTGCTGCAGCTGGCCGTCATCAGTGTGCAAACCACCAGCGATGCCATATAATAGATCGATTTCATTGTCTTCATTTTCTTCATTGTCTTCAATTGCTTACTCATAACTGTCAACGATCAGAAGTCCACCTGCAGACCTACAATCAGCTGCCGTGTAGAGGGGAAATAGGTTCGTGAGCCCTGAGCGCCCGGCGTCAGGCCGTTCACCTGATAGGTTGAGGGGTCCACCCCGCTGAACTTGGTCAGCGTCAGGAGGTTCTTACCAGTGGCATAGACACGCACACGGTCGAGGAAACGCCAGTCTTTTGGTTTGAACGTATAGCCCAGTGTCACCATGTCGAGTTTCAGGTAGTCGCCCCGCTCCAGGAAATAGTCGCAGACCACAGGATTGGCTGTCGGGGCAATGTCGAAGTTCTTGGCATAAGCCTTTTGCAGTCGGTTGCCCGTGAAATTACGGGTTCCGTAATAGAAGTCGTGGATATTGAATATGTCGTAGAAGAACGAGCCTCTGAAGAACAGCGACAGGTCGAAGTTGCGGTAGCTGAAGTTGTGGCTCGACGAGAGAGTGAACTTCGGCATACCGTTGCCCACCACGCGGCGGTCTTCATCGCCGGCTTGCGAGGCACGAATGATGTCGCCCTCTTTGTCGTAGACCAGCCATTCGCCATCGGTGGAGTGTCCGGCATATTCCCACATATAGAAGTTGCCAAGCGACTCGCCTTTCTGGATGCGTTGCAGGTTGTAGAAAGGATAGGGATCTTCTGTGCCGCTCACATCATAGAAGTCTTGACCCACATACTCAGAGTTGCTGAAGTCGACAAACTTGTTGCGCATGGTTGTGCCCACGATGTTAAAATCATAGCTGAATTCTTTCGTCTTGACAACATTGAAGTTCAGGTCGAACTCGAAACCGGTGTTCTTCATCGTACCTACGTTGACAAAAGTCTCGTCGAAGAGGAATGGTGGAACAGACACCTTGTAGTTGCCGAGCAAATCCTGCTGACGGCGGCTGAAATAGTTGATAGAGCCATACACACGGTTGTTAAACAGCGAGAAGTCCACTCCGATGTTCCAGTTCTTTCCTTTCTCCCATTTCAAGTTGGGATTGACGTTTTTCGAGGGTCCCCACACCTGGAAGTATTTGCCATTGTAAAAATAGTAACCGAATCCGGTCATGGTGTTCAACGAGAGATAACTGCCAAAGTCTTGGTTTCCTGTCACACCATAGTCGGCGCGCAGCTTCAGGTCGTCAATCCACTCAATGTCTTTCATGAATTCCTCCGAGGAGATGCGCCATCCGGCCGAGACAGCTGGGAAATTACCCCATTTGTTGTCTGCACCGAATTTTGAGGAGCCTTCATGTCGCAACGACGCAGTGAGCAGGTAGCGGCCGTCATAGTCGTAACTCACACGACCAAAGAAAGCGATGAGCTTGGCATCATTTTTATAACTACCCATGAGCACCTCACCCTCTTCCTTAGCATACTCTCCAGAGCCCATATTGTCGGCGCCAAGGCCGTCGTTGGGGAAGTCTTTGTTCTCTGTGTTGAAGCCCGAATAACGCGAATACTGATATGAATAGCCTGCCATACCCTTCACGTTGTGGTGGCCGAAAGTACCCATGTAGTTCGTGAGCCATTCCACCACATACTGGCTTTCCTTCCCATACGAGCGGCTGGCCTCACCGTCACGACCGTTGTTGATGGCTTGTGTGCTGGTTGACGGACGGAACCAACTGTTGTCATTACTATATTGATGGTCGGCAAACATCACCTGAGTGGTCAGGTTATGGTTCTCTGCATCGCCTTTTCCGAAAAGCGGAAGGATGTTCAGCTTCACCGTGCCGTCCCAGTCGAGCAGTTTCGTATCGGCATGGTCTTTTTCCAATCTCTGCCGCTCAACAGGGTTCGAGCCTACCACCTGTCCCATGAAATTATAGTATCTCACCTCGTTCTCGGGATCCATCAGAGGCGTGGTGGGATTGGCTTCGATAGCATCCTTGAACACGCTCCAGTCGGCATTATCACGATAAATCACACGGGGTGCCACATTCGCAGTAATCGTGAACAGCCCGTTTTTGGTTGTGTGCATCACGGCAGCGCGGGCGCCGTATTCCTCACGGTTCGAGCGCAGGTCGATACCATGGGCTTTGCGATAATCCGCACTGACACGGTAGTTGCTCTTGGCGCTACCACCACTGAGTGTCAGCGTATGCTGCATAGTTGCTCCAGTGCGGGTGGTCTCATCAAGCCAGTCGATGTTTCCACCAAGGTCCACACCCGTGTCACCCCAGCCCAGCCGCACATCGCGGTATTGCTGTGCATTCATCATCTTCAACTCTTTATTGATGAAATCCCACGACATCTGACCGGAGTAGGAAGTGTGTGTCTGGCCGTCCTTGCTTCCTTTCTTGGTGGTCACCACAATGACACCGTTCGAACCGCGTGTACCGTAAATGGCAGAGGCGGCACCATCCTTCAGCACGTCAAACGATGCGATATCGTTGGGGTTGATGTTGGTGAGGTTTCCTCCCGGCACTCCATCAATCACAATGAGCGGACCCAGACCGGCCGAGCGCGACGAGACACCACGAATCTGAATGCTGGCCTGATTGTTGGGATCGCCACTGCCTGTATTCGTGATCGACACACCGGCCACCTTGCCTTGTATCATCATTGAGGGGTCGAGCGTACTCACCGTCAGGAAATTCTCCTCGCCCACATGCGAAATGGCAGAGGTAAGTTCCTTTTTGTCCATAGTGCCATAACCCACGACCACCACCTCACTGAGTGATTTGCTGTCTTCTTTCAATACGATAGAGAATTCTGTCTTACCATTCACGGCTATGTCTTGGGTGGCATAGCCCACATAAGAAATAGTAAGAGTGGCATTCGAGGGGACTTTCAATGTAAAGTTACCGTCGATGTCGGTCACTGCTCCATTGCTTGTACCCTTTTGCATCACTGTTGCTCCGATGACCGTCTCGCCAGTTGCGTCCTTCACGACACCCTTCACGGTAATGTCCTGCGCAATAAGGCTGAGTGGCATCAGCAGCATCAGCATGCCCATCATGAAGATTTTCTTCAAAGGTTGTTTTAAATCAATCATACCATCAGATGTTTTTAGTTATTAGGAATAATCTGCTGCAAAGGTAAACAATTATTCAGCTCACAGCAACATAAGGTAAAGCTATAGTAAATTTTGAGTAAAACATGACACAATATATTATCCTGATAATCTGCGTGTTATAAAAATATTTAAAAATTCAATAGTAAATATGATACATTTCAAAAAAGTAGTTATATTTGCAGAAAAACGATAGAAGATGGCTAGATTATTCATTTGTGTATTGATGACTCTCATCTCTACAGTCTCATTTGCCGACAACAGTCAACTGCTGAACGAACTCGACTCTGCCATTGCCCGCAGAGCAGGTTACCTACAGGCAAAGGAAGACAGGATTGCATATATTAAGAAAAACATCGTGTCGGAAACCAACACAACGATTGTTTTGAAGTTGCTGGATGCGTTGTATGATGAATACTACGTCTACAAGCTCGACTCTGCCATGGTCTATGCGAAGAAAGGGTTGTCAACTGCCGTCGAACACAACGACACCCATTTCATTACGCTCTTTACCATCCACATGGCCGAAATTCTCAATCTCAGCGGATTATACAGCGAGGCCGTCGACCATCTCAACAGCATCCAGGTCAGCAGTCCTGAATTTCTGTTTAAGTATTATTACACCTATTTCTCCGTCTATTCCTATTGGAGCGACTATAGCAGCGACCCAATGTTCTCACCAGTATACCGGCAAAAAGCCAACAATTACCTGAAACGGGCCATGCAATATGCAGACGATCAAGACCCCCTGTACAAATTCTACCAAGGCGAGCAGAAAGTATATGTTGAGCCTGATCGTGCAAAAGCGAGGGAGTACTATCTCAACATTCTAAAATCGACAGAGAAAAACTCACGCATCTACGCCATGGCGTCGTTTGCCTTGGCTGGCAACTACAGAGAGAGTGGCGACGAGGAGAAATACGAGGAGTTTCTGACGAAGGCCGCCTTGAGCGATTTGCAGTCGTGCACAATGGAGAATCTGGCCTTGCAGAAACTCGCCGTGAAATTGTTCGAGAAGGGCGAACAGTATATCGAACGGGCCGAGCGCTACATCAACCTGTCGATGGAGGATGCCAAGTTTTACAACAACCGCTTGCGCATTTTGGAAATCTCCAGAAATCTTCCGCAAATCATGAATGCCTACCAGGCAACCACGGAAAAGCAGAACCGGCATCTCCGTCACTCTGTATTCTTCATATCATTTCTGATGGTGGGACTTCTTTTCACGGCATATTACATACACAGGCAAAACCGGAAACTCTCATCCAGGAGGAAAGAATTGGCTGACAACAACCGGCAGCTGTCCTATCTGAACGAACAGCTGGCAGCAGGAAACAACCATCAGGTGACGCTGAATGAGCAGCTGAAAGAGCTGAACCGGAAACTCGTCGACACCAACAACCGCCGCGAGAGTCTGGCTTCTATCTTCATTGACCTCTGTGCCAAATACATCGACAAGATGGGCAAATACCAGACGCTCGTCAAGCGCAAGATCAAGGCCAACCAGGCTCAGGAACTGTTGCAGAACATCTCTTCCACCCGCATTTCGGAGGAAGATGCCGCCACCTTCCTTCATCGTTTCGACAAGGCCTTTCTGGAGTTGTATCCCACCTTCGTGGAAGAATTCAACGCCTTACTGACGGCTGACGGTCAGATCAGCCAGAAGTCTCCGCTCACACTGACAACAGAACTGCGCACGTTTGCTCTGATTCGTCTGGGAGTAAAGAACACTGCCGACATTGCTGGTCTGCTCTTCCTCTCTACCCAGACAATTTACAATTGTCGCTCTGTCACTAAAAACAAAGCCATCAATAAAGATACTTTTGATGAGGATGTACAGAAATTGTGTACGGTTATTAGGGAGTAGTGTTTATGTTGAGAACACTGAAACAGCAAATATTTGCACAAAAAGTCTATCTTTGCCACGTTATGCAATATCAAAAAGAATTTGTATCTTTGCATGCTGATAATATGTTTGTCCAACCCGCTTACGAATCATCTCTGATAGCCTTAGACCGCGCGGTTAGTTTGGCTAAAAATAGTTAAGAATAATGCAACTGATTGAAAATCAGTATATAATTGTCGGAAGTCTAGTTTTCAACGAGGATGAGTATTAAGCGGTAGAAATCCTGCCAAACAATTAAATGCCAGCGAGATAAACAAATTCTGTTTGTTTGTCTCGCTGGTGTTTAATGGTCCTATTTTTTTTATTGATTTATATTTATTACTCATCAAACTTGTTTGCTCCCCTTACAGTATGGCGCAAGGCGCTGAGAAGCTGTTGCGACTCCTGTACCAAATTCAGAAATACGGTCATGCTCTCAATATTGAGTTGCTTGGCTTGAATGTCGTGGATGATAGTCCGTCGATAATCGGAAAGCTGTGATTGTAGTTTATCAGCATCACAACGTATCAACGCAATTGTCTCGGCATGGCAGGCCCGATTGATGAGTTGTAATATCTCATTGCGCATCAGTATGAACCCTTGGATATATTTTCTTGGCACCGGACTAAAGTTATTGCCTACATGCTCTAAGCATGGCTCGCCCATACGCTTCAAACAATATACCATTTGCGCTAGTGAGTTGATGGTCAGGAAGTACCATGTGCCCTTCTCTATACTCAACACAGGGTCTATTCGCCGTTGGGCTATAATTTGTTTGCGTCGTTGGCGTTTAATATCCTTGCGTTGGTTTTCGATCATCGCTGTTGTACGTTTTAGCATGAGGTAATCCTCATAAAAGAAAGCATCAGTCATCGATTTATAAGTCTCTGCTACCAATTGTAGTTGGTGCGTGATGGTTAGTGCCACATGTTGTCGAAGCAGTATCCAACATTCTGCTTTATCGCTACTACGAACAATGCGATCAAACAATTCGTCGACCTCACTGGTCTTGCTGTTTTTTCCATAGCGCAGGTGGCTTCGAATAAGCAAGAAGATGGCCATCGCAATGGCAATGGCCATTGCCATAAACGATCCAAAGAACAGGGCGATGCAGACGAGTAAGCACAATATGAACGCCACACCAGCCGTGATGAACCAACCACCGATGACCGAAAGCACACCCGTGATACGGAACACCGCGCTCTCGCGACTCCATGCTCGGTCTGCCAGCGAAGCACCCATGGCCACCATAAAAGTGACGTAGGTGGTGGATAGCGGCAGTTTGAACGATGTACCCAATGCCACCAGCGCCCCGGCGAGTACCAGATTGACCGCTGCACGAATCTCATCGAAAGCAGCTCCCCGTTTCAGCACGGCAGCATCGGCATTAAAGCGCGAGTCAATCCATCGCGCCATACCACTCGGCACTAACGCCGTCAGGCCGTTGGCCATGCTTCTCGACGTGCGAACCAAGGTCCGTGCCACACCACTCGAACCAAACATCTCGTCACCTTCGTCCTGCCGCGAGAGGTCTACCGAGGTCTTCACTACGTTCTGCGCCTTCTTCGAGAAGACTAGCGCGAGCACCATCACCACACCTGCCGCTATGAGATACAGGGCGGGTGTATGAGCACTCTCCATCAGCGATCTCATCATAAAGCCCTGTGCGTCGCCATTGCTGCTTGCGATGTAATCCTGATAAGCCTCAAGTCCTGTCAGCGGAACGCCCACAAAGTTCACGAGGTCGTTGCCTGCAAACGCCATCGCAAGGGCAAAGGTACCCAGTAGCACCACGAACTTCAGTACGGGCAGTTTCATGGCACTAAGCAGCGTCAATAGCACAGAGAAAACTACCGTGCCGCCGCCAATAATCAGCCACGTGTTTTCACTAACCATTTCTTTCAACTCAGGTGTCATCAAAGTACTTCCCTTCAATCCGTTGATAAGCAGGAACCAAACAATGGCCGTAACAGATAGTCCACCAAAGATTCCAATCTTTAACGACGATGCTACCAGACTTCCCATCTTACCCGACTGATCTGTCGTTCTCCCGTTCACACGGTAGGTAAAAGTGAAAACGATGCGTGCCACCCACTGTACCAGCATGCCGAGGACAAACGCAATGGCAACACTGAGGAAGATGCCGAGTATAACAGAAATGGCTTTTTCTGTGTTCAGCAGATTACCTAATGAGAGTAACGTGCCGTCAGTTGCCGTTGCCCCGTGGAGTATCTGTAGCAGGGCGATAGCAAAGGCCCCGCCCAGCAGTTCGAATACCATCGAGACGGTGGTGGATGTCGGCATACCGAGCGTGTTGAACACGTCGAGCAGTACCACGTCGGTAACCATTACAGCCAGGAATACACACATCACGTCGTAGAACGAGAAATACTGTGGTGTCATGATGCCGTGTCGGGCCACGTCCATCATGCCATTACTAAGGGAAGCTCCAGCAAACACGCCAACAGCTGCTATCGCCACCACTGTTCTGTATCTTGCCACCCTGGCTCCAATAGCAGAGTTCAAAAAGTTTACCGCATCATTGCTTACGCCAACCACTAGGTCGAACACCGCAAGCACAATAAGGAATATTACAATTCCGAGAAATAATGTATCCATCTTTCCAATTATGATAATCCGATGAAAATAAATGTGAGAAACAACACCAGGATGACCAATCTCACCCAGTTAAAGATTCTCTGAATTTTTTCTGCTTTTTCTTTATCCATAAATGATTTAGCCAACCGTTAGTGATTGACATTGCAAAGGTAAACTGAGCATGTTACAAAAACATTTCATTCGTATAACGGATAGGTTACAGCACCGGTTATAATAGGATTGTAACGCGGGCGTAACAATAGCGTAATAAGATTGTAATAACTACAGATACCTTTTTGTTTCTTGCCCTTCTACACAGGCATAGAGTTCCACCAGGTGCTTGGATGGACTTGACTGTATCTTAGGCATAAGTACGCCTTCTACCTGAAAAAGTCCTACCTCGGACTTCATGAGGACTTCAATCTTTATTGGATGCTCTATTCCTCGTGTTATGCGAACCTTTTCGATAGAGTTGGCTGAGTATTTGTGGATGTCGCCTTCTGTGGGTTTGGTTGGGATTTCAAGAGCAATTCTGGCACGCCCCTTGGTCATGTCACAGCCGTCGGCAATGAGTATCAATCCTGCCTCAATGGAATGAATGGAGTGCGTAGCCATGTGTCCAAGTATGCCTTCCATTGCCATTGAGCGGATGATGGTTCTGCGCATCGTATCCTCGGGAAGATTCTTCTGCAGGACATCTGTTATAATCTGATAGGAGATGATACCAGAGTAAAGTTCGTGGTCTTTCCGGCCGATAGTCATACCGGCATCATGTAGGAATGCGGCAATCATTACGGCAACAACACTGTCAGCAAAGCTGCCAGAGTGTTCCTTTTGTAGGCTCGTCTCCACCCCTGCGTCATACAATATGCTAAGCATCTTCAGTGCGTTATGACATACGGTACGCATATGAACAGGGCCATGGTCGTTCAATCCTAGGCGAGTGATAGATACCGTGTTCGCATAATCCTGGATTGCCTTTATTTCTTCATTCTCCAACAGTTGCTTCATCATGCGGACAGGTAGATTGTCGTCAATGTCCGAATGCTCCACGATGTCAGCAACCAGTTTCTGAATTTTTTCTTCAAGTATGATTTCCTTTTGTGATTTGTTTTGCATAAGCATATAAAAATGGATAAAAGTGTATGGCCATTTCCATAAAGGAAAGACCATACACGCGTAACTAAATGATATTATATTCTGAACAG
>JAEEGF011026864.1_pt1 | contig 12705 bp, 16 predicted proteins | sample 9134171 | NCBI WGS metagenome assembly JAEEGF01 (sample SAMN16246542, study PRJNA631951) | gut metagenome | biome: gut microbiome; feature: rumen; material: AP-attached | host: Bos | place: Iran: Karaj | collected 2018-10 | reverse complement strand
TCTCCCGTGCGCGGCGGTGCGCGAGCGCCAGCTCCGCGAGCGTCGTGTCGCAGCGGGCCTCGTCGAGGAGCGACAGCGCGTGCAGCGCGTCGAAGAGCCGCCGCCGGTCCACGAGCGGCGCGGCCAGCTCGCGGAAGCGGGTCTCGAGGTCGGGGAACGAGATCGACGCGCGAGGGAGGCGCACGGCTATCGCCGGCATGCGGGGGCCGTTTCGGACAGCGAGCGGCCCGTGGAATCGCGCCACCGGCAACGGCCGTTCGTCGAGCAGCCCGTCACGAACATGGCCGCCGCGGACGGGCTGTCGAACACGATCCGCTCCGTGAGCATATGGTTCTCGTCGATCAATCGGGCGCATTCGCGACGGAGCCTCCGGATCTTCGGTGGCAAGCTGGCGGCGCAGCCGGGCGAGACGATCGTTCCCGGCTCGAGCGCGAATCGGTTCTCGTCCAGCAGCCGTCCCCAGCCCAGGAATTGCCTTCCGGAAAGATAGAATAGCCGGTCGACCGTCGAACGAATCGCTTTCACCGGATCCGGCTTGATGGGCGGATCGGGACGTTTCCGCGGCGAGAAGCGTCTCTTGACGCGTGCGAGGACCCTCTTCGCGAAGGGAATGGTCCATCGGGCGAGCAGCCCGAGTCTGCACACGAGGTCGACGACGGCCTGGATCTCGGGCAGCCCCGGCGCGTCCCAGAACGCGATCGCGGGAATCGCAGGACACGCATGGAGTCTGACAGTCATCTGACTTCCTCCTTTTTCCAGAAAGCGGCCCCGCTGATCGAGGAGCCGCAGGCGAAGCACGCGGCGCCGGACCGGGTCCGGAACGGAACGTCGGCGCTCAGCACCCCTCCCTCGCCGATGAGCGAGGCGTGGCGTTCGCGGTCGCGAAGCGCCGACTCCGGGCAGCTCGGCGTCTCGCCGCCCCGGGGGACGATCCGGCTGCCCGCGAGGACGACGAACCCCTCGGGCGCGTCGCGGCCGAACGCCAGGCATCCGCGGTGCCGTCCGACATGGCGCGGCCACGGAACCCGTTCGTCCGAGGGGGAGCCGCCGGCTCCGACATCGAGCGGCAGCCGACGCTTGGCCACGGCCTGCCGGAGAAACATGCGGATTGCGCTCGCGAGATCGAGGCCGACGGCCTCGAACACTTCGCCCGCCTCGCGGAGCAGGTCGGGATCGATTGAAAGGACGGGGGGTTCCTTTTGTTTTTTCATGGGTGGACGGGGATGGGGTTGGGGTGTGTGAATCGGTAACGAAAGCGGATGCTCTCACATTTCGACAAGAAAGTCAAGCGCTATCTACCAGTTGACGGAAATTTTTAGTCGTAGATAGAAATCGCCAAGAATCGGCGTGCTCCGTACCCAATGGCCCCGGCATGGGAATCGGGAAGTCCCCCGCGAACCGGGGCGCTTCGCGCCCGGCCGCGGCGGGCTTGGCCCGGCATGGGGCGCAGAGGTTGTGTCGAGCAACATCGTGGGATACGAGAAGGTCAATCTGAACAAAGGCTTCAATATGATTGGAGTCCAGTTCGTTCAGGTAGGCGGCGCTGTCAAAGATCTAGCTACGGTCGGATCGCTGGATGACTCTTTCGCTGGATTTGACGAAGACGGTTACTATGCAACCGAGATGCGCGTCTGGACAGGAACGGGCTACTCGTACTATGGCTGGACCGGCACGAGCGGTACCGACCTTCTAGACGAAGCCGATTTGGATAACCTCTGGCTTGATGACAACCAAGAAGACGCTGGAGAAAAACTGGAAGCTTCTTCTGGATTCTGGGTCAATGCCGAAAAGGCTGGCACTTTGACGATTTCTGGAGAAGTGCCTTCGTCTGACAGCGTGGATGTGAACTTGGTCGCCGGATTCAACATGGTTGCTAATCCGTATCCTGGTGCGGTCAAAATCGCGCAGTTCGGAACCCTTGACAGCACCTTTGCCGGCTTCGACGAAGACGGATACTATGCGACCGAAATGCGCGTCTGGACTGGTACTGGTTACTCGTACTATGGCTGGACCGGCACGAGCGGTACCGATCTTCTTGATGAAGCCGATTTGGACAACCTCTGGTTGAATGACAACCAGGAAGATGATGGAAAGTCGATTGAATTCGGACACGCCGTCTGGATTAACGCCGAGAAGGCCGGAAAAATCACTTTCAAGAATCCCGCAACCGCTTCCGGCAACTAGTTGCCGCAGAATACAAGGAACAACACAATGAAAACGAAACTCCTCTCAATCCTCCTGCTTTCGGTCCTTGCGACCACGGCTTCTGCCGTGACTTTCAAGTGGTCGGCGGCTGGCGTCTCCTTCGGCGGAGAAAAAGTTGGGCAAACATCTGCCATCACCGGATACCTCGTCTACCTCGGCGGTTCGGATTCGGCGTACGCAACATCGTACACGATTTCCGAAACGACCACTGGGGAAGCTCTCGCAAAAGCGATTGATGTTACGGGAGCCATCATGGATGGTGGAAGTGCCACCGGCACAAGCAAGATGTCCAAGCTTCAAGGTCAAACCGATTTTGAATGGACAAAGTATTCGAATGGCGATGTCTTTGGCATGCTTCTCGTCTATCAGACGGCGGATAAGACTTACTTCAATCTGTCTTCCGCAACGGCGGCAATCTCCGGTCTGACGGATGAAATCACCGACCCCGCAGCCGCCACGTTCTCGTTCTCGTTTGACACGGCCAGTCCCAGCACTTCCGTCAAGTCTGGTGGCGGCTGGACGGCCGTTCCCGAGCCCTCGACCGCCATGCTCGCGCTGGCCGGTCTCGCGCTCCTGATCAAGCGCCGCAAGGCGTAGGCGGAGCGAACGCTCAAGCACAAACACAAAGCCCGGCGGGAAACCGCCGGGCTTTCGTTTTGCCGAATCCTGGTCGTTATAGCGCCGCAGCCGAGACTCGGAGTTGCACGCCGCAGGCGCGGGCGAGACGGAAGAGCGTCGGAAGCGTCGGATGCCGGCCCTTCTTGAGCTGGGCGATGTAGGGCTGCGAGACATGCATGCGGCGGGCGATTTCCGCCTGCGTGAGGTGGGAACCGTCAATGATGCTCTCCATGAGCGCGTACGATTCCTCCTCCGCGCGGACTTCGGCGAGGACTTCTTCGTAGCCGGGCTGGGCGCGAATGCGGGCGAGAGACGCGTCGCTGCGGGCTTTCATTGCCGCGAGTTCTTTTTTGGTCATAGTCCGAGGTCCTTTCTGATTTGGAGCGCGCGGTCGATTTCCCGGCGCAGGATGTCGTTCGATTTCTTCGAGTAGCCGGAAAGAACATAGACGATCGTTCCGGCGTCGTAGCAGTAGAAGTACCGGTAGTTGCCGTCCGTCAGGATCCGAAAGGCGAAGAGGTTCTGTTGTCCTTCGACCTTCTCCGCGCGTGGTGCGCGAAGGAATCCCTGCTCGGCCAACAGGTGGAGAATCGCGGCGTACTTGCGCTACGAAAGCGTGTCCATTGTTTCCATGAACTCGCGAGCCTGGTCGGTCTGGATGACGGTCTTTCCGGGCATGTCGTTCCTTTCGACGCCGGATGCTACGGCTTTCCCGATAATAAGTCAAGTATTATTTTTCATATCGTCCGTGGCCATCATGGAACTCTTCGGTCTGGGCATGCTCCTGAAGCGCCGGAAGGCGTAGGCGGAGCCAGCTCCACAACAAACGGAAAGGCCGCCGGGATCCCGGCGGCCTTTTCCTTTCGCCCCCCGACAATCAAGCGTAGACGATTGAACGACGACGGGATGGGCATCCGCCACGGAGCGAGGCGAACCACGGTTCGGCGAGGATGCCGGGCTGGTGCTGGACGATGGCGAGAAGGACTCGGGCCGGACCGGTTGGAGTCCGGCGCCCCTGTTCCCAGTTCTGCACCGTGTCCACGCTCACGCCCATGAGCGCCGCGAAGTCGCCCTGCGACACGGACAGATTCTCCCGGATCCGGCGAACCTCCTGCTTCTCGACGACGAAGCGTCGCGAAGGCGCCTTCGTTCCTCGCAAGACGGCCGCGCCCTCGCGCAGGCTGGCGACAAGCGTTTCGAAATCGGACTTCTTCATTTCTTGTACTCCTCCACGATGCTTCTCATGACTTTCAACTGTGCCGGTGTCAGATCGGCCCGTTCGTTCTTTCGAAACAGGTAGACCATCAAGATGCGGTCTCCCATGTCCCAGTAATAGACGATGCGCGATCCGCCCCCGCTTTCCGCGGCCCGACCCGGACCACCTAATTTTGCGGAGCCCTCCCGAATGCTGGATCAAGTCCCCGGCATCGGGATGCTCCACCAGATGCGCCTGAAGCTTCTGGTACGAGTCATCGTCCATCGCTTCGGTCACCAGACGGGTGAAGATGCTGGTCTCAAGGAAGATCACGCCCCCGGATTATACGCCAATGGCGGACAAAATCAAGAGAATTATTCATGCAGCCGTTCATAGGGACTGGTCGACCCGTTCCTGGCGCCGGGCCGGCTCCGCCTGGAGCCGCGCGCACTCCTGCAAGCCCGCCCCCTTGGGGGCTCCTTGCTTCGTTCAATCGCCCTCGGGGCCTTGCGGGGCTTGCGCCCCGCTTGCGGCCCCTCGGCAGCCGCCGGCCCCATGCGGGGCCGATCGGCGAGACGACCGCCGAACGGAGCGGCCCGCGCAATCGGAGCCTTCGGATCCAGGTTGCGGGATGGATGAGGGCGCGCGGCGGAGCGGCCCGCGCAAGCCCCGCCTTCGGATCAAGGTTGCAAGACCGATGGTGCGCGGCAGAAAGAAAAGACCGCCGGGGAAACCCGACGGCCTTTTCGGTTGTTTTGGTCGTTGCTGACTAGGCGCGACGGCGCTTGATCAGGAGCGCGAGGCCAGCCAGCGCGAGCATGGCGGTCGAGGGCTCGGGAACGGCCGTCCATTGGCTCCCAGACGGAACGGAAGGAGCAAGAGTATAAGTCTCCGTCGCTGCGGTAAAGTTCTCGCTGGAAGTGCTGAACGTTCCTGTTCCTGCTAAGATATAGTGGGTCTTCTCGTCTCCCCAACCAGTTCCAGTCGAAAGGAACAGCACGCCAAACGTACTATCTCCATCAACGAGTGTCGCAGTTGTGCCAGTAATCGTATCGCCGACATTGACAGCATAGTTACCGCTCTTTGCGCTAACCATCCCCGCGGCATTGGCAGTTTTGTCTCCAATTGCGGAAGATGTGTCGTTGATGAACGCGTTGATGTCAAATGAGCCCCAGTCCGCGTCTTTGTCTCCGAGGTAGACAAGGTAACCAACCGAGCTGTACCCGTTTTTGGTGGTCATTTGTGTTTCGCCATTGTAGAGCGCACCGGTATTTCCCCAAGCAATTTGAGCTGCAGATGCGCTCACTGCAGAGATGACGAACGATGCAATGAATGCGAGAGTTTTCATGGATTCGTGTGTCCTGGATTGTTTTGTTTGTTCTGAACTGCGAAACGTTAGGGCTTCGCAAAGACTGCGGATCCGCCGTTAGCGGAATTGATGAACACGGTTCCTCCAACGGGAATCGTCACATCAGCCTCGGCCAGTTCGGCTTCGTCAAACCAGACGTTCGCAGGAACGTCATAGTCTTCCGATCCTTCGCCAGACCAGCTGTAGGTGTTGGGGTAAGTTTGCGTGGAAGGATCCCAAATCGTCAACGTGTCCGTGGCGACAAATTCACTCCAGTCAAACCCTGTAAGACCGGAAAATGAAATGTCATTGATCTTGACCGCCACCGGATATGGATTTGCGAACTGGGTAAATCCTTTCGAAAGCTGGATTGTCACCGCAGCATCGGACAGGACCTCACCAGCGACAGTAGCTGTAGGAGTCTCTTGGGAGGACGAGTTAACGAACACCGAGTCTCCCGCGGAGAGCGACACATCGGCTTCCGCAAGTTCGGCTTCGTCAAACCAGACGTTCGCAGGCACATCGTAGTCTTCGGATCCGACACCAGACCAGCTATAAGTGTTGGCATAAGTCTGCGTCGTGGGATCCCAGATCGTGAGTGTGTCCCCAGCAACGAATTCGTCCCAGTCAAATCCGACGAGCCCGGTGAATTGCAGGTCGTTCAATCCGATAGACTGATCGTCCGTACCGACATTTTGGAACTGGACACCGATCTGTGTGAATCCCTTAACGAGGTTGACCTTGTTGTACCCCACGATGTTGCTCGACACAACCTCGGCGCCCCATGCCGGGAACAGCATGGTCTTGCACGCGCGGCGGAGCCGCGCCCTTCAGCTTGTCGCAGGCGGAACGCGGAGCTCTCCGCTCATAGGGAGTTCTCGGCTTCCCTGTCGAGGATAGAAGAGTTTCATTTTGCTTTTTCGCGGGAATCAATTATGCAATTTCTCGATTTTCTCCTTTACAATCCATCGGATTTCTGTTTTACTTTTCCGCGTCAGGCACATTGGAGTCGAACATGAATGCAGATTACTCGCGTTGGGCCGTGGAGGCCGTCCTCCACAAGCTTTCCGTCCGCCGCATCGTTTCCGTCGCCGGCGTCCGGCAAAGCGGCAAGACAACCCTTCTGGGCCAGTTGTCCATTCCTGGAATGGATGTGCGGACAATGGACGATGAGGCCCAGCGCAGGGCCGCGGCGCTCGATCCGAACGAGTTCGTCAAACGCGAATCCGGCGGGCCGCTTGTTATCGACGAAGTTCAGAAGGTCCCCGATCTTCTGTCCGCCATGAAAATCCGGGTGGATCGGGACCGGACGCCCGGGCAGTATCTCATCACAGGGTCGTCGAACCTCCAGGCCAACCCGAATGTCCACGAAAGCCTTGCCGGAAGGATGGGGACGGTTCGCCTTCGGACCCTTGCGCAGGGAGAGATACTCGGCTTGCGCCCGACGTTTCTGCCTTGCGCCTTTGAGCGGTCCTTCCGAAAGCCCGTTTCTGGATTCGACCGGCCCCTCCTCGTCGAGCTGGCTTTTCGGGGCGGTTATCCGGAGGCGATGGCCCTTCCGGAAACGGAACGGCCGAGGTGGCACCGCGATTACCTCGAGACGCTGCTCCGGCGCGATGTCCGCGATCTTCTTGAAATCCGGAACCTCCCTGCGTTGCGGCGCATGGCGACGGGGCTTGCGGGATATTCGTCGAAATTTCTAAACAAGTCCGAATTCGCGGCGGCGTGCGAGGCGTCGCGACCGACGGTCGACACCTATGTCGCCGCGCTCGAAGCGCTCTATCTCTTCGACCAGGTGCCTCCCTGGACGCCCGGCGACTATGACCGGGCGATCCGCAGTCCGAAATGGTATGCCGCCGATCCGGGAACCATGGCGGCGCTGTTGCATTGGGACAGGAAGACGATTCTAGGGGATCCCGACCGCCTCGGCAAACTCGTGGAAACCTTCGTCTACCACGAGCTGGCTACGCAGGTCGATCTTGTCGGCGATTGCACGCTATACCACTACCGAGACCACGACAAGCGCGAAATCGACTTTCTTGTCGAAGACGGGGAAGGTCGGATGCTCGGCATTGAAGTGAAGGCCGGATCGGCCGTCCGGTCCGACGACTTCGAACACCTCGACTGGTTCCGCGAGCGGTTCCGTCCCGACCTCGTCCCCATCGTCCTTAATACCGGCACGGAACCGCTCTCGTTTGGAAAGGGGCGCTACGCCGTTCCCATCGCGAGCCTCTTCGGGTCATAAACAAGCGGATCGCAAAACGAAAGCCCGGCGGTTTCCCGCCGGGCTTCGTGTTTGTTGTTGAGCGTTGGCTCCGCTTACGCCTTCCGGCGCTTCAGGAGCAGCGCGAGGCCCGCGAGGGCGAGAGCCGCCGTCGAGGGCTCGGGAACGGCCTGGATCCAGCCACCTCCTGCGGAGATGGTCTTGGATTCCCCGGCACTGGCATACGAGAAGCCAGAAGTGAAGTCCATTGCATCCAGATCGCTCGTCTCATCCACAATTCCCGAGAGCGTGACAACCGTCGATGAGAGATTGTAGTAGGTCTTATCTCCGTCCGTGTATGACAGGAGCATGGCGAATGTGTCACCATTGACCTTCGTTCCATAGTCGAACACATAGGTGCCTGTAAGCTTGCCTAGCGCATTCGGCGTGGACTTGAAACTACCCGTATCGGTTCCGACGCTCCCGATGATCGAGGAAGCAGTCGAGTCCTTCGTCACATCGTAGGTCGAATCCAACGAAGCGCCACTGCCAAGGTAAATGAGATACCCGGTCACGGCCTCGCTGTTCTTTAGATTCGTCGAATCGAATTTAATGGACTTTGTCGACCAGTCGAACGAAAGGGCGGATGCGACGGTTGTCGTCAGGGCAAAGGCCAAAAGGATTGCGAATGTCTTTTTCATGTTTTCGTGATTTGTTGTTGGTGGTTAAAGAGGGTTGGAAAAGGTCAGAGTCCCGGCCTTTTCGGTCTTGACCCAGACAGCCGTTCCGAAGGGAATCTCCGTTGTTACGATTTGGAGATCGGAGTCGAGCCACTTGTTGTCAAGGCTCGGGTTGTCCAGAAGATCGGTTCCAGCGGTACCAGACCAGCCATAGGTAACATACCCGTTACCAGTCCACACCTTGAGGGTGTTGACAAAGTCACCATCCTCTGTAATGCCCGAGAAAGAGGAATCAAGCTGTCCAAATTCGGAAATCGGGGTTGAGATGGGATAGGGGTTTGCAACGATGTTGGCGCCTGCAACAATTGCAACAGAGATAGAGGCGTCTGAGGGGACTTCCCCCGAGATCGTCAATGTACTCGCCTTCGGGGCTTTGACCCAGAATCCTGTGCTTGCTTCCGCATCGGCATCCGCAGGTGCGAGATCGGCATCCAGCCACTGATTGTCCAATTCGGGATTGTCCAGAAGATCCGTGCCGGCCGACCCAGACCAACCATATGTTTTATACCCGTTACCTGTCCAGCATTTCAGGGTTGTCACAAAGTCGCCGTCTTCGGTGATGCCGTCATCTTCACTAGGAAGGGTGCCGACCGTGGCTAACGAAAGATCCGTCCCGCCGACCTCCGCAAATTGGACGCCAACGAGCGTGTTCCCCGCGGCCAGCGCAATCTTCTCGTATCCCACGATGTTGCTCGACACAACCTCCGCGCCCCATGCCGGGCCAAGCCCGCCGCGGCTGGGCGCGGAGCGCGCCGGCCACGGGGGACTTCCCGATTTCCATGCCGGGTCGGTATAGCCGCCAAGTTTGCGCCGGGCCGGACGAGGAACATACTGGCTTGCGGAGGATGCTTTTCGGTTCTTAGGGCGAACAGGACGTCGCTGTCAGAGCAAGCTGGCAGCGGATTGGTTGATTTCGTGACAGTGTTGGCGAAGTCGAATGTTGATTTCGTGACATCCAAGTGATTTTTGCACTTGACTTTTGTAAGGAAAAGTGAGAGATTTCCTTACCGAAGGAACGTCACGTGAAATCCACAGAAGCCCTCATTCTGGCCCGCATACGGCGGATGCCGGCTGGCAGAGTCCTAACAAACCGCGATTTTTCCGATTGCGGTTCGTCGGGGGCCGTGGACATCGCGCTGTTCCGGCTTAAGAGGAAGTCCGTCATCCGTGGACTGGCCCGCGGCGTGTTCGACAAACCGGCGTTCAACAAGATGCTCGGCGAGTTCATCGCACCGGACATCCGTGCGATTGCAGACGCGGTCGCGCGGAAGAACCAGTGGCATATCCAGCCGGCCGGTGCGCTTGCGCTCAATGCCATCGGTCTCGATACGCAGATTCCCGTGCATCCCGTCTTCCTGTCTGACGGCCCGACGAAGACCTTCCGGCTCTACGACGGAACGGTTCTGCAATTTCGGCACCGGACGCTCCGCGAATCGAAGTTCCGCGACGCTCGCAGCGAAATTCTGGTCCAGGCGCTCAAATCGGCGGGCGAGCTGTCCGATCCACGAATCGTGGATGCGGTTCGTCGATTCATTCCGCCATCGGACCGGGCGGCCATTCTCGTCGACACGCGGTTCGCGCCGGCTGCGATTCACGACTGTCTCAAGCGAGCCTTCTCCCAACTCTGATTTCTCCCCTCCCATGGAAACATTCCTCTCCCTCCCCGAATCGGACCGTCGCGCGGTCTTCGTCCAGACGGCGGCGAAAATGGGCCGCATCGATCCGTCTGCCGTCGAGAAGGACTTCTGGATTTGCCTGTTTCTCGAACGCCTCTTCGGGTCGCCGCTCCGCGAGCGTCTCGTCTTCAAGGGAGGCACGAGCCTCTCCAAGGCGTTTCACCTGATCGAGCGCTTCTCCGAGGATATCGACCTCGTGCTGGACTCTCGCTCGAATCCCGTCGGCGAGCTGGAAGCGGAACCGAGCCGCAAGCGCGAGAAGAAGTTCGTCGAGGCGCTGGTGGACTGGTCCGAACGAGAGGTTCGCGAATCCATCCTGCCCGCCGTCGCGGCCCTGTGTCCGCCAGGATGCGAAGCGGCGCCCGTTGCCGATTCGCCGGGCTGCATCGCCGTCTCCTACCCGAAATTGTTCCCGACCGGCTATCTGCGTGCAGAAATCCTTCTGGAGATTGGTGCGCGCGGCGCCTGGGTGCCCCACGGGGAGAAATCAATCGCACCTTTCGTCGCCGAAGCCTATCCGGCGCTCTTCGCCCGACCGAACGCATCGGTCGTGGCCACGCTGCCCGAGCGGACGTTCTGGGAAAAGGTCGCCGTGCTACATTCGCTGGCGCTGCTTCCGGACGAACGGCCCATCCCGCGCCGCGCATCGCGCCATTGCTACGATGCGGTCATGCTCGCCCGTTCGCCGACCGTGCGCGCGGCCGCGTTCGGAAACCCGTCGCTACCGGAGGACGTGATCGCCTTCTCCGATCGCTTCTTTCGCCAAAGTTGGACGCACGACCATCCCCCGCGTCCCGGCTCCGTCCGGCTTGTTCCTCCTCCACGCGTCGAATCCGCCCTTCGCGATGACTACGCCGAGATGCAGGAGATGTTCTGGAGCGAAGCTCCATCCTTCGACACCCTTCTCGCGGAACTAGAGCAGCTCGAATCCGATATCAACGCGGTAAAGTAAAAACGAAAGCCCGGCGGTTTCCCGCCGGGCTTCGTGTTTGTTGTTGAGCGTTTGCTCCGCTTACGCCTTGCGGCGCTTCAGGAGCAGCGCGAGACCCGCGAGGGCGAGAGCCGCCGTCGAGGGCTCGGGAACGGTCTGCCATGAACTGCCTTGCGCGACGGCCGGAGCGGTCGTAAACGTTTCGGTCGCGGCAGAATAGTCGCTACCAGAGGTGCTGAAGGTTGTCACCTCGCTGGTGAAGTAATGTGTCTGCTCGTCACCCCAGCCTGTTCCGGAAGAGATGAACACTACGCCAAAATTGCTGTTTCCATCAGCAATCTTTGCCGGAGCATTATTTGGGATGGTATCCCCCACGGTAAAGATGTAGTTGTCCTTCGCATAGGAAACCGCACCAGCTGCGTTGGCCGTCTTTGCACCCACTGCGGAGGACGTGTCGCTGACAAACGATGCAATGTCAAACGAATCCCAAGTCGCCGTACTGTCTCCGAGATAGACGAGATACGCCGATGTAGAATATCCGTTTTTGGTGGTCATCTGGGTTTGATCGTTGAACAATGCACCCGTCGATCCCCATGCAATCTGCGTTGCAGAGGCCGACATAGAAAGTGTCGCAAATGCGACGATGGCGAGAATTGTTTTCATGGTTGTGTTCTGGTTGTGGGTTGATTGTTACTTGATGGGATTTGTGAAAGTCGCAGTACCGCCACTAGCCGATTTGATGAATACGGTCCCCCCGACCGGGATTGTGACATCGGCTTCGGCGAGTTCGCTGTCATCAAACCAGACATTGGCAGGAACATCATAGTCTTCCGAACCCTCGCCAGACCAAGCATAGGTCGTGGCGTAAGCCTGCGATTCTGCGTCCCAAATCGTCAGAGTGTCTCCCATCGTGAACGCATCCCAGTCATAACCGATCAGTCCGGTAAAAGCGATGTCGTTGATTTTGATTGCCGTGGGATATGGATTGGCGAACTGGGTGAACCCTTTGCTGAGGGAAATGGACGATGTTGCGTCCGAAAGCACTTCACCCGCCGCCACCGCTTGTGGGGGGGTGGCGGATGCCGACTTGATAAACACAGAAGATCCAACGGGGAGATCAACATCGGCTTCGGCAAGTTCGCTGTCATCAAACCAGACGTTGGCGGGAACGTCGTAGTCTTCCGAACCCTCGCCAGACCAAGCATAGGTTGTGGCGTAGGCCTGCGATTCAGCATCCCAAATCGTCAGAGTGTCTCCCATCGTGAACGCATCCCAGTCGTAACCGGTCAATCCGGAAAACGAAAGGCTGTTCAGCGGAATCGTTCCATCGGCAGCCCCGACAGTTTGGAATTGAATTCCAATCTGTGTGTATCCTTTGACGAGATTGATCTTCTCGTATCCGACAACATTGCTGCTGACCACCTCGGCGCCCCATGCCGGGCCAAGCCCGCCGCGACCGGGCGCGGAGCGTGCCGGCCGCGGGGGACTTCCCGATTCCCATGCCGGAGCATTGGACCAATTCGCGGCGGAGCCGCGCCACCAAGCCCGCCGCGGCCGGGCGCGAAATGCGCCCGCGCCGCGGGGGACTTCCCGCCGGTTGACACCGGGAGGGGGGACTGCCATACTTCCAGCCATGAAAGACACCCGCTTCGGAGACTTCAACGCGGACGGCTCGTTCACGGTCACCACGCCGCGGACGCCCCGCAACTGGTACAACTACCTCTTCAACGACGGCTACGTCACCTGCTTCTCGCAGACCGCCTTCGGCGAGGGCTTCGCGCAGGCCAAC
>JAEEGF010989565.1_pt1 | contig 12708 bp, 9 predicted proteins | sample 9134171 | NCBI WGS metagenome assembly JAEEGF01 (sample SAMN16246542, study PRJNA631951) | gut metagenome | biome: gut microbiome; feature: rumen; material: AP-attached | host: Bos | place: Iran: Karaj | collected 2018-10 | reverse complement strand
GGAATCCCGTTTCAAGAGGAAGGTCCACGCCTTCGTGGGCTCCATAGCGTTGGAAAAGGCGAAGAAGCCTGTCGCCGAGGCCTACGCCCGCTCGTTCCAGGCCCATAACGTCGACGACATCCTGCTGAACCACGCGGTCGGAAGGAACGGGATTACCAACGTGAGGGTAGTCCTCGGCCTCTCGGCGGTGAAGGACTTCTACGCCGGATACGTGTACGAGACTTGACGGTCTAGAGGGCCCTTGGCATAGATTGCGACGTCTGATGCCCCGCTCCGGTCTATGTATAGTCGAACCCGGAGACATTGTTTAAAGGCTAGAAACGGATAGAGAGGCGTACAAGCCGGAGGAGGACAATACAATGACGGGGGGCACATCGGATCTTTTCACTGCGGTGGCAATAGCTTGCGGCCACGACCTGAAGGTCAATGAATTCAATGACCGCCTCACCCTCCAGAAAGGCTGTTACATCCTGAACTCATGGGGATACGGCCCGAAGTACCCTTTCAACATGTATATCCGCGGACCGTATTCCAGCGAGCTCGCTGGGGAGTACTACAAACATAGGGTCATTACCAGAGGCAAGACCGACATTCCCGAGGATGCGCTGTCCAAACTTGCCGAAATCTACTCCAAGGGGATAGGATACGCCGAGGCATATGCCACTGTCCTCATGATAAAGACCAACAGCAAGGATTCCAGCAGCGAGGAAGTACTCAAGAGGGCTATGGATCTGAAACCGCGCTTGAAGGTCGAAGTGGCGGAGGCCGCCGCATGCCTTCTGGCTTGAGGTATGTCGATTCCTGCTGTGTCATCCTGATAATCGATAAGGACGATACTCATAGGAAGGACTATGGGTGCGGCAGGAAGAATGGCGAAGTCCTGTTTCCTAAAAACACGCGGTTCTCCGTGCCGGAGGCGGCCATGGGCGAGACGGTGATGAAAATCATGGACAAGAGGCCCGGCTCGTTCCAAGCGGCCATGCAGGAGTACGAGAGGCTGGTCGGAACGGGATTTCTCAGAGTCAGCTATATCAGGGACTCTGCGTTCACGTTTGATCTTGCCAAAGAAATTTCGAGAGAGAAGGCCGATTCTAGGGACAGAATATCAGTCGCTGACGCGTTGATTCTGGCGTCTGCCGCCGCGGACAAGGATTGTTCGGTGTTCTATACTTCTGATAGCAAGCTTCTCACGGACTCTTCAGTATCCAAGGCTGTCGATGAGTGGAGATCCAGCAGTGATTATGGCGAGATGAAGGTAATGGACATAGCCGATGCGTTGAAGCCGTGATCCGCAAGAGTAGACGTTTGTTTCATGTTTCAAGTTTTCCCGAATGGTCTGGTTGAGGGTTATGGCGATTCATGCGTCGATACCGTCCAGTTGACCAGCCGTCGGGCAATGGGAATGGTGGTCCCAACCGTTCTCCTACAACATAATAAATGGCAGTTCGATGATTCTCCAAGGGCGTGATTCGAATGAAGATGATCTGGCGTTTGAAGACCGCGGCCATGTTCGTGTTCATGACGGGCCTGCTGGTCGCCATAGGCGCGGTCATAGGGTACTTCGTAGACGATGTCTGGCTGGGACTCCTGATAATGTTGGGGCTCTCGGTGGCGATGAACTTCTACGCGTACTTCGGGTCCAAGAAAGCGGCCTTAGCCGCCAACAACGTCACCCTGATCCAGCGCGAGGACTGTCCCGAGCTCTATGAGGTTGTCGAGAGGCTCGCCACGAAGGCCGGCCTCCCCATGCCGGAGGTGGGGATATCGGAGGTCCCGATGCCAAACGCGTTCGCCACCGGTCGCAATCCCAAGAACGCCGCCGTGGTCGCGACCCGTCCGCTCCTGGACCTTCTGACCGAGGAGGAGCTGGAGGGCGTCATGGCCCACGAGATGTCCCACGTGAAGAACCGCGACATCCTGGTCATGTCCGTCGCGTCCACCCTGGCCTCGATGATCAGCTTCCTTGCCAGGATAGGGGTCTACTCCGCCCTGGCGAACAGCGGCAACAAGAACGGTGGCGGCATCATCATAATGCTGCTGATGGAGATCACCCTGCCGATAGCGGCCATGATGGTCCAGCTCGGGGTGTCCAGGAGCCGCGAGTACCTCGCCGACGAGTCCGGAGGCAGGCTCACCGGGAACCCCATGGCTCTTGCGGACGCACTCATGAAGCTGGAGAGGGGATGCGCCGCGCCCACCAACACGTATGACCGCGACGCCTACGCCAGCATGTGGATTTCCAACCCCATATCCGGCAAGTCTTTCGCATCCAACCTGTTCAGGACCCATCCGTCCACCGCGGAGAGGATCGAGAGGCTCAGGAAGCTCGACATGGAGCTCAGGGGATTCCGCTGATCACATCCTGGGCCGTCCGGAAAGGGGCTCCGGCCCGGGGGCCCGTCATTTGGGGTGGGCGTATCTCCTGTCGAAGTCGTCCATCCTTCTCTTGACCTTCTCCGCCTCCTGCTTGTCGTCGGCGGCGTCGCTTTTGCAGAGCTCCTCGTAAAGCAGGGTCATGGCGGGGCGGTACCTGGACGCGGACAGCCTGAGCCAGCGCATCGCCGAGTCGTGGTCCTTCTCGACGTCGACGCCCTCCAGCTGCATCTTGGCCATGAGGTGCTGGGCCCTCGGGTTGCCCCTTATGGCATGCTTGAGGCACAGGTCGGCCATCTCCTTCCTGGACGCCTTGTCGGTCTTCTTGGACAGGTATTGTATGTAGTACATCACGGCGTCGGGGTTCTCGTCGTCCTTCCCCTTGATCAGGTATTCCAGGCCTTTCTTCCTGGTCTTCTCGTCCTCCGAGGCCATGTAGTGCTTCGCGAGGGTGAACAGGGCCCGGTTGGAAAAATACCTGTTCTCCTCCAGGGTGGCCAGCGCGTCGTCGACGGACCTGCCCTCCTCGAGGGACCGGATCGCCTCGTTCACCTTCTTCGAGATCTCGAGGCACTCCTGGTAGATCCTGCTCTTGCTCTGTATGAAGATCCTCTTGGAGTCCATCGTGTACTCGTCGTCCTTCGCGATGTTGTGGACGATGAACCTCTTGCGGTTGGCGTAGTAGTAGTCCAGGTCGTAGGCCTCCTTGAAGTTGTCCAGGAGGCCCATGGCGTCCAGTCCGAAGAGGTTCCTCTGGCATTTGCCGCACAGGCCGCAGTTGGTCCCCGACACGAGGCAGGAGTGAAGGTATTTCTGGGCGGGCCTGTACTTGGAGATGTCGCGGAGCTTCTCGTTCCTCATCAGGGCGAACCCGTCCGAGTAGAGCTTCAGCCTGGCCGTGCTCATTATGGAGAGGGCGAGGGGCTCGTACCTGGCCGGATCGAACACGCTGTTGTTCTCGAACGAGATCGTGGCGCATCCATGGCCGGCGGACGGGTAGAAGTACTTCCGCCAGTGGTATCTCAGCACGAACACCGCGAACATCGAGGAGTAGAGGTGGGAGAGGAGGTGGTTCTGCGGGAACGCCTCCGAGAAGTTGGAGTCCGACTCCACTATCGGGAGACCGACCATGTTCGCCAGGTCCTGGGACCTCTGGTATATCTGGGACACGTTGGAGAGGTAGTCGTCGCCCCTCCCGTAGCTGCCGATGAAGGATCCGACGTTGTTGAGGCACACGTGGGTCAGCCTAAGGCTCTTGCTGGGGTGGTCGGCGTGCTTGTGGAGCGTGTAGAGGGAGTCCACGCCGCTGGAGGCGCTCGTGCCTATGTACCTCCCCCTCCTGATCTTGTCGTCCGGGATGGTGTCGCACCTGATCTCGATCTCCGACAGCCTGAAGTCGTTCTTGACGAGGACCGGGATGAGCTGCTCCGTGAGGTTGTAGTACAGCTCCTCGCTCATGGGGGCGTCCGATTCTATGTCGTAGTGGTTTCTGAGGCAGTAATGGAGGAGGCCTATGACGTACGCATCGCAGAGGTCGTCGCAGAGCCCCTCCCTGTACTTGGAGTCGACTTCGAACCATACGGTCCTGGTGTCCGAGGAGCCGTCGGCCTTGGTGACGTCGATGCTGCAGGACACGCCGCTGACCGGCCTGTATTCGACGGCTCCCTCGCCTCTCGCCCTCATCAGCATGTTGCGGGGGCCGGGGCTGTTGTACAGGACCGGCTTGCGGATGTGCACCATGCCTTTCATGGTTGCGAGTGAAAGGCCTGGTGATTAATATCCTGTTTGGTGCGCGGAGGGCCTGGATTGCGTTGCGCTTCAGAGTGATTTCCAGTTCATGCTTGTATCCGGTCCGAAAGACCGCATCAGAATCAGGGGTGCCAAGCGGCTCAACGCCAAGGGCATAAGCAAGACGTCCTAGCCTGTCGAATCGTTCTACGGCATCAGGCGCTCCGAGTGTTTGCGTGAACCAAATGGCGCAAGAGGACCTTCTCGTTATCCAGCCTCGCCATGTTCTGCATCTGCCTGGAGATGATGGGCCTGACGCATGGCGCCGGCCTCTTCAACATGTACCTCAAGGACGTTTACGCCGGCATGCGGATCTCCGACTCCATAACTGGAGGGTCCGTCACGTCCAACCTGTTCAGGGCCCATCCGTCCACGCTCACGCCGAAGCAGGCCGCCTGAACCACCGCGTTCTGCTCGGCGTGGACGCCCTTGCAGGGCTCGTGCCCGGTTCCGGAGGGGACATGGAGCTCAAGGGATTTCGTTGATATTCATCGCCCTGCGGGATCTTTTAAATAATAATTGCAAAAAACGCGTTTTGCGCTATTAAGAGAAAAGATAATTGCACGGACGCTATTAACCTGTTCATGAAAGAGGACGGGTACCGCCCAGGCAAATTCGGCGAGATAAGGGTGCACTATGGGCAGTTCAGCTATTTCTGGCCTTGCGATCTGCCTCTGGAGATTCATCTTGACAAAGGAATCGAGAGGAAGATGGAGAAGGCATTGGTCTCTTTGTCCAGGCTCGACGGGAAGGTGTCCCAGTTGTCCGAGGACGAGCGCGGCACCCTCCTTTTGCCGTTCGTTTTGATGGAATCCGTAAGGTCTTCGGCGATAGAGGGGACCGGGACCACGATGGAGGACATTTACCGTTCTGAAAGAGAGGAGGAGGTCGATCCGGTAAAAAGGGCGGACAACAAGGAGGTGTCCAATTACAGGGATGCTTTGAGGTATGCTATGTCGCATTCTTCGAAGGGTCTTACAGAGGAACTGCTTCTCGAGACGCATAAGATACTGATGAACGGGGTTCGCGGGGAGAACAAATCTCCAGGAAGGTACAGGGAGGTTCAAGTGCTGGTGGGGAACAAGGGCGATACCGTGGATACCGCCAGATTCGTGCCGATACCGCCCGAGGAGGTTCCGTGGAAGATGCTCAATCTTTTTGAGTACATGAACGGGGACGAAGACGGCATCCTCATGCGCGCGGCGATGTCGCATTATCAGTTCGAGACCATACATCCGTTCACTGACGGCAACGGGCGTCTAGGAAGGCTATTGGTGATGCTGATCTTGAACCGCGGAGGAGTCCTCAGATACCCTGTGCTGTATCTGAGCGGGTATTTTGAAGGCAATCGTGATGCATACATAGGGTGTCTCAACGGAATCAGGGAGAGGGACGACTATTCCTCATGGTTGAATCTGTTTCTGGATGCTCTTGTGGCTCAATCGGAAAGCTCCAGTAAACTCATCGACGCTTTGCATTCGTACCGTGCGGAGTTGCATGCGAATGAATCCGATGTCAAACTCATGCGGTTGAAGGATTCCTTGTTCGTGAACCCGTATATCAGGAGGGAGGATGTGGCGGAAATCTGCGGGGTTCACATCACGACCGCCGGCCGTATGGTGTCCAAACTGGTTTCTGAAGGCGTCCTCGAGGAGATCAGCGGGAGAAAGAGGAATCAGCTTTTCGTTTGCGATAGGATCATGGACATTCTAAGGTCTTATTGATCGGAAAGTTTGGAGATTTAAATAATAATTGCAAAAAACGCGTTTTGCGCTATTAAGAGAAAAGATAATTGCACGGATGCAAATAAGCGCTGAAGTCGGAGGCTCCGGCCCTTTCGGAATCCGGAAGCCTCCATTTTCGTCAGTTCACCGGCTCCCACTTGGCGAGCTCGTTGACCTTGGACAGGGTGGACCCCCTGCGTATCTCCTCCCTGGTCCTGTTCTCCCTCTCGTGGACGTCCAGGGCGCGGTTGGCGACCTCGACGGCCGACTCCTTGGGTATCACCACGATCCCCGACTCGTCCCCCACGATCCAGTCGCCGGTGCGGACCCTCTGCCCTCCGACGGCGACCTCTATGCCGATCCCGCCGTAGCCCTTCGGCTCTCCGGCGCAAGGGGCCACGGTGCGGGAGAACGCGGGGAACCCGAGGTCGCGGATGTCGTCGATGTCCCTTATGGCGCCGTCGATCACGATTCCGGCGGCCCCCATGACCATCGCGGAGCACGTGGCCAGCTCCCCCCAGACGGCTACGGGCGCCCCGCCCACGTCGACCACCAGGACGTCCCCCTTCTTGACGCGGTCTATCGCCTCCACGGGCTTCGCCCAGTCGCCGTTGGTGGTCTGGACGGTCAGGGCCCTGCCGACCATCCTCTGCCTATGGGCAAGAGACTGGGGGAGGATCCCGATCATGACGCCCTGCTTGTGGAACGCGTCGGATATGTTGCAGGTGGAGACCCTGGAGAACGCCTCGAACAGGTCCTCCTCGGAGTACTTCCTGGCCAGGTCGGTGTTTATCTTCGCGCCCGCCATGGACCTCTTGATGTCCTCGGCGGCGCCCTTGATGTCGCCGGTCTTGATTATCGCCCCTCCGACGATGACGTCCGTGGCCCCCGCCTCGACGTACTGGCCGGCGTTCTCGGCGGTTATGCCCCCGGCGACGGCCACCGGGATGGAGACTGCCTCGACGATCCTCCTGAGGATGTCTATCGGCGGCTCCTCCCCCTTCATCTGGGTGTCTATCCCCATGTGGAGGCAGATGTACGCGACTCCGAGCCTCTCCACCTCCTTCGCGCGGGCGACCTTGTCGGGGACGTTGATCATGTCCACCATTATGTCGGCGCCGTACTTCCTTCCGGCCATCACGGCCTCCTCGATGGTAGAGTCCTCGGCCAGGCCCAGGACGGTGACCACGTCCGCCCCCGCCTTGGCCATGATCTCGACCTCGAAGGCGCCGACGTCCATGGTCTTGGTGTCCGCGATGAGCTTCCTTCCAGGGAACTCCCTGCGGAGGGTGCGGACGGCTTCGGCGCCCTCGCTTTTGATGAGGGGCGTGCCCGCCTCTATCCAGTCGGCGCCTCCGTCGACGGCTTCGTGTGCGATTGCGACGGCTCTTCCGAGCTGCATGAGGTCAAGTGCGAGCTGCAATACGGGCATGCCATCGGGATGGGCGGACGCTTATTTCATCTGTTGCATTTCCGGCGGGAAACCGTCATAAGGGAGGTATGCGTACTATAGTGCAACGGAGATGTTCGGATGCCGTTCATAAAGGTTCAGAAGCTTGTCAGGAACGAGGACGGGACCGTGAGGTCCGGGAGCGCCGCCATCATGGACGCCGTCTACGTGAAGGACGGGAAATACCACTCCAAGCAGGTCCAGAGGGAGAGGCTGGGGAAGGTCGTGGACCTCGATCCTTCCGGGAGGAGGGGGATATTCAGGTCTCCTACCCGCGGGCTGGTCCGCTATGACGCCGACGCCGACGAGTTCTCCGAAGCCTCCGAAGGGGAGACTATAGTGATAAGGAAGCCTTCCGGGACCCACGTGGTCTTCGGAGACGTCTACGCCTTCCTGGAGCTGGCCAGGGCCTCCGGCGTCCTGGCCTCGATGAGGAGGGCCATCCCGGACTCCCAGTCGTTCGAGAGCATCCTGGTCCGCGCGGCGAAGGACTTCACGTTCCCGTTCGTGCCGGCCGACGCGTTCATGGCGCGCTCGTTCATATCGTCGGTGCTCAAGGATTCCGACAGGACCGCGGCCATGGGGTCCGAGAAGAGCCGCAAGGCGTTCTTCAAGGAGTTCTGCCCGGAGCCTCCGGAGATGGTCTCCGACGTCGCCTCGTACGATTCCCCGCACGTCATCCTGGGCGTCTCCGGGGGAAGGGCCGTCTGGTGCGACTCCGTGGTGGACACCTCCCGCTGGACCGCGCCGGACGGGGTGCAGCTGGCGGTGCTGTCGCAGGATTACGTTTCGGCGCAGCTTTTCAAGAATTACGATTCCGAGTCTCCGCTTACCTTCATCGTCTCCATGCCCGCGAAGAAGGGCCTTCCCTACAAGGAGGCGTGCCAGAAGGCCCTGAAGCATGTCGGGGAGAAGGAATGCATGTACGAGCTGAACGGGCGCGACTACTTCGGCGTCAGGAAGAAGATCGAGGCGTTCGGAAAGAAGGCGTTCGCCTACGTCTATGCGGACATGGGCGGGTCGGGAGTCCCCATGCCGTCTTTCACCGTCCTTCTATCGAACAAGAGCATGCGCCCCGACTCGGTCATGGAGGCATTCATGTCCGCGCTCCGTTCCGAGGCATCGGTCAGGAGGGGAGGCACGTTCGACTCGTCGTTCGAGAAGGTCCGCGGCTCGGCCCTGTGCGGAATAGCGTCCCGCATCATGCGCGACGAGGTCCGCAAGGCGGCGGAGGCCGCGGGAATCAGGGTCTCGGATCTCGCGGGATACTCTCAGGCCGTGATGTGCTCCGTGGATGACGGGAGGATCTGCGTGGAGACTCCCGGGAAGCCGGCATCGAAGGCGTTCTCGGCCATCGGCGTCGGGGTGCCGGAGAGCCTGGATGCCGGGAAATACAGGGAGTCCTTGTTGAATCCCTGAGATGGTCGCCACTCAGCTCGCCCGTCTATCATCATGTTCCAGCTCAAAAAACGATCATCACCGTGGCGGCCGGGACATGGACGGTCATGATGATAACGGTGTCGATGGGCGTGCGCCGTTTTCCTTTCCATGACGGCGCAGAGGGTCGGTCTATGGGGCACGTATGCCGTCCATTGACGGAACATGTTCATTTCCGATGTGTGCATCTCACGTTGTTGCGGGGCTTTCAGGACTGAAGATCCAGCCGTTTCTTGGGATGATTTCAAGACAGAGGTGAAATAGCGGAGCCTCGGCATGGTTCGTTATCTGATTTTTTATACTTATATAATAACTAAATATCTAATATGGAGAAAAAAATCATCGCCGATGGCGGCATCATTGAATCCTGCTGCCGGTATTTGCTGGCGACGATTATCGAATTCTGTAATGATTTGGACAATTCATATTCAGGCAGCCGGCGTTGCCAGATGCATGTATGGTTGCATCGCGCCATGATGTGACATAAGGTTAAGGGGGAGGGGCCGAAGCCCCTCCGGTTTAATCACCTCTCGTAGTTCTTCGAAGCTTCACTGAGCTCAAAGAAACCGGGCTCAAAGATGGCAGAGTCCAGCTTGATAGGCTCGTCCTCTCCGAAGAACAGGTCGAGGGTTGTCGCCACGAGGGCGTTCGCATTCTCGGGCACTCCCAGGAAGGACTTCACGTTCTCATCGACGATGAAGAGCCTGCCAGCGAGGGCATCCTTGGCGTAATACTGGGACTTGTTATCGTCGTCCACGTAGTTGCCATAGGCGGGTATGAAGCCAGGCATGCTGGGCTCGCCGCTAGAGCGCTTCGCGTAGAACTCCCTTCCAGCCAGGTTCTCGGTGGCGATTCCAGAGATGAAATCGATGGAGAACGCGTTCTCCCTGACGGCCCTGAGGCCGTTTCCGAAGACGACCTTGGTGAGCTTGTCGTTGAAGAAGGCGTACGCGCCGATGACCTGGAGGTCGTCGTTGAACTCGACGGACCTGAGGGCGCTGCATCCGGCGAACGCCTTGAGTCCGACGGTCCTGACGTACTTGCCGAAGGTCACCGAGGAGATGTCCTTGTTGCCGTAGAACGCCTTGTCGCCGATGGCGAGGACCTTCTTGCCGTCGATGAAGTCGGGTATGACGACGTTCTTGTCGGTGCCGGTGTATCCGGTGATCTTCACTCCCTTGATTCCGACGGTGGTGTAGTCCTCGTACTCGAAGACGGAGGCGTCTACCTCTGCTGCGACCCTGTTGATGAAGCAGGATCCGAACAGGGTGCCGGTGTATCCGTTCGCGACGTTTCCGGTCACGGTGACGGTGTACCAGTCGCTGGCGAGGATGCTCCTGACGATCTCGTCCTGGAACACGACGACCTCTCCGTCGCCGTTCACGACGGTGATCTTGAAGTCGTCGATGGTGAAGGACTGGAGCCAGGGGAGCACGTCCATCGGGAAGAAGTGCACGGCCCTCTTGAGCTCGTCGAGGTCGTCGGCGGTCAGAGTGCCGACCACTTCGATGGTGTCGATGTTCAGGGTCAGCATGGGGAACCAGTTGAGGTCGATGTGAATCACATCGTTGTAGAAGTTGGCTCCCTTGGGGAACTGCACAAGTCCAGGCTGCTGGCTGGAGTACTGTCCATAGTAGGGCCAGTCCTCCTTGTCCTTGGGCCACTGGCTCTCGTTCAGAGGCAGGATGAGGTAGTCGGCGCCGGTGCTGTTCTCGTCGGCGGGGACGACGACGTCTCCCGTCTCGGAGTCGTACCACTCGGGCTGGTACTCGAGAGGCGTGATGTTCCAGACGAACTAGTCGGGCTGGTATTCCACGCCGGTGGGGACGATGTAGGACGCTCCGTCCTGCTCCACGAGGATGTAGTCCCAGATGAAGAGCTTGGTGTCGGAGTCGACGACCTTGTCGTCTATAATCACGAGCTTGCCGTCCTTGTCGTACTCGGGCGCATAGACGGCGCGGTCGATGCCTTCCATGTAGGGAGCGGGCATCTCTCCCTTGCCGTAGACGGCCCATGTGTAGTCGGCGGTGTCGAACTCGGCGACTCCGGCGTTGTAGACGATCCTGACGGTGTAGTCGAAGACTATCCTCTCCTCGGGCAGTCCGACCTGGGTGAAGACCTTCTCCACGGTCTCCTGCACGTAGACGGGCTGGCTCTTGCTGTCGTATGCGTAGAACTTTCCAGACTTCGACACATCTCCGTCGTAATATCCAGTTACTATCGCGTAGTTTGCACTGTTGGATCCGGTGGTCACGGTGATGACAGTGTTCACATCCACTACGGGCTTGACCTCGGTCTTGCCGAGCACGGTGACCTTTCCGATGGATTCCAGGATGGACACGTAGGTGTACTTGCCGTCATCCGCGACAGGGGTGACCGTCTGGTTATCGCCCTCTCCGGAGACCTCGACCTCCGCGTAGACGGGTGCCTTCGCGGTGAAGTCGTAGACGGGCTTGGTGTAGTCGTAGACGGGCTTGCCGTTCTTGTCGAACTTGAGCGTTCCGTCTCCGTTGACCTTCTGCATCCAGACGTAGTTGTCCTTGTCCTCGCCGCCGTTGATCTGGCCGGTCTCGAACCTCAGCTGCTGGTACAGGTACTTCTCGTACACGGGGAGTCCGAGCTCGTCGACCTCCTGCTCGTAGACGGGGTTGCCCTGGGCGTCCTCCGCGGGGACCTGGGGGGTCACGGTGACGGTGACGGGCTCGCTGTCGACGTCGTACTTGGGGACCTCGGTAGTCTCGGGGACCTCGTAGGCGTAGACGGGGGCGCTGTCCTCGTCGTAGTTGGGGACAGTCATGGTCACGTCGATCATGATGGGCTTGTCCAGGTCGTAGACGGGCATTCCGGTGGCCTCGTCGTAGACGGGCTTGCCCTCGTCGTCGACCATCTGGTAGTAGGCGTAGTCGCCGGTGATGTAGAGCAGGTGGCGCTTGACTATCTCGCCGTTCTCGTCGTAGATGTAGACGTCCACCTCCTTGGGCGTATAGGCGAGCAGGTAGTCCTTCTCGTCGATGGTCTCGAGACTGCCATCTTCGGGGTCGACAACGACGATTGCGGGCTCCATGCCCTCCACCGGGGTTGCGGTAACGACTCCCGTATCTGCGTCTTCGGTGATCGTGACGAGCACGTACTTGCCGTTGGACTTCACGGGGGTGTAGACGCCGCTGTCCGCTTCCTCCTCGATGACCATCACGTAGACGGGCACATCTGCCACATCTGCGCCTTCGCCGACGGTCGTCGTTATCGGGGTGTCCTCGGTGAGGACGTCCTCGAACACGGGGCGTCCGAAGACGTCCTTGTCCTGGATGATCCAGGTGGTCTTGGTTATGGAGACGACCTTGTAGTTGCTGTACACGGGCAGGTAGGTCGCGGAATCGCCGGCGGCGGCGATCGTCACCAGTTCTCCAGTAACATCATCGGCTGAGTTGACGTCGGTCACAGTAGCCGGTACCATCGCATTCTCGACGTATTCGTAGAACGTCGAGTTATTTACTATTTGATCCCCGGTCTCGTTGACCTCGACATAGACCTCGACGTCGTCAGCAGTCTTTATCTGGTCACCGTTGGCCGTTGCCTTCTTGTAGTACTTGCTCTCTCCGGCGGCGGTGGTGGTAACGACGTCGTCGACCTCGGGGTAGATGGCGGGGCCCTCGACGCTGAAGCCCTCGATCTCGGTGGCAACGTTGTCGGTGATCGTGTAGTACGCGCCCTCGACGATCACGTACTCGTCGTCGTTAAGCTCGACCTCGACGTAGACGATGTCCGCGTCCATGACGGTCTCCATCACGATCTCGCCGGTGGGGTTGCCCTGCTCGTCGAGCTCCTCTTCGAAGTCGGTGAACATCAGGCGGCCGTACTGGTCCCTGAGCTGCATCTCGACCGGCTCTCCGTCGACCATCTTCTGGGCGTAGGCGGGCTTGCCGTGCTCGTCGTGGA
>JAEEGF010900250.1_pt1 | contig 12709 bp, 14 predicted proteins | sample 9134171 | NCBI WGS metagenome assembly JAEEGF01 (sample SAMN16246542, study PRJNA631951) | gut metagenome | biome: gut microbiome; feature: rumen; material: AP-attached | host: Bos | place: Iran: Karaj | collected 2018-10 | reverse complement strand
TAGACCAATGAGTATATTTTCAACAACTATCAGCGTGTGGTCATCTACCAAGAGAAGTGCCGACAATCGTTCTGAGATGTCCGTCGCCGAGTTCCTCCATCTGGGGCAGCACTATGTGCCCACCATCACATTGCTGCGCCAGTGGTACGACTACGGGGTTGTCATCTATCCCACCGACCCCCACGAGAGTGCTAGAGCGTTCAGTGTGTACACAGATGGCAAGGCACGGCTCCCGCTGGCCACCATCGGCGGCAACTACTACAACGGTGGCCTCGCAAATGACCTCATCACCCCAACGAATTTGATGTGCCTCGATTTAGACGCGACAAAGCCCGACAAGGCGGCAAAGCTCCTCGCCGCAGGTCAGCCAGTCCCCAATGCCCACGTCACGGACTGGCAACGAATCAAACGGCAGTTGAGTCACCTGCCGTGGGTTGCCTATTGCGGCCTATCGGTCGGGGGTCACGGGTTGTTTCTCGTCGTGCCGATAGATGACTATCGCATGCACGCTGAACGATGGCAAGCCGCTGCCCACCTGCTGCTGGAGCACTACGGCCTGGTCATCGACCCAGCGACAAAAGACCCGACGAGGGCAAGATTCATTTCCTACGACCCGCAGCCGTTCGTCAACCCGCAAGCCGAAGTGTTCAGGGTTGCCAAGCCCCGACCTGTCACCATCACGCCCAGCTACGCACCTACCACACACCGCACCGCTCCAGTCAGCAGCGCGGCGGAGGCTGTCACAAAATGCGTTGAAGAAATTGAGCGCAAAGGTGTTGATATAACGTCCGATTACTCCGACTGGTGCAGCATCGCCGCCGCCCTATACAGCGAATTCGGAGAGGCCGGAGAAGACTATTTTGTGAGGGTCAGCCAATTCTACCCCGGAGCCACCGAAAGCTGCTCACGTCGAAAGTATAAGCAATGCAGCACGATGAGCCGCATAAGCATCGGCACGTTCTTCAAAATTTGCCGCGACCACGGCATAAGGTATGAGCGCACGTCTACGCCAACGGCGAAGGCTACACCAGCCCCACGCCCAGCATCCATGGCTACACCATCGGCTTCGCCCATCGCTACATCATCGCCCACGGCTGCACCAACACCATCGGCAGCATCGGCCACGACTGCACCATCATCATCGCCAGCCCCTGCACCGTCACCATCGTCAGGAGCATCGGCCACCACGGCAGACAAGCCACGCATACGGTACGCGACCCTCCTGCCCTTCCCATATGACGATGCAATCAGCAACCTCACACCCGAAGAGTTCAACGACATATTCAGCCCCGCAGCCGTAGCCAAGGCGATGAGCATGGAGTGCCCCTTTTAGTTTAACTATTTAACACATTAAATATGAAAACGAAACACGACATCATTAAAGCACAGCTTCAACTATATGAAGAAGCCACCAAGAAGCGCGTAGAACGGGCCACAAGCGCATCAAGCGAAAGAGGTGGGCAACCATCCACCCACGACAACAAAAAGCCGCCACAAGACGATAAGTGACGTTTCTGCACGCCTCCCCTCATACTCCCCTGCTATCATTTCCCTCGATGGCAGGGGATTTGATTTTTAGTTGTATGGTTTTAATGTGTGTGTGGTTTTAATCTTATTTGCCAACTCTACATGGCAATTTTAGGGACGTGTCATGTTTTGATATAACTTAAAAGGTTAAAACCATACATTTCGCGAAACGTTTTCCAATTTCTTTACACACACTCCCATGGGTATTGCCTAACTTTGCAGCGAAACCAAAAAAATCACAAGTCATGGAAAGAAAATCAATTATCTACGCGCGAGTATCAACCCAAGTTCAGGACACCGACAGGCAGGTAGCAGACCTTCAGTCATACGCCCAGGCCAACGGTTATGTGGTCGAGAAAATCATTACTGAGCAGGTTTCTGGAGCAAAGCGGAATGAGGAACGCCCCGCCCTGCTGGAGGCACTCGACTATGCCACCGCTAACGGCTGCACCATCCTTTGCAGTGAGTTGTCACGACTCGGACGCAATATCGACGAGGTTCTAAAGGCGGTCATCAACTGCAAGGAGCATCGCATAAACGTCTATTTTCAGAAAGAGCAGTTATCCATCTTCACCCCCGACGGTAACGAACACCCCTTCCTGATGATTATGATTGCAACACTTTCAACCTGCGCAGCGATTGAGCGTGAAGGCATCGTTTTCCGCCTGAAGTCAGGCTATAACAATTACCGACTCAAAGGCGGCAAGGTGGGGCGCAAGGAAGGCTACAGGGTAACGATGAAAGACTATGAAGTCAAGTACCCAGCACTGGTTAAAGACCTGCGCGACAAGGCCAACGGAGCGAAGGGGAGTCTGTATTCGGTCAGGGCATTGGCAGACCGCCACCACGTCAACGCAAGCACGGTACAAGCTGTTACCAAACTCCTGAAATAGCATGAAAAAGCCCCGCCTCAAACGGACGGGGGTTCTCATGTGCTACTGCTTTCGTTTGTCGATTATTTCTTCATCCAGCAGTAGTTGGAAAAATTGCAGACAGTAGCCGATTTCGGCGGCGGGAATCTCACTGTCCGGCCGCAGGTTCGCCAGCAGCCACACGCAGAATCTTCGCACGCGCTCCACATCTTTTTGGAACTCTTCTTTGCCCCAGTAGGAGCAGCTTAAATCGATAGACGTTTCCATAATTTACGAATTTTATATAATTAAACAAAACGGTGCAAAGGTACGAATAGAAATGGAAACCTTCAAGCGTCCCGCGACATTTATTATGGTGAACACGCGCGACAGATGCACCCGCCGTCTGCACGGCTAAACGACTGACGGTCAGGCCGTTAAGGTTGCGGCATGGGGGTAGCCCCCCCCCCCTTTACAAAGGCTAAAGATTCACTGTGACCCCTTCTCGGAATTTTTTAATTTTTTTGTACCTTTGCACAAAAAATTAACCATTCAAATAAATGCAACATGTTGAGCGAATTAGAAATGAAAACAATCGCGATGAACATCATTAAGTTCGCACGTGAGGATGACAAGCTGATAGAGAAGATTGTAAAGGCGGTAGAGAAACAACGCAGCAAGCAGCCTCGGCTTGTCACGGCAAAGACGGCGGCATCGATGCTCGGCATCTCCACATGGACATTGTACCGACTGAAGACCTACCCCAACGGAGAGCCTTTCTTCACAACTATCAAGAGCGGAAGCAGCAGGTCAAGCACCCTGAAATACGATGCTTCAAAGGTGGTGCAGGAGTATGAGGCATACCTCGCGTGGAAGCGAGGCGCAAGGAAATAGGTCGCGTCATACACAAGTAGCCCCTGGAATTATTTTTTCGGGTTGAATAATTTTTTCGAAATTTTTCTTGTTTCTTTACAAAATAGTTATTATCTTTGCAAAAAATTTAGGATAACACATATATGAACGTACCATCCACCGTTATCATCCAGCAGCACCGCGACGAGGTTCTGGGCGAGCTGCGCCAGAGCATCAAGGCCATCCAAACATCGATCAACGCTCTGAAGACCATCTCCGATTTCAGCGTGCCCCAGAGCGCAGACCCAGCGCAATGGGCAAAGGCTCTCGCAGCAGCCAACGAGCGCAAGGATACAGCATACCGCGCCATCAACGACAACCTCGCGTTCACCTGCGAGCAGAAAGCAGAGTCCCTGAAGGCGTGGAGGAGCTGGCATTTCGTCATCAGCAAGCACATCGGCGGCATCATCAGGGCATTGCAGAAATGGCCGACAGCAGCATGGCGATGGGATATGCAAGGGCAGAACATCGTGCCTGGTTGCAGTACTTACAGCATCGCCGACATGATGGCGACGAAGCCAGTGCCGCCCGAATGCCAAGAACACGCCGAGAAGGTTGATGCCGTGCGACAGTCTATCCTTACCCTGCGAGAGTGGGAACAGCAACACGGCATTAGAAAGCTGCCCATCGAGCCATTGCTGAAAACCGACATTGAATCTCTGTGCGTCCAATGGGCAACGGGCAGCATCCTTCGCCAGCATGGACTCGACAACGTAACGGCCAGCCGTGTGGCGGTTTTCGAAAGTACATTCATTTAATCATTTAAAAATAAGATATTATGAACGAGTTAAACGAAGTTTTACAACTATTGCGTAGTGCCATGCCCCTCCTGAAAAAATTCGGCGAGTGGCAGCAGCAACAGGAATTGAAAGAGCGTGAAGAGCAGGAGCGGGCATCATTCGCAGAAAGGGAGTTCAAGGCCTGGATTGCCGAAAGGCGAAAGAAGCAGCAGCAGGAGGAGAGAGATGCCGACGAGCTTGCCAAGAGGTGCTATGGCGGGGAAACATGGCAGCGAGAACGATTCTTCTCGCCCCGCTATTGAGAAATCCCGTGGTCATGGTTGTTGTGGGGCTGGCGTTAAGCATCAGCCAAGCGTCAGCCCATTTTTTCAAATCTAATAAATTGATTTCCAATGATTTTCAGAAAGAATCAGATAAACCCAGAAGCATCCGAGGTCTCGATGATGGTCAGCTTCACTACTGCCGACTGTTGGCGATGGTTGAATACGCTGTACCACCGTCTCACCAACGGCCTCGACAAGGATGATGACTTGGCGACGGAAACCGCCTTCAGCGAAGACGAGCTGCAAAATTGGCTCGCGAGAGAACCCGCCATCCTGGGGTGGATGCCAGAAAAGCACGCCACACCCATCTGCAAGTGGTGCATCCGCGTCGCCCGTGACAAAGGGTATCTTGTCAAAGAGGGAAAGCACTACATGCTGACAGAGAGGATGGGAGCAAAAAACGGCAGACCCAAAGAGACATAGTTGTTTAAAAGATGTTTTCTACATTTTCATTGCGCGTGGCTGCACCGTCTGCGATAGATAGTGCAGCCGTTTTTTGTAGTTTCCGTCAGCCCCTTCAGGAAACCCCGACGTTCTTTCGGTTTGGGGGCATCCTGCACACGGCAACGGAGGACTAAGGATGATGATACGCACGCGCGTGCATAAAGTAAGAGGGGCGACTCATCATCTGCCATTCTCAAAATTTCACCGTAAAGTCATGGTAAACGGAAAAAATTTTGTACCTTTGCAAACGAATTGCTTAACGCGATTTGTTAAACTAATTAGGGTGCAGTTGTCGGGAGATAATTGCACCCCTCGTTTTAAGAGAACCAAACAATTTCGGGAATGAGTCGGGAATTATAGAAAACAAAAATCCGTAAGCGCTTTCTTTTCAGCTACTTACGGACTATTATCAGTTGGACGACTCGGATTCGAACCGGGAATGACAGAACCAAAACCTGTAGTGTTACCATTACACCATCGTCCAAAAAAACACCGCAGCAAAAACCATCCGCTGCAAATGCGGCTGCAAAGGTAGTGAAAAGTTGCCACTTTGTCGAGGTGTTCAATAGGATTTTTTCCGCACGTTAAGCATTTTTAACTTGGAAACAAGGACAATCTCAAGAAAAATGCCGTACTTTGCAACATCAAAATACCAAAACAAAGAAAGGAACAGAGCTATGAACAGAATGAAAGAGGCAGCCATCATAGCCGTGGGCATGATGGTGATGGGATGGTTTCTGAAGTGCGGCATCGACAACTTCGCCAGCAAAGACCGATGCGTCACCGTGAAAGGACTGGCAGAGAGAGAGGTGCCAGCCGACAAGGTGAACTGGAGCATCAGCACTACAGAGATGGGCAACGACCTGCCCGAACTCTATCAGCGCATCAGCCGACAGGCCGAGAAAATCAAGAAATTCCTGGTGAAAAACGGGCTGAACGAGAAAGACATCACCATCAACCCGCCAAGCGTGAACGACCTGGAAGCCAACACTTGGAGCGAGAACCGAAAGAGCTATCGCTACACAGCACACACCACCGTCACCGTCTACACCAAACAGGTGGAAAAGGTGAACGAAATCATCTACCGACAGGGCGACCTGCTGGAGCAGGGAGTGGCCATCGAGAGCGGATACCCCGACTATGAGCTGGCCTCGTTTCAGGAGCTGAAGCCCGAAATGATGGAGGAAGCCATCAAAGCCGCACAGAAGACGGCAGAACAGTTTGCCAAGGCCAGCGACTCCAGCCTCGGAGGCATCAAAGTGGCTGGGCAGGGACAGTTCGAAATCGACAACCGCGACCAGAACACCCCATACATCAAGAAGATACGTGTGGTGACCACCCTCACCTATGCGCTCGACTAACCGAGCCGCTCCCCGCATCGCACCACCACCACTACGCATCAAGGCCTGTCGCTATTGCGGCAGGTCTTGTCTCTTTGTCGCAAAAACACAAATGCCCGATTTCATCATTCAAGCGGAAATAATAAATTTTAACATAGCACGGCGTGAAAATATATGGCAAATTATTCGATAATAAAAAATAATTTACTACTTTTGCGCCCTAATTAACAAAACTAATAATTTAAAGACTATGTATTGGACACTTGAATTGGCTTCAAAACTGGAAGACGCTCCCTGGCCCGCCACCAAGGAAGAACTTATAGACTATGCCATCCGTTCCGGCTCTCCCCTTGAGGTGCTGGAGAATCTGCAAGAAATAGAAGACGAGGGCGACATCTACGAAAGCATCGAAGACATCTGGCCCGACTACCCCACCAAGGAAGACTTCCTATTCAACGAGGATGAGTATTAGACGCTTATTATAAGCGTAACTAATTGAATTTTAACGAGGTGTGAAAATCAGAATTATTTTCACACCTCGTTTTCTCTGTCCTTTTAGCCCATTTTAGTGCCAAATAAGTAGCACAAAAGCGTGCTTTTTAGGCTTATTTAGGGGAGGAAAATGGATTATTTTCACAATAAACGCTACCTTTGCAAAATCCTCTTTTGGTGCAAATAATTATTTTGATATGGCAAGACAGCAACGGCAATTCCCTCAGGGAAAGTACATCTTACGCTCACAAAACAAGTCTCAAAATTATGCAGTTTACCTCTATTACTATTGGCGTGGTACACATGTTCGCCGCTCGGTGGACTTTTATGTGTCCCAGAAGGACTGGAACCAGGATGCCAACGGCGGTGCTGGTGAGTTCCGTCCATCATACGGCCCGAACTACAAGGAGCGTAATGCTTATCTGAAGGAGTTGATGCACGACATCGACTCCAAGATAATGGACTATCTCAAGAAGAATGAAGAGATAACCGGAGAAGTCATAGAGGCATTCGTGAATGGAGACAAGAGTGCCCTAAGGGCTGACAATGGCATGGACTTCATAGAGTTTGCCAAGCAGCGTTTCATAGAACGCTATAACGCAGGGAAGATTGGTGTCAGTTCCAGGGAGAACGGCATCAGTTATATCAACCAGTTCGCAAAGTTCCTCAAACAGGAGCATCGCGGCAGTCACGGTGAAAAGAAAGAGTTGCTCTATCTCGGTGAGATAACAGAGCAACTCGTTCTTGACTTCCGGAACTGGCAACTTGGCAATAACAGAAAGGTTGACACAGTGAACAAGGCAGTTCAGGCAATAGCCGGAGTCTGTACTTATGCTTCACAGATGAAATATGTCCCCATAGAGGTGACGCTCGCCATCAAAGACTTGCACCTTTCAGACAAGTCTTTAGATGCAGATGAGATAACAGTGAAATATCTCACAGAAGAAGAGTTGAAGAAGTTTGTGGACATCCGCGAAACTCTTCCCTTACTACGCCAGAAAGAGTTCCACGACATGTTCATGTTCTCGTTCTATGCCTGTGGACTAAGACTGATAGATATGATGACACTTCGCTGGGTGGACATAGACTTCAAGAAGCTGTATTTAACAATGAGTACGAACAATAACAAGCAACTCCAAGGCCAATCAGTCTACAAAGAACCGAATAAAGGAAGTCAGTTGCCTTTTGGTTCAAAGATGCCACCACCCAAACCAATTAATAATGATTAACGATTATGGATGATAAGAATCAAAGAGAATTACCGAGCGGTTCAAAGATGCCGCCTCCACCACCAAACCCAAAGAAATAAAGCTATCAATAATAGAAGAACTATGAATATCAAAGATTTTACAGAATCGGCTATCGCAACATATCTGGAGAAGGGTGGCACTGTTCATCCTGATATTACCCTCGATATATTCCTGCTCATTGAAAACAACGAAAGTTTGTTGAATGACTATCAATCGCTGGCAAAACATTATAAGGAGGTGAATCCCACTATCGGTAAAACGATACGAAAACATTTTGACCTTTGTAATGACAAACCAATATTCGTTAATTTCCAGTGCAAGTTAATCAAAAACTATATGCGTTTCCACAAAAAATTACAAAAAAAGTGACATGCTTAAACTTTTTAACGGTCAATACAAGAACGAGAAGACTCTCATCAAGTTTAACATGGTGAGATATACTACCATGTGTATTGTCTTAGACTATTACTGCTTTATGAACTCTCTCGATTCAGACGTTGCTTGCACAATAGACCACCTTATTGGTCTCGTATTCAACAAGTCATCTTTTAAAGATACAGAAGAAAACCGCACTATGGTTCAAACTACCATTGTAAACATGAAGATGATGGGGCTGCTATATGCCCATACTCAAGATACTCTGGCCATAACAAACCAAGGTAAGCAGGCGTATATTGACCAAACTTATCATTTGGCAACTGCAAACCTATACCAAGCCAATTCCTCCAGGAGATTGTCGGTGATTGCAATTTCCGTTTCTATTGCTGGTATCTTATTAACTTTAATCCTTCAACTTAAATTTTAGGTAATAATATAGAAGTTGGCACAAATGGCTCTACCATAATCACTCCAACTCTGCTGGCTTGCAAGACTATAACTCTTAGCTTTACGAAAATAACCCTCATCTTTACGAAAATAACTCTCATCTTTACGAAAATCGCTCCAGCTTGCTGGCTTGCTACCAAAGGGACGCAAGAACTCTCATCTTTACGAAAATAACTCTCATTCAGCTCTATGTAGGAACACGTCAACATAAAGCTCTGGGCCGCTCCTGTGCCAACTGATATATGGTTGCAAAAAATTTTGTGAGAGGCTACTATTAAGAGGGAAAAGAAGGCAATACAAAAGATCTCGTAGAAGCGTCACACAGAAATAACAGAAACCACAGAAAGATTGGCGGGAGCCAGTTTCCGTGATTTCTGTTATTGCCGTGTGACAAAGATTTCCGTGTGTCAATTGCTGGCGGGGTCAGTCGCCTTCGCCCTCGCCATCGTCGTCGCCACCATAGCGCAAGGATGTTGGCTGGGTGGAACTTGTCTGCAAGAAGGTCTGTTTAGCCCTCAGATGGATGATTTTCAACGAGGGAGTCATATAATCTTTCTTATGCATATACTGTTTCCTCCTATATTTATTTAACAACAACCTTTACTCCATTCACCAAGCAGACGCCCTTTGGCATCTGCACACTTATCTGCTCGCCGGCCTGTAGCACCTGCTTGCGCACAAGTGCGCCACCGAGGGTGCTGATGCTGACAATCGTGGTGCGTGGTGCCACCACGGTGACCTCGCCATACCCACCAAAGATTGCGAGACAGTTGTCGAGTGCCAGTTCTTTTACGAGCGACGGGTCGTCGGCCAGTGCTATGTGCAATGAGCGGCTGGCGCCTGTTTGTGCCTTAGCTGTTGAAAGATAGGCACGGAAGGGATTTGTGGATAAATTGCCTGTAGCGTGCAAGAACTCGTTGTTTTTGATGTAGTATATGTCGCTGGCGGCGTATGCCTCATAAGCGACGTTGAACTGCGTCTTCTGCATCACGCCCGTGAGCGTCCATCCCTCTACGGTGCTGTTCTCCCAACGCACATTTTTGCCCACCTTTTTCACAGTGACATCCTGTGCCGTCACCTCAACCGTCTCGGCACTGCCCTTGCGCATGAAGAACACGGGGGTGTAGCCCACGGCATTGTCGGCCTCGGAGGGGTCGATGGCGGTCATCACCAATATGGGATTGTTCTCAGCGTCGTTGGTCACCTCGCCCAAGTGGAAGAAGCGAGCCGTAGCGGTCTCAGCCTGCTGCAGGTCGAAGGGCAGGATCATCGTGCCCCAGTTGTTGGTGACGCTGCGCTTGTAAGTGGCAGTGGTGGCCACAAACTTGTCGTCGCTGTAGAACGGGTGTCCGTCCACGAGGCGGAAGTCAGCGCACGTCTTGTTGCCGGCAGCGTCCTTCCGAGTGTTCACGATGTTACAGCCCGTGGGCATGACGCTGGCATCGACATCGACGGTGGCGATGGCGTTGGGATACTCCTCACTGGGCTGCCAGTCAGTGGCGTAGAAGCTCTGGGCGGCGCTGCTCTCGGGATAGACGGTGAAGTAGTAGTAGGCATCGCCCTCGGTTTCCGCTTCCGAGCAAATGTTGCACACGCGGCGGTAAGTGCCGTTGGTCTGCTGGGCAAAGGTGCAGCCGTTATAGTCGTGGTCGGTACACACGGCATGTTCGCAGTCCAAAGTGTTGTACTGTGCCAGGAATGTTTCTGCTACGAAAGTGGTGCGGCTGGGAATGAAGTTGTTCATCACGTCGTAGGCTGCATCCAAATTTTCATAATCGTTTTCATCCGCCCAATGTGCACCAGTATTCTTCATCTTAAAGGGATTTCCTGCTCCACCAATGTTCCTGTCGCCCTGCCAATTCTCTGGCGCGAAATTATATTCTAGCGACTGGCTGATAGACTCCCTCAGCTCGGTGGCCTTCGCCTTCAGGAACTCCTGCAAGCTTCCCTGCTGCAGCTCCTGGAATCGTTCGTAGACTGCTTTCATGAAGAACTGGTCGCTCCAGGCCTTCTCACAGAGCTTGGCAAAGGGAGAGTCCTTGAACTGCCAGAAGTGCTGGTCGGTGATGTCTTTCTCCGTGTTGTAGTTGAAGGTGAGGTCGAGGTCCCACACGGGTCCGAAGACAATCTTGCCGTCGATGTTGCTCAGGTAGCAATAGTTGTTGGCGTAGGCTCCGTCGTAGTTGGCACAAATCTCGTTGACGAGGAAGGCATCGACGGCCGACTTCAGGTCGACGTACTTGCGCCATGCCGGGTCACGGTTGTAAAGCAGCTGCGCCACTGTGGTCAGCTTCGCCTTTATCGCGTCGTATTTGGGGTCGGTTGAGGGTCCGCCCGGCGTGGCCACGTCGGGTTCGGGCTCCTTCACGTTCACCAGCAATTTTTCTTCGCCGAAGGGCACTTCGATGTAGGGATCTTCCTGGAATCGGTTGTTAGGGTCTTTAATATTTCCCTCCAGGAAATAACCAGTTTTCTTGTCAATAGGCACGCGGTGGTCGGCCACGTTCACGTGGTCGGAAATCTGGTAGGTGCCCATGTAGTGGTATATGTGGCTTTGGTCATACCCTCTCATCATCACCACCAAGTCCACGAACTTACAGGCTGGTACGAACGTCATGCCCATGCGCTTTTCCAACTCGATGGCAAGGGCGTTGCGTATGCGCGTGGCATCATAGTGGTTGGCCAGCAGCGTCCAGTTCTTGTCGGTGGCATAGTCGTTTACCTCCACGCCGTTCTCCATGCGCGTCAGCAGGTCGGCTTTCTTGTTGAATTTCAATCGCAGCGGCTTGTTGTTGCTGCCCTCGTTGTACCACGTGGAGTTGCCGCGACCACGCACGCCCAGCCACTCGTTGCGCTCCTTGATGGTGCCGTAGTCGTCGCGGATGACAATCTTAGAGATGTAGTACCAATCGTGCTTTTCGCCAAAGATATCCCAGATGTTGGCAAATTGCGGTTTGCCATCCCCAGTGAGATTCAATGACGTCTTGTCGGTCTCGGCATCATAGTTGGTGGAGTAGATTTGCAGATAGACCGTTGGCAGGTTGGTTTTCTGCGGGAAGCTGTCTAATTCTGCTTGTGTGAACTCATAGCCGAAGGCATTGCTTCGGTCTGGGACGCCGCTGTCGGCGCGGCTGCTGGCAGTGGCTGCTGCGAGCAGCGCCAGCAGCAGTCCTGTGCGGAATGTTTTTCTTTTGTTCATAGTATAACGGTTTATTCGGTTATCGTCGAAACGTGTTGCTCCGATAGTCACCAAAGGTTTTGTCGGTTAGCTGTTCGTTGGGTTAAGATTATCGGCTGCAAATATACGAATAATTTTTCAAACGGCAATTATTTTTATTCGTTTTTTTGGGGGTTCGCCTTCATCTGGACAGTCCCGTGCAGTTGTTGCTTTCACCACAGAGGACTATACCCTACTGATGGCGGTTGTCTTTAGGCAATGATATAGCTGTTGGCACGAAATATTTGCGGAACACTATGAAGACGAACAGCTCTGCTGGCTTGCTACCAACAGGATGCAAGAACTCTTAGCTTTACGAAAATATCTCTTAGCTTTATAAAAAAATCTCTTAGCTTTATGAAAATATCTCTTAGCTTTATGAAAATATACGCCAGTTCGGGATAAGATTAGAACAATGAGAGCTGTTTAGTATTCTCAATACAATACCCCTGAATGGCCTCAGGTTTGTTGTCAAAGAAGCAGTATGCTCCAAGTGCCGCAATAAGGTTCATCAGGAAATTGTTGACAGACCTGTGTCTGGAGTGTACGAGGTTTCCCTTGTCCTTGAGCAGATGGTTAATGCACTCGATGATATACCTTTTTCTGAGCATAATCTTGTCCCATAGTGGCATCAGCCTGTTCTTCATGTTGTTTCTGATTCCAGTCACCAGATGTACCCCGTCTGCAAAGAGCGCATCGAACAAGCTGGGCGAGATGTATCCCCTGTCAGCAAAGAGTTTCCCGTAGATTCTCTTGCCGAGCACTGCCCAGACCTTCGGGTCCCTGTC
>JAEEGF010196269.1_pt1 | contig 12710 bp, 4 predicted proteins | sample 9134171 | NCBI WGS metagenome assembly JAEEGF01 (sample SAMN16246542, study PRJNA631951) | gut metagenome | biome: gut microbiome; feature: rumen; material: AP-attached | host: Bos | place: Iran: Karaj | collected 2018-10 | reverse complement strand
CGTATCAGAATTTGAGTTTCACATTAAATCCCATCGAACGCAGGCTGGGCTGCATGAAGTAGTCGATGCCCTGGTAGTAGGTGCCCGTGTTAGAGGTCGCCTCAGGGTCATAGGGGGCCTTGTTATAGAGCATACACAGGTTGTGTGCTACAAAAGACACATTCAGGCCCTTTATCCACTTCACCCAGCGGTAAACGGGCACGTCATAGCCGACACTCAACTCGGCGAGCCTGAGGTTGGTCGCGCTATAGACATAACGGGAATCTACCGTGCCGTTGGGATTGCCCACGGTCTGGTAATAGCCCTGGGCATTGATTTTCTTGCCGTTGATGACCACGCCACCGTCGTTTCGGGCGTCCTGTGTGGCCTCTGAAGCGCCATAGTAGTCCAGGATGGCCTGTGTCTCGCTCACGACGATGCCGCCGTTGCGGTAAGCCAGCAGTGCCGACAGGGTCACACCCTTGAAGGACAGCGAATTGCCCCACGACAGGTTGTAGCGGGGTGCCGCCTGACCGGCGTAGATGTAATAGGCATTGTTGTTGGGATTGGCCTCAACGGTCTGGCGCTCGGGATTAACGTAGATGGCGCCATGCTCATCGGTCTTGAGTGTGGAAACATAGACGTCGCTCAGCGTTCCGCCCTCGGTAAGGCGAATCTGGTAGCCCGAAGTGCCACCCATGTAGAGTTCGTCCAGATTGTAAATCTCGCCGTCGATGGGATTGCGCCAGTTCTTGAGCAACTGCTTCACCTTGTTGCGGTTGAGTGTCCAGGTCAAGAAAGTTTCCCAAGTGAGGGCTCCGATGGGCTGGGTGTAGTGAGCGGTGAGTTCCACGCCCTTGTTGTCCACACGGCCACCGTTGACTACCGCGCTGGTGTAACCCGACGAGGCGGGCAAGGCGGGATAGAAGAACTGGTTGCGCGTGCTGGACTTGTAGAGCGTCGCATTCACTTTCAGACGACTGCTGAACATGTACAGGTCGATACCAGCCTCCCATGAGTCGGTGCGCTCGGGCTTCAGGTCGGTGAGCATGCGCGTCGAGGTCTCGGCAAGGCCCGTCGAGGGGTTAATGGCATAGGTCTCATGCGTCAAGAACGGCTCATTGGGCTCGTTACCCACTTGGGAGTAGCCCACGCGGGTTTTGAGGTATGTGAGCCAGTCACCACGCCCGAGAGCGGGGATGATGTCGGTCCAGATGGCGGACACGCCAGCCGACCAGTAGAAATAGCTCTTTTCCAACTTACTGGACCAGTCGTTGCGGGCAGTCACGTCAATGTATGCCATACCACGATAACCCAACTGGGCGGTGGCATAGACGCTCTGCAACTGGGTACGATAGCCGCTCTGCACAGGTTTGAAGGTCGAATTGGAGGTCTCGACGTTGGCGAGGGTAAACTTGTTGGCGGTACCTTTCAGGTGACCGCTGAAGCCCTCGATGCTGTTGTCGCGCTGGTCAAAACTCGTGCCCAGCACGCCGCTTAGGTTCCAACGGTTGTCAGCAAAGTATTTATTGACCTTGGCGAACGCCTCGGCATAGAGTTGACGGTTGCTCACGTTGCGCAGACCGTAGTGGCCGTATTTGGAGGCGTAGAGCGTGTTGGTCGAGGCAAAGAATTTCTCCTCATACTTGTCACTGCTCTTGTCATACTTCGCGCGGCCCGTGATATCCAGCCACGGGGTGATACGCCAGTTGAGCGACACGGTCGCCTGATGGCGCTCCTTGTGATTGATGAAACGCTCACGCTCGGTCTCCCAATAGGGATTCTCCATCGAGATGTCGTAGTTGTAGGGCCAATACTGCACGGGGAAATTGCGGCCCGTGTCATAGCGCTCGTAATAGCCCAACTTAGAGAAATCATCACCTGCCGGGAACAGATAGACGGGCACTAGCGGATTGTGGTACTGGCCCTGGCTGATCATGTTCTGCTCCTTGACGGCGGCAAGCATATAGCCCAAGTCGAGCGTCATGCGGTTGTCGAGGAAATTGGTCGTATTGCGAACCGAGACATTATAGCGGTCGTAGTTGTTGCTGTGGATGATGCCCTGGGCATTGGTAGCACCAAGCGACAGGTAGGTCTGATTCTTTTCGGTGCCGGTGCTCAGGCTCACCGAGTTGGCGATGTGGGCGCCTGTCTGGAAAAAGTCGGCGGGACGATAACTGCTGGGCTTATCCAATTTTTCACCCCAACTGAAGTAACTACCCGTCTCGCTGGGACCATATTGGTTCTGGAATCGAGGCAGGACAAAGGGGCGCGAGAACTGGAAACTGCCGTTGTAGGTCACATCCACCCTACCCTCACGGCCGCGCTTGGTCGTGATGATGATGACACCGTTGGCGGCATTGGCACCGTAGAGGGCGGCAGCCGTGGGGCCTGTCAGGGCACTGATGCTCTCGATGTCATCGGGGTTGATGTTGCTGGTGGCGTCACCCGTCTGGCCCGCTCCAGCAAAGATGCCCTCGGGCTGCTCGCTGGAGAGGTTTTGCATGGGGATACCGTCCACGACGTAGAGCACATTGTTGTTGCCGTTGATGGACTTGGCGCCGCGCATCACGACGCGGCTGCTACCGCCCGCTCCCGTCGCACTGGCGTTGATGGTCACACCTGCGACCTTGCCCGCCAGCGAATTGACGAAGTTGGCGTCCTGCACGCGCATCAGCGCATCACCGCTCATCTGCTGCACGTTGTAGGACAGCGACTTGGCCTCCTTTTTGATACCGAGGGCGGTCACAACGACCTCATTCAGCACCTGGGCGTCCTGCATCAGGTTGATGGTCAAGTCATTGCCATTGACCTGCACTTCGCGGGTGCCATAGCCCACATAACTCACTACCAGGGTCGAGCCCTGCGGTGCCTGAATGGCAAAACGCCCGTCAAAGCCAGTGACGGCATTTGCATTGAGCCCCTTGGCACTCACCGTCGCCCCAATGACGGGGTCGCCATTCTCGTCAAGCACCAGTCCTGTTACCGTCGAGGCCTGCACCGCGCTACTCTGTGTCTGCGGCGAAGGCGCTGCCAGTACCGTGCCGCCGCCCATAACGAGCGCAGCCACCGCCAACAGCCTGACCAGATGACGGAACTTAAATATCAGTTTTCTCATCTTCATTACAAAAATTGGTTGATGTTTATGTCACAAAGGTAATGATGATTCTTAATATTATCAACCATTTATATAAAAAAAACAGACGTCCCAACAATGAGACGCCTGTCATTAATCTTGCTAAAGCGCTAATAGCTAAAAGCTAATCACTTGATGACCTTGGCGGTGGTGGTGCTGCCGTCACTGTAGGTGGTGACAACGATGTTCACACCACTGACGGGCTGTGCGCTCTGCTGACCGGAGAGGTTGTAGTAAGCCACATTGGCTACGGTCTTGTTGGCATTCACCTCCTCGACTGCGGTACCGTCCTTCTTGATTTCGACGTCAATGTCCTTGTACATGTCATCAAAAGCAAGTTCAAAGGTATCATCGCCGTCAACATAGAGGAAGTAGTGCATGGTGTGGTTCAAGCTATAGTAGTTGCCATCCTCGGCGGGAGCGACAGTGTTTCCATCGGCATCCTGCAACTCATAGAACACGTTCTTGCCATCAATGATATTAATGCGGATATCATTGGTGAAGTAAGGAGTGCGGAATGCGGGCAGACGGTGCTTGGGCAGGTCATACATGAGCTGTACACCAAAGTATTGGGCAATGTACTCATAGGTGGCATCGCTGAAGCAGAAGGCACCCGAGCGCATCAAGCTTGCGGTCTCGGCCTCGGCATCGTCAAAAGCCATGTAACGATACTTCATGTGAATGTCCTCACAGTTAACCATCCACAAGGTGAGGTAGATGTTTTCACCCTTGTACCAGAACGGAACCAGATTACCTTCTTCATCAGGGTTGTTGAAGGGAATTTCCACGATTGTACCGGGATTCTCGGCAGTAGCTTCGGGATCAAACACGCTGTGATAGCCGGGGAAACCAGGAATCATGCGCTCGCCACGGAATGCGATAGTATCGATGAACAGGTCACCTTCGGGAAGGTTGGTCTTGTAACCCTCGAGCAGCTCATCATAATTATCCAACTCCAACTGGTCAACAGGAATATTGCGGCACCATGCGGTCACATCAAGATAAACGCCCTTGGTGTCGGCATAGTCGGTTGCCACATCATATCCATCGAGTCCCAGACCGATTACCTTGGCGTTGGCAGGCAACGTAGCGGTACCCTTGCTGGTGTCTCCTCTTGTAAAATCGCGGGCAGTCACCAGATACTCGGGCTGGAATTTCATCATGCGAGAACTGGGATCTGCATCAGGATAGTTCTGAATGTCCTGATAAACGTTTACATCAACAGGCATTGCAAACAACAGGGTGTCGTTGGCAGGCTGAGCAATGTTAGCAGAAGTCACTGTAACACCTGCGTTAGCAACGCCACAAGCAAAAGCTAATGCAAGAATTGAGAGTAAATACTTTTTCATAATCATCATTTTTATTTGTTGTTAGTAAATTCGGTTGAATAATGCATATAGTTATCGCAAAAATACTTCAAAAAAACGAATTGACAAAAAAAATCACGAATATTTTGAAAAAAAGTTGGGATTATGGCCATTATTATGCCTGTTTTTCATCCCGTCGAGTCTTCACCTTCTTGACAAACAGGCTCAACAAGAGCACCGGTGACGTGCCGAAGATGACTATCAGCCAATCGGTGAAACTTAGCGGCGCACAATCGAAGAGTTGATAGCAGCACTGGACGATGAGTATCTGACCGATGAAAATAACCATCAGCACTGCCCAGAACACACGACTGCCCTTCATATTGTTGAAAAAGTTCTTTCCCGTTGCAAACGCCCTGGCGTTCAACATATTCCAGAACTGCAGGAATACAAAGGTACTGAAGAAAATACCCATCTCATGCGGATTGATATTGGGATTGATGCCACGCACGAAAATCGGACCGCCATTCGCCTCACGAATGAACAAGTAATATATCACAATCATCAGCGCCGCAAAGATTACACCCGTCACCATGATGAATTTCATCATGTCTGAGGTAATGATACTTGCATGGGAATCGCGTGGCTGCTGGCGCATGAGCACACTGTTGGGCGGCAACGATGCCAGGGCCAGGGCGGCAAAGGTATCCATAATCAGGTTGACCCATAGCATCTGAGTCACCGTGAGCGCCGGCTGCCTGCTGAAAAACGAGCAGATGGCCACGACGAGGCAGGCACACACATTCACAGCCAGTTGGAATAGGATAAAACGCTGGATGTTGCTGTACAGGGAACGTCCCCACAGCACCGCCTTGTTGATGCTGGCAAACGAATTGTCCAGAATGGTGATATCACTCGCCTCCTTAGCGACCGCGGTACCGTCGCCCATCGACAAGCCCACCTGGGCCGCATTGAGTGCAGGAGCATCATTGGTGCCATCACCCGTGACAGCGACCACCTCACCCTGCTGCTGGAGCAGACGCACGAGGCGCATCTTGTCATCGGGGCGCGCACGCGACATGACTTTGATAGAAGCAACACGCTTGGATGCCTCTTCGTCATTAAGGGCGGCAAAATCGGGACCCGTAATGATGGCATCGTCAGAATCATCGTCGGTCCACAGCCCCACCTGACGTCCCACTTCCCTTGCCGTTGCGGCCGTGTCGCCGGTGACAATTTTCACCTTGACACCCGCACTGCGGCAGTCCTGAATAGCATCCGGCACATCGGGACGCACAGGATCACTGATGGCGACAATGCCCATGAACGTGAGAGCCGGTGCATTACCCGCCTTGAGCATGGAAAGGACTTCCTTGGGGTCGCTATCATTGGGCAGTTCACAATAGGCAAACGCCAGAGTGCGCATGGCTTTGGCCTGATAAGTCGCCAACTCATCATTCACACGCTGGAAGGTAACATCACCCAGCACATCACTAGACAAACGCATGACTATCTCGGGAGCACCCTTGACCAGCAACAGGCGTTTTCCAGTGGTACTCTCTACAACCGTTGCCATGAACTTGGTCATCGTCGAGAAGGGCATCTGACCCAGCGTTTCACATTCATCCCTCGATGCCAGATAGTCATAGCCGGCATCATGCAACCACAGCAATAGGGCTCCCTCGGTGGGATTGCCCAGTGCCGTCAGGTTGTCGGGGTCGCTGTCATCAAGAAAAGCGGTACTGTTGCATGAGATGCTCTCCCTCACGATTGTGCTCATCGTGTCGTCACCCAGTTTATCGCCGTCTGGCAGACCGTAGAAATGAGCCTGATATACCTTCATCTGGTTCTGGGTGAGCGTACCGGTCTTGTCGGTGCAGATGACCGTGGCAGCACCCATCGTCTCGCAGGCGTGCATGCGGCGCACAAGGTTGTTGTGTTTCAACATCTTGCGCATACTCAATGCCAGTGAGAGCGTCACGCTCATGGGCAGTCCCTCGGGAACCGACACCACAATGAGCGTCACGGCGAGCATAACCGTCTCGATAAAGTATTGTGCATCAGTAACAAGCCCTTCACTGCCACCGCGCCAGAAGAACTCCACAATGCGGCCCAGTACCAGCAATCCCGCCATGATATAGCTACCGTAGGATATGGTGCGCCCCAGACGGTCGAGCTGACGGGTGAGCGGAGTCTGGATTTCGTTGTCAATCTGGGCGTCACGGTAGATTTTGCCGTACTCTGTCCGGTCACCCACGCGCGTCACGTGCATTGTTGCGCTGCCCTCGATAACTGTGCTCGCACGCAGCAATTCGTCAGCGGGATAGGTTGCTTCGGTTGCCGTGGCGGCTACTGCCTTGTCATGGGTCTTCCACGCCGATGGCTCGCCTGTAAATGAACTCTCGTCAACGGTCAGATTGTAACTGTCGATAACGCTACCGTCAGCAGGCACTTTTTCGCCTGTTTCCAGAATGACGATGTCGTCCACAACAATGTCACAACGCGGCACCTGGGTGACATGGCCATTGCGCATCACCTTGACTTTGACATGATCATCCGACTGGTTGAGCAGCCTGAATTTTTTATTGGCGTTCACTTCGACAAGAAATCCCACCAGTGTGGCAAGCGTCACAGCAAGGAAGATACCCAGTGGCTCAAAGAAAACGCTGCAGCCCATATTCAGCCCGAAACACTCGTAAACCGATAATCCTACCGATAAAACAAGTGCCACCATAAGAATCTTGATGAGCGGATCATCAAATTTCCCCAAAAACTGCTTCCACAATGGTTCGCGCTCTGGCGGAGTGAGGACATTATCGCCATGAAGTTGACGACTGGCAACGACTTGGGCGTCGCTGAGTCCTGTATTGCGTTTTATTTTAGCCATTATAAGTAATTAGTCACTATCTGTGTTACAATTGACATGTGGGCAATTATCATGCCAAATCAAAAAGCCGGTATGATTTTCAAAAAAATCAAACCAGCTTTAAGGTATTCTTCTCATCACACGGTCAGGCGCGGGGGGTGTTGCCTGCGAACAAAGCGCTTCTTGTTGAAGATGGAATCCAAGCGCAGCTTGATGACACCCCACAGGGCCTCAAAGAAGATACTGCTATTCATCTTGCTTGTTCCCAGCACACGGTTGACGAATACGATAGGCACTTCCTTGATGATGAAGCCCATGCAGTGGGCGGTGAATTTCATCTCAATCTGGAAGGCGTAACCCTTGAATTCGACAGCATCGAGGTTGATAGCCTCGAGCACCTCGCGACGATAGCACACGAAACCTGCCGTCGCGTCACACACCTTCATCCCAGTAATCAGTCTGACATAGGCCGATGCGAAGTAGCTCATGAGCATCCTACCCATCGGCCAATTGACGACATTGACGCCAGTCAAGTATCTGGAGCCCACTGCAACATGTGCTCCGCCCGTGTTGCAAGCGGCCTGCAGTTCATGCAGTTTCTCAACAGGGTGCGAGAAATCGGCATCCATCTCAATGATGTAGTCATAGCCATTGACCAGCGCCCACTTGAAGCCAGCGATGTAGGCAGTACCCAATCCCTGCTTTCCCGCACGCTTGAGGATGTGGATGCGCTCGGGTTGCTCGGCAATCATCGCGTCAACGATGGTGCCGGTGCCGTCGGGAGAATTGTCATCAACGATGAGCACATCAAACTGGTGCTCAGTAACATTGAGCACAGCATTGATGATGTTCCTGATGTTCTCCTTCTCGTTATAAGTAGGAATAATTACTAAACTATCTGACTTCATTGATGCTTATTGATATTTTTGGATTCTGGTCAAATTGTGATACAAAAGTACTGCTTTTTTTTCATTAAACCGTTACAAAACACGATGATATTGCAATTTTTGCAAGTTTTTTCCAACATTTTGTACCGATTAACGCCAAAAAGATGCAGCAAATACCATGCCAGCAGGTCTTCTTCGTTGTTCTAAACGGAAAAGCGACTTGCCCATTTTATCGGACGGCTACTTATTTCAATGGTTTGTACGCAATCGTTTGCATATAAAATATTGTTAATAAAACCGTAAAATACACATTATTAAATTAGCATCTGCCTATTTTTGCCGTCACCATTTTGCAAGCGATAAACTTTCACAGTCATTGTCTACAAGTGAGTCAGGCGTTTTTTCAAAAGATGCCTCTAACAGTTTGAGCAGCAAAATGCCATCACATAACCGAATCAACATACGTTAGATTACAATTCAAATAAAAAACCAACTTCAGATGAAAAAATCAAAATTAACTACATCTATCAGGCTACTGCTACTGCTGTTGTGTCTGGCCGCTGCCGTACCGCAGCTGACAGCTGACATTATCGTAGCCGGCAACAACACGGCGCTATTCGGTGGCAGCTGGACCACAACTTCTAACCCATCGAACCGGATGAACCAGCATAATAGTACAAACTACTATTATCTTACCAAGTCCAATGTCAGTTTGCCTGGAAACTTAGAGTTCAAGGTTGTTGACAACAACAATTGGTATGGGAGCGGTAATAATGGATCTGGCGGCAACGTCAGTTGCAACGCCACTGGTACCCACACAATTACATTCCTCTACGATGCAGGCTCCCATCAAGTTGACCGCATTGGCACCTTCAGCACGGATGTTATTGTGGCAGGCACTGACACTCAAACACTGGGTGCTTCATGGGCCAATAGTAATCTCAGCAACGCCATGGCGACAAGCGATGGCTTGACTTTTACGTTGACCCGCACAGCACAATACACCAGTAGCGGCTCCATGCAGTTCAAGGTTCATTCGGTCACTACCGACCTATGGTACGGCACAAGTAGCGGTGGCAATGTGTATTACACCATCCCAGAGGCTGGAGAATATGAAGTCACCTACACTTTCAATGTCATCACCAGGGAAGTGAGTGCCAATGTTACCCCCGTATCGTCTGGACCGACCACCCCCACTTACTACATCACGGGTGACAACGGTCTGGGGCTGGGAGGGTTTAGATACGACCCGACCACTACCATGACCTATGACTCAGCCAACGATATCTATACCTACAACTACAACGTCACCACGGCAGGCAATTACTACTTCGTCTTCGGTGACGGTCAGGGTAGCAGTTGGAATGACTTCAACGATAATCACCGTATTGGACCATCCAGTGGTAATGTGGAAGTGAGTCCCGACGGCACCTGGGTCAATACTCAGAAGGGTGGCGGCACCTATTTCGTCAATGTGGATGCTGGACCAGTGACCATCACCTTGGATGCGAGCAGCACACCGATGCGATTCAAGGTTGAAGGCACTACTCCTACTGTTCTTGTCAACTATTATGTCAAGGGTGACGACACCACGATTTTCCCCAACGGATGGAACACTGGCACCAATACCTCCATGACCGACAACGGGGATGGCACCTACTCCTGGGAGTCAGGACAATTCCACCTCACGGCAGGCACCAGTTACGCCTACAAGGTGTGGGGTGATGATGGCTCGTGGCATCCCAGTGGAGCCAACGCCACGTTCAGCAGCAATGTCCAGGGCAACTACACGGTGACCATCAATTACGACAGCAACAACGGGACGGTGACACACCAGCTGAATCTCGTTCAGGAAGACCAGTCCTATACCTACAACATCCACGTCCGCTACACGGGCAGCGAGAATCTAGGCAACGTCTATCTCCATGCATGGGACGCAGCCGGCGACAAGACCAACTGGCCTGGCACGGCATTCTCAAGCATGACCACTACCGAGGAGAACGGCCACACCTACTATTGCGCCACCTTCACCTCCTATAGTCAGACGCTTAACCTCCTGTTCAACGAGAACGGCAGTGGTGACACCAAAACCGCCGACCTCATAGCACAGCCCGGCACCAGCTACTTCACCTATGGTGGCGGCAGCACTGTCAGCGGTCCCAATCAGGCAGCCGATGAGGCCGACCCGACCTATGACTACACCATCTATGTGCGCTACAAGGGCAATGCCACGCCTCACGAGTATCTGTGGGACGGCGCCGGCACCCTGCTGGGCGACTTCCCCGGTAAGGAACTGACCGATGCCAGCACCTTCACTACCGAGGTCATCAACGGCTACACTTACTACAAGTACAACGTCAACGCCTCTGATTACGCACAACTGGGCATGATTCTCAACGAGGGAGACGACAGCCACAAGACCACAGACCTGACCGTCGAGCCGGGCACAAGCTACTTCACCTACGGCGGTGGCAGTATCGTGAGCGGTCCCAATGCTGACGCAGACCCCGCCATCACCTACTATGCCGAGGGCAGTTTCGCCGGTTGGACCACCGAAGGCACCCAGATGACCGCCAACGGTGACGGCAGCTACAGCAAGACCTTCACCGGCGTGAGCCTCAACAGTGGCACCACCTACGAGTACAAGGTCTATGGCGCCGACGGTACCGACGAGGGCGTCTGGATTGGCGACAACGGCGACAACGTCACGTTCACGCCGCCCATGGGAGGCACCTATGACGTGACCATCACGCTCAACAGCGACGGCACCGTCAGCCACACGCTGACGATGACGGCTGCCGGTACGGTTTATATCAACGGTGACGGCGCCCTTGGTAGTTTCGCCTATGCTCCCGATAAGGCAATGACCTACACCGACAACGGCATCTACACTTATACAGCCACGGTGACCGACCCATTCGAGTACATCAATTTCGTGTTCGCTTCAGGACAGGGCGAAGACTGGACAGACTTCAATAACCATTACCGCATCGGTCCGAGCAATGGCAGCCAAAACTACGTCATCAACAGCGGCTACACCGCAACCCAAATGGCTGGTGGAGATAACGGATCTTATCGTGTCAGGGCTGCTGCCGGAACCGTGACCTTCTACTTCGATGCATTGAACATGCAATTCAAGGTCGAGGGAACGGAGGCTCCTGTCACCTATTACGTGGTGGGCGATGACACCGACATCTTCCCCAACGGCTGGAACACCGGCAACGGAACGGCGATGACACTTGAGGACAACGTCTATACCTGGACATCCAGCCAGGTTAGCCTCACCAAGGGCACCACCTACGAGTACAAGGTTCTAGGTGACGATGGGGTTTACCATCCCGTCAACAGCGACAATTTGTCGTTCACGCCCAACCTCACTGGCGACTACACCGTAACAGTGACCTACGACATCGCCAACGAGACGATTACCGCTACACTGAACCTCGTCGGTACGGCTCCCTACTATATCGAAGGCTCGGAGGGCTTAGGCTTGAGTTGGGGCTATGCTCCCACCACCCAGATGACCCTTGACCCGTCAACAGGCATCTTGTCATACACTTGCACAGTTGCCGAAGACGGCACCTACAACTTCATGTTTGCAAACGGTCAAGGCAGCAACTGGGATGACTTCAATGCCAACTACCGCATCGGTCCGCAAAGCGGCGACCAGAATATCGACATCGACGGCAACTGGGTTACCACCCAGATGGCAGGAACCGATGGCGGCTCCTATCAGATCAACTGCGCGGCCGGGCAGGTAACCATCTATTTCAATCCTGCCACGATGAAGTTCATGGTGGAAGCCGCACCTCCCACTTACCAGTACACTTTCTATGTCATCGCGACAGACGGCACTACGGTTCCATACCTGTATTTGTGGGACAATGCCCAGAACGTCTACACCAATTCGTACCCCGGCAACGAACTCACAACCACCGAGGTGCTTGCCGACGGCAAGACCTGGCACAAGTGGAGCGGAACCATCCTGGTTGATGTCCTGAACGCCATCGTCAGCGGTGGTGGCAGTAATGCTGACAACACCAAGACCAAGAATATCACCAATTTTGAGCCTGGCACATACTACATCGTGTGGACACCAGAGCGTGGAGAAGGAGAGGAATACAACCACTTTGAACTCTACAATGAGCCTCCTAGCGCCACTGGAGATCACCAACTCTTCATCCACGGCGGCTACTACCATGCCGGCGAAACATTCTCTTACGGCAGCAACATTGGTTCCGAAATGAAGTATGATGCCAATACCGGCAACTACTACATCAATAACGTGACGCTGAGCAGCAATGCGACCTTCTGTTTCTCCACCCAGTTGGGCAGTGACTGGCAGAGCGTTGGAACCCGATTCGGTAACGGCGGTCCCACTTATACCGATAACCCCGACGGTACCAACTATCTGGAGGTCAACCCGTCGATGATTAACGAAAACATGCCGCTCAATGAATGGAGTGAGACCTACGGTGAGTACAAGATGTTCACTGCCGGTGTATTCAACATCCTGGTGAACCCCACCGAGCATT
>JAEEGF011286875.1_pt1 | contig 12713 bp, 14 predicted proteins | sample 9134171 | NCBI WGS metagenome assembly JAEEGF01 (sample SAMN16246542, study PRJNA631951) | gut metagenome | biome: gut microbiome; feature: rumen; material: AP-attached | host: Bos | place: Iran: Karaj | collected 2018-10 | reverse complement strand
AAGTGTCGGTTCGCGGAAGTGTCGGAATTGGCAGACGAGCAAGACTAAGGATCTTGTGATGCTTACATCGTGTGGGTTCAAGTCCCATCTTCCGCACGCAGATGAGAGGCTCAGAACTGTTGAGAAATCAACAATTCTGGGCTTTCTTTTTTGGGAAAATGGATAACGTTTTGGGGTCCCTCAAGGGTTCCCTGGCTAGTTTTGTACTGCGAATCCAGTAGTTCTCTGACATTGTCGAGATAATCCTTCTGTGCGAAACTGTAAAACATGAGGTTTGTCTGGATAGAATGACCAAGCATTGCAGCTCTGTCTGCAACAGATACGCCCATAGGAAGCAGTACGTTTGAATTTAGGGACATACGAAGCGCGTGGTTATTTGTAACCTGAAAGCCTTTAGACTGGCATAAGCGCCTTAGAAACGTCTCATAGGCATTTGTTTTAATCCAATCGCCATCTTCGTGACAAAAGATAAATTCCGAGTCAATATGGAGTTCATCCTGGAGACCTTTAATCTCAGCAAGAAGTTCCGCTATTTTTTTCGTCAGTGGAAATTCTCTTCCGTCTTGTGATATTCCCTTTTCGTTTTTCGTGCATGTGTCATAGTAATAAACTTTTTTGCCGTTTTCTGTTTTGGTAAGTTGCTGTGCATGGATATGAATAGATTTCTCAAGGATATCCGCCCACTTCAATGCGCAAAGCTCACCAACTCTTACACCTGTCTCGATAGCAAATAGCATAGCGTAGCCATTGATGTAATACTTTCCGTATTTTTTCAGTGTCATTCGATATCTGACCTCTGTTCTGAGAATATCGATTTCTTCTGGGGAAAGTATCTTTTCTTCCGGCCGTGGCTTCCTGGTGTCACAGGACTTCATATAAGGCTTATTTTTCATCATAGCAACCGGATTGGTTGCGATAATTCGATGAATAAAAGCATAGTCAAATATGAGGTTTAGGACACCTTTGTAGCTAAAGAAGGCTTTCTGCTTTGGATGTTCTCTGGTGACCCATTCCTGGGTGTACTTCTTTAAATCTGTATCCGAGATGCCACGGATGTCACGCTTTGCCAAATCCTTCGATATAAACCTGGTAAATTCTGATTGCAAGTGTACAATGGTGTGTTGGCTTGGATTCTCCGTGATTTCTTTCTCGTATAGAGCAGCTTTGAATACAGACTCCAGAGCATAATCCGTAAGACCGTTGGTGTAAAAAGCGAATAGCTTTACGATAAGTCCGTCATAGGTGGTTGCTTTGATCTTCCTACCATCCGGCATTTTGGTAATGTAGTAATCCTTGGGATTACTCGGCGTAGCTTCATGATGACTAATGGAGCGTGGTACGCCTTCCGCAGTGACATGATTCATCATAACGAATCGTTCACGCGTTGCTTTTTCTTTTTGCGATATCATTTCAAGTTCATTTCTGACACCGTCCGAGTCAATGATACCCGATTTTTCCTGGACCTTCAATAATTCACGCTGGGTCTCAAGATTCAAAAGAAATCTTATTGCATCCGCTGCGGTCAGTGGGGTGTAGATGTTCGTATATGTTTTATTTGTCAAAATTGGCCTCCTTATAATAAAAAAGCCATGTAGCCCCGAATGGGTACATGGATCAAAATGGTTTTATATGTGGTTAGTTCGCTAATAGTTTCTTTTCTAATTCGTCGTAATCATAATCACGTTGGCTGAAGTTATGGAAACTGTTGCGTCTGGGTGGCTGTGTATACTTACCTTTATTAGTCTTTTCTTTCCTTTCCTGTGGTTCCGATTGGGGTACATCTGCGCTCCGAGTTGTTTCCGACGGAAAGTAATAGACTTTATCCACCTGTATGACTTGCTCTTTCTCATCCAGGCAGTGTGTAGGCGTGTATCGATCCTTCTTCAGAGTGTTATGAAGGTTCCAGTGGCGAATAAGGTATATACCAGAATCAAAGCGAATAAGATATCCAGCATTCACCAGTTCATCAAGCATTTCTGCTGTGCCATCTACTGCTCTTGTGGTTCGTAGAGCAGAAGAAATAAAACCATCGTCATCTGCTTCACAGTTGAGATGAAAATATAATCCTCTTGCTGCTAGGGAGATATTTAAAAACTTGTCTGTATTGATTACTTCTGAGGTAAACATTCTCTTCTTTGCCATTTGCATTAATTCCTTTCATTTTCTTTGCTGTGGATAGGGTTACGGTTACTGTTACTGTGAGATTCCTGCGATACCAGTTCTTTGGCTTTAGTGAGTCTATCCAGGACGGAGCTGCGTGCACTTTCCTTGATTTGGTCTATGTTTTTTTCTTTGATTTCAGGATTGGAAAGTGTTTTTTGAATAGTGGTAAGAATCTTAGATCTGGATTTTTTGAAAAGCTCCTTAATCCCGGTAATGATTTGTTTGGCGATTCTTTTAACGGTAGGAGTGTTGTCGGATTCAAGGATGTGTTTTTCGAACGTATCAATCAGCTTTGCATCCTCTTTTTGAGTTTCATCAATAACGATTGACGATACTACATCACAGGCTTTTTCGTAGGCATCTTTAGCAATGTCATCCAGAAGCTGTTCTGCATCGGAAATCTTTAGAGACAGTTCAGCAAGAACATCATTGTTGTGGGCAATTTCTTCCGTTTGCTTGGAGATGATGTAATCATTCTTTTCAAGATGCTCTTTTCCTTCCAACGGCACTTTTTCGATTGTGATGCCGTATTTTTCAGCGATTTCGATGTAGAGAGCTCTGATTTCAGCATCGAAGCTCATCTTACGGCTGTTAAATTTGCTTGGTTTTTTGTCAGGATTTGGAACCTCGAAACCAAGTTCCTGGCAAGCACGATCCTGTTTTGGAAAAAGAAATCCATAGTTGTCCTTGGCGAAGAAAACATGGCGTTCATGGATATGCGGTGTAGATTCGTCCATGTGTAATGCCCAATCAAGAATGTGCAGATTTGCTCCGTAGCGTTTTTCCATCTCTTCAAATAGTTCGGCGGCTACTCGAGCAAATAATGCCGGATTTGCGTAACCATCTTTGGTGCCAAGCTGATATACAGTTTCTTCCGGACAGGTTTTGGGGTCTTTTAGTATTCCGTCGATATCACGACATCTTTCCTTGTGCCGTGAGCGGATGTGTCTCTCATTTTGGGCGTCGACAGAATCAATGAACTTGTTGTAGTAGAATGTGTGCTCAATCTCATCGAAATTAAATTTGCGTTCAGGGCGTTTGCCATGTTCATCCGCAATGTTAAAACCCTGGTAGCAGTCCCAATAGACATTGAAGATGCTTTTGCTTGGGTCGATGTGCTTAGCGTTCTCCAGGTTGAATGTTCGGTCATTATGTCCGGCTTTGAAAATCCCGTTTTCTCCTTTCCGCCCGTTGTGTCTGGTTGCTCTTAGTTTGTTCATTTTTGTTTTTTCCTCCTCTTAGCTGTTTGAAAAAAATTGATAAGTAATTGGAAGCACGTCGGCGAAGCCGTTCTGACTTAAGCGAAGCGCGACAGATAATAACCCAATACAAAGTGTCGCCTAGCAACACTTCATTGGGCCAAAGGCATGCTGCCTCTGGACTCTGCCGGGCAAAAGAAAAACACGGCTGCTCTCTGCCGCGGGAGAATAGCCATGTTTTCTTTTGCATTTTTCGCCTTGCGCATTTGTGCTTCTAATTAATAATTCGCAGCAAAAATGGACAAGGCTCATTTTGATAGCAGATTGCACGGTTTCACTATTTGCCGGAAGAGATTATGCTTTTTTAGTGCGAATCTGCATCAGTTGTGCTAGAATTTCATTGAACGTTTGTTTGCGAAAAATATAGGGGGAACTATTCTATGGGGGAATATCTACCGGGGAATCTGCAAGAGCGTCTGCGTGAGTTGAGAGAAAGGAATGGCTTCAGTAGTCGCAATAAGTTGGCAGATGAATTAGGTATCGATCGCACTACTTATAGCCGTATTGAAAATGGAAAGACAAAAACAATCAGTAGTGACATTCTTGTAAAACTCTCGAAACTATATAACGTGCCTACGGATTATATTTTGGGATTGTCTAATGTTCCGGAGAATACAGCATATGATATCGCAGAGCTGGGGCTATCGGTTGAGGCGGCCAAGAATCTGTACAGTAAGAAAATTGATTCTCGTGTAATTAATGAACTCCTTTTGAATGAAAATTTTGCTGTAGCAACAAGAATGATGGCTACGTATTTTTCGCATGCAGTAACTAAACTGATTCAGTCACAGAATGTGCTTTTGGATAATTCTATGAATGTGTTGGATGAACTTATTAAAACCGGCGCTATTCATGGTGATAGGAGTGCTGCAGATTTGAAAAAAGGGCTAATAGCAACAAAACTCCCCAAGGAAAGTTATGAAATAGACCGGATACAAAAGCGACTTACCGCAGCCGTTCGCGATATTAAAAAGAAAATGGTAAACGAGGTAGCATCCGCCGATTCTGCGAAGCTTGAGTATGAAATAATGGAGAGAGTTAAGCAGGAAGCAGCTGCGAGCCCGAGTCTTAATAATCTTGATGAGAAGGAAAAGGCCAAGGTTATCAAGAATACTATCATGCAGGGAATTCTGGTTTATGCGGATGTTGATGATAAGAAGATGGTGTTGATTGATCCACTGGTTGAGCAGATTGCGCTATTACTAATAGAGTTATGGAAAGAAAGTTAACAAAGGCTGAACGGAAGGATCAGCGTAACAGGGAACTTTGCGTTCTTGTAAAACAGAATGACCTTCGCGCGCAGACAGAACTTCTGCTGGAAAATGAAGGCCTGATTATGCGACTTGCAAAAAGCCAGGAGATATTACACGACCTGGATGTACATCATTATGCAGGAATTGAACTTGATGATATATTGCAGGAAGGCCGATTTGCCATGTTGGAGGCTGCGAAGGTTTACGATGAGACTGTGAAAACGAAGTTTTCCACGTTTGCTGCAGTGGTTATAAATAACGCTATGAGTGACCTCTGCAGGAAGGGGGATTCCTCGTTTGAACGCCAACTTAGGGATAATGGTGTGGCACAGGTTTTTCTCGATGACAATCCGGTGGATGAGGATGTAGTTCCGATTGCGGAGAAGATATCTGATGGCAGAGTTCATGACTCGGTTGGTGAAGAAGCTGTTCTTCATGTGATGCTTCAAAAGATGCGTAATCGGTTAGTACTCTTACCAGATCGTGAGCGTCGGTTACTGATGTATCATTATGGCTTTAAAGTTCAGGAATTTAAGACCATCGAAGAAACAGCTGCATACTTCCATCTATCTGAGAAATACCTTAGAATTATTGAGAAAAAGGCTCTAGAAACGCTTCGAGCCGGGATGAATGATGGAAAGATAATTTAGTTACCATCAATTTGTTAGACGGTGTCTGACAAATTGGGAAAGGAATAAAATGAACGAAATTGAGAAAAACAATTATTTGACTGAGGTTGCTGATAATATTGTGAAATTAGTGCAGAATGCTAAGTCACAACTTGCAACATCGGTTAATTCTATAATGACCGAAACATATTGGAACATCGGGAAGTACATTGTTGAAGTAGAACAAGAAGGTAAGGCTACAGCTATATATGGATCCAAATTGCTAACAAACCTTTCCCACGAGCTAACCTTACGCATGGGAAAGGGATATAGCCGCCCAAATTTGAATAACATGAGGAAGTTTTATCTCCGATATCCAAATTGTCAGACTGTGTCTAACAAATTGAGCTGGTCGCATATATGTGAGTTGATTACCATTGACGATGATTTAGAACGACAGTTTTATGAAAATGAATGCATAAAAGAAAAGTGGGATGTTCGTACCTTAAGACGAGAGAAAGATGCAGCATTATTCTTGAGACTGGCTTCTAGCAAAGATAAGGAAGGAATAATAGCACTTGCTCAAAATGGTATTACATATCAGACGCCGGAAGACATTATCAAAAGTACATATACCCTCGATTTTTTAAATATTCCGCAGATGACCATGTATAGTGAAGCAGAACTTGAGCAAAAAATCATTGATAATTTGCAACTATTTCTAATGGAATTAGGTAAGGGATTTACTTTTGTCGCACGACAATATCCAATGACAATAAGTAATGTAACGTATCATTGCGACTTGGTATTCTACCACAGAATTCTCAAATGTTTTGTCTTGATAGACCTTAAAACGAATGCTGTAAAACACCGGGATATAGGTCAGATGAATATGTACATGGGTTATATGGCTACAGAAGAAAATATGCCTGATGATAATCCTCCGATTGGGATTATCCTAAGCAAAGAAAAAGACGAATTACTTGTAGAATATGCTACTTATGGTATGGATAGTAATTTGTTTATTTCAAAATATGAGCTTTATTTACCTAATAAGGATGAGTTAAAACGCTTAGTTGATAAAATAATTGAAGAAGATAATCACGAAGGCCAGATGGAATAATCTGTTTTGGAGTATGTAGTATGAAACGAGAATACGTTAAAACAATCATCGGCGCAGTTGTTACTGGAACAGTCGACCGTCCTCTTGGCTCGGCACATCCCAATTATCCAGATATGATATACCCAATCAATTATGGCTATGTGGACGGAGTGTATGCTGCTGATGGCGAAGAACAGGATGTTTATATATTTGGAGTTGATGAGCCACTCAAAGTATTCACGGGTAAAGTAATTGCTATTTATCATCGGACAAATGATATAGAGGATAAATGGATTGTTTCCGTCGATGGAAAAGACTACTCTGATGAAGAAATATTGAAACGGATTGAGTTTCAGGAAAAATACTATGAGGGGATACTACTTAGATAATGCAATATACTTGGAATAAGTAATATATGGCAGGCCTTTAGAGAATTATTCTCCGAAGGTCTGTTTTTTTGAAAAAATCCCCGCACATTTTTTGCGCTTCATCCGTTAAACATAATGAAGGGAGGTTAAACTGGATCCATGGACTTAGAAAAAGCGTATGACAAAATATACCGGTATGCGTACTTTAAACTGAATAATCAAGCCATTGCTGAAGATGTGACGCAGGAGACCTTCCTCCGTTTTATGGAGCAAGGCAATCGATTTTATAATTACGAGATGCGCTATTTGTATACTATAGCAAGAAATCTTTGCATAGATGAATATCGAAGAGTAAGACCAGACGTGCTTCCAGATGATTATGAACTACCAATATCCGATTCTGGAAAATCGCTAGAAGAAATTGCAATTGTTCGAGAGGCATTGTCTCATCTATCTTTGGAAGAACAAGAATTATTGTTACTCCGATACGTAAACAATGAATCCGTAGGAACTATAAGCGAAACAATGGGGATATCTAGATTCGCGTTATATAGACGTTTGAAGGCGGCTGAAAACAAACTCCGTAATCGTTTGGAGGTGGATAAAAATGAAAAATGACATGAAGCAACTCTTGAATGATGCTTTTTATGCGCCTGAGCCTAAGGAAAAACAGAATTTTCTAAAGAACATCAGGCCTCGTGAAGTAAGCATGTTAGAAATGCTACTCCAGCAGTTTCCTTATATCAGAGTTACTGTATGGTTATACGCATTGTTACTAATTGCAATTGCAGTTTTGGGTTCAGTGTATCATGTTGAGCAGACAACACTGGTCATTACGATGATGATGCCTTTTGCTGCAGTTGCATCTGTGCTGGAAACAAGACGTTCCAGAAAATATGGTATGTCTGAGCTGGAGATGGCAACACGCTTTTCATTGAGAAGTGTGGTGATCGCCCGGTTGTTGATCGTGGGTTTGGCTGCAATTACAGTTTTGTGCGTTGTTTCGCCTATGATTGCAACTACCTTCGGTGAAGATGTGAATGTTACAGCAATACATATCGTAATTCCATATTTTATTACGATGATTATAGGTCTTCAGTTAGAGAGAAGTCCGTTGGGACGAGCAACGGAGTATGGTTCAATAATGGTTGCATTTGTGATTTCGTTTTTGGCGCTTGTATTTTATTTCTATCATCCTGTATTTATGAGTGGCTACACGGAGATTATTGAAAAATGGGGCGTGTTTGTGGCACTTCTTTTAATGGTCATTACTGCAATGGAACAATGGAAAACAGTAAATAATGTGGAGGAATTTGCATGAACTTAACAGTAGACAGAATATCGAAACAATATAAAAACAAGATTGCAGTGGATCGTGTTACATTTCATCTTACCGAAGGTGTTACAGGATTGCTTGGGGCTAATGGGGCTGGGAAAACAACGTTAATGCGTATGATGTCAGGCATTCTTACACCAACAAGTGGTTCTATTACGGCAGATGGAATCCCTGTCCAAACAGAAGAATATCGTGCAGTTCTAGGATATTTGCCACAGGATTTTGGTTATTATCCTGAGTTTAATGCGAGAGAATTTGTGGAATACATTGCAGCCCTAAAGGGGATTGAAAAGAAAAAAGCAAAGCAGAAAACAGAAGAATTGTTGGAAATCGTTGGGCTTTCTGACGTTGCAAACAAAAAAATCAAAAACTTTTCCGGTGGAATGAAGCAACGTGTGGGTATCGCTCAGGCCTTGGTAAATGATCCTAAAATATTGATTTTAGACGAACCTACTGCCGGGCTTGATCCCAAGGAACGTGTTCGCTTTCGTAATTTGATTGCTGATATTGGCAAGGATACGATTGTTTTATTTTCTACTCATATTGTGTCAGATATAGAACATATTGCCGGAAATGTGCTTATGATACGTGATGGCCAGTTGATACATAACGGTAAGTGGGATAGTCAGCGAGGTGATCTTGAGCAATTCTATATGGAGGAATTTGACTGATATGAAAAATCTTGGGACGCTTTATAGATTTGAACTTAAGAAGATTTTAAAAAATCGTATGACTAAGGTGATGCTGGCGATTCTATTTGCAATAGCTGTTCTAGAGGCCGTGGTACCGGCATTTTCCGTTACACGTGATATGCGAGAGGCTCGTTCCGAACTGGATGGACGGCTGATAGACGATGCGCTGTTGAATGAGATGTATCCCAATATAGATACTTATGGTGAAAAATGGAATTCGGATAACCAAAAGTATTATGGGATTGCTTATGTAGAACAATGCTCCATTGCCGGTGATAACCCTCTAGCAGATTATTCTGCAGAAGATATCTATAATCAGCGAGAAGAAAGTATTCTGGCTTACATGGAATATCGCAATATGAGCGACAGCGACATTACCTGGTGGAAAACAACGATGCAAAAGGTGAAAACACCTTTTCGCTATGTCTACGTCGGAGGTCCTCTTTTTCTTGCTCAGGGATTAAGCGCTCTATTGCTAGTTCTTATGTTGCTATCCGCATTGTGTCTTACTACAGTGTTTACAATCGAACATAGACAGCGTACTGACCAAATCCTTTTAAGCAGTAGAAATGGGCGTAAGGAAACATATTTTATAAAAATCTGTGCAGGAATATCTACAATCATTATGGCTTCCTTTTTAGCTACACTGATACTCACAATTCTAGTGTTTGTAATATATGGAACAGCTGGATTTGATGGGATTATTCAGTTGGAGGTGCCATTATCACCGTATCCTTTTACAATGGGGCAATTCATCCTTATTCAGCTGATAATAATGATTACGGCAGGAATTTTGTATGCGGTATTTGCGATGGCTATATCTGAGTTTACCAAGAACAGCCTTGCAGTTATGGGCATAATGGTTGGGCTATATCTGCTTGGCCAGATTGATTTCTTTACGGATAAGGTGCAACTGTTGTCTCAACTAAAATCCTTGCTGCCGTCGAATGCTATTCCAGTGTATTCCTTGATGGAGTATCGCTTGGTTCATGTTGGAGACGGAATTTTTACCATATATGCTGTAGCACCGGTATTATATATGTTGCTATCAGTTATGCTGATAATTGCAGGACGTTTTGTTTATGAACGATTTCAAGTGACAGGACGGTAGGGGTTCCCTAGGGGGTTCCCTTGCGGGAGGACGGTGCCAGAACCTCCTTTCTTACTGGGATTTTGAAATTTTTCTAGACTTCAAGTCCCATCTTCCGCAGAAAAAAGAAGTCATAGGCAAAAAGCCTATGGCTTCTTTTTTGCGCGCAGAAGCGCGCCATGAACCCAGTGGGTTCATCTCAGGCCACATAAAGTGGCCTTCGGTCGGCGCAAAGCCGGCGTCCACCGGACCCCGTGCGCCCCATCTTCCGCATTGGGCCATGCCTTAGGGACTGGGTTATCAATACATTTCCCGGTGCAATAATCTAAAAAGTATGATAAAATACCATCGAACATCAGTTCTGAAAGGTAGATAAGAATATGCCGTCTCTTAACTGCGCATAGACAATACTCAGGGTGCGGATAAGGCAAGAGGGCGGAGTCATGGGCATACTTTGAAATGAATTGCCAACTTCGTTCCTTGGGTCCGCTGAAAGAAGGGATGAACAGATGCGAGAAGGAATTGCCATCGTAGGATTGAACGGAAGTGGCAAGTCCACTCTTGGACATGCACTGGCGAAGTCACTAAATTTATATGAAATAGACGTTGAAGATTACTATTTTCCGGAGCAGCGGGAATCAAGAAAAGCTGCTCTCGATGGTGAATACGGAGTGAATTGCTCTTATCTTGGTGACATACCTTATTCCGTGTCCAGAACCAAGGAAGAGGTCGAAAAAGCCATAGCAAAAGAAGTATTGGCACACCCCCGGTATGTTATGACCGGTGTTACCATTAATTGGAATGCAGAGATCCTATCCACGATCAAGCTTGTTTTCTGGCTGAAAACAGAAACAGAAGAAAGAGTTCGACGTGTGAAGGATCGAGAAGAAAAACGCTGGGGCGACAGAGTAACTGAAGGCGGAGACATGTACGAGCAACAAAAATCCTTTCGGGAAATGATCGCAGGGCTTACTGATGACAAGGTTCAAAGAAGCATTGATAAGTTAAACTGTGAAGTGATCCAGCTCGATGGAACCCGCAGTGTTTCTGAAAATCTGGCGATAATAATGAAAAGTTTTGGGATGCCACAAAGATAACCTCCAAGCGGCAGTCTTTTATGAAAGATCTGGTTTTACCAAAACGGACAATTCGGAAGGAAACGATATCTATTATATTAAGAAATATAGTTAAAAGAGGGGGAGATACCATTAATGAAAAGTGAAAATGCCGATCTTTGTATAGTCCCATTTTCTCCGGACTACATTGACCAGGTGATTGAATACGAAAAGCAATTACGTATCGAGGAGCCGGACACATATTACTGGGAGCCTGATGAGACTTACAGAAAGAATCTTATTTCTTCTTTTAGTGATCCTCGCTTCATAAACTCCCTCTCCTTCCTTGCTGTAGAAAAAGGGAAGGTTATCGGCAGAATTGATGCTCTTATCCTTTCAAGCCTGGCTGATGCAGAATGCAGCACTGCATATCTTGACTGGATAAGTGTATTAAAGAGCAAACGGCATGGGAAGATAGCCCAGAAGATGCTTACGACACTGCAGAATGTGCTTAAGGATAAAGGCATTCACCTGCTCATTGCTCTTATGGCCGGGAATGATGAAGCGCAGCGATTTTATAGAAATATCGAAAACGCCGCTATTCATGATGAAGGCGTATGGATGAACTTTTAGGAAAGAAAGGTATTTATTTATGCTAGTGGAAGAAAAATACAGCAAAGAACACTTATCAGCCATTGGGTTTGAAGGATAAGCTATGAACATCTATTTTGCAAGACATGGCCAAACGGACTGGAACATACTCGGCAAAGTTCAAGGGACCACAGACATCCCCCTGAATGAAACCGGGATCAGGCAGGCAAATCTGTTATGTGAGTATTTTGAAAGGCAAAGTATCTCACTTAATAAGATCTACACAAGCCGCCAGATCAGAGCGGAGCAGACTGCCCAGATAGTAAGCGACAGGTTTAAGATCGATCACGAAGCCGTTCCCGGACTGGAAGAAATGAATATGGGTGCTTTTGAGGGCCATACCTGGGCAGAGACAGAGACTTTATATCCTGATGAATTAAAGCGTTGGAATTCCAATAAACGATATGAAAGAACACCCGGCGGGGAGTCTTACCAAATGGTCTTAGAAAGGTTATTCCGCGCATTGGATGGTATTATTGAGAGGCATGATCCTTCTTTTGACCAAAATCTTCTTGTCATATCGCATGGTGGTGTCATCATGACGTTAATCGCCATTAACGAAAGCATTCCGTTTGAAGAGTCTCACTTAAAGATCGCAGTCCCAAATGCTGAACCAATTTGCTTTTGCATTGATGATCTGATGCGCATAAAAAGAAAAGCTTTGGAAATTGAAAGATTATCGGCAATACAAACCTGAAAATGGAGGATTTAGGCCGTGAGCAAGGAATTAACTTCACAAGAGAAAAAAGTGATAGAACAATATTCAGGATTTCCGGAAGGAAAAAGATTGTCTTATACAAGAGCGCATGAGACAGAATTGATTATCACAATGCATTACATACATGAATTCTTGAGAGAAGGGGCTGTTATTGCTGATATAGGTGCCGGTGGCGGAACTTATACAAAGGCATTGGCTGAAGAAGGATATAAAGTTGATGCTGTAGAGCTTACACCGGAATATGTTAAGCAGATGAAACAAGAATTTGCAGGGAACGATCGCATCCGGGTATTTGAAGGAAATGCAAGGGATCTGTCTTTCTTAAAAGATGATGCATATGATCTTGTCCTGCTTATGGGGCCGATATACAGTCTGAAAGATTTTGATGAAAGAAAACAGGCATGCAAAGAAGCTCTTA
>JAEEGF012464060.1_pt1 | contig 12714 bp, 13 predicted proteins | sample 9134171 | NCBI WGS metagenome assembly JAEEGF01 (sample SAMN16246542, study PRJNA631951) | gut metagenome | biome: gut microbiome; feature: rumen; material: AP-attached | host: Bos | place: Iran: Karaj | collected 2018-10 | reverse complement strand
CGTCTTACGATGATTTCTAGCGCTTCATCTTCAATTTTAATTTTTTCTTTTTTGCAAACTGATTTTAGATAATCAAACATTACTTTGGGGTCAGCTAGTTTAAAAGTATAGGTTTGAGCGCGCGAAGTAATAGTGACTGGCACTTTGTAAGCGTCAGTGGTAGCCATAATGAATACTACGTGCCTGGGTGGTTCTTCTAAGGTTTTAAGTAGGGCGTTGAAGGCTTCTTTGGTTAGCATGTGGACTTCATCAATAATATATACTTTATATTTACCGGAAGTCGGAGCGATGGCGGCTTTTTCGCGAAGTTCCCTAATGTTGTCGATACCACGGTTGCTAGCACCATCGATTTCTATAATATCTACATAATCGTCTTCAAGTTCATATTTGAAGCCATTGATTTCGTGAGCAAATATTCTAGCTACTGAAGTTTTGCCAGTGCCACGTGGCCCAATAAAAAGGTAGGCATGGCTGATTTTGCCTTGTTCTAAGGATTTAGTTAAAGGCTCTGTAACTTGGGGCTGACCAACCACCTCACGGAGTGTCATGGGGCGATATCGTCGATATAAAGACTTCATTAGAGTGCAGCTTCTACGGCTGCCCAGGTCGCGTCATCGTTATTTGCTGGAATCGTTACGGAAACTTGCGCGCCATCGCGAAGATGGAAATAAGTCACTGAAGCATATAAAATCTGATATTCTTTACCAGCGACTTCCACAAAATATTTGTCGTCATGATGAATCAAAGTGCCAATGACGGTCTTTCTTTCAACTGGACCGATCTGCTTGTAGAGGAATTTACCGTCTTCGGTAATGGTGAGTTTCATAATGTCGCCCTCAACTAGCTTCGACTTTGAAGCATAGTTAGCTGGAACTGGATAATTCTTGCCGTCTGGGCCAATCATGATTTGGCCATCAAAAATGCCTTCAATAATCTTGCCTTCTGGGCCAGATACTACTGTCTCACGTGGAGCTGTAATGGCTTCGCCATCACCAAGTATCGAAACTAAAAGTTCCTTGGCTGCTGATAAATTAGTCTCAGCCTCGCTAATGAGACTGCGTAATCTTTTTATTTGTTTTTCTGGTATTTCAGACATCACCTCGCATCCTGTCTAAATATAGTATTAATATTATATTATATCAGACACCTGATAAAGTCAAGATTTTTAAACAAAAGTTTTCCACCATAAAAACACCGGTCGTTTACAAAATGTTGTAAAAATTACAATAAGAATAAGCTTATTCGGCGGCTTTCCAAAGGCCGGTATGTTTTTTGCCGTCAAGGAGTATAGTCGGAATACCTTTGATTCTCAGTTCGTTTTCTACGATTTCACGATTTTTCACCATCATGCTTTCAATGGTTTTTCCTTCTGAAAACTCTTCGCCATTAACATAAGCCTCAACTTTTTTAAGTTCTTTTTCGGTTAGTTCAAAGGCTTTTAGCCATGATTCCAGTTTATTAATGGCGTCCTCGTGCGAGTAATCTTCGTTAAATTTGTTTTGGTATGAAATGCTTTCGTTGTTTTTCTCGGTGAATAATTTGTCGATAATCTTTAATCCCACCCCTTCTTTGACGGCGTCAGCGGCTAAAATGTATTTAACAATGATTTCCGAATTTTTGAACTTATAGCTACCATCGGCATCTTGAATGGCAAATGGAACTAGACGGGTTTCATATTTGTTAAAGAATCCAGCATTCTTTTGATTGCGATACGATACCATGCAAACAGAACAACCTGGATCAAAAATGTCTACAGCGACTGGTCGGCTGGCAGATTTGCCTCCAGGTACCGTAATATAATTAAACTCGTAGCTAGCTGCATCATAGGTTTTGAATTTATCTGGGATAGCCTCAAATATTTCGCCCCATTCGGTAAACCAGCGGCCGGTGGCTTCGAAGACATTGGATGGTTCGTCTTCGTCGATGGAACACATTTCGGCGCCCATTGAGCAGGCAGATGGTTTAGTTACGTTACAAGAACCTAGTGCCCATAAGGCGAGGAGTGATTTGATCGCAGTGAGAATTGCCCAAACGGTAATAATAACAATTAATACTGAAATGATCTCGATGATTACCGATAAAGGTTTAACCCATTTTGGATGTTTGACGATGACGCGTGACAAAATCGTGTTTTTGACATCTTCCTTAAAGCCGGTTTCGCATTTTTGTAAGCGGACTTTTTTCCAAAGACAGCCCCAGGCTTTTTTAAACATTTTAAGGTAGGCTTTCCCTACTTGTGGTTTAAAAATTGAAATAACGGCCACGAAAATTCCGATCAAGGCCAAAATAATAAATGCAGCTATACACACCATAATAAGTTTATTCTAGCACTAGTTTAAAACTTTCGCCAGCACCTTTTTGACTTTTAAGATATCTTCTGGACGATTATGTAAACCCAATGAAAATCTGACTAACGGAGGAAGACCAAGTACATGATCAAGATAATAATGCACGCAGAAATAGCCGGTGCGAGCCATGATGTTTTCGCGAGACAAGGCTTCGCCGAGTAGATGCGAATCAATTCCCTCTACATAAAATGACATGGTTGGATTTGGCTCTTTATTCACTAAATGGACTTTTGGAGATTCTTTCAAAAAATCATATAATTCTTGCGTATTATCGCGAAGTGTTGCCCAATCCTTTTTCGGTAGATGTTCTAGCCAATCTAGTGCAGCGCCAAGTCCAACGATTTCGCCCCAAGCTTGGAGGCCAGATTCAAATCTAGTGAAACGATGTTCTTTATTGGTTGCTGATAAAGTATATGAATCCTGTTTGACATCATCGACCATGCCACCGCCTAACCAATACGGCAATAAAGCTTTGTCGAGTTCATCACGCCAAACAATGACGCCAAGTGATGGAGCATATAATTTATGCGCTGAAAAACAAATTGCGTCAACTTCTACGCCACGAATGATATCAACTGAATGCGCCATGGCTTGTGCGGCATCAATAATTAATATACCGCCGGCTTTATGGATAGCTTTGTTTAATGCCTCAATATTCGTGAGTTTTCTGCCGTCGAAATTGGAAGCGCAGTTTACCACCACGATAGCTTTTTCAAAATCGTAATCATTAATTGTGATCGAGCCATCATCATTTCGTTTCATGACTTCGCGTGGCAAATTGGTTCTCTCGGAAAATGCCATGGAACCAAGAAATGGAGAGTTATGCTCAATCTCGCTGGTCATAATTTTTTTGAATTTTGAGGCGTCGATTTGACTTAGAATCAAGTTGATTCCGTAAGTGGTGTTTAGAGTGAATGAAACAGTATATTTTTTACCTTTCAATCTTAAATATTTCAGAACCTTTTCGCGGGTAGCCTCGACTTTTTCGTCGGTAATGCGGCCCCATTTGTATTTGACACGTTCGCCACAAGAATTGTGCTTAGTGTAGTAATCATTGATGGCATCAATTACAGGACGCGGCCTCAAACTTTGGCATGCCGCATCAAGATATACTTCCCCCTCGCCTAAATAATCAAAATCATTCATGTAGATAATTATAGCATACAAAAAACCAGAGCTAGCACTTTGAGGGAATCCGGAGCGCGGCAGCGCGAGGACAAGCGCCGGCCGCCCATGGCGATGGGCCGGCCGGACGCGGCCCGAAAAGTGTTACTCTGGTTTTTAATGATACAATTAGCTAACTTTTGAAGATTTAGGCGAGTTCGACGGTCGCACCAGCCTCTTCGAGGGCTTTTTTCATCGCTTCAGCGTCAGCTTTAGCGACTTTTTCTTTCACGGTTGCAGGAGCACCGTCGACGATTGCCTTAGCTTCGCCAAGACCAAGTCCGGTAGCTTCCTTAACAGCTTTGATGACAGCAATCTTCTGAGCACCAGCGTCTTTCAAGACTACATCGTATTCAGATTTACCTTCATCAGCAGCAGCGCCTTCAGCGCCAGCTGCGGCGACAGCAACAGCTGCCACTGGCTCAATGCCATATTCGTCCTTAAGGACAGTTTTAAGTTCGTTAACTTCAAGCACGGTCAATTTGACGAGCTCTTCAGCCAACTTTTTGATATCAGTTGCCATAATTTATCCTTTCAAATATATTATTTGGTTGCTTCTTCTGCGTGCTTCTCAAGCCCAGAAACGATGCCATTGATGCCAGACAACAAAGTGTCGACAACTTGAGCGATAAGTTCGTTCTTGGTTGGGAGAGAGCCGAGAGTTTTAACTTCTTCAGTCGAAAGTGTAGCACCTTCGCCATTGAAGCCACCAACTAGTTCCATTTGGTCGTGGGTTTTAGCAAATTTTGTTAAAACTTTTGCGGCGTCGAAATCTTCGTCAGTGCCAAGTGCATAAAGAAGTTGGCCAGTGAGGTTGGTAGTATCGGTGTCTTTGTAAGCAGCGATTTCTTTCATCGCAACTCTCACGAGACGGTTCTTTACTACTTTGATTTTCACGTTAGCTTCTCTAGCAAGTTTGCGGAGCTCTTGGAGTTCGGCTACGGTGAGGCCTTGATATTTGGCGTAAACCACCATTTTAGAATCAGAAAGAAGTTCCGTAAGATCAGCAACCAATGTCTGCTTTTTATCCTTTGAAATTGCCATAAAAAGTTCCTTTGGTTAATGTTTAATTTAGTTAGCTAATTGTTAAATAGCGTCACCAAATAAATCACAAGAATTTCCTCGGTGGCATTATTAAAGGTGAAACCTCGCCACTGTCTTTGGTAACTTCAAACATTATATCACACTAAGTTCAAAAATACAAGCTAGTCGATGTTTTTGGTAGTAGCAAATTGTACTGCTGAGCCAAGAATGGTTAAACCGATGAGAATTGGAAAATAAAAGGCTTGTTTATCGATTGAAGTGATGAAATAAAGAAGGGTAATTGTGAGTGCATAAGCGCCCATCAATGATGTTGCCACAATAATGGTAGGTTTCATCAAGGTGACGGCTAACCCAGCCAACACTACGCCGATAATGGCACCAATAACTAGTGTTTGGATATCAGTACCGAAATACTGTGCCGTTATCATGATAATCAAACCGAATACCATGCCGCCAACGCAGAGTTTTTCAATTGAAAAGCCAAGCAGGGCGAGTAAAAGACCGCCGGCAACAGGAAGTAGAAAACTCCAGAGGTCAGTCTTCATGGCATCTGGTAGGAAACTTATTATGGTCGGGTTTGAAAGCAATGTTAGCATCAAATTATACCCAATCAAAAACCAAATAATAAAGAAACCAATTTTTTTAATACGGTAACCCATGAATAGTAGCAAAAGACCTACTATTGCCATCACGATTACTTCTGGTATTTGTATTCTTGTGAAAAATAGTTCTATATTCATAAGCTTATTATAGCATAAAAAATGCGAGTAGCTAAAGATAACTTTGAGGGATTACGGAGCGCGGCAGCGCGAGTAGAAGCGCGCGAGCCCCGTGGCGACGGGCGCGAGCGACGCGGCCCGAAAAGTTACTTTAGTTACTCGCTTATGTTGTTATGTTAGTTATACAGGTTTTCAACTGCAATTGAAGGGCCCATCGTGGTGGTCAGGTAAACTGACTTGACGTAGGTGCCTTTGAGTGAAGCTGGTTTTTGAGCTTTTAATGAGTCAAAGAATGTATTGGCGTTTTCAAATAGCTTGTCAGCACCAAATGAAACTTTGCCGAGGCCAATGTGAACAATGGATTGTTTGTCGACACGGTATTCGACCTTACCAGCTTTGGATTCTTTAACAGCTTTTTCAACATCCATGGTGACAGTGCCTGCCTTTGGATTTGGCATCAAGCCTTTTGGACCGAGGAGACGGGCATATTTACCAAGCTTTGGCATGTATTGTGGAGTCGAAATTAAAACGTCGAAGTCAATCACGCCTTTGTCGAGCTTCTTCAAGAATTCTTCATCTTCCGCGATATCGGCACCAGCGGTTTTGGCGGTTTTGCAAACATCAAGTGGTGCAAAAACGGCGACACGTACGGTTTTACCGTTGCCATTTGGAAGAACAATCGTTGTGCGGATATTTTGATCAGCTTGACGTGGATCTACACCAAGACGAACGTGTGCTTCAAGTGCAGCGTCAAATTTGACAGGGCTGGTTTTAATAGCTAGTGCTACAGCATCTTTCAAGCTATAAACTTTGCCTTTTTCAATTAATTTGTGAGCGGCTTGGTATTTTTTACCACGGCGTTCAATACGAGGGCGAGTGACTGGCTTTGCTCCCTTTGGCTTTTCACCTGCTTCATCAGCGGCTTTTCGCTCAGCCTTGCGAGCTTGGCGTTCTTCTTCAGCCTTAACTTCCTCGATGTGTTTCTTAGATTTTTTACCAGATTTAGCATAAACCTCTGGTTGTTCTGCTTCGGTAACTACTTCAGTTGCTTCAACAGTCTCAAGTTTTTTGGCATCTTCTTCTGCCATAATTTCCTTTCAGTGGTGCAAGCGGGTTTTAACCCTCCCACAAAATTAAATAATATTCGTATATTATATCAAACTTCCGGTTAAATTGCAAGAAAAAGGGGGCCATGCGGCCCCAGGTTAGGTTAGTCTAATAATGGACGTTTTTTGTTTCGCCTATGTGTTGAGCACGTTGAATAGTCTGGATCAAGCCCAAAAGGGCAATCCGGACTGCCATAATGATCTACCTCGTAGGTAAAATCAATGATACGGTTGCGCAACGTGCGATAGGCTTGGTTGTAGTTCACTACGTTTTCCAGCCATCTGATTTGACAGATGAGCTGTAATTCGCTGAGTTTACAAAGCTTTGCTCTTGCGACTTCTGCATCGCAAATAGCAAAGAAGGGGACCTTTGGGTAATCATCCAACACAGATTTTTTGATTTTGTTGAGTGGTGCGATACCCAAGCGCCGTTTTTCTGCCAATAGAAACTGGTATTGTAACGGCATGGTCCTGTACGATTCGGCATGGGTTTCCCATAGTCGCATCGCACGGTCGATAAGTTCCTGTCTCGTCCTGTTAAAAGGTGCCATAGTCACTTTTCCCCCTATGATTTATTTTTATGACTAACCTCTTCTAATTATATCATACTTTTCAATAAAAATCAAGATAAAAAACAGGCTCTTTATTCGGAGCCTGTTTTAATAATTTGATTAGTCAGCGACTTCTACGCCCATCGAACGTGCGGTGCCGGCTACTACTTTCACTGCGGCATCGAGGTCGTTAGCGTTTAGTTGATCCATTTTCTTCTTGGCAATTTCTTCAAGCTGTGCGCGGGTGATTTTGCCAACTTTATCTACGTTTGGCTTACCCGAGCCTTTTTCGATTTTGATTGCTTCGCGAATTAAATCATCGACTGGTTGACCGAGACATTTCCAGTCAAAAGTACGATCTTCAAATACGCGAATGTGTACAATCACATTTTTGCCCATAAATTCCTTAGTCTTTTCATTAAATGGATTGATAAAATCCATCATGTTAAGACCCCACTGACCGAGGGTAGAACCTACCGGAGGTCCAGCTGTGGCCTTGCCACCTGGGATTCTGAGCTTCAGATTGCCGATAACTTTCTTTTCCGCCATCTTCAATAATCCTTTTTTTCTAGTTAATAAAATAGAAGCATTTACGTAACATTACTATTATATCACAATTGTTTTACTTGTAAAGCGTCAAGTTCTACTGGTGTTTCACGACCGAACATAGAAACCATGACTTTGAGCTTGCCTTTGGCGGCGTCAATTTCGGAAACGGTACCATCAAAGCCCTTAAATGGGCCATCGGTGATGGAAACGACTTCGCCAATTTCGTATTTGACGGAGAATTTTGGATCTTCGACACCCATACGTTTCTTGATTTTGGCGATTTCCTTTTCGGAAACTGGAGTTGGCTGAGTGCCGGTGCCGATAAAACCGGTGACACCTGGGGTATTGCGAATAATATACCAAGTTTCATCGGAGAGTTTCATATCAACTAACACATAGCCTTGCAAAATCTTGCGATCGACGACTTTGCGCTTGCCATTTTTGATTTCGATTTGTTTTTCTTTTGGCACAATGGCCTCGAAGATTTTGTCCGCCATTTCGACGGTGTTGGTACGTTGGTTAATTGAATCCGCTACCTTGTCTTCGTAGCCACTGTAGGTCGAAATTGCGTACCAAGAACGGGTTGCATCATAACGATTAACTGCCATATATTTCCTTTCTTTATCCTAAAATTAAACCAAACAGCCACCTGAAGAATAAATCAAGTAGCGAAATTAATATTACAAATAGAGCGGTGTAAGCTAAAACTGCGAGCACCATTTTCCAGGTTGCTTTGCGATTTGGCCAACGTACTTGGCGAATTTCGTGCCACGAATCGCTTAGATATCTAAATAGCGCTACGAATGGTCTAAACAAGATGAACACTTTCTTGTTTTCGGCTCTTTTCGCTGCCTTTTTCTCGGCTTTTTTAGCTTTTCTTTCTTCTTTTGCTTTCAATTTATCTTGCTTTTTGTCTTTAACGACCACTGTCTTACGAGTAATCGGTGCCTGCTCTTCTTCGGTTTTTTTCGAAGACTCACCGGCTTTAATTCTGGTGATTTTTGGCTTTGCCATTTTACTCCTTTCCATCAAAAAAGTCTGATACCAGACTTGTCAACATTTTATCATGCAGGAAATAAATAGTCAAGATAATCGTTCAACATGCGGGCGCCGGAGATGACGGGGAGGAAGGCGGCGAGTTGTTTTTTCATCAAAAATTCCAAATCAAAATCATTGTCCCAGGCGGAGATAGCTTCTTCCATGCGGCGATATAGTTCTTCAAGTTCTTCGTTTTCGTTCATGCCGTGGACGTTTAGATAATTTTCCATGGAAACATCTGCCACGCCACCGTCGTGAGTGGAAATTAGTAAGTTGAGGTTCGCCACATCTTTCATCCAGGAAGTGCCACAAGCTTCAAGCCCGACAATTGGAACATTGATTGCGACATTTGAACCACAAGATAAACCGTAGGCTAGCTTTTCATCATAGTTTGGCAAATAATGGACATGAGTTTTTAGATATTCGTCGGTCTTGATGTCTTCTAGGATTTTGGTTAGTTTAGCCATCATTCGGTCGTCGCCGGTATGAGTGCGACCGGCGAGAATGTAGTGAGCGTTTCTTGGCTCTAAGATTTGTCTTAATCTTTTAAGGTCGCGGAATGGCAAATCTGGTCGTTTGTAGTCTACAAAACGGCGCTTGAAATCGAAAATGAAATCATCGTCGTCAAAATGCAGGATTTGGCCATTTTGATCTGGTCGGTCAGATAAGACGTCATTTAAGATTTCGCGTCCAAGGTGTTTGAGGCTGCGAATATCATTAGTGGTAAGTTTTTCAAGAGCGGTTTGAAAACCGGGGGCAGGCAACCCTATATCGTCTATTATATCATGTTTTTGGTAAAATGTCAATATTTCAGGGAGAACCCACTTACTCATATCGATGCCGTTGGTAATGGCTTTAAACTTCACTTTGTTGCCGGAAATGTCGCGGTAATTGGCTACTCTAGCATGTAATTTTGAGACACCACTTCGAAGTTCCGCGATTTCGATGGTGACTGATGATAGTTTAATTTTGTCGCCGTCAAATTTGTCTTTGAGCCATTTTAGGACGGCAGGAGATTTCAGATTTGGATAGACGAATCTTTCAAACTGTTCACTACTAAATTCTGCCTCGGCGGCTTGGACTAGAGTATGGTTGGTATATAAAGTGTGTTTTCTGGTGTAGACCACTGCTTCATAAAAATCCATACCATTTGAGGCTAATTCGTCTAAGCGAGCCAAAGCTGCAAAGAAGGTCGCTACTTCATTAAGTTGCATAATGGCAGGTTTTAGGCCAAGCAACTTCAGTGCGGCGTAACCGCCAAAGCCGAGCGAGACTTGCTGATAAATGCGATGATCAGAGCCACTCATACCAGAATATAACTCGCCGAAATTTGGCTCGGTGATACAAATAATCCGAGTGTTTTTAAAACGTTTTTCGATGACGTCTAGTTTGCATAAGTTGCCACAACATTTGACGTTGACGGTGTCGACAAATCTAAAGCCAAATTGGTGATAATCAACCGGAAAATGTTCATCAGAAAGTTGGCCATCTTGCATCACTTGTTTACTTTCGCCTGGATAAAACGGCGTGATTAATACAAATGGCACGCCCATTTGCTCGGCGACGCGTCTGGTGTCGGCGGCAAGAACGCCAAGTCCACCGCCACCGCGGATGCCATTTTCTTGGTCGTATAATTCCAAAGTCCAATAAGTATAAGGACGCTCCGGTGAGAGGGCTTTATTAAAATGCGTGCGAGCAATCGCCGTCTCAAATTCATCGATGTCTTCGATATTTTCTAGCGGGTGGTAAAAATATAGTTCATCGTCCATTCTGCTTATGATTATAGCATACTAGTACCAAAATTTTTTCGGCAATTTTTCGGCAATTTTCATGTGGAAATCGTAATCGAAGCCGTCTAGTCTTTCAGGATTTTTGGTTTTGAAATATTTTTTGCGAATGTCTTTGGCAGTCATTAGTTTACCAGGAATTAATTGATATTTTTTATAGAAATTTAGACCGCGTTTGTAGTTTTCTGGTGGCAAAATAGCCATTGGTAGAAAATCGCAATTCATTTTTGGATCTTTATAAAGTTCTAAAGCGAGTACCGACATGGTTGGAATGATAGGCTCTTTTTTATTGTAGACATCTTTGGTCTTAAATACGGTAGCTTGCCGAGTAGCGGATGGCGCGACGAAGATGACGCCACCATCTCTTACCGTGTCGTGTGATAATTTGGTGTACAAATCGCGAAAATCTCGTTTTAAGCGACTACCGGCATCGTAGAGTTCGGTGCCTTTTTCAAGATTAATTTTGTGCCAAGTGGCTGGCGTGATAGTTGGAGTGATAATAATGCCAAGTTTCAGAATCCGGTCATAATCTGGCGCTAGAGCTTCATACCATGGTAAATTAACTGGAAAGAGCATCGGTTTTTCGCCCATAACGTCCATTTTCATCATCAAAATGCGGGCGATTTCACCGAGTGATGGATGGTTAAAACCAATAACTAGGCCGTTTTTAGAATCGTGTGGAAAGCCCTTGTAGCTACCAGGAGTGAGTTTGGCTAGTTTCTTGACTAGTTTAGCTCTGGCGTGGCGTGAATGTTCAGTAGGATTATTCTTTGGCCCGGTCGTACCAAGCACATAGTCAATGGCGGCGTTGCAAATTTTCCCCACTGGGACCATTTCCTTGCGGAGGTTTTCAGCGCCGAGAGTTTTTAGAAGTGAGTAGTTCTCGTGTTGTAGTTTATCGATTATCTCTTCAGCGGATAAGGATTCTAGTTGTTTGATAGAAAAGGTTTTTTTGCTCATATATATTATTATATATCATATTTTGAACGGTATGAAAAATCCCCGACTAAAAAGCCGGGGATTAGGAGGGGGATTAGAACAGCCGATAGTTGTAAAATATCGGGGCTAAAGTATTCGCCACGGTCGACATTGTTTTGATAAAAATGTCTAGTGCGACGCCTACTACGTCTTTACGGGTGTCACCAACGGTGTCACCGACTACTGCGGCCTTGTGTGCATGAGAGCCTTTGCCGTGCCCTTTTAGCATACCACTTTCAATGTACTTTTTGGCGTTGTCGAATGCGCCGCCAGAATTGCCATTGAAAATAGCGCGCGAGATAGCCATGATGGTGCTACCGCCGAGTAAGCCAAGAACCATTTCGGGCCCGAACGGAATACCGAAAAGGATTGGCGAGACCAGCGCGAGAACTGAAGGCACTAACATGTATTTGAGTGCCTGGTCAGCTGCCATGCCGATCACTCGGTTGTAGTCGGGTTTTTTGGTCCCTTCAAGTACGCCAGGAATCTTCAACTGCCGGATGCCCTCGTCGGCCATGAGTTTGGCCGACTTGATGGTATTGTCAGTCAGGAGCGCCGAGAAATACTCGATGAGTGCTCCGCCGATAATACCGCCTACGATGACGGCAATAATCACTTTCGGATCGTCGTAGTTAGATTTGGGATAACTACCGATATACGACATGATTAATGCCACAGTTGCAAAGGCTGCCGAACCGATGGCGTTGCCTTTGCCGATGGCCGCCGTCGTGTTACCGACCGCGTCCAACTCGTCCGTGATAACACGGACTTCGGGGTCCAGGTGACAGCTCTCGGCGATACCGCCAGCGTTGTCAGCGATTGGACCAAACGCATCGATGGAAACCGTAGTTCCGACGAAACTAAGCATGCCGAGCGCGGCAATTGCGATACCGTAGGTTCCGCACAGGTTACCAGCTACAATCATGGAAATACCAATGATGAGAACTGGAATTAAAACTGAACGAGAGCCAATTGCATCGCCCTTAGTGACGACGAAAGCTTCGCCTTCAGTAGCCATGGTAGCAAGATCGCGCACCGGCTTGAATTTGGTGCTAGTGTAGTACTCGGTGATCTTACCAACTGCTACTGAGCTGACGATTCCGAGAAGGGCGGCGATCCACGGGGATATCCATCCCAACCTGAAACTATCAAACCCTGGAACTCCTTTAAAGATAAAGTAGGAACCGACCAGAGCGATTACCATCATCAGACAGGCTGATAGGTAAGTCGCAATGTTGAGTTCTTCGCCAGGATTCTTCGCTTCATGCGAGAATTCTACCACCTCGACCTCGTCCGTGTCTCGGTTGATCATCAGCTTCTTACGCTTCCGATTCTTGAAGATGACGTAGCTGACGCCCAGTAAGCTACTGAACAGTCCGCCACCAGCTAGAAGAAATGGAAACAAAGTGGCCGAGCTAAGCGCATCGGAA
>JAEEGF012452120.1_pt1 | contig 12716 bp, 8 predicted proteins | sample 9134171 | NCBI WGS metagenome assembly JAEEGF01 (sample SAMN16246542, study PRJNA631951) | gut metagenome | biome: gut microbiome; feature: rumen; material: AP-attached | host: Bos | place: Iran: Karaj | collected 2018-10 | reverse complement strand
GGAGCTTCACAGCGACCACCTGTTATCCTACAGTTGAAAACTTTCTTTTACCAATAACTAAAAACCTAAAACTATAAATATTACTACTAACCTAAAACAATCTATTAACCTTTTGACGATGCAAAATTACGACGAAAATCATAACCACGCAATACTTTCTATCCGTTTATTATAAAAATTATCATCATTCTTGATGTAAATCAACCTACTGTGCTCGCAAACAGCACGTATATCAGGAAAAAACGCCCTTAATCCGAACAACAGTAGCCATTATTCAAAAAAATTTTGCTTGAATTCAATAAAACTTTGTACCTTTGCTTTCGTATGAGAGTACTTATTGTAAACACAAGTGAGAGAAAAGGCGGGGCAGCAGTTGCTGCCAAGCGTTTGATGGAAGCTCTTATTAATAATGGTGTTAAGGCGAAGATGCTTGTACGCGATAAGCAATCGGAGTGTATAACAGTTGCGGCCTTGCCTCGCTCGCCTTGGCTCAGATGGCATTTCCTGTGGGAGCGTTTCATTATTTATGTTTACTCGCGTTTTTCACGTAAGCACCTTTTTGATATTGACATTGCCAATGCCGGCACCGACATCACTCGCCTGCCAGAGTTTCGTGAGGCAGATGTGATTCACCTGCACTGGATTAACCAGGGCATGCTGTCATTGAAAGGCATTCGCAAAATCCTGCAGTCAGGAAAGCCTGTTGTATGGACGATGCATGATGTGTGGCCTGCCACAGCCATCTGTCATCTGTCCCTGAACTGCCGCCATTTCTTGAAGCAATGCCATCATTGCCAATACCTGCCAAACGGCGGTGGCGAGCATGACCTTTCAACGGCGGTATGGAATGTCAAGCGCCGCATTTTCAAATTCTATGAGGTGAGCTTCGTCGCCTGTAGCCATTGGTTGGAGAATGAGGCCAAGAGCAGTATGTTGCTCAAGGGACAGTCGGTCACGAGCATCCCCAACCCCATTGACACCCGAGTGTTCCGTCCAGGCGACAGGGCCAAGGCTCGTAGTGAAGAGCATCTGCCAGCCGACAAGAAGCTGATTCTTTTCGTTTGTCAGCGTCTTACAAATCGTTACAAGGGCATGCAGCATCTCATTGAGGCTTGTCAGAAACTTGTCTCAGACCATCCTGAGATGAGCAGCAATGTGGGGGTTGTGTTGTTGGGAAGCGATGCCGAGGAAGTGGCATGCCAGTTGCCTTTCGCTTCCTATCCACTTGGATATGTTGACGACGAGCACCGTATTGCCCGCATCTATAGTGCTGCCGACATATTCGTGCTGCCATCGCTGTCTGAGAATCTGCCAAACACCATCATGGAGGCAATGGCCTGTGGCGTTCCATGTCTGGCATTCCGTGTGGGCGGCATTCCCGAGGAGATTGATCACCTGAAGAACGGCTATGTGGCTCGCTATGAAGATGCTGCCGATCTTGCCAATGGCATGCACTGGCTGCTTGAGGAAGCCAATTGGGAAGTGTTGTCGCAAAACTGTGTCAACAAGGTCGTTCAGAACTATTCCCAGTCGAGCGTTGCCATGCGTTATATTGAGGTTTACCAGCATGCCATAGCTCAAAAGCATTTAAATCTATAGTATCTTACACTATTTTCATGACACGATTCACCATCATCACCATCACTTATAATGCAGAAAAGGTAGTGCAGCGGACGCTTGACAGCGTGTTGCGGCAGACCTACGAAGACGTGGAGCACCTGATTGTAGATGGCGCTTCGACCGACAAGACCATGGAGTTGGCACAGGCCTACAAACAGAAGAGCGATGCATCGGCAGGCGGACACAAGGTGATACTGCGCTCGGAACCCGACGAGGGTATCTACGATGCCATGAACAAAGGACTCACTCAGGCTGGGGGCAACTATGTAGTGTTCATGAATGCTGGCGACTTCTTCCCGCAGGATGACACATTGGAACAGATAGCACACCGATGCCGGCTGAACGAACTGCCCACCGACGAGCTGCCTGCAGTGCTCTATGGCAACACCAACATCGTGGACAACGAGGGGCGCTTCCTGCACCCACGCCGTCTGCAACCGCCCGCTCAGTTGACGTGGCAGTCGTTCCGACAGGGCATGCTGGTATGCCATCAGGCTTTCTATGCCCGCACCGATATTGCCAAAAACCTGCAATACGACACGCAGTACCGCTACTCAGCCGATGTGGACTGGTGCATTCGCGTGATGCGTGAGGGCGAACGTGCCGGACTGCCCCTCTATAATATAAATATGGTGGTGGCCTGCTATACCGAGGAGGGAGCCACTACGCGTCATCACCGCGAATCACTCAAGGAACGCTTCCGCATCATGTGCCGTCACTACGGCTGGTTCAGTACCGTAGCTATGCACCTGTGGTTCGTAGTGAGGGCTATGAAGTGATTTTCTTTTGGCAATGATTGAATAATAATATTTTTTTCGTACCTTTGCTGCGTTTTTACAATTCATATAAAAATTAAACTACAGACGAACATGAAAAAGATGATTCTGAGTGCCATCATGATGGTGGCTGCCCTAAGTTTCACGACAACCGTGAATGCCCAGACTGACAACAAAAAAGCTTGCTGCGAACAGAAAGCTGACTGTTGCAAGAAAGATGCTGATTGTTGTAAGAAGAACGCTGACTGCTGCAAAAAAGAAGCTGGCTGCAGTAAGAAGAATGCCGACTGCTGCAAAAAAGAAGCTGGCTGCTGCAAGAAGAATGCAGACTCCTGCAAGAAGAATGCAAACTCCTGCAAGAAGAAGTGTGAAGGCTCACAACAAAAAGCAAACAACAGCAAGTCGGGAAAAGTTTCCAAATAGAAACAAATCAAAAACAATCCCACACAAACCTTGTGTAGATTTGTGTGGGATTATTTTGTTCTGCCTGTTAAAAAAGTGCATAAAAACCGTATTGTTAACACATTTTCTTGATATATGTCTATTGAAAACATCTATTCTATAGCGATTTAGAATAACCCACAATTCCATCTGTTTTGAACCGTTATATGATTTAGGCTAAATCACGAAACAATCTAGCCTATATCACAACATGATCTAGCCTAAATCGCAAAACGATTTAGCCTAAATCGTATCGTGATTTAGCCTAAATCTCTGCATGAAATAAACTAAATCTCAAAAACGAATTAGTCACAGCCACTTATGGAAGCTGAAATATGCTAAATTATCCCCTTCCTGACTTCGCTATTTTAAGGAAAAACACTATTTTTGCAGACTGAAAAAGAGAATGGAATGACTTCGACTTATCATTTTGCCCACACACTGCTTAGGTGGTTTGGCGAATATGGGCGCGATTTGCCGTGGCGTCACACACGCGACCCTTACGCCATCTGGCTGAGCGAGATTATTCTGCAGCAGACACGTGTGGATCAGGGGTGGCACTACTGGGAACGGTTCATGCGCCACTGGCCCAGCGTAGAACAACTGGCTGCCGCAACGGAAGACGAGGTGCTGCGCGAGTGGCAGGGACTGGGCTACTACTCAAGGGCCCGCAACCTGTATTGTGCTGCACAGCAGATAGTGCAGATGGGCGGCTTCCCCAATAGCTATGAGCTGATCAGGGGGCTCAAGGGGGTGGGCGACTATACTGCAGCTGCCATCGCATCGATGGCTTTCGACCAGCCCAGGGCAGTGGTCGATGGCAATGTGTATAGGGTGCTGGCCCGCTACTTCGGCATCAGCACTCCCATCAACTCAACCGAAGGCAAGAAGGAATTTGCTCTGCTGGCTCAGGAATTGTTGCCTGCTAATCAGGCTGCTGCCTATAACCAGGCCATCATGGATTTTGGAGCCATACAGTGCACACCGCAGTCGCCCCGTTGCAGCGATTGTCCGCTGCAGGAGTCGTGTGTAGCCCTGAACAAAGACCGCATCAGCGAGTTGCCGGTAAAGCTGCGTAAACTGATAGTGAAGGAGCGCCGCCTCGCGTATATATATATAAGGTGTAGGTCGGCAGAAGAGCGGGCAGCCCATAAGCCGGGACTGACAGCCATCAGGCGTAGGGGTAGCGGCGACATCTGGCAAGGCCTGTGGGAACCTGTGGCCCAGGAGGATCTGCCAGCTGATGCTGGTCAGCTCGTGCTGGTGAAGAAGGACGTGAAGCACGTGCTCACACACCGCATCCTGTACTGCGACTTCTACCTGCTGGAGACGGACCAAAAGCCACCGTTGCCCGAAGGCTATGAGTGGGTGAGCGAACAGAATTTGGACAACTATGCTCTGCCCCGACTCATCGAAATTCTGCTCGCATCTTTGCCCGATTAACTGAATATTTTGCCTGAATCATTGCTCTTCACCCACCTGTTTTGTTGAATAAAAAAGCCTGTTCGTCGAAAAAATTGCCTGTTTTCCGTTTTTTTTCTTTTACTTTGCAGCAGATTTTCCGTTATATAATAAATATAAATATCACTCTTATGAGAAGAACATTGACAATAGTACTGATGACACTGCTGTCGTGCATGATGGCGGTGGCACAGACGCTAAACGTACAGGTGGGACAGGTGATTTACCAGATTCCATCGTCGCAGGCGGGCGATATGGTCTATCAGAATAGTCAGACCGTCACCATCCTGGACAAGGAGTACCTGCTGAGTGAGGTCACTCAGATGTACTTCGACAACACTACCGTGACAGACGACCAGGTGAGTGTGGTCTATAATGGTACTTCAGCTCAGGTCTTCGTAGCCGGCAACATAGCCCGCTACGTGACTGTAAGCGTGACGGGTGCCCATGTCAGCATAGCCCAGAGTGCCGATGTAGCCAGCGAAATCACTTATGCACTGAGTGGATGGTCCACCGATGGAAGCTTCTATATGTCGGGCTCTTACAAAGCCACGCTGGAGCTCAACGGCGTGACACTGACCAACCCTAACGGTGCAGCCATCAACATTCAGAATAGCAAGCGCATCGATGTGAGCGTGAAAAAAGACACTGAGAATACGATGACCGACTGTGCCAACGGCTCGCAGAAGGCTTGTTTCGTGATCAAGGGACATGCTGAGTTCAAGGGACACGGTGTGCTGAACGTAAACGGACTGACCGCACACGCCATTAAGACTGGCGAATACATGACGGTGAAGAATTGCACCATCAATGTGCTGAAAGCCGTGAAAGACGGTATCCATGCCAATGAGTATTTCCTCATGAGCAGCGGAACCGTGGGCGTGAGCGGTGTTGGCGACGATGCCATTCAGGCTGAGCTGGACGGCACCACCAACACGGGCGAGACCGCCGACCATGAGGACGAGGACAGCGGTAACATCTACATTGAAGACGGAACGCTGACACTCACCACGACTGCCAACGGCACGAAGTGCCTGAAGAGCGACAGCACCATTGTCGTGAATGGTGGTACGCTGACACTGAAGGCTGGTGGCGGGGTTGACCAAACGGATGCTACCGACCTGGGATATGTGGCAGGTGCTAAGGCAGGTAAGTTCGTGCAAAACGGCGGTTCCATCAGCATGACCATCACTGGAACGGCAGGTCGAGGCGTAGCTGCTTACGACATCATCACCAATGGAGGCGAACTGACTATCAACAACAGCGCAGCTCCTGTCACCATCTCCAGTGACGTGAAGTCGGCCAAGGGTCTCAAGGGACTGAACATCGCCTTGAACGCAGGCACCATCAATATCTCGATGACAGGCAATGCCAGTAAGGCCATCAAGGCAGGCGACGGCACAAAATCATCATTCAGCCGCATGGCACCTCCCATGTTCGACGATGATTTCGAGGAATTCGGTGAAATGGGTGATTTCAATGTCGTGATGGCACCTCCGGGCGGCGGTGGCGGTCCTGGTGGAGGCGGTGGTCCTGGTGGCCAGGGTGGTAGCTCATACACCAACGTGACAGGTTCCTACACACAGGGTCTTGCCGATGGTACAGGACCTACACTCACAGTAAGCAACACGGGCAGTGCATTTAACTCTTCGTCAGCCAAGGCTATCAAAGCCATCTGTGCGGTGACACTTTATGGCGGCACTACAGAGGTAACGACAAAGACAAGTGGAGGCGAGGGACTGGAGTCGAAGACTTCTATCGACATTCAGGGTGGCAAACACTACTTCTTCTGCTACGACGACTGCATCAACACATCAGGTAAGATATTCTTCAATGGTGGCGTGACGGTGTGCTACTCTAATGGCAATGATGCCGTTGACTCGAATGCAGGAACTACCGGAGCCATCACCATTGGCAACGGTGCCGTGTTTGCCTTCACCACAAAGGGCGCACCCGAAGAAGGATTCGACTGCGACAATAACAGCTATATTCAGATTACCGGCACGGGCATTGGCATCAGCGCTGGAGCTAACCAAGGTGGAGGCGGCAGTTCAAGCAGCACTATATCGAACGCTAAGCAAGGCTATGCCTTCGTCACCAGCTCCATCAGCTATACCGCAGGGCGCTACTACACGCTAAGCGATGCCTCGAACAATAACCTCGTGACATATAGCTTCCCTGCTTCATGTAGCAGTTCACTGGCATTGTTCACTGCTACCGGCATGGTGAAGAACTCCACTTACTATGTGAAGTATTCAACCACCGCGCCTACAGATGCCACTACTGCTTGGCACGGGCTCTACATCGGTTCGTCGCACAAAGGCACCACGAGCGTGACCAGTTTCACAGCCAAATAGGGTAAAAAGGAAAAGTGCGCTCTCAGTCGGAGCGCACTTTATAAAGTGTTTTGAATAGTTTAAATTTAAGGTAATAGGTTGGTTTTCATGCAAAGGTAACATTATTTTTCGGTACGGCAAAATTTTTTCTAAGCTTTTTACCTGTACTGAATGAACTAAGAAAGGGAGGCTACAAAAGCTTCCCTTTCTTTGCGTACTACGCTTTCTCGTTACTATGAATCTGCTCAATGAATTCGGTGGGTTGCAATCCGAACTCTTTCTTGAAACAAGTAGAGAAATACTTTGGATCCTTAAAGCCCACCTTATAAGCCAGATCGCTGATACGTATATCGGGGTGCGTCTGGGCAAGCCGGCGAGCTTCCTTCATGCGTATATCGCGGAGAAAGGCCGACACGTTCATACCAGTGACAGAGCGCAGCTTGTTATAGAGCGTAGAGGCACTGGTGTTCATCTCAAGCGCGAAAGCATCGCGGTCGAAGTCGCAGTCGTCTAAGTGGGCATAAACGCAGTCGATGGCTTTCTGCAGGAACAGCTCGTCGGCAGTGGGCGAAGCTACGCGTGCCTTCAAGCGACTCTCTTCCACTGTCTGTGCCTTGAACTCGCGACGAATGCGCTTACGATTCTCAATAATGTTCTTGATGCGCAACTCCAAATCGCCCATGCGGAAAGGCTTGGTGATGAAGTCGTCGGCTCCTATGCGCATCGACTCCTCACGGTCGCTCTCCTGTGTCTTGGCTGTGAGCAGGATGACGGGCAGATGGCTTGTGTTGGGATCCTCCTTGAGATGGCGTGTCAGTTCATTGCCATCCATCTCGGGCATCATCACATCGGAAATGATGATGTCCAAGTCGTATTGACTCACCAGTTCAAGGGCCTCACGGCCATTGCGTGCCGTCGTGACATGATAGCGAGTGCTGAGCAATGTCTGCATGAGCATGAGCAGCTCGATGTTGTCTTCAACCAGCAGGATGCGATAGATGTCTTCATCGGGCGACTCCTCGGTTGTCTCTTGTTTGGGCAAAGGAAGCTTTGGCCTCACCGATTCAATGTCGAGGATAAAGCTCTGGGGCTTGTCAAGGTCTATCTGGTATGTCTCGTCTATCTGCGACTTATTGAACGACTCTTTGGTGATGGGCAGTACCACAACAAACTTAGTACCTTTGCCCTCCTCGCTCTGACAGCTAATCGTGCCACCGTGCAGATAGACAAGGTCGCGCGTCAGCGACAGGCCGAGTCCTATGCCTGTGGTTTTCATCTTACGATAGTTCCCGTCATAGAAACGGTGGAACAGATGTTTCATCTTCTCTTTCGGGATGCCGATGCCGTTGTCTGTCACGGTGATTCTCACTTTGTCGTAGTGCTTGTTGGTATGCACATCCAAACTGACAGTACCGCCCTCCTGGGTGTACTTGGCTGCATTGGAAAGCAAATTGTAGATGACTTTATCGAGTTTATCGGTATCTATCCATCCCATCATCGACTGCGGCTCACAATTTACTGTAAAATGAATCTTGCGCTTCGACATGAGGGGCTCCAGAGAGAGGGCTGTGCGACTGATGTACTGCATCACGTCGCCCTGCGCTACTAGTAATTTCAATTCGCCCGACTGCGACTTACTGGTCTCCAGAATCTCCTGAAGCAGATGCACCATGCGGTCTATGTTCAAGTTGATAAGCGCATAGTCTTGGGCAAAACGAGGCTCCTCGGCATTCATGCGTTCTACCGATGCTGAAATGACTGTTAGGGGAGTGAGTAGTTCATGACTGATGTTGGTAAAGATGCGGTCCATCTGTAGTCGGTTGCGAATGCGCAAACTACGACGATAGGCCGACCGAACCAGAAGGAGTAGTGTGCCGACAAAAAGCACAATTACTATGATGAGTAGAATCTTCATTTATGGAACTTTCGCTTTACTTCGTTTAGCTGATCTGATGGCTGACAATTCGTCCTACCAAAAATCATCCGCGAAGATAGCTATTTTTGTGCAAATGTGAGAACCAATTCATTGAAAAAGTTGTTCGGGTGGTTTAAAATGCGTGATTTTGAGTTAAAAATGCGCGATTTGCCCGATTTTTGATATAAATTCACATTTTCAAAATATGTTATTCGACATATTTTTGCTATCTTTGTATCACAAATGATTTTAATGGTTAAGGTTTATGGTTGATTAATTTAACTAACAAGAGCCTCGCTGTGAAGCGCGGCTCTTTTTTGTGTGGTATTTACTGTTAATAAAACGTAACACTGTTAATTAACCACAAAGCACCAACGTCGTTCTGGGAAAGAATTGTAATTTTGAACCATTCAATTACAACAACTTAAAATCTTTTTTATTAATCATGAAGAAACTGTTATTTGCCATGATGGCACTAGTCACGCTGTGCGCTTGCAAGGGTGAACGTGAGTATCTTGATTTCCGTGGACTTTCCATGGGCTTATCGGCTAAGGCCATGTGCGACTCGTTAGAACAAAGGGGCTTTGAGCTCGACACAACGCTGACCGACGAACAAACCATTGTGATGAACAATGTGAAAGAGCTTTGCCGACTAGACATCGTTCAGCACAACGATACCATCACCGACATAATTGAGAGCTACGCTGCCACTTACAACGACTCAACCACTGGCATATACAAGCGTTTGCACAAGGAATTTACCGACCTTTACGGATGGGCCAACATGAAGCACGATGCCGACCTGCATAAGGAGGCGGACTTCCGTACCGGCAAAGGTGGTCTCACCCTGATTCTGCACAACACCTACACCCCAACTGTGAGCATTCACTACACTACTGAGGAGAAGTAAGCCGTTTGGCTTACCTCTCCCTCCCAGAATTTGTCCCTGCTTCTCCCAGTACTTCTCGGTATTAGCCCCAGTACTTCTCGGTATTAGCCCCAGTACTTCTCGGTATTAGCCCCAGTACTTCTCACTATTAGTCTAGTACTTCTCACTATTAGTCTAGTACTTTTCAGTATTAGCCTAGTACTTTTCAGTATTAGCCCATTCCCTTCCTAGTCTTTCTCAAAGTGCTGGTAATCTTTCAGTGTTTTCCACGCTCCGCCCCAGCTGAAGCCGTGTTCAGTAAATAGTTTCCACAACAGGTCGCCCTTCTCTATTTTGTAGCCGAACTTTCGGTTACGATTGGTATATGGCCGCCCCGTGGTTGGTTGCACACGCGAGCCTTTCACATAGGGATTATAGAGTGGATTGATGTCGATGGCTAGACCTTGTGCGTGCTTCGACAGTTTCTTTGTACCGCTCACAGCTCGAAAGCAGAAGCACGACGTGTTGTTGGCTTGCATCGAACGCTCGTCGTCTGCTCCATAGTCATCAATGAGACGCATGTGCTCTATGGGATAGCCAGCCACATATAATTGTTTGAAAATGTCGAGAACGTCCTGGGCAATCAACCGGTTGCACACCAGTTCACCCCTGTGCACATTTCCCTCTGCATCGACATGAAGCACTGTGAGATAGCGCAGGTCAGTCCGTTTCACGGTGCATCCCTTCGGATAACTCTTGCCCTGCATACGCTGAAAAACGCTATCACTCAACTCATGCACGGCAAAATAGGGACTATTGCTGCAGGCCGACGGCTCAACGCTCACTTGCCCCACTGCGGCAGCCCTCTCTTGTCCCACTGCACTATCGCTCACTTGGCCTAATGCAGCAACGCTTTTGCCAAGCGTAATCACTAATAGAAATAGCAGTTTATGTCTCATATTTCTTTAACGTGTTTCATTCCACATTTATTATATACATAAATATAGGTGATGTCTTTTTGTGACACCACCTATATATATGTATGAGAGAAATATTCTGTTATGCTTTCGGCTCTTCCTTGATGCTCTTGCCCATGGTCAGGTAAGCCACAGGAGCAGCAATGAAGATAGAAGACAACGTACCGAACACTACACCCAGAATCATGGCAAACGAGAACGAACGGATGCTATCACCACCCAGGATGAAGATGCAGAGCAACACGATGAGTGTGGTCACCGAGGTGTTGATGGTACGAGCCAGCGTCTGGTTAAGCGACTCGTTGAAGATGAGCTGACGGTCGCGCTTAGCATAGAGTTGGAAGTTCTCACGAATACGGTCGAACACCACCACCTTATCGTTGATAGAGTAACCAATCACGGTCAGGATGGCGCCGATGAAAGTCTGGTCAATCTCAAGCGACATGGGAACGATGCCCCACAAAGCAGAGTAGAGTCCAATCACCACCAGCGCGTCGAGAGCCAAGGCAATAATGGCACCGGTAGAGTAAGCCAAGTTGCGGAAGCGCACGAGGATATAGATGAAGATGGCGAACAGGGCGATGATGACCGAGATGATAGCTCCGTAGGTAATGGTCTTAGCCACCGAAGGACCTACTTTGGCAGAAGAAATGATGGAACCGCCATCGCGTACATCAGGATTCTTGAAGTCCTGAATGTTGGCCTGAGAGATGAAGCCACCCTGCTTCAGGGTCTCATAAAGAATATTCTCAGCCTGGTCATCAACCTCAGGATTGTTCGACTCGATGTCCCAGTTGGTAGAGATACGCACCGTCTTGCCATCGGTACCCAGTGCAATGACGCTGGTGTTGGCAGGCTGACCAGCTTTCTCGCCGATGGTGTTGACGAAGGCTCCCTGAACGGCAGCACGCACATCCTCAACGTGGGTCTGCTTGTCGAGCGTAACGACATAGTTGCGACCACCAGTGAAGTCAATGCTCTGACTCAGGCCACGAACAAAGAAGCAGCATACGAATGCTACGGCTGCAATGCCCCAGACAGTGAATGTCTTCTTGTACATGCCCATGAAGTTGAACTTCGTGTTGCTGAACGTTTCCTTGAAGATGACTCCCTGGAAGTTGAGCTTCTGCCACTTGTCCTTCTTCATGCGGTTCTCATAGACCAGACGGGTCATGAACACAGCGGTGAAGAACGAAACGGCGATACCGATGATCCAGGTTGTAGCGAAGCCCTTCACAGGACCTGTACCGAAGTAGAGCAGGATAATACCGGTGATAAGCGAAGTGAAGTTAGAGTCGAATATGGCCGAGAAGGCGTTCGAGTAACCCTTGGAAATAGCTTCTTTCACATTCAGACCGCGACGCAGCTCTTCCTTGGTGCGCTCGTAGATCAGCACGTTAGCATCGACAGCCGTACCCAGTGTCAGCACAATACCTGCAATACCCGGCATGGTCAGTGCTGCCTGGAATGAGGTCAGAATACCCAGTGTGAAGAAGAGGTTGAAGAGTAGTGCAATATCCGAAATGATACCAGGAATGAAGCCGTAAAGCATAATCATATAGACCATCAGCAGCACGAAAGCTACGATGAACGATATGATACCCTGCTGGATAGACTGAGCACCGAGTGACGGGCCTACCACTTCTTCTTGTACGATACGTGTAGGAGCAGGCATCTTACCCGAGTTCAGCGTGTTGGCCAGGTCTTTGGTGTCCTCAATAGTGAAGTTACCAGTGATCTGCGAGTTACCTCCATCAATCTGAGTCAAGATGCGGGGAGCGCGGTAAACGGCATCGTCAAGAACGATAGCCACAGCCTTACCTATATTCAGTTTAGTGATCTGTGACCAGCGGCGTGCACCGTCGCTATTCATCTGCATCGAAACAGAGGGATGTCCCATCTGATCAAAGTCGTCCTTGGCACCGGTAATCACGTCACCTTCCAGCGGAGCACGTCCGTTAGGCTCGGTAATCTTCAGTGCATAGAGAGCGAACACGTCGCCATGGGTGCCTGTGCCAAAGTCCTCGGCCTTTGCGCCCCAGCGCAGTTTCAACTCAGCAGGAAGAATCTGCTGTGCCACTTCAGAATATATGACCTTGTTGACATCAGCAGTATCGCGGGCAAGTGCATAACCTACAATGGCAAGACCCTGTCCCTGAACGGGCTGGAACACTGCGAAGAGCGGATTCTGCTTCTTAGCTTCCTCCTTAGCCTTGGCATCGGTAGCCTTGTCGCCCTTGGCCAGCTTAGCACCGAAGGAAGATGTGATAGCAGTCGTATCAACAGCAGTAGTGTCAGCAGCAGCTACCTCGTTGGCAGCGA
>JAEEGF010774007.1_pt1 | contig 12716 bp, 9 predicted proteins | sample 9134171 | NCBI WGS metagenome assembly JAEEGF01 (sample SAMN16246542, study PRJNA631951) | gut metagenome | biome: gut microbiome; feature: rumen; material: AP-attached | host: Bos | place: Iran: Karaj | collected 2018-10 | reverse complement strand
CGCGTTCCCACCGTGCCGCCGGCACCCGCCGGAAACTTCGGAGAGAACACATATATGATAGCAGTTTCCGCAAAAAGTTTTCTGACAATTCACTGATATTTCACTGATATTTCGCTGATAATTTTGTCAGTTAAGCATTTCGAAAACCGCATGGCGGGATCGTCCGACCTCGACGAAAGGCCTGAAAACATTAGTCGAAACGCATGTGCCCTTCCCGGCTCCTGGACGAAGAGTCAAAATTCACGAAAATTCGTCAACATGAAATTCCGTCAGTTAGGGGTTTTCAGGAGGTTATGAGGGGGACTGTCCCCACGATAATTACGAGGGGGACTGTCCCCGAAAGACTGGCGAGGGATTATGGGGGGGACTGTCCCCGATTTCTAATCACGTATCACGGGGACAGTCCCTCTAGGAATCCTAACGGTGATGTCGGCGGGAGTGCCGAGGATGAGCGGTCAGACGAAGGTAGGGGTAAGTCCGAAGGAGAACTTAAGCGCAAGCTCGTCGAAGCGGAAACTCTTGTCGAAGGTCTTAAGCGCATCCTCTGGCGAAACAGGCCCTTTGGCGTTCGCCTTGAGCGCATTCGCCTGCGAACCGTCGAACTTCGTGAAGTCGAGCTCCGACATGCGGTCGAATTCACGTGAAGTCATTACAATGGACATCCTCGCGCGTAGATTGCTGCCCTTGTTGACCGCAGTCGTCACGGGATTGCCGTCGTCGCCTTCAGTGGTTATGGAATCCAGCTGCTTCGTGCCGTCGAAGTCGATGCTGAGACGGCCGTATTTGTCGATATCAAGCGTGAATGACCTCGTGTCCTCATCCTGCCTGCTGACGGTCGTAAACGCCGGTTTGGCGCGATTCGGATCAAGCCCGGTCGCCTGTCCGTCGAAGGCAGCCTTTTCCGTCTCCTTCGAGAGGAGGGAAAGAGCGATGTGAACCTTGTTCCTTTCCTTGTCTCCAAGTTCCTTGTAGGGCTTCACCTTGCCCTTGGTCACAAGGTCGGCGACCTGGTCGAGAGCCGTGTCGTAGTCCGTGGAAAGCTTGGCTCCACCGGGGAGGTTGACATCCAGGAATCCGCCGGCGAGCGCGGCCGCAAAGGCGGTCTGCCTGCCCTTCCCCTGCGCGAAGAGCCTGCAGTCCGCCGCAACAGACCAGTTGAGCATCGCGCTGGTGGACGCCGACTTGGCGAAAATTATGTCTTGTTCCACGTCTCCAGCTTCGGCACCGACCACTTTCGCAAACATCCTGCGGTATGCATCAGCTCCAGGCGCATCGCCCTTCACGCTTTTCTGAATGTATTTCGCGGAGGCTTCGCGGGCAGCCACCCTCGCCTCGTCAACAAGATCGCCGAGCATCTCGCTGGCGTGGAACGCCTCCTTGTCGAAAGAACCTTCGTAGTCGACGAGTACCGAATCCGCGTCTTTCGCCGCATCATCAAGTGTTGCAACAGCAATCTTGAAATCGAGCAGCATGCCCTTCGCCCGGCCCGCCATCGTCATGGTCTGTTCAACGACGCCGTCAGAAAGTCCGGCCTTGCCGAACTTGCCAGCTGAAAACCTGGCATAAAGCGCCGACAGCTTGGCGGTGTTTTCTGAATTGAGCGCGGCCATGATCTTCCGAATCGCGGACTTCCCGCACAGGGCGATGAATGTGCTCGCGATGAAATTGCGCGCGTTCACCCTTTCGTCGGTTCCGATTAACGCATTCTCAACGCCCGCCTCTTCAAGAACCGCCACAACGTTCGTCTTGAACTGCAGTAGCGCCTTGTGCACGGCAAGCCCTGACGACGATGCGTCCAGACCCTTGATCAGGTTGACCTTCGCATTGAGCGCGCAGCTTACGATCTTGGCGATCATGCCGGGCGGAACGGTCTTGCCGTTCATATCCTTCAGAAACGCGAATCCGGCCTTCAATATCTCGGCATTCCCCTTTGCAGACTTGCGCAGTTCGTCGATGTTGGCGAGAAGCTCACCGACCTTCTTCCTGACGTCCTTCGGCGTTCGGAGGTTGCTGTCGCCGCGGATCAGGAGACCGTCGAGCATCCCAGGCGAGACAAGGAGATCGAGCGCCTCCTTGTCTCCACGAGCGCATTCCATCGCTGCACTGACGAGCAGGTCGACGGTCCATTTCGTGACTAGGTTTCCCGGCTGGACCCCGGGCATATCCTCGTTCACCTTGCCGTAGGACTCCACCGCCGCGGCCTTGGCTTCGGCCAGCTTTACGTTGAAGTGCGAAGCCACCTTGTCGACTTCCGCCTTCACGAAGAGAATGCGCCGGGCCGTAAGCGGCTTGCCGTTGCCGTAGTTGGAAAGCTCCATTGCCTTGATGACATTCGAAGGAATCTTGGACTCGCCGCCGAACATGTCCGCAACGGCATCCCTGAAGAGCTGGCGGGTGCGGTCGTTTATGGCCTTGTCGTCGTCCGTACGGAACCAGTTGCGGACGTGATCGGTGACAGACGACTCTACCGAAACAATCCTGGGGCCTGCTATTGCGCGCCTCGAGTCCGCATTGATAACCGAGCTCTGCAACCCCTTCTTTCCCAGCTGCTCTGCAAAAGACGCGAAGTTGCTGAATGTCTTGTTGTAACCGTTGATGTCCAGTGGCATTGTTATATGTTCCTTGATGTTTTGTTTTCCGCCTCATTGGCTTTGACATCTGTACACGCAGCCCGCAAAAAGGTTACATATTTTTTGTGGCTGAAAAATCAAACAGGGCCGTCCCCGGCTAAAATCCGGACAAAAGCTTGATTAGCTCTGCCACAAGCCGGCCTGACTGCTCGAGGGATTTTCGCGAGACCTTGTCCATCGTGTCCTTTTCGGTGTGCCAGTAGTCGTTCAGGCCCGGCTCGCTGCCGAACTCGAAGTCTATGAGGTCGATCGCGGGGAATCCGGCGTTGAGGAAAGCAACATGATCGTCCTTAACGAGGAGCGGAGATAGGGAAACCTTGTCCGCGACTCCTGCGCGCCCAGCGGCCTTCAGGGTGAGCTGCGCAAGGGCGGGAGTGGAGTTTTTCGGAATCGAGATCGCGAGGTCCTTGTCGCCTATCATGTCGATGCAGATGACGCCAGCGACCCTGCGTCCCGTCTCCTTGACCATCTGCGCAGCGCGCATGGAGCCCCAGAAGCCATCGTTCTCCAGGTACGCCTCCATGCACTCCTCGCCGTCCGTCCAGACGAGCATGACGTTTCCGCGCCCCTCTCTGCACGACGCGAGCCTGCGCGCGAGCGACACGAGTATTCCGGAAGTCGACGCGCCGTCGTTCGCGCCCGGGCACTTTACGCCAGGCTTTGTGTCGTAATGCGACAGGACGATGGTCCAGGGTCCATTGGAATCCACCGGGAACTCGGCGTACAGATTGACGAAATCGCGCACGCCTTTTGGCGTCTTCGCGGAGAACCTGTCGCACACGACGTTCGCGCCCGCAGCGGTGGCGGCGTCCTTGATATAGTCCGCCGCCATGTGCGCACGGCGCGTCCCTGCGTCGCGCGGCGTATGCTCCGCGACGAGGCGCGCTGCGGTGGAATAGGCGAGGCTCGCGTCTTCTGCGGTGAACGCGAACGCTGCCGCAAGAAGAAGCGCGAACATAGTCAGTCGACCTCCAGGCCGATCATCTTGATGATGCGGTCGAGGTCGTCGTTGTCGAAAAAGTCGATTTCGAGAACGCCCTTTGTGTGCTTGCCGCTCGCGTGCGTGACGCCGCTCGTGAGGCGGACGGCGCAGCCAAGGTGGCGCTTGAGCTTCTCGGAAAGGCTCTTGACGTATCCGTCGGGGATGTCGGGCGTCCCGCGCGGCTTCTCGGGCACGGGCGAATGCAGACGCGCGACCTTCTTCTCGAGTGCGCGGACGGTGAGCTGGTCGTTCACGCAGTCGCGCGCAAGGAGGATGCGCTCCTTCTCGGAATCTACGGAAAGCAGGACCTTCGCGTGGCCGACGGAAAGAAGCTTGGCCTCGACGAGGGACTTCACCTCGTCGGGGAGCTCGAGCAACCTCACGGCGTTCGCGACGGTCGCGCGACCCTTGCCGACCTTCTCGGCGACGTCTGCCTGCGTGAGGTTGAACTTCTCCTGGAGTGTCCTGTAGCTGACGGCCTCCTCAATGGGGTTGAGATCCTCGCGCTGGAGGTTCTCCGTCGTCGTCATTATCGCCGCCGTCTGGTCGTCGACATCCTTGACGACGACCTGGATCTTCTTCCAGCCGATGAGCTGGGCGGCCCTGAGGCGGCGTTCGCCAGCGATAAGCTCATACTTGCCCGCGGAGTTCTTGCGGACCGTGGGAGGCTGCACCAGACCGTTGTTCTTGATCGACTCGCCGAGCTCCCTGAGTTCCGCCTCCTTGAACTCGCGGCGCGGCTGGTAGGGGCTGCGCTCGATGTCGAGGATGTTGAGCTCAAGCGGCGCGCCCGGAGCGGACGCCGGCGCTGCCGAAGCGGCTGGCGCGACAGGTGCTGCCGCGGCGGGACGCGGCGCATTTGCCGCGGGAGCCTCGACGGGAACTACCGGCTTGGAGGACGAGAGAAGCCCGTCAATGCCACGGCCGAGGCCGTGGCGCTTCTTGGGGACAACGGACGCGGGGCCCTTTGCGGACCCCGTGGCCTTCTTGAGAAATGGATTCGGCTTGCTCACTCTTCGCTGCCGCCGAAGTAGCCATTGACAATCGGGAGAATCTTCACGCGGTTGTCGAGAATGATGTTGATGAGGCCGATCTGCAGACCCCACGGGCACTCCTGGGCGACGTTGATGACGCCGATCTGGACACCGTGAAGCTCGACGGCGCTGTTGATGAACGCAGCCTGGAAGCCGGTCTCGACGCGGGCCATGTTGAGCGCAAGCGCGAAGCTGGCGCCGGTGCAGTCTTCCTCATTGAAGTTGCACACGCAGGAGGTCTGCCAGCCTACGAAGTTCTTCTGGTAGGAGCCGATAAGGTTGACGTCGAGGCCCTTCATGAGGTTGCGCAGGCCGAACGTGGAGACGTTCACGCCGTAGACGTCGCCGAAGCAGAGGTTCGCGCCGAGCGTCGCGGTGATGCCGCGCACATCCATGTCATTCCAGTTGCAGAGGCCCGAGATGAGCACGCCGTCGAGGCGGTCGCGGTTCCTGGAGGCGATGCCGGAGATGCCGACGCCCTGGAGCTTCACGGTCTCCATGTAGAAGATGTCGAGGTCAAAGCCCTTGACGTCCCAGTCGAATCCCCACGGAATCGAAACGGGCGCGAACAGGCCGACCTGGATCGGGGTCATGCCGATCGCTCCGATGCCCTGTCCTTCCGTGGTAGGCTCCGCCTCGGCGGCGTTTGCTGCGGTGAAGGCGGCGAGAACTGCTGCCGCGACTGCGAACTTGAGGTGCTTCATTTTTATGATACTCCTTGGTTGTTTAAATCGACTATTCGACGTTTGACGGTAATTTTACACTTTCGCGGCGGCGGCGTCAAGTGCGCGCGCGCGAACTCTTAGAAAAACAAGGCCGGTGACCGGCACGGTGAGCAGATAGAGAAAGCCCATGACGCCCACCGTCATCCAGAAGTTGGATATCAAGAGAGCCACCACGAGCAGCAGCGCCGCCATCACGGGGAGCTGGTACCTGCGACTGATGTGCACGGACTTAAGCGATATCGTCGGCAGGCGCGAGGCCATCAGCGCACCCACGAAGAGGAGCGCGAACATGCCGAAGAACGGATTCTGCAGAGCGTCCGCGAGCGCCGGATACTTCCCCTTCGCCTCGAGCGCGATCGACAGGATCGCGGGCGTGAGGACCATCCAGCATCCGCCCGGCGCGGGCACCCCCGTGAAGAAGTGCTTCCAGTACGGCTGCGTCGGCTGCTCCAGCATCGTGTTGAAACGGGCCAGACGGAAGCAGTCGCACAGCGCGTAGAAGAGCGAGCAGCCGAGGACGAGCCTCACCATCTGCTGCGACATCCCCTCGTGCGCCGGACCGCCCGTGAGCCAGTAGAACATGAACATTGCCGGCGCCACGCCGAAGTTAACGAAGTCGGCGAGCGAGTCAAGCTCCGCGCCCAGCTTCGAGCTAGCCTTCAGAAGGCGGGCGATCCTGCCGTCCATGCCGTCGCACACGCACGCCACCAGAAGCGCCACGAGCGCATGCACGAAGCGCCCTTCGCTGGAGAGCGATATGGACGTTATGCCCGCGCAAGCGGCCATCGAGGTGACTAGATTCGGGACGATCGCGCGGAGAGGTATCCTGTCCGCGCGCTCGACGCGCGGCCTGCGCCTGCGTCTGCCCCTTAAGCGAAACTTTCCCATTCCCCGCCTCAGCTCACCGATATGCGAATCCCGCCGGGCTGCTGGTCCTGCGCCTGCTGCGGCGCGGGAGCGGCCGGCTTCTGCGGCTTGGGGCCGTTCTTCCTGGGCGGACCAATAAGCGCGCCGAGGATGCGGCCGAGGGTCTTCGGAGCCTGCTCGACGAAGCACTCGTCCTTCAGCTCCTCGAGGACGCGGTTGATCACGTCCTCGCCGAGCTCGCGGTGCGCGTTCTCGCGGCCACGGTACTGGAGAGTGAGCTTCACCTTGCAGCCGTCCGTGAGGAAGCCGCGGATCTGGTTCAGCTTGTAGTTGAAGTCGTTCGTGTCGGTGCCGGGATGGAACTTGATCTCCTTCACCTTCTGCACCTTCTGCGCCTTGCGGGCCTGCTTGGCGCGGATCGACTCCTCGTACTTGAACTTGCCGTAGTCCATGATCTTGCAGACCGGCGGCGTTGCGTTCGGCGTGATCTCGACGAGATCAAGCCCCCTCTGCTCGGCGAGACGAAGCGCGTCGCGCGTCGCCATTACGCCGAGCTGGCTACCCTGAGCGTCAAGAACGCGAACCTGCGGAACGCGAATCTTGTAGTTTACACGAGTGAACTGTGCGATAACCCACCTCTTTTGTTTTGTTTATGATTGAACATTATACCAAAATTATGCGCGCGGATGTGAAGAAAAGTAGGCGTCCTTCAGACGCTCCACCGAAACGTGCGTGTACACCTGCGTGGTGGAGAGCGACGAATGGCCCAGCATCTCCTGCACGCTCCTCAGGTCCGCGCCAGCGTCCAGGAGGTGCGTCGCGAAGCTGTGCCGCAGCTTGTGCGGCGTCAGCTCCTGCGAAAGACCGGCCTCCGCGAGGTACCGCTTCATGCGGCGCTCGATGAAGCGCGAGGACGCGCGGCCGCCCCTGTCGGACAGGAAGACGAATCCGTCGGGATCCTGCGGGGACAGTCCCCTCAGCCTCTCCAGCGCCTCGCGCGCCCGCGAGCCAATGACTACGAGCCTGTCCTTCGAGCCCTTGCCGGTGACGATCGCCGTGCCGCGCGAGAAGTCGATGTCGCGCCAGCGCATCGCCGTGAGCTCGCCGATGCGGCATCCGGTCGAGTAGAGCGTCTCGAACACCGCGAGGTCGCGCGCGAACGCCGCCTCGCCTATGCGCTTCTCCCTGAAGTCCTTCTCCGGCTGCGCAAGGAGGTTTGTCACGTCATCGACGGACAGCACCTTCGGAAGCGTCTTCGCCTTGCGGGGTCCGCGCAGGAGAGAAAACGGATTGTCCACCGCGAGCCCCTCGCGCTGGAGAAAGCGGTAGAAGGTCCTCAGCGCGGCGAGCTTGCGCCTCTGCGTCGTCGCAGTGGCGCCGGAGGTGCCGAACGCCGCGAGGAACGCCCGCGCAGAGGAATCGTCGGCCGACGCCCACGCGAACGGAGCGCGCGCGTCCTCGCCCCATACGAAAGACGCGAACTGCGCGACGTCGGAGGAATACGCCTCCCACGTGTTCGGCGACACGTTCCGCTCGGAGAGGAGAAACTCGCCGAATCGGGAGAACGCGGGGTCGGACGGCGCGTCAGGATTCGGATTCGGCGCCGCCATCGGCCTCCACAGGTTCGGACTCTCCGTCGGCCGCACCCTTGCGCCTGCTCTTCGACGCGGAGTCCTTGTCCTTGATCCCAAGCTTCGCCGCGGCCTCGTCAAAGCCCGGTATCTGGTCGCGGTACGAAAGCGCGACGCGCTTCAGCGCGACAAGCTGGCGCGGGGAAAGCGTGCGGCGACGGTCGTACTGGTCGGCAAGCGACTGAACGAACGCCTGGTCGTCGTAGACCTTGCGGCCCTTCTTCGCCGTCGGACGCCACTCCGTGACCTTCTTCATGAGATCGAGAAGCCCCGGGACGGTCGGATCCTCCACGCGCGGCGCGCCAAAGCCCGCCGGGACGAACTCGATGAGACGCGAGCGGATCTCGTTGCAGTCCGGCAGCGCGCCCGCGTTCTCGCCGACGGCACGCGCAAGGATCGCGAACTGCTTGGGCGAGAGCCCGCGTCCGCGCTCGAACTGGTCCTTTAGGCTCTTGTGGAACGGGTTCTTGAGCATCCCGCCGATGCGCTCGGCGATGTCGAAGCACCACCTGACGAGCTCGGAGTCGACAACTTCGGGCTTCGGGGCCTGCGGACCGGTGAGGCCGCCCTCCTTCAGCGCCGCCGCGCACCCCGGGATCTGCTGCTCGTACATGAGCGCCATCCTGACGAGATACTCGAGCTGCTTCGCCGACATCGGCTTCTTGCCCTCCTCGAACTGCTCGCGCACGGACTCCACGAACGCCTTGTCGTCGTAGACCCTCTTGCCGACCTTCTTCGGCTCCTTCCAGACCTTCACCTGCGAGAGGAGCGCGAACACCGCGTCGAACTTCTCCCTGTCGGGAGCCGGCTCGGCGCACGCCTTGACGGCCTCGAGGAACTTTCCGTAGAAGGCGCTCAGCATGTCGTTCATCGGCTCGCCGTCGCTTTCGACCTTGTCGAGCTCGGACTCCATCTTCGCCGTGTACCCGACATTGAAGAGCGAGTCGAGCTTCTTCACGAGCCAGTCGCAGACGAGGATGCCGCGCTCGAGCGGAATAAGCTTCTTCTTCTCGTTCTTCGCGTACTCGCGCGCCTTAAGAGTCTCGATCGTCGCGGCGTAGGTCGAAGGACGCCCGACGCCGTTCTCCTCAAGAGCCTTGATGAGGCTCGCCTCGGAGTAGTGCGACGGACCCTTAGTCATCTTCTCGTCCGCAAGCCAGCGAGCCGCGTCGAGCATCTCGCCCTCCGCGAGCTCCGGAAGCGACGCCACTTCGTCCGTGTCTTCATCCTCCTCGCCGTCCGCCTTCTTCTTCTTGAGCGACAGGTTCATCACCTTGAGGAAGCCCTCGAAGTCGATGCTCGTCGCGCTCGCCGTGAAGAGATAGGAGTGCGCGAGAGCCGGCTTCCTCGCCTCGAGCGAAACAGTCTTCACCGTCGTCTTCGCGTCCGCCATCTGGCTCGCCACGAAACGCCTCCACACGAGGTCGTAGAGCTTGAGCTCGGCGGGGTCCATCCCGTCCGCCTGCGCGCGCTCCGGCGTGAACGCGACATCCGTCGGACGTATCGCCTCGTGCGCGCCCTGAGCATCCGCCTTCGACTTGAAGAAGTTCGGCTGGTCAGGATAGAACGCCGCGCCGTATTCGCCCTCGATGAATTCCTTGGCCGCAGCGCGAGCCTGCTCGGAGACGTTAACGGAGTCCGTTCGCATGTACGTGATGCGCCCCTTCTCGTAGAGCGACTGCGCGAGCTTCATCGTCTTTCCGGGCGAATATGAAAGCACGCTGGACGACGCCTGCTGCAGCGTCGAGGTCGTGAACGGAGGCAGCGCGTGCCTCGCCTTCGGCAGCGCCTTTATCGCCGAGACCGCGAGCTCCGCGCCTGCGAGGTCGAGGAGCAGGTTGTCGGCGGACTGCCTGTCGCCGATGGACGGCTTCTCGCCGTCGAGCCTGGAGAGCTTGGCGATGAAAGACGAGCGCGAATGGCGCTTCTTCGCCTCGACGCCCATCAGGTAGTAAGTCTCGGGCTTGAACGCGTCGATCTCGCGCTGGCGCTCCACGAGGAGCCTCAGCGCGACGGACTGCACCCTGCCCGCCGAAAGCGAGCGGTTGTTCGCGCACGAGATGTTCTTCCAGAGAAGCGGCGAGACCTTGTAGCCCACGATGCGGTCGAGGATGCGTCGCGCCTGCTGCGCGTCCACAAGCGGCATGTCGATTCCGCGCGGCTCCGCCACTGCCTTGAGGACTGCCGACTTCGTGATTTCGTTGTATGTGACGCGCTTGAACGGCTTCTTGCCCGCGACGGATTCCAGCACCTCGTGCAGGTGCCACGCGATCGCCTCTCCCTCGCGGTCAGGATCGCTCGCGAGATAGATCTCGTCGGACGCCTTTACCGCCGTCTTCAGTTCCGCGACAACCTTCTCCTTGCCCTCGGACACGACGTACTTCGGCGTGAACGTCCACTTGCCGTCGCCCACGCTCTCGATGCGTATCGCGCCGCTTTCCTTCGGCAGGTCGCGCACATGTCCGACGGAGCTCTTCACGACGAACTCTCCGCCGAGATACTTCCCGATCGTCTTCGCCTTCGCAGGCGACTCCACTATAAGAAGCTTCTTGCCCATTATGGCCTTTCAGTCTTTTCCTTTACGCGTTCTATTCGCGGTTTATATATATCAATATTACAAAAGAGACCCCTAGCTTGTCAAGGGCGCGAGGATCGCCCAGTTCGCGTCCCGCCCGTCAGAGCACCCTCCCCTTCACGCTTTCGGCGTGCTTCGTCCTGATGTCCGGATCAAGCGACTGCTGCACGTTGTAGTCCTGGCGAGCATGCTTCTTCCCGTCCCCAACGCCCTTCGTCATCAGCTCCTTGAGTTCGTCCAGGTGCGCAGAATAGACGTCGCGCGGACTGCACCCGTGCTTCTTGCAGACGCTTGCCGCCATGCCGACGACCTCGCCCATCATTCCGTGCGTGCGCATGAGCCGCGTGGTGCCGAGCGCAACGTGCGTGACGGAAATGTCGCGCCCCGCCATGAAGAGGTTGGGGACGTTGCGCGAGTAGAAGCAACGGTACGGAACAGGATACGGCCAAATCTTCTCGTTGAGAGAGTTGGACTGGTACGGTTCGCCCTCGAACTTCGACTCGCGCGCCGTCTTCGGGAGATGCAGGTCGATCGTCCACGTCGTCGCACAAGTGCCGTCTGCCTGGAAGTCCTTGTTCCTGAGATGGTTCTGGTCGAGGATGAAGTCGCCGAGGAGACGGCGCGACTCGCGGCGGCCCGCGTTGTACGCAACCCACTTGAGCTCCTTGTCGGCAAAGGCGTCCTTCTTCGAGTAGCCGTTCTTGACGAACGCCCAGTTCGAGTAGGCGACGAGGAGTCCGTAGTCGCGTATGTACTCCGCCTCCGCAACCTGGTCGCGGCCAAGTCCCGCCTCCCACCACCAGTCGCCCTTCAGGTGCGGGGAGCAGTTCGCCTCGTTGATAGCCTTGAGCATCCAGGGCCGCGGCGGAAACGCCGCGTCGCCCTCGGCTTTCCCGGCATACCACTGGACGGACGCGCCCATCGTGACCATGTCGGCATTCGCAGGCGCGTCCGGCTCGTTCGTCTCGCTCTTCGCCTCGCGCCCCATGCGATAGTCCGCGCCAGCAAGATAACCGACCGTTCCGTCGCCCGTGCAATCCACGAAGTTTGCCGCCTCGAACCAGGTCGCGACACCAGTCTTGGTATTGATGGATCTAACAGAGAGGATGCGCCCGGTCTCGTTCGTCTTCACGCCGTTCACATGCTCGTTGAGGAAGAGCCTGATGTTCTTCTCAGCCTCGACGACGGCGAGCTTCTTCTCGTCCTCGTAGTTTGCGGCGCTTTCGGCGTTTCCGCCGCGCGTCGGACCGAACTCCGCGAGAACGTCACCGAGCCTCGGGTAAGGCGGCAGGTTCTGGTACGCGCCAAGATGGACGCGCACTTCGCTTGAATTGTTTCCGCCAAGCACCGGACGATCGTGGACAAGCGCAACGGAAAGTCCGAGGCGCGCAGCCGAGACCGCCGCGCAGATTCCCGCAATGCCGCCGCCAACGACACAGAGGTCGAACTTGGGCAGAGACTCGGGATTGGCGATGAACGAAGTCGGACGCTGTACATTGAGAATACTGGTCGGCTGCGGATTTGTCGTGAAGCAGATCGCGTCAACGCGTCCGTCGAAACCGTCGCAGTCGTGGAGCGCGAGCGTGTTTTTGCCGTCCTTAAGCTCAACGTCGTCCGCTTTGACCCAAAGCCATTCGCCCTTGCCCTGGCAGCCGAGGAGGTTCGGCAGCGACTTTCCGTTGACGACAAGTTTGAATGTGCCCGCGCCGACATCGGGATGCCACGGACTAGTCCAGTTCTTCGTCCTCACCCAGACGTTGTACTTTCCGCCGTTCGCGGTGAACGTCGTCTTCGCGTCGGCGACGGGCTTGCCCATGCCGTGGGCGAGGAGATACGGCGAGCCCATCTGGTCCATGAACTGGGTGTCGTTCACCCATCCGCCCCAGTCGTCGAACGACTCGGCCTCAATGAATATCGACTCGCGGATTTCAGTCTCTGCGCATGCGCAAAGCGCGGCTGCGAGAGCGACGAACAGCATCGCCTTCTTCATGCTTCCTCCATTTGTCTTGAGCGTTGAACCATGTTTCCGTGTCAGCCAATGAGCCGCGCGGCCAGTATCGCGCCGCCGAGCGCAGCGGAGTCCGGAACGTCGAGAGTCTCTACCTTCGCGCCGAAGACGGAGGCGATCGTGTCGCGGATTCCCTTCGAGCGGCTCGCGCCACCCGTCACGCGTATCGTGTCGAAAGTCCCGATCCAGCGCGTGCGCTCGAACATGTTGAGCACCTGTCCGCGGATTACGGAAACGACCTTCTCCGCCGGGGACGCAGCCTCC
>JAEEGF010701237.1_pt1 | contig 12716 bp, 13 predicted proteins | sample 9134171 | NCBI WGS metagenome assembly JAEEGF01 (sample SAMN16246542, study PRJNA631951) | gut metagenome | biome: gut microbiome; feature: rumen; material: AP-attached | host: Bos | place: Iran: Karaj | collected 2018-10 | reverse complement strand
CTCATAATGCCAATGAAAGATCAGGTGGACTCTGTCTCCATCCACGATCAGTGTGGGATTGTTCAGCGTATCGTCCGGAGCACCGCCAAACTCCGCCGGAAGGCAGATCTCCTGCTCCTGCCAGGTTTCACCGTCATCAGTGGAACGGCACAGGATCAGGCTGATATTCGCCCAGTCGTCATCCGCGGCCATGCGTCCCTCATAGCAAATGAGCAGAGTGCCTTTCCCGGTGAGCACAATCCCCGGGATACGGCACTCCTGAAATGGGCCTATGCCCTTTTGTGTGAAAGTACGCGACCACAGCAGCCGCAGGCTTCCGATCATTGTTTGACCTCCAGGATGTCTAAGCGGATTATTCCAGTACGACGCCGTCCTCAAGCAGAATCTTCTGAAGCTTTCCGATATCGACGGCAGCAGGATCGATCTTATCCGCAAGGGATATCGCGGCCGCCGTACCGGCAGCCTGTCCCATTGCAAACACCGGTGGCATCACGCGAATCGCAGCCAGTGCTTCACGGTCCATGGACGACGCACGACCTGCTACCATCAGGTTCTGCACTTTCCTTGGCAGCAGGATCCGGTAAGGCACGCCGTAAGCATCGCCCTTTGCCGGCTGATAATTTACAGATTTACCGCCGTGCATATCAATAGAGTTGCCAGCCAGGAAAATGTCATCCTCAAAGCGGCGGCCCGCACGCAGGTCATCGCCTGTCAGCACAAAATCTCCCTGGATACGGCGCGTCTCACGGTGTCCAAGCATGGAAGCAGATGTGGTAACCTCGATATTCTCACAGCCCGGCACGATACGTTTGAGCATGGCTACAATCTCATCGATCTGTCTGCGCGCGGCAACTGTCGCCTGCGTCACTTCGAACGGATCACAGGCGTTCTTCAGCTGCACACGCGACATGTTGACACGGAAGGTGCCGTCCGGGCATTCATAAATGGCGACCTTTTCACGCGGCACATGATAGCGGCCTGCTTCCCTTTCCTTTTCGACTGCCTTATGGAAATAGATCGATGTGGGATCGCCTGTCTCTTCGCGTATACGTTCCATTCTGGCTTTATCAACACCGCGGATAATGAAGAACAGGCTGGAAGGCTGGGCCACTCCCTGCTCATCGCCATACAGGAATGGAGCGCCGGCAGATGCCGCAACGTCCGCATCGCCTGTGCAGTCGATGACCTGTTCTGCATCGATCTCAATGAGTCCCGCTTTGGTAGCAAACACCGCACCGGTCACCCGGGTACCGTCCTCGTTCATTACGGCCCGCTGGAACAGCGCGCCGTAAAGCAGTTCAACACCCGCCTCTGTGCACATGTCCTCCGCCACCGCCTTGAATGCCTCGGCTTCAAAGGGGCCGCAGTGATCGTGTCCGGCAATGCGGTAGCCCGCGCCGGCATCGCCCGCACGGCATTCCGAGGGATGAATCGCACCGCCGCGTGCCATCATGCGGCGTACGAACTCGTCATAGAAGCCTACGATGACCTGGCGCTCACCGGCCGGATCATAGCTGGTCATGAAGGGACCGATCAGTCCGCTCGTGGCCATGCCGCCCAGACAGTTGTTGTTCTCCGCCAGCAGTACCTTCGCGCCGTGACGCGCCGCGCATACCGCCGCAGCGATTCCCGCGCAGCCGCCGCCAACGACCAGCACTTCGGTCTTCCGTATAACAGGCACATCAAAAGTATAGCTGCTCATGTTATCGCACTCACTTTCAGATAATTTTTCCAATAATGATGCACAAATATTACTTATACTGCGGCAGCCAGCCCTCATGCGCTGCGATCAGGTCATCGCACAGCGCGATGGTATCATCGATACTGAGCTCGCTCTGCGTATGCGGATCCATCAGCGCGGCCTGATAGATGTAGTCCTTCTTCAGGGTACGCGCAGCTTCGATTGTCAGCAGCTGCACATTGATGTTCGTACGGTTGATCGCCGCGCACTGCTCGGGCAGATCGCCTACATAAGTAGGCGTAATACCGTTCTTGTCCGCGATACAGGGAACCTCTACGCACGCGTTCTGCGGCAGATTGGTGATCAGGCCGGTATTGAGCACATTGCCACCCAGCTTGTAGGGCTCATTGGTCTCCATGGCTTCCATGATATGGCAGGCATACTCCTTGCTGCGCACATGATTCAGCGATGGATTCTGAGTCAGCTCAATGTTGAGCGTCTTCCACTTTTCAACATGCTTGAGACAGCGGCGCGGATATTCATCCAGCGGGATCTGAAAGCGCTCGATCAGTTCCGGATACTTGTCCTTGATGAACCAGGGTGTATACTCGGCGCTGTGCTCGCTGGACTCGGTCACATAGTATCCGAAGCGCTTCATGATCTCATATCGCACCATATCCGTGTGCGGCGTGGGGCGTTCCAGTGCACGGCGCTTGATTTCGGGATACAGATCGTTGCCCTTCTCGTCACAGATCTCGAGCAGCCAGGCCTGATGGTTGATACCGGCGATCTTGGTGCGGTAGGAATCCCTGTACTCCATGCCAAGACCTTCCAGAAGCTTCGGAGCGCATACCTGCACACTATGGCACAGTCCGACCGTCTTGATGGGCGTGAATCGCTGCATGTATCCGGTCAGCATGGCCATGGGATTCACATAATTCAGGAACCAGGCGTTCGGGCAGACTTCTGCCATGTCATCCGCGAAGTCCTGCATTACGGGAATCGTGCGCAGCGCGCGGAAGATGCCGCCGATACCCAGCGTATCCGCAATGGTCTGGCGCAGGCCATACTTCTTGGGAACTTCGAAATCTGTTACGGTGCAGGGCTCATACAGGCCGACCTGGATCGCATTGACCACATAATCCGCGCCGCGCAGAGCATCCTTGCGCTGTTCGACGCCCAGGTAGGACTTGATCGTCGCCTTATTGCCGTTGTTATTGTTGATCGCGTCCAGCATGCGTCTGCTGTCGCCCAGGCGTACAGCATCGATATCATACAGCGCGATCTCGCTGTCATACAGTATGGGAGAAAGCATGCAGTCGCCCAGCACGTTTTTGGCAAACACGCTGGAGCCGGCGCCCATAAATGTGATCTTGGCCATGGTAACCCTCCGCTATTATCTTATTCTTATGCGCTTTGCTGCGAACAGTTACAGTAAACGAACATAAAAGGCAAATGCGGGCAGATGTTCTTTTCTGCCTTAGCCTTTTACACCGGAAGAAGTAATGCTCTCAATGAAGAATCTCTGGCATGAGAAGAACAGGATCAGTACGGGCAGGATAGCACAGACGGACATCGCCATTGTCAGGTTGGTGGAAGGCACCTCCTGCGTGTAATAGTACTGAATCCCCAGGGACACTGTATACCACTTCTTACTGGGCAGAAAGACCAAGGGATTGAAGTAATCATTCCAGCAGGAAACGAAGTTCATGATCACCAGGGATGCTACTGTAGGTTTCAGCAGCGGCAGCATGATCTGCATCAGGATGCGGAAGTGCCCTGCGCCGTCCAGGAAGGCGGACTCGCTCAGGGAAGCAGGGATGGTCATAAAGAACTGACGCATCAGGAAGATGGATGTCACTGAGAACAGTCCCGGCAGGATCACGGCCCATAGGGTATTATAAATATTCAGCTGTTTGAACAGCAGGAAGCGGGGTACTACAGTAACCTGCGACGGGATCATCATCACGCCGATAAAGAGGCCAAATACGATGCCCTTGCCTTTGAACTCAATCCTGGCAAATGCATAGGCTGCCAGCAGCGATACGAACAGTACGCCTATGTTGGTGAATATCACGATAAACAGGGAGTTGCGGTACATTTGCAGCAGGGGCACCTCACCGCTGTTCCAAATATCCGCATAGTTGACCCAGCGAGGTGCGTGCGGGAGCCAGGTAAAAGGATACTTGAAGATATCGCCGTTGATCTGCAGGGAAGCAGAAAGCATCCAGATCAGCGGAAGCACAAACACAAGACCGATCAGCGTCACGATTGCTGTGCTGACAAGACGGGATGAGCGGTCATATTTTCTGACTTTGCTTACCATTTTTTCCGCCCTCCTCTTAATAATGCACCCACTTCTTCTGACCGACAAACTGTACGGTAGTGAAGAAGAGGACAATCAGTACCAGGATCCAAGCTTCAGCACACGCCTTGCCAAACTGCATGCTGGAGAAAGCCGCGCTATATACCTCTACCATGATAGAAGTGTTCCACTTCGCGGGGCTCTTCATGGACATGACGTTGACGGAGACAAACACTTTAAAAACGGCGATCATACGGATGATCAGCAGGTAAAAGGTCGTCTGGGAGACCATGGGGAACGTAATATGAAGGAATTGCTGCGTCTTACTGGCACCGTCGATTTCCGCAGCTTCATACAGATCCGAAGACACGTTCTGTAGGGCACCCATATAGATGATGATCAGGTAACCCAGGCTGGTCCATACCAGCATGAACATGACCGGTATTTTACACAGGCTCTTGTCTGACATCCATTTCAGCCCGACCGGGTCTTTGCTGAAGAACGACAGGATGTTGTTCACCATACCATCGTTACGGAACCAGGTCGAGAACAGCGTCGCAATAGCAACTGCGTTTGCGATATAAGGAATGAAATAGAACAATCGCAGGGTCTTCGCCATGTAGACCTTGTTGTTCAGAAGGAACGCAAAAATCAGGGAAAGAATGATGGAAATAGGTACGGTAACAAACACGTAAAGAAAGGTATTACTGATAGCCGCCTTGAAGTTCAGATCCTTGAAGATGTTGACGTAGTTTTTAAAGCCGTACCATTTCATGCCTTTGAGGCCGCTGGTAAACTTCCACTTGGTGAAGGATGCGTATCCCGACATCCCGATGGGATAGACGATCAGCACCAGAAAAATGATAATCGCCGGAGCCAGAAACAGCCATGCTGTCAACGTATCCTGCTTGCGTTTCATGTGAAAACACCCCTTATTCTCTGCCTTTGAAAAACTGCTGCCGCTGCATCAGGCAGCGGCAGCAGCGAAGGCTTGCGAGGATTACTCCAGTTCGTCCATTTTCTCCTGGATCGCCTGGTTGATAATCTGCTCCAGTTCGGCCATGCCGTCATCGATGGTCATGTTGCCAGCCAGGATCTCCTGCTCATAAGCGGAGACCTTGGTATTGCCGCCCATGCCGATAATGGTATCAACATAGGTCAGGCCGCCGAAGTTCAGAACAACACGCTTGAAGGATTCGACGTCAATCAGCTTTTCAGCCTGCTCCATGGAACCAAACACATATTCCACAACCTGATCCTTATCTGCATCAGCATACATGCCCATGTGGCCGGCCTTCAGGATGTGATAGTTGCCTTCGGTCGCGAAGTACTTCACGAACTCCCAGGCTTCGTCCGGATGCTGACAGGTATTGACAATCGTCATGAAGCCGTAGACGGTGGGGCCTTCGCAGTAGTTGATCTGGCCAGCCTCGCGAGTCGGATAAGGAGCGAAACCAACTTTGAAGTCGATAGGATAGTCGGTGGTATTGGCGATGAAGCGCCAGACGTTGCAGGTCACGTACGCATTGGCACGATGCTGCATGAACGGGTCAACACCAGTATTGCCAGTCTGACGGGCATCAGGATAAGGGAACCAGATGCCTTCGGTCTCGCAGTCCAGCTTCATCTGCAGAGCTTCTTTGAACAATGGGTTGCTCAGAATGGCTGAATAACCGTTTTCATCGTACCATACATCAGCGCCGTATACCTGGCGGACATGGTTTACCCAGTTGTAGCCACCGTCGAGAACGTCAGCACCACCAGGGATGCCGTCATGGGTCATCTTGCGGCAGGCATCAATGTACTCATCCCAGGTCCAGGCAGTGGGCAGGTCACCCAGGCCGGCAGCTTCCCACTCAGTCATGTTAATGCAGATATACCACTGCAGGGCATCCACGGGGATACCGAAGTAGTGCTGTTCACCCTCACTGTTGCGGAACTTGATGTCCACGCCGAAGGTCTCCTGCATGTCGATGCCCCACTCAGCAACACGCTCGTCCAGATTGACATAGAAGTCAGAGGACGCACGGAAATCGGTCTTGTCCAGGCCGTAAGCCAGCTGAACATCAATCAGGCCGCCGGCCATCAGCATGTTATCAACAGCCTGGTTGCCGTCGGTAGAGTTGTTGTATACATCAAGAATAATCTTGATATTAGGATGCTGAGCCTCGAAATCATCGATCAGGTCCTGCATGCCGTAGTTGGCGGCATAAGCGCATACGAAATGCAGCTCGATGGGATCTTCCGCCAGCGCAATGTTACACGCGCCAAGCAGCATGACCAGTGCCAACATCATTGCAAACAGCTTTTTAGACATAGAGAATCCTCCTTCTTATTTTTCGGCGAAATCATCGCTATTATTCTGCGGTTGCATCCCGCCGTTATTTCTGATATGATTATAATCGTTTTTTCGATTCTATGCAATATACGGCCAAAATAACGATAAATAATCGTTATTCGCAATCAGTTTCGATAAATTCGATCATAAAACGATCAATCCGGAGGGTTATCATGCATTCATATGATCGGCACGCGGAGATCCTGCAGCTGCTCGCGCAGAGCGGGTATGCTTCCGTGCACAAGCTGGCACAAACACTTCATGTAAGCGAACCGACCATGCGCCGGGATCTCAGGGATATGGAGGCAAGCGGACGTATCCGCAGGACACACGGCGGCGCAGCGCTGCTCGAGCGCGGCACGCATATACCGCTTTCGCTGCGCAGTGAAATCGATTCCGAAAAAAAACGCCTGATTGCGCAGAAAGCCGCAGTCATGATTCCTGATGGCGCGACAGTATTCTTTGACGCAAGCAGTACAGTGCGGCATATCATCCACTTTCTCCGGGAACGGCAGAAATTCACAGCCGTATGTAACAGCCCTGCAATGTGCGGTGAACTGACCAAGCTCCACATTCCCACTTACTGTGTGGGCGGACGTATCAATGAGCTGGATGACGCAGTACGCGGCCCGCATGCCGAGGCTTTTCTGCGGAACATGCATTTTGACCTTGCCTTTTTCAGTTGCATGGCATTAAGCGAAACAGGCGTGCTGTATGGCCGGCTTGAAGAAGGCACTTCTTTCCTGCGCGTTCTGATCGGACAGAGCACTAGGAGCGTATTCCTGTGCACAAGCAGCCGGATCAATATATGCGGCATACACAAGGTATGTGAACTGGGTGATATCGACATTGTACTGAGCGATCAGCCTCTTCCGGAGAATCTGCAGCGCATGATCGGCAGCAAAAAAAGAACAGCCGGCACATGATGTGCCGGCTGCGGATTCTGATGATCAGAAACTGGAGATTCCGTATGCGTTGACCATGGCATCCAGTTTGAGCCCTGCCTTGCACAAAGGGCATTCATGCGGACTTGTATTAATGTAGTCGTCCAGAACATTCTTCGTATTATAAATCGAGTATACAGGGAATCCGTCACATTCCTGCATGCAGGCAAAGATTGCGCATACGCCTACCGGTACACCGCCATAATAGCGAATTGCATCCAGTGCTGCCTGAGCCGTATATCCCGTGGTTACAGAAGCTGCCAGCACGAGCACATGCTTGCCTACAATCATGGGTGCAGAGTTATCACGGAAAAGCAGCTGGCTTCCACTGGTGTGCTCCGGAGTTGCAACATAAATGGTGCGGTGTGCGTTCAGATTAGTAAATCCGGCTGCAGACAGGTGGCTGGCCATGCACGCACCAATCACTTCTGTCCCATCCAGGCAAAGGATCGTATCAATGATCGTTGTAGATTTAAAAGAGCTTACCAGCTGCTGTGCTGCTTCCCGTGCTTCAGACAGCCTATGCTTCGTCATAGTCAGATCAATGTAGTAGTTGATATGACTGTGACTTGTGGCAAAATGTCCATGTGCCACACGCAGACGAATATTGGAATATGGAGTGGGATATTCGTAGAGTTGGATAGCCATATTAATCTCCCCTCTTACCTATGTGTGTTTTGCATGGTGCTATTTTACCATATCAGCTATTATCTGTCAAACAATACAATAATGCTGCTGTTTTACATTTTAGAGATAATCCCGTCCAGCAACGCGCGGAAATCATCACGCACACGTTCTCCGGTCTCCATGATTTCCTGATGGGAAAGTGGCTGATCCAGTATACCTGCCGCCATGTTCGTCAGGCAGGAAATGCCCAGCACTTTCATTCCAGCATGTACAGCAGCAATGGTTTCAGGCACAGTCGACATGCCAACAGCATCCGCTCCTAGCACACGTGCCATACGGATCTCAGCCGGAGTCTCATAGGTAGGACCGTTAAACCAAGCATACACGCCCGTACGGAGGGTAATGCCTTTCTCGCGGGCAGTCTCTTCTGCTATTGCCATCAGGCGGCGGTCATATGCCCGTGACATGTCGGGGAAGCGCGGTCCGAGCTCGTCGATATTCGGCCCTGTAAGTGGGTTTTTGCCCGAAAAATTGATGAAATCATTGATCAGCATCAGATCTCCCGGAGCAAAGCTGGTGTTCACTGCGCCTGCTGCATTCGTTAGGATCAGCGTGCCTATCCCCATTCTTGCCATTGCACGCATGGGCAGTACAACATCGTTCAACGCATATCCCTCATATGAATGGAAACGGCCACGCATCATCAGTACCCGCTTGCCATGCAGGTTCCCACACCACAATTCTCCTGCATGCCCGGGGACGGTGGAAACCGGAAAGCCCGGGATCTCTGCATAAGGAATCACCTTGGCATCTGTCATCGCCAAGGCATAATCACCCAGACCGCTGCCCAGTACCAAGCCAGCCTCAGCACTGCCCAGCACCTCACGGATATAATTCGCCGCACGGTCGACCCGTTCAAGCTCAGTCATCGTTCTCCCTCCTCAGCTGCGGCCAGAAAGATGCAGCGCCAAACCGCTGTGGAAGCCCGAAAGCATCACAGATTGTGGCCGCAATATTCGCATAGCTGCTCCCGGTCCCAAGATCGATCGTGCCTTTCATACCGCGCCTCCAGGCCAGGATGGGCACACGCTCACGCGTATGATCTGTGCCTGTATATGTCGGGTCGCAACCATGATCTGCCGTAATCATCAGCAAATCATTTTCGGTCAACTCATCAAGAATCTTCGGCAGGAAATTATCAAAATCACGCAGGCACTGCGCATATGCCTCTACATCGCGGCGATGTCCGCATACCATATCGAAGTCAACAAGGTTCACAAAACACAGTCCATGGAAGCCTTTATGAAGATCATCCATCAGGCTGTCCAGGCAAGCCGGATTGCCAGCTGAATGCACGCTCTGCGTAATACCTTTCATATTGAAGATGTCTTCGATCTTGCCTACACCCAGTGTATCGAACCCGGCAGCGGAAAGTACATCGAGCATAGTCTCCCCACTTGGATCCATGGAAAAGTCATGACGCCTAGCGGTACGCGTGAAGTTTTCAGCATTTGTGCCGATAAACGGACGCGCGATCACGCGGCCCACACCATGCTTGCCCTGTAGCAGGGCGCGCGCTTTGCGGCAGATATCATACAGTTCTTCCACAGGTACGATATTCTCATTAGCAGCGATTTGGAACACACTGTCTGCTGACGTATATACAATCAGCTTACCTGTACGCAGGTGTTCTTCGCCCAGTTCCTGAATAATTGAAGTGCCGCTGGCAGGCTTATTTCCTAGTGTACCGCGGCCGACTGCTTTTTCAAATGCCTCAATTACTTCCGGTGGAAATCCGTCTGGATAAGTCGGGAAAGGCTCGTGTAGCGTAAGTCCGGCCATTTCCCAGTGTCCGGTCGTAGTATCCTTGCCGCGGCTGGCCTCCGTCAGGCGGCCGTATGCACCGCAGGCTTCCGGATCCGGTTTCAGGCCCGTGCCTTTGATATGACCAAAGCCGATCTTTTCCATGTTTGGCAATGCAAGGCCGGTACGCTCCACGATATGGCCCACGGTATTGGCTCCTGCATCGCCATATTCCGCCGCGTCAGGCGCGTCACCCACACCCACAGAATCCAGTACGATCAGTACAATTCGATCCAGCATTGTTCTTTCTCCTTTACTTTTGTTTCAGCGCCTTCATGCGCCGCGCATAGACTTTGGGAGCAGCAACACTGAAACCAAAGAAGCCCAGTGCCTCCCCTAATCCATGATATATACCATGACAATATGCCACCAGACCTGCCTTCTGTACATCGATATTTCCCGAAGCATCCATCAGTTCTTCCTTGACACCGACGCCGACGATACGGGCCAGAAACAGGTCGTGCGAACCCAGCTCCAGCACTTGTTCTGTCTTACAGGCAAGGTATACCGGGCATTCGGCAATAGCAGGAGCATATCTCATCTGTTCCACCGGCTGGGTGGTCAGTCCGCAGGTCGCAAACTTGTCCTCATCACGTCCGGAACGTACACCACAATAGTCCATGGCCTTCATCTGATCACGGCCGACCAGATTTACAACAAATTCCCCGCTGTCGGTCAGAATCCGATGTGAGAACCGCTCCTTGCGCACACTGATGCTCAGCATGGGCGGCTGACTGCATACAGTACCAGCCCAGGCAATCGTAATAATGTTAGGACGCACGCCTTCAGCTGCGCAGGAGACCATTACGGCAGGCACCGGACTGAGCAATGCTCCCGGAGAAATTTCCCGAAAAGCCATACTTCCTCCTTCAATAAAAGCGAAGCTCAAGCTTCGCTTTTTCATTTACTTTACCTTTTGGCCAAACTTGGTTAATGGCAGAATCACACGCTGAACATGTCCGCGGATCATGCTGCGGCTGAGAGGCCCGACAGAGCGGCTGTCATTGCTGTGATCACGGTTATCGCCCATGACAAAGTATTCGTCCTCACCTAGAACACGACGCGGATAATTTGCTCTATAATGCGTACCATCAGTCATCTTGTCAATATCGTCTTCGTCCACTGCCTCATCATTGACATAGACAACACCGTTAATTATCTCGATGCTGTCTCCCGGCAACGCGATCAAACGTTTCACGAACAATGTGCGCCCACGCTCCGGATAGTTGCAGATGACCACATCACCACGTTCCATCTTGCCTGCAAGATAGGCGGGTTTCGTCATAAACACTATTTCCTTGTCGGTCAGAGTATTCATCATGCTCTCGCCATCGACACGGATAAACTCAAACAGGAAAGTACGGATAACCAGGGCAATGACGACCGCAGCACCCAGGGTCAGAATCCAGCTGATAATCTCCTGTTTCATAGTTTTCTTCGACTTTTCTTTCTTGTTTTCGGCTTTCTTGTCCACTATTTCTTCCGTCTGTACGGGCTTTTCGTTAATATCGCTCATCTGGTTCTTTCCTTCTTCTGTCAGTTGTTCTCATCCGGCACTGCTACCGGTTCCGGCGCCGGCCCCTGTGAAATCAGGCGCTTGCGGCGGCGCAGGAAATCCTGCCGATCCAGCATAATGATCCTTCCGCAGCCGTGACAGCGCAGCTTGATATCAGCGCCGATGCGGATGACCGTCCATTCATCGTTGCCGCAGGGATGTTTTTTCCGCGTCTGCACAACGTCGCCCAGACGAATCTCCTCCACCACCATCCGGCAGCCTCCTCTCAAAACACTGTGATTATTATACGCCTTTGCACGATGTTTTTCAATCTGCTTTCTCCATCCGAAAGCAGTAGCGCTTTACGGGATAATCTGTTATAATAGTCCCAGAAGCTCATAAAAGGAGGTCGATCCCATGTCCGAAGAAGAACGCATGGATATCGTGGAAGGCGTAGACGAGGAAGGCAACCGTCTGCTGCTGCGCGTAGATCGCTATTTCTATTATAACGGTGAAGAATATGTACTCCTGAGTGATGACGTGGAAGGCACCAAGCCTCTGGAGGATGCCACCCTGTATGTCATGAAAGTCTCAGTATCCAAGGATGAAGAAGGCGAAGAGATAGAAGACTTCGATCCTGTAGAACCTGAACTCATGGACTCGCTGATTGAGGTCATCAAGACAAATTACAATGGTGGCGCGGCAGACGCGCTTGAAGACGAAGAATAACTCTTCCGCTTCAATAAAACACAGCCGACTGTTTTAATCAGGCGGCTGTTTTATATATGGTTAATTTTATCAGATATGCTCCAGCAAGTCTCGTGCCACATACACACCGCTGGCGGACGCATGAGATAACGAATGCGTGATACCGCTGCCATCGCCGATCACATACAGACCTTTGTGACAGGTCTCCAGGTGTTCGTTGACCTCGACCTCCATGTTATAGAACTTGACCTCCACGCCATACAGCAGTGTATCGTCATTCGCCGTGCCAGGCGCGATTCTGTCAAGCGCGTAGATCATTTCAATGATGCCGTCCAGAATGCGTTTGGGCAGTACGAGGCTCAGATCGCCGGGCGTAGCCGTGAGCGTTGGCGTTACGAGTCCTTCTTCCACGCGTTTGACCGTACTGCGGCGACCACGAATCAGGTCGCCGAAGCGCTGCACGATCACACCGCCACCAAGCATGTTGCTCAGGCGTGCAATACTCTCGCCGTAACCATTGCTGTCCTTGAACGGCTCAGAGAAATGTTTGCTGACCAACAGTGCAAAGTTGGTATTATCAGTGTGCTTGGTCTTGTCCTCATAACTGTGACCGTTTACAGTCACGATACCGTTGGTGTTTTCAGTCACTACCGCGCCGTACGGGTTCATGCAGAAGGTGCGCACATTGTCCTCGAATTTTTCCGTGCGGTATACGATCTTGCTCTCATACAGTTCGTCGGTAAGATGGGAAAAGA
>JAEEGF010252225.1_pt1 | contig 12716 bp, 10 predicted proteins | sample 9134171 | NCBI WGS metagenome assembly JAEEGF01 (sample SAMN16246542, study PRJNA631951) | gut metagenome | biome: gut microbiome; feature: rumen; material: AP-attached | host: Bos | place: Iran: Karaj | collected 2018-10 | reverse complement strand
CTCGCCCGCGCCTTCGCCCCGGCCCCGGCCGCCGCGCCGGGCCAACTCCTCCTCCCCGGAAAGGGCTCCCCCTTCGAGCAGCCCGTCTACCGCGTCGTCGGCGAAAACGGCGACTTCACCTTCGTCCCCGCCTACACGCAGGAGAGCATCGAAGAGACGCAGCGCGCCGCCGCGCAGGCGCTCCGCGACGTCTCCGAGAAGCTCGAGTCCTCCCTGGAGAAAATCCATGCCGACCTCGAGGAAGCCCGCGCCGCCGCGCAGTCCGATGCGGAAACCTCCGCCCTGGACCCCTTCCCCGACGATCCCCCCGGCGACGGCGCCTTCCCCGCGCCCACCGACGAACGGCTCCCGCCCTTTTCGACAGGATTGCAGGATTCGCAGGATTGACAGGATTTCCCGCTTGCCTCGCGCCCCGCGTTCCTGTATACTTCGCCCCCGTCGGGACCCCTCCGGGGCCCCGGCGGACAACCGAACCCCTTGCAGCTTCTGCTGAAGTCGCTTTCCCGAAACCTAGGAACTTTCCCGAACGACGACACGACGCAGGGTTGCGTGCACCAACGCGCGCCCCTTCCGTGTTTCGTTCAAAGGCTTTCCTAGGGCCTCGGGAAAGAAGACGGACAAGGGACGCGCCTTTCTTGTAAGGCCCCCCGGCGGAGTTTCGTATAGGGAAGGTTGAACCCCTCTTCGAAACCCCGCCCCAATGTCCATCCTCTCCGACTACAAGAAAAGACTCTCCATTGCCCGCGACCGCACGAAGCCGCGCATGACGCGGTTCTTCGCGGCAATGGAACTCGTCTGCCAGCCCGTCAGCTTCCTGTCGGTCGTCGCCGTCGTCGCGTTCGCGATCCTTCGACGCACGGGCGTCTGGACGCCGCCGCCTGTTGTCTCCCGCTGGATCGTCCCCGTCCTCGTCGCGGCCGCCGTCGGCTACCTCACCAACTGGATCGCCATCACGATGCTCTTCGAGCCCTACGAGGAAACGAAGAAGCACTGGTTGCCCGTCGTCACGTTTGGCTTGTGGAAACAGGGACTGATTCCGAGGAACAAGGCGCGCATTGCCAACAAGCTCGCTGACCAGGTCGCGACGAAGCTCCTCCAGCCTGAGAAGCTCGCGGACGACCTCTGCACGATGGTTGGCGGCGTGCTTCAGAACCCCGCCACGCTCCGCGCCGTGCAGACGCTCCTGCAGAAACAAGTCGCCGCGCATGACGCGGAGATTGTCGACTTCCTCGTCCCCCGCATCGAAGGTGCCCTCGTTCGCGAAATCGACCGTCTCGTCACGCCCGCGCGCATCCGCTCCTTCTGGGACGCCGAGATCATGCCCTGGCTCGAATCGGAGGAGAATCGCGAGGAGATCGCGAGGATCGCCCTCCGCGCCCTCCGGAAGCGCTCCCCCGACATCGCCGCCAAGGCCAAGCCCGCGATCTCCCGCGCCATCCGGCGCTGGGTCGAGGAGAAGTTCGATGACTCCCTGCTCGAGAACATCCCGTTCGTCGGCAAGACGGTGAGCGACGCTCTCGCCTCCTTCTTCGCATCCTCCGCCGATTCTCTCGCCGATTGGTTCCTCGACGAAAAGACGATCGAGAGTGGCATCCGCGACTGGATCAAGCGCCCGGAGACGGCCGAGGCACTGCGCGACGAGCTCGCCGGCTTCGTCGAGTCCTTCCGCACGTGGCTCGCCTCTCCCGAGGGCGCCGCCCGCGTCAGCGGGTTCGCGGGCGATCTCCGTGCCAAGTTCAAGGACTATCTGCGCGCCTATCTTCGCGAGAACCTCGCCCCCGCCGCCTCGCGCCTCCTCCGCAGCGACGCGACATGGGAGTGGGTCGCGAAGGCGATCCCCGCCGTCCGCCCCGGCGTCGAGCGGATGATCCGCGACATCGGAACCACGGCCATCGTCGAAAAGCTTGACGTCGAAGGCCGCGTCAAGAAGGCCGTGGACGGAATGGACATGGCCGAGTTCCACGGAATGCTCAACGAAATCATGGCCGAGCACCTCGGTGCCATCCAGGTCCTCGGCTACGTTCTCGGCGCCATCGCCGGTTTCCTCCTCGCCATCGCATGAGCCTTCCTTTCTACAGCGGTCGGGAGCTAACGGATATCCACGGGGATTCCGGAGCGCTGCTTTGGGAACTCCATCAGGCGGTCGCCTACGGCGACCATGACCGCGCAACGGCCTGCCTTGATGCCGGCGCATCCATCAACGGACAAAATCCGGATTTCGGAACCACGGCACTCATGCTCGCCGCTGCAGGCGGGTATTGGGAGCTTGCAAAAATGCTGTTGGATCGCGGAGCTCAACCTAGCATTGAAGACCATGGCGGCAGAACGGCGGAGGACTGGGCCCGTCTTCGCCATTGGGATGACTTGGAGAACCTGATACGCGCTCGGCTTCCATTCGTCACAAGGAAGTGGCACGAAGCTTTGTCCGTTGAGAGGGCATTTTGGGAGTATGGGCCAAAAACGATCAAATCTCTTGCTGCCATCCCGTCGGGGGGGCTGAGTCACCTCGTGGGGAAGAGTTGGCGCGGTTTGGAGTATCGTGAAGTTTTTGGGGTGCACCTCAGATTTGATCTGTTCCGTCCTATTTCGCTTCATTCCGAGAAACGAAATCTGATTGTTCTTGTTCATGGCGGCGGATGGGACGGCGGAGATCGGAACGATCCGTCCGTTTCATTCATGGGAAATGTCCTTCTTGAAAACGGTTTTTGCGTGGCGACCGTCGATTACCGGACCGCATGGGATTGGCGCTTTCCGGATCCACTCCAAGACCTGAAGGCTGCCGTGCGGCACTTCCGTTCCCATTCGGATGAATTCGGAATCCATCCGGACCGGATCGGAGTCTTCGGGCATTCGGCAGGGGCTCATCTGGCGATTCTTCTCGGACTGACATCCGCCGATGACGAACTGGAGAAGGACAGTGGCGACCCGTCCATTCCGTCTTCCGTCCAGGCTGTTTGCGGCATTTCCTGTCCTTGCGATTTCGAGCAGTTGGTCCAGATGGGGGAGGACATGCGAAGGGCCGTGAAAACGTCCGACCCGCAGGAAAGGAAGGGCATTCTCGAATCGTTTCTGGCTCGGTCCGACCTGCGACCCATCCTGGAAACGATGAACGTGTTCGATTTTCCTTTGAATCTCCGAAATTTGGCGGAACCCGAAACGGCGAAGCTCTGGCTTCAAAAGTTCGAGTGGTCCCGTTCCGTTCGTCTTCCCCGTGGACTCGTCCACGCCGAAATGCTTGAACAGGGTTCGGATGACTTGCTGCGGGCAAGTCCTCTCACGTATGCCCGGCGGCCCAGAACGAACGGAACCATTCCCCCGTTTCTCCTTCTGCACGGAGCCCGGGACCCCTTGATCCCTGCAAGCGGCTGCGAAAACTTCCAACGAGCGCTCAAGGTGCATTTCGCGGAGGTGGACGTCCGGATCGACCCGAACACCGGGCACTGGCATAGCGAGGCTTTCCAGCTGGTGCCGGACTTCTTTGCACGAACTTTGAAGAACGGATGATTTTGAACCCTTTTTCAACCAACAATCCCAAAAGGAAACTCCCATGAGCAAGAACCTCGACGGCATCGTCGCCAAAATCCGCGAAGTCCGAAAGCAGAAGCGCCCGGAAGTCGAAAACAACCTTCAAAGAATCGACAACCTTCTCGCGGCGATTCGTGCGACGCGCGGCCGAGCCGATTCTGTTGCGAACCAGTATCCCGATCTCAAAGAGACGCTTCGCGGCATTTCGTTCAACCCAGCCGAAACCCTTCTCGGCAAAGCGCGCAAGGCCTGTGAAGACGCGCTCCTCCGACTCCGTCGGGAGAGTATCAATATTGGAGTCGCCGGAAAAGCGCGCCAGGGTAAGAGCATGATTCTCCAAATGCTCACTGGCCTCGGCGACAAACAGATTCCGACAGGCGATGGAGGCTTCTGTACTGCTGTACGTAGCATCGTCCATAACCGAGATGCGCAGTCGGCGACCGTCCACTACCTCACCGAAGCGAGATTGCTTGGCGACAAGGTCTATCCATCTTACGAACCGGTTGGAACGAGCGATGTTGCGCTTGGGCTTACTTCCCGCCCCTCATCAGTCGCTGCGTTTCTCGCGAACGACCTGCCATCCATTCCGGATACCGCATCCGTCGAGGCTATCGAAAACTGGAAAAAAGTCCAAGCTCTTCAATCTGATCTTCGAGCCAATCCCGCTCTTGTTTCCAAACTAAATGCTTCTCCCGAATTAATTCCGCTCGATTCTGTTCGCGACTTCCTTGTCAAAGACAAAGGAGAAACAAACTATCATATTGTGGACTATGTAGAAATTGTAACCCCTTTTGATGCGGACTTGCCGAAGGGTATGACTGTCTATGACCTGCCTGGACTTGAAGATCCGTCTCCTGGCATCCGCGAAACGATGCTCAAATGCGTTTCCGAAGAAGCAGATGTCGTTTTTCTTCTCAGGATGCCAAAGAACACGGGCGATGACTGGGACGCCGCAGACCTTAGGACGATGACCCAACTCAAAAATATCTATCCGGCATCCGAAGTCCAACCGAAGGACTGGATCCAGCTTGTTCTCAACCTTGACAAACGTCCGGCCTCGCACAACGAGAAGAACGTTGAGTTGATGAACGCCAAATCTCCGCACGGCTTCAGGCCTGTCATCTGCGACTGTGGTTCAAAGGACAAAGTTCGTGAAATGGTCGATGCCAACATCGACGCGCTCGTGAGCCAAGCGGGACGCATCGACGACCTCCGCATCCGCCAGGCTGACGAAGCGTTTCACATCGCTCTCGCCGAGGCCAACGCTCTCTACAACGCCCTCCGCAACGCCTCCGGCGACGTGGTGGCGCAGGAGTCAGGATTTAACTTCGAAAAGAAGCTAGAAAAATTCATGTCGGAACTCAGAGATCCTCTAAAAAAAGACCAGTCACCCGCTTTCCGTGAGATGGTCGAGGAGGTTCTTGCGCGTCACTTCAAGGCCGCCAAAGAGAAGTTTGAAAGTTTGTATGCGAAGAACGAAGATGCGGATGACTTTCCTGAAGCGCTTCCGGTATTCTCGAAATCAAGATTGGCGGTTAAGTTCGGTAAGGCGGAGGGGCCTGCCGGCCCAGTCGAAATCGCCGTCCGCAACCAACGCGAAGCCGTGCTCAAACTGCTTCGGGATCAGCTGACGGAATGCTGCGATGAGCTCGTCGCCCGGTATTTCGACTGCGTTATCGCGACTGGCTTTGCGCCGAATCCGGCTCTTTCCCGCATCGGAGAGGTCGGCGCGTCCGATTCCCGTGCGCGTCTGGACAACTTCCTCGCCGCAATCCGTCAATCTGGTTCATTCGCGAGCTTGGAGTCGGCCATCGAAAGTCTTGTCCACTTCCAACTCACGTTTGACGGGTCGATTCTTCCGGCCATTTACTCGATCGACGATCTCGATGACTTCAACCCGGAGCGCGTTGTTCCGGAAGAAGATGCTCGGAATGAATTGGAGGACGTCAAAGCATACATCACTGATGGCGTTCACGATTCTCGCGCACGCGCCGAAGCGCTCTTCAACTGGATGCGCATGAAGTCCGAGAGCATTCTCTCGTGCATCACGGCAGGATCGGCACACAGTCCGCTCTTCCAGATTACGGAACACGTCGCCAACACGATGCGAGCCAACTACGACGCCTTCGTCTTCCGCTTCATCTGGGGCGAGACAACCGAATACGAGTGGCGGCGCTTTGCGGACCGAAACAAGGCCGTCTTCTGGAAGGACGAGTTCGACGCGGCGGCAGCTAACTCCCGCCTCGCCAAGGACTGGTCCTCCGCACTTGACGCACTTCGTGCCGCTCTTGCTTGATCCACCCTTCAAACACCAACCAAACACCAGAAAAACAAGGAATTCTCACCATGGAAAAGTTCGAAGTCGTCATGATCGGCAACACCGCCGTCGGCAAGACGAGCATGCTCGCCGCGCTTGCCAAAGAGTTGGACGCATACAACATTTCTGGCCCGGTTGCGCTGGAACCGACTACCCATGAGTTCAAGATTATTCAAAAGCAGTGGATCGAAATGACCGAGCAGGTCGAGTCGCAGGCTCCGTTCACGACCCTTTCGACCGGTATTGAAGGAGCCCTCACGGACTTTGTCGAGCATAAGTTCGACTTCAAGGTCGATGGATCGAAGGAGGCGACAGTTCTCTTCACGGACACTCGCGGAACAATAACTGGAGATCCGGACGAGTGGAATACAACAGGCCTAATTGAGCGGGTCAACAACGCCTTTGGGGTCTTCTGTGTTGTGGATGCTTCCGTCTTGATGGAGTGCAAGGCGTATAAAAACGAACAGTACAACTGTCCCGACGTTGTCAAAAGGCTCTTAAAAAGTGTATATTGCGATGATGATGATAAACAGCCGCGGTTCGTTGCATTCGTACTTATCAAATGCGAGAAGTATATGGCGACGAAAAAGGGGCAAAAAGAACTGTCCGAAGCGTTCCACAAGGTCTACGATAACATTGTGGACATGTTGAAAAAGGTCGATGTGCCTCCCAACGTCTACGCGCTTGCCATCCAGACAATGACGTGCGTAAGCTTCCTAAAGCTCAACGACACAACGGGACTTCCCGAGTTTCGCGTTCTTCCAGCGAAAAAACTCAAGACAAAGGACTGCGCTTATCCACTCGTCATTTTGCTTAAGGAACTGATCGATGCTATCGGCCAGGAAAGGCGTGGTAGTATCATCCACATAGCAATTGACAAGTTGCTGATTCTTTTCGGAATTCGGAAGAATCTCAAAAAATACCTTGCCGAAGTCGACAAACACATCGCCCTTCCAGATCTCTACGAGGAACTGTAGGCAATGGATTGGACAGTCTGTTCCCGCGAAACGGAACGCGACTACACTTGGGACAACACCCAAGCGTCGCATCCAGTCGCCCAATACGCGCAAGGGCGCTTTGCCCCGGGCTTTGAAGGCTCACTCACGACGAGTCGGTTCGCGGCGCTTTTGCGCTGCCCCGGCTCGCCGCGTGGCGTGATGCTCTCCGCCTCCGTCTCGACGGAGCGAAACGACTTCCGTTACCGTCCCATCCGAACGATGGTGGTTCTTCGCGCAGAGAACCCCGACGAGGAAAAACTCCTCGCTTCGTTCTTCGCGGAAATCCTCCGCAAGAAGGATGAGGAAACGCTTCGTGCTCCGGAGAGCGGTATCGCCAAGGCGGTCGAGAGTCTCTACCAGACGAAGAAGACGGACGAGTTCCTTGCGTTCTGCAAATCGGTGAAGCCCGTCGACGGCAAGGGAGACGCTCCGAAAAACCGCTGGGCCATCCCGCGCAACGACGAAGGAGAACGCAAATCGCTCGCCGATGCCTTGCCGGCGGCCATTACAGGCGATTCACCGTTCCTCTTCGCGCTCACGGACCGCCTGCCGACCGACGTTCTCGCCTCGCTCGGCTCGATGTTCGACCGGGGAACCGTCTGGATCTTCTCGGAGGCGACGACCTCCAAGGAACCGATTCCGGGAGGATCGCCGAACACACGAGCCGTCGCCGCGGCAATCGGAGGAATAATCCTTCTTGCCCTCCTTGTCGCGGTGCGAGGATGTTCGAACGATGGTGGGCCGAGTCGCGGAGAAACCGTACGTGAAAAAAGCACTATCGACAATTCAGTCGATGGCGGAGGAAACGCCCCAAGCTCTATTGAGCCTGAGAGAAGTCCTGTTTGCCGACCCGAACCCGAAAACGACGCGCCACAAGTCGAACCGTCGCCGTCGCCCTTGACAATTACCGTCGACTCCGCGGACGAAGCCGCCGAGACCGCGGACGAAGCCGCCAAGGCCGCGGACGAAGTCGCCGAGGCCATGGACAAAGCCGGCGAGGCCACGGACAAAGCCGACGAGGCCACGGACAAAGCCGACGAGGCCGCGGACGATGCCGCCGAGAACGCGGACGAAGTCGCCGAGACCAAGGGCGAAGCCACCGCGAAGGCCTCGGAAGAAGCCGCTGAGGCCGCGGACGAAGCCGCTGAGGCCGCGGACGAAGCCGCCGAGACTGCGGACGAAGTCGCAGAGACCAAGGATGAAGTCGCCAAGACCGCGGACGAAGCCGCCGAGGCCGCGGACGAAGCCGCCGAGACCACGGAAGAAGCCACGCAAGCCGAAAGAAAAGACAACGAACCGGAATCCCTTTCACCGATTCCGCAACAGGCACCCTAACATCCAACAACCGACTAGAACCAAAGGAACGACAATGGCAACATTGACCCTCAAACAACTGTTCGCAAAGAAAGCCTCCTCCATCAAGCAGGCTCTCGGTTCTCCGACATCCGACGTCCATTTCGTTGACGACAACGACCGGTTCGAACAGCAGTTCGAACACGGAGTCATCGTTTCGAAATCGCGGGCCCCACGCAGTGTCTCGTCGTTGATCTACTTACATGGAAGACTTTATCAGGCGGCATGGTCGGACGGTGCTTCGTGGTTGGGCAAACCGCGAAAAGACCCCTACGAAACGAAGAACCGCGAGGGGAATGCCATCGAGGTGCAGCATTTCGAAGAGGGGGTGATTTGGTGCAGAGTGGACGGAGAGGCCGAGGTTGCCTGGCTTTCCTGGCATGATTGGGAAGCTGTGGGCAAGTGATCCACAAGAAATGGAACCGCGGGGTGGCGGCGACGAAGCCATCGCCTCGGTCAACAACGGAAACCATGCCATGAAACAGAAAGCGTAAACGTTAATCTGCCCGCGTCTTCCTCTCCAGATCCGGAAAACCACGCATGTCTCGGCAGACAGGACAACGAAACAATGGAAACGCCAGTTCAAGAAATCGACAAGTCGAATTTCAACGACTTCAAAACGCTCGACATTGTCGCATTTTCCAAAACCGCACCAGGCGCGATGGGCGATGCCGGCGCGGTCGTGATCGTGACGGCCGACCGTCGCGTTTTCCACACGAACCCCGATTTCGGGAACATTTCGACGGATCAGGTCTACCAAGTCTGTCCGCCACTGAAGGATTGCCAGTTCATGACGTTCGGCGGTGGCAAGGTTCCGCAAGGCTGGAGTACCGTTTATCTGGGAATGGGGAACTATCTTGTCGTCAGAGATTCGGTTTTCGAGACGTTCCGCAGAGCCGTGGAACAAGCGCAGATCCATACCCCGTATCAACTATACGGGGCGTGGCTGGACATCATGCTCGACATCCTGTCTGTTCCCGACGCCGGCGGCCGTTCGAGCAAGCGGGTCTCGGCGATTGGCGCCATCGCGGGAGACGTCGTCGGTTCTCCCTACGAGTTCCACAACATCAAGACAAAAGATTTTCCGTTGTTCTCGCGGCGTTCCCGCCCGACCGACGACAGCGTGATGACACTCGCCGTCGCCAAGGCGCTGCTCGACGCAGCGGATTCACCCGCCGATCTCCCTTCGGCCGCAGTGCGCCGGATGCAGGAGTTCGGTCGGCGTTATCCCCATGCCGGCTACGGCGGTTCGTTCCGGCGCTGGATCGCCAGCGAAGATCCGCGACCTTACAAGAGCTGGGGAAACGGCGCCGCCATGCGTGTCAGCGTGTGTGGTTGGGCCGCAAGAACGCTGGAAGAGGCTCTCTCGTTTTCCGACGCGGTGACGGGCGTAACGCACAACGCTTCGGAGGGGCTCAAAGGAGCTCGAGCCGTCACGGCGGCAATCTTCCTCCTGCGCACCGGCACGTCCATGGACGAAGTTCATGCCCATGTCAGGGAAAACTATTACCCGCTCGACTTCACGCTCGATGAAATCCGTCCGGCGTATGAATTCGACGTGTCTTGCCAGGGATCCGTTCCGCAGGCGTTGGAAGCGTTCTTCGAGGCCGATTGTTTCGAAGACGCGATCCGGAATGCCGTCTCCATCGGCGGAGACAGCGACACCATAGCCGCCATCGCCGGTTCCGTCGCGGGTGCGTATTGGGGAATCCCCGACGACATCCGGGCGGAAACCGTTTCCCGTCTCGATTCTTTTCAGCGCGAAACGGTTGAAGAATTCGAGGCCCGCTTCTGCAAGAACTGAGGGTTGATCGACGTGGGAACCATTCTCGGAGATTTGTTCAAGAACGTCGGAACCGGAATCGGCAAGATGTTCGACGGCGAGATTCTCGACGGCATCGGGGAAGTCCTGGGCGGAGCGGGCGACGCCGTCGCGCGGACGTGGAACGGAACGCTGAACCTCCTCGGACTCGGCGACGAAGACCTCGACCCCGCCTCGAAGGCGATGATCTTCGAGATCGCCGTTCTCGCGAAGATGGCCAAGGTCGACGGGCGCGTCGACAAATCCGAAATCGCCTTCATGAACGCCAAGTTCGACGACTGGGGGCTCGAAGGCGAGGCGAAAAAGAACCTCAAGGCGTTCTTCAACGAGCAGAAGAAGGACGTTTCCGATGTCCTGCAATGCGCCGCCGCGGCGGCGCACTTCGCGGCGGAAGCGTCGCCCGACGACGACGGCATCGACCTCCGCGTCAACATCTACCGGGACCTCTTCCTCATGGCGGCCGCCGACGGGGAACTGGACGAGAACGAGGTCGCGCTCCTTCGCGCGATTCCCGATTCGCTCGGTCTCAAGGACGAAGCCTTCGAAATGATGGCGCATGCCCTATTCGGGAGCGACGACGAGGAGAACGGCGATGCCGCGCTTGCCGAGGCCTACGCGACGCTCGGCGTCTCCCCCGACGCGTCGGACGCAGAGGTCAAGAAGGCCTGGAAGAAGAAGCTCGCCGCGTTCCACCCCGACAAGATCCAGGGCAAGGACCTTGACCCGGAATGGGTGGAACTCGCGAACCAAAAGAGCGCGGAAATCAACCAGGCATACGAAACAATCAAGGCGGCTCGCCGCTGAAACTAACAACACGACAAGAACAACCAGATGAAAACACGAACTGAAACCATGTGGTGTCCCTATTGCGGGGAACCGACTCCCGTTCAGAACGGAAACGGAACCTACACCTGTCCCGATTGCGAGAACGAAGTCGATGTCCATGTGTTCGACGGATGTTTCACCACGCAACCGGACGAAGACACGTGCGGCTGGGCGGTTTCGATGTGGCTTCTCAAATCGTTCCGCCTCCGTGTGCCGTCCAGGAAGAGGCTTCGCGAAGAGCTTCATGTGGAAAAGCTATGGGGACAGGCAAACGGAACAATGCCCAGGACACTCAAAGAAGTTCTGGAAAACAGGGGTCTGACGGAAGTGCTCGACGGGGACGGAGAGTACAAACCGTTTTCAATCCGCAACACCGCGATGAACTGGTTGTTCGATCAGCATGGACGCGCTGCCGTCTGCTATGCCCGTATCGATCCCTTCGGCAAACGCGGAAGCTTCGCACACTGGGTCGGGCTTGAAAGACGTGCTGGCGTGATTCGCGTCATGGATCCGAACGAAACGGGATATAAATCGGTCCTGCAATGGAACCGAGAGAACCAGCGTGACATCGACTACATCATCGCCGCATACGGGTTCGTGAAGGGGTGAAGAGGGAACAAAGCATCCAATGAGCGACATTCCTTTCATGCAGCGCTTCCGCGTGACGGAAGAGGAAGCTTATGACGCTTTCAACCTCGTTGAGACCGAATTGTGGCGGGCGGGCGTGTTGTGGCAGGGTTCGAAACTCGACAAAGTCAAGTTGCGGTACAGGGGAGACGGCTTCGGTTCTACGAAAAGCGATTTCCGGCACATCTGGAATGCCGCCATTTCGGATCTCGGCAAATACGTGCGGGGAGAAGGCGACCTCGATCTGCCGACGGAGGGATACTGGTTGAACGGAGTGATCACCATTCCTCGACATGGTTTGTGGCTTGGGCGCCAGGCTGTCATCGAGGACGTGATCCGCCACGAGTTCGGCCATGCGTTGGCGGACCTGTATCCCATGGCTCTGTCGCGCGGCGGCACGTTCCGCGCGGCGTTCGGCGGATCCTACGCTTCCGCGGCGAAGCCCAACGAATCGGTTCCCGATTGGCGGACCTGTTGCGTTTCCGAATACGCAACGACGAACACGCAGGAGGACTTCGCCGAGACCTTCATGCTCTTCGTGAAGCACAAGGGGAAGATTCCCGCGAAGTTCGCGAGGAAGCCCGCCATCCGGAAGAAGTGGAAGGCCGTGGCGGAGATCGTGAAGCGCGTCGCCACCGCGACGCGGTGACGCCACGCTTTGCGCGGTCCCGCCGACTCCCTCCGCGTGGCGCACGCTATTCGGCGATGACGAGGCGGGCGGGGGCGGTGCGGCCGTTGCGGGCGGGGCGGTACATCTCGGAGGCCTGGAGGGGCGGGAGCGCGAAGTCGCCAGACGAGACGGCCTGCGCGGAGTAGCGGAAGACGCGCCGCCCCGAGAAGGGTCGCGCGAAGAGCACGAGCCGGTCGTCCCGCACCTCGCGGTGCACGAGCGGCAGGGCGTCCTTTCCGGCATACGCCCACGGGATGGACGCATACACCACCCCGAGCGAGGGCTCGAGGCCCGCGGGCAGGAGCTCGTCGACGACGACGTCCTCGAGCGTCGTCTTCGGGTCCGGGACAGGCGAGACCTCGATCTCGACGACAATCGTGTCGCCGCGCTTTACGGCGCCCGAGGCGGGGTCGATCGCGTTGCCGTCGATGTCGTAGAGGCGGCGCGCGACGGCGATGCCGTTCGTGGCGGGGCCGCACGCGGCGGGGTCGGGCGCGCCTTCGACGATGCGCTCGACGAGGACGGGGCCGTCGCCGTCGTTGCGCAGTTCGACGGCTCCTGCGCCGACCGCCGCGGGGA